>Ga0163109_10001130_pt1 | contig 21181 bp, 22 predicted proteins | sample CRUFie1St13metaG_FD_108704 | JGI IMG/M metagenome (GOLD analysis project Ga0163109, IMG submission 108704) | Marine microbial communities from the Costa Rica Dome - CRUD Field 142mm St13 metaG | ecosystem: Environmental > Aquatic > Marine > Oceanic > Photic zone | place: Costa Rica: the Eastern... | reverse complement strand
GGATGTTCCTTAAAGTAATACTTTACTTGGATCATTTTAGTTTCCATCGGTAATACCTCCTGCGGGGATTGCAACCTGTTGCTTGTATGTATCGCTCCAGGTCTTAGTATCATAACAGGTCCATTCGCCATTTGCAAATACATAACCAAATTCTTCACCATCTTCAAGGAAGTTCATCATAGAATCGTGAAGTTTGGGTGCATTTTCTGCAATAGATTCACCACGTTGAGTGTAGTGGAGAGGACCAGTTTTGGGAAGTGTTTCGTTTCCCCAACCTGCATTAGTCCAGGTGCAGGACATATCACCACCGTCGATCAGTTCGGAAACTTTATCATCGGAGGAAAAATAATCACGGAGAACGCGACCATTGAACTCAGGATAACCATCGTAGTGACAATAGACAGACAGAATAGAACCGTCTGCGAGTTGCTTACCGATGCGTGAACGAGTGCCCATGATGTTGAAGAATTAGGTGAAAATGTGAGAGTGAAGATCACTAAAATGTTGGGATCTTTGCAAGTGCTTCTGCTGCATATTTTTCAGCATAAACACCAGCAATCCACTCAGTTTCAAGTTGAGTTGGTTGCTCACCATATCCAACTTGTGGACCGTTATCAGTCCTGCGACCGACCCACATACGTTGACGGGTGACGAGATCGGATGCTTGGGAGAGAATCATGTTCTGTTCCTTTGACTCTCTTAATATACACGGATCGAACCACTGTGGCGAAGGCAGTGGACACTTTGATCAACTGTCACACAGGGTCGCGGACTCCATCCCTGTGACTTCTTGCCCTCTCTTGATCATTTTCATCATCGCTTCCTGGGCAGATTCCATTGTAAAATATATTGCCCACTTATGTTCATCACCAAGGTAATATCCTACCTTGTAATACTCTTTAGAAAATTTAGGTCTCACAGGAGCACCTGTCCACCACAAAATGCCTGCATCACTCGAAGGAATGCTACTTCTGATTCCTTAAGTGCATCTAGGTCTTCATCAATCATTACCGACCTGATTTCTGCTCTTACCCAATCGCGAAGTAGTTGAAACTTTTCAGGGGTCATTATTTTATAGTTAATTACCAACACATATTAGGGCGTAAAGCAAAATGTGTCAAGGAAAAACTCAGTGTTTATGTATTTCCACTCAGTGTCTCTATCATTATATGGTGACTGAACATAACTTCCGTAAATATCATAACTTTTATCAATACCATTCTCTAGATAGCGATACATTTCATTAGGATGTCCACTAAATCCAATCTTAGCATAAGGTCTACGTTGATAGTGATTCTCAAAAATTTTAGCGAGTGGTCTCTTATTGTCTAACAAATATGGCGGAGAGTTAATTGCATAGGTCACAATATCTTTGCGTGTGAATGGTGTCCTGCTTTCAATTCCATTACTAGAACCAATTAAATCTCCAGACATTAGAGTGGCATTAGGCAACTGATGGAAGAAATCTACAAAGGAACATGCTTTAATATGTGCATCTTTAGTAGTGTAAGCATTATCCATAAAGAATTGGAAGGCATAATCATAATCCTCCTGTATATTCTCAGAAAATGATAGTTTGAAATTATTTCTTACAGACATAGTGTACACTGAACGCACACAGTTCTGATAGTATTTGTATCCTAGAAATAATTCATCTGCGCCTTCACCACCATAGATGATTGATCCAGGTTCTAACATTTCATACAAACAATTTGCAGAGGCAAAATCATGTGATGGTATGGGAGAACAACACAACTTAAGAGTTTTCAGGTAAGACTCATGATAACTCTCACGATCTATATTTCTAACTAACTGTCCTGTGTAGAGTTTATCAAACAGTTTATCAGCAAATAAAGCGACAGAATCTTTCTCATCAAACGTAAGTGTAATCCCTCGTATCAACTGAGTACCAATGTTCTCCAGTAGTTTAGTAACTACTGACGAATCTGTGCCACCAGACATTGCTGAATAGATATTCACATGTGGACGAACATTCGACTGCATCTTTTTAAGAGTTCTTATTATCAACTCTTCAAGATAGTGTGTATATTGTCCAGGAGTGGTGTTGTTTAGTTCTCTTGTAAGTTCTGAGTTCAGATATTTTCTAGGCGTCCATACTTGAGTGACTGAGGAATACTTATTGTAGTGGAACTTGTGCCCTGGTGGTACTTGATAAATTCCACTGATTGCAGTGGAGTTTGAGATATAATGTCTAGTTACAAAATAATCTTTTAGTGCAACCTCATTTAGAGTCACTGATTCATCAAACTCCTCCATGACTTTGAGGATAAAACGAGGCGTAGAACCAAGAATTAGGACTGTAGGACTATCATAATAAAAAATTCTTTTCTCTCCTTGAATATCTCTAAAGGCAGTAATATCAAACCATTGTCCATGTCTTTGTACTTGAACAAAGGCAAACATGCCATCACATTTACCTAATATGAGTTGTTTTGCATTGCATTTCTGCAACATTTCAAAATCACTCTCATATTCATGATCATCATATATCTCCCCATTGTAGAGACTTACGTCAAAATTTTGAGGTAAACTACAAAATCCATCATCACGATCTGGTTCTGTTTGAACTGCTAATACAGATTGATACATGTAAATATCATCACCCATGTAATGTTGTGCATGGGAGGGACCACGAAGTCCTAAGTCATTTTCAGCAATTTTAATAACATTGTGAGGAATTTTGTCTTTTTTTGAGAAAACTAATCCAAACCCACACATACTACCACTTACCCAAAGGACATTCTGTATTGGTAAATTTTACCTTAACTTTCATATAACATCCACACTTTCTGCACCTAGTTTGTATTTTATCATAATAATCGCAACGTTCACACTCTTCAATTCTGAGTTTACTGATGTCTTCGGATACTATTATCCCTTTTCCTTCTTTGGCGCCTTGATTAACTGATTCTGCAAACTGTTTGAAACCTTCAATTTGTTTCCAAAAATCTGGATAATCATTACCATCAAGGAGTTCTGGTAACTCTTTATCTCTTTTTTTGTTTCTAAACAAATTACGGGCGAAACGCATATCATTACAGTATAGAGAAAAAAAGAGGGATAGTCAATCTTGACACATCCCCCCAATAATGTATATAATAACTCTGTGGAGTTTCAAAGATTATCCTTTGACTGTATGTAATGCTTCTAGAGCACCAGACAGTTTAATAAATTCTTCTTTTTTGGTGTTAAATGCTCTCTCAGTTTCGAGCAATTCTTCGCGAAGTTTTTCAAGTCTTTCTGTAAGATCAGTGATCATACCTTCGACATCAGCACCAGTAGTTTCTGTTGGTTTTGACATAATAGAGAATAATAAGTAAGTCAGACATTTTTATTTAGGTACTCCTAAAGAAGGTCTTCCATCAAATAGTAAGTCTTTATATGGTCCGTTTGCATCAACCCAGTGCATAAAACATTGAAGCAACCAATCAGATTCTATTGGTTCTCTCCAGTGATAATAATCACAACCTTGATACACGCATAAATCTCCTTTACTTAAAATGATTTTATCAGCACCTTCTTTTTGAGGTTTTCTATTAAAATAAAGTGGAGATAATGGTTGATTTGCTGGAGTTGATAAACATAAAGTTGCAGAATATTCACACTCAGGTCTGTCCGTATGTATATCAAGTTCTTCTCCTTTTTGATAAAATCTTACCCAAGTATATGTTGGTAATAGATTTTTTCCCAATAGAGATGATACGTGATCGGTAGAAAGTTTTAATATGGTATCAGTAAAAGGATCACCGTAGATACTCATACTTTTAGATGCTTGTGGATCACCGTACATAACATCTTTATCAGAAGAAAATCTAGTGATAAAATACTGTTCAGCGAACTTAGAAAAGTCTAAAGTAATAAAATTTTTTATTATATTCATCTAAATTTTTCTCCTACTACCCATCCAACTAAAGAATAACGAACACCTCTTGTTACTGGTTCTACTTTATGCACTGTGAATGATGGAAATAATGTCATTGAACCTTTGTTCTTTGATGCACTTCTTTCATTACCATGATTTAATATCAAATCTCCTCCTTCATAATCATTTGGATCTGATAGTTGTATAGAGAAACTTATTTTTCTATCTTCTGCGTCAATTCCCAGACCATAAGCACAATCTGAGTGATTTACATATTGTCCTTCATACCGACAATCATATTCAGAAAATTGTAATGTTTGTATAGCACGAAGTTTATATTGCCAGTTCTCATCATTAGATTTATTGACATACTGTGTTAATCTTTCATAAATCCAGGCATTAAATTTGTTTGATTGTAACCACGAAACCTTAGACTTTCTTATATCTGGATCTACTTCAAAACCATTAAATGTCTGTACCGTTCCTAAATCACATTCAGAATTTTTTCCAGCGAATATAATTTTAGAGATTTCACGATTTGTAAACACATCATTATGTACTACAACTGTTGGGTAATTACATGTATGCAATCCCCAATCATTGTTGTTGATAATATCGATTTCTAGATCTGGAATGATATGATCTAAACTATCTACACCGTAATTAAAATAATCAGATACCATAATTTAATTGACTTAATTCATATACAGTAGATGTTTTATCAATCAATCGATGAAATTCGATCTCTTTATCTACAATAGAATCAAATTTTACATTCATTCTTGTAACGAGAGTTTGCATTTCATCTCTAGAAAATTTATGCCAAGTGACATCATCTTTCAAAAAATTGGCATATCTACTACCCTGCATGTTTGCAAAAGCAAGTGATTGTGGATCAACAGAGAATCTAATATCATTAAAGACTATACCACTGCGATACATGCCCATTGTGTCATCTCTTGATCTTCTTTTAATATCAAATTTTATTTGATTCAGTTGATCATCACTGCAAGAATACTCTTTAATTCTTTTACCACGAACAAATCCCTCTTCTGGATAACCTATCCAGGATAGATCTGCTTTTTTATCTTCTTCAAGACCAGGAAATGTGCAAATTCTTTTATAGTCTTGTGGTTGTTCTTCAAATACCCCTTTAATTTCTTTGAGTTGGGGATTTACAAAAACATAAAGTTCACTTAGATTCATCAGATTTTTGGGGTAATAATGGTTTTTCGTTTTCTTTTACTTGGACTTCTTTAATTCTTTTATCAGCTTGAAGTCTTTCTCTTGCGCCATCACTGAGTTGCCATGCACCTAAACCAGTTTGTGCTTTATCGGCGAGAGTATCTGGATTCCAGCATCTCCAAGTAGCGTAATCTTCTCTAGGTCTTGTAGCAACGTCTAGTCCACATTGAGCAGCGAGTGTATTGATCAGTTCTACTGCTTCAATCGGTTGTAATTGCATATAGACAGTGGTGTAATCTGTTCTCACAGAAATTTCAATAAAACCACCACATGCAGCACCAACAGAGATACTACGTGCTCTAGTTTGAGCAGCATTGATTTCTCCTATCTCGAACTCAAGTTTTTTAAGTTCGATCTTTTCTTTTAACAACTCCTGTTGTTCTTTTATTGATTTAATTTCTACAGATTCCGACATGGTAATTCATAGGATAAAATTATTTATTGCGATTCCCAAGAGATAGTTACGGTGCCACCATTAGGGACAGAGACGGAATAATTACTTCCAGGAGTGATAGCAACACTACTGTAATTTGTTGTATTAGCATTATTTCCAGAATTTCCAGAGTTAGAATTTCCAGGATTCCCGTTATTTCCAGCAAAGAAGAGACCTCCAGCGCCTCCGCCTCCGCCGCCACCTCCGCCGCCACCTGCTGCTTTAATTTTGTCCTCGCCTGTTTTATTAGTTCTCCTTCCATCACCACCTTTTCCGCCAGAACCTGTGCCTACACCAGCGCCATCTCCTCCAGCACCACCTGATCCACCATTTTCTCTTTGTTTGGAACCATCATCACTGTCTCCGCTTGAATTGCCTGTACCTCCTCCTTTTCCTTTTTCGGCACCACCTGCCGGACCACCGCGAGAACCACCACTGCCACCAGGACCACCAACAGTGCTCTCAAACTTCCAATCATCTTCACCTTTTGATGTATAACGAGTGCCACCAGATGTACCACCGCCACCTCCACCACCGCCAGCACCAGCAGAACCGCCACCACCTGGGTTACCAGGGTTTCCAGGGTTTCCAGTGCCTGCATTTCCCGCTTGTCCACCAGGGAAACTATAATTTCCGAAAGTTGTTGCTTCTCCCGACTGACCTGATTGACCTGGGTTACCAGGGTTTCCTGAGTTTCCTTGAGTGGCGTTACCTGCTTTTCCAGATTTTCCTGCACCGCCATTACCACCAGCGTTTCCGTAAACTGTTCTTGGATTGCCGTATTCGTCGTCTCTACCTACATATCTACTATTTCCGCGAGAACCACCAGATCCACCACCACCGCCTGGATTAAATGTACTTTCTCCGTTTTGTCCAGCATTACCACCATCTGATCCGCCTTCTTCGTGCGTAGACCCGCCACCGCCTCCGCCTCCGCCGCCACCTCCACCATATCCAACATTACCAATACCAAAGTTTCCTTTGTTTCCAGCATTTCCAGGATTTCCTGGGTTTCCTTTAGTGCCTTTACCTGAAAGATTTGCTTCCTTAAGTCTTGGTGGTGCAGAAAATGTTCCTGGGGAGTTGAAAGTTACTGAACCTCCAGCGAGAATAGCCGAGGCGGTAAGTCTTCTAGAATAGTAACCCATATTTAGACGTAATAAAACCAACCCGTTATTATGTATTTAGAACGATTTCCATGAACAACATTACCTCTATGAGTATGTGTAAATCCAGCAGGCCAAATAATAATCTTATTTTCTTCTGGTTTAACTCTCTTTTTTAGATAAAGAAACTCCGTTTCACCAGCATCATCAATATCATTTAAGTAGATTGAATATACTAAACACCTATCTCCATTCTCATATCCACCATCTTCATAATGCCAGACATGATAACCTTCACCAGGAGAAGTCCTTTGCATTTTAAGTTGTTGACCAGATAAACGCTCTCCCTGCAAAATATCATATTGACTTGTATATTGATCAAATGTTATCTGCAATCCTTTCCATAACATCTTCAAAATATCTTGCCCTTTCCATTTTGGTAAGAGCATTTGATTTATATTAGTATTATTCAGATAAACATGGTTATCATCTTTGAAAAATTTTTCAGTACCTTCTCTTTCTTGTTGTCTACTTATTACCCACTTTGAGTTCTGATCTATATCTTCAAAACAATCTATTACGTGACGACAAAAACTATCGGGAAATACATTTCTGTAAGTCCCGATAAAGTCTTCATATTCACAAGACATTTCAGTTTGAATCATGCATATAAATTATCAGTAAATTTATTTAGTTCACGTCAAGTAGGGATAGATTTCCGTACCAGGTGCTACCGTCATAGGTTTGGAATACCCAAATATCAATATCATTATTTCCAGTAGATCTACTTGGTGTGCTACCACCAGGCCACTTAACATTACTACCCCATGATAAACTTTGACCATTACCACCGTTTTCAACCAGAATTGACATTGAGTATAATCTACCCTGACTGGTACTAGAAAGTGGAGCATTAGTGAAGTTAACTGTTACTCCACTACTTGTGATTCTAATTCTAAAGTTGTTACCCTCACTGCAATCTAGATTGTGAACTCCACTTTGATTTCCATTATTTTTATATGTTTCAACATATCTTCCCATTCTAACCTGATCAATTTCTGGGTAAGAAGCACTACCCACAATTCCACCAGGAGCATTAAGAACTCCATTAACAGTTGAATTACCAGAAGACTGGAATGTTTGAGTTGCAATGTCTCCAGAGTTGGCAATTTCTGCAGATGTCAACTTATTGAGTGCGCTATTTGCACTACCATCACGAGACATAATCGTGTTAGCAGTTGCAGCTGGTGTTGCACTCTGACCATCAAGTAAATCAGCGTTCAGGTTAGTAACCTTAGTTGTAGAAGAAACCGTAAATGGTGCAGCACCTTGAGCAACTGTTGATCTGAATTGTTTTGCCTGAACAAGACCCTCAGCACCTGCATTGAAGTGCATGTTGTTACCTTGACTATCAAGATCACCCAATACAGACTTAGCATTATGTCCGAGATAAGTGATGATACCAACATTTGCTCTTAGACCTTCACCTGCAGCAGTTCCACTCAACCAAAGTTTAGAACCAACCTCTGCATTTGCGACGTAAAGAACACCAGCACCAGCAGGATCTCCACCTGTTTGACCAGCAATATATGGAGAGTAGATATTAGTTGCATTTACATTACTGTAAGTTAGATCAGTACCACCGAGAGTTGTAACAATACCAGAGTTAATGTATGCCTGTGGAGCACCTATCCAACCATCTACAGAAGAATTAGTGCCTCCACCAGAAGGATCTTCATTATATCCACTCGAAGCAATAACTAAGGTAGTAACAATACCAACACCAACATACGCTTTGTTTAATCCTGCCCATCCAGATTGTGCTGCAGTAGCACCACCAGGAAGTGCATCTCCCTGTTTAGGTACAATCAAAGTGGTAACAATACCAGTATTTACTGAAGCGTTTGGAGTTGCAAGTTTGGTAGCACGTAATCCATTTGCAAAGATGTCTGTACCATTGATTGTATCGTATGTAATATCAGTACCAGACAGTGTTGTAATGATACCAACATTAGCAAATAGATCCTTAGTTGACAGATCTTCTTCGACATAGAAGTCAGTGGCATATCCTGCCTTGATACTTGCGTATGTACCAACTTGTAAAAATTCACATTCTACAGAAGTAAAGATTCCGATTGCAGCACTAGCAAGTCCTACGACTTCTAGTTGACCCATCGCAACAGTTCCTTTGAATGTTGAGAATCCTGTGTGGTTAGATTCAAAGGCATTCTCTACAGTAACTTGGGTATTGTTTCCGAAGGTGAATGCTAAACCAGTGATTTCTACGTTAGAGAATTGTGCGATTGCATTTGCATTTTGTGTTTTAATTACATAATTGTCACTACCAGCGTAATTAATTGGGAAAACAATTTCGTCTCTAACTTCAATTGTTTCGTAAGATACACCAGAGAATGTTTGGTTTGCAGCGAATGTAACTGCACCACCAACATATAGGTTCTCAAGTCTAGTGGTTCCATTAACTTGGAACGCATCAGATGTAACGTTGTGTGGGAAATCTGCACTTTCAGGACCGATAGCAGCTCTATCTAAAGTGATGAATGTTTCATCCTTAAACTTAGAAATAACTCCCCATCTTCTCCAATCTTGGTCGGCAAATACATGACCAATGTATCCACCAGCCGAAGGTTGTGCCTTAAATGAGATGTCACCAGGTCTCTTTCCGACTGTAGGTGTATCGAGACCCACAGTGATTTCTTTAGCCTGTGCTGCCTCACCTTTCAGGAAGAATAGATTAGTTTCAAATCCTTCATCACCAGAAACAGTTACTTTATTAGTAAATGCTACAGGACCATAGAACTGAGATGTTCTATTCTGGTTTACACCACCTTCAACGGTGATTGCATTCTTAACAACCAGATCGTCAAAAATACCGTTTGAAGCACTAACAACTTCACTCTTACTTTCATCACCGAAGAAACTAACCAGTGGAGCACCGATTGTAGTTTCTTCACCAGTAGTTCCATTAACTTTGGTTGCACCAGTAAAGAACTCACCACGATCATTCATACCAGTGTAAACAACTGCACCACCATCTTGCTCTCTTGATTGTGCAAGTAGAACTTCATCTTCCGACAGAATTCTATCCTGAACTTGAGGCATACCAGTTGAATAGTTACCAGGACCGAAACCTAGATATTCAAAGGTGTGTGCAGATGCACGAAGAATGGAGTGTCTGCGTAACTCCATTGGCATGATGTTGATCTTTTGAACAATCTGACCAACTTCAGCATCTTGTGCTGGTGTAGAGAATTGACCTCTACTTACCTGTATTGTATTTCCACTTGGATTTGCTTTGACTCTTAGAATCTCTTCACCTAAAGTGATGTAATCACCAAGACCGAAACCATCAGAATCTTCAAGGGTAATTGATACATCAGTTTTAGCAACGACACCAGCAATTGCAGTAGCAATACCAACATACATTGGAGTAGATCTACCACCTAAGTTCTCTTCACCAGCGCCAATTGGTTTACCTTGTGAAGAAAGACCATATCTTTGAACAGTTGCACCAGATTCGATTGTTCTTGGAACAGTAGAAATACCAGCGGTGAATGTAAAGGTATTCAGTCCTACATTTTCAAGAACTTGATACTTCTTGATACCAAAGAAAGTGCTACCACTACCAACGATTCTGAAGGTATTACCTGGTAAGAAGTTGTGTGGAGTTTCAACAGTTACAGTAGCAATACCTGCGTCAGGATTGAAATCTAAACTATCAAAGATTAGACCTTCACCAGCATATGTGACAATAGGCAATCTATTATCATTTCTGGTCTTGTAGATATTTGTATCCAGATCATCATTTTCAATAACAACTACGTTTGCACTAGGAACATCAACGATCTTAAATACACCGTTCATCTTTTCATTAGCAAAACCAGAGAGTTCCATAGAATCTCCGATGTTGTTATAGATGTCAGAAACTGTTACTACAGCAAAGGTTGATGGATCACCAGCAGGTTCTGATGATACTGTCATCGTATCACCAATACCGTATGCTCCACCTCCCTCTACGATTCTCAGTGAAGCAATAGTATTACCCGTAGAAACATTTGCTCTGATTACGCCACCTTCACCAGTATCTCCAGGTGAAGTTATAAGATCTGCAGCGTAAATGGTTGAAGTAACACCAGCACTATTATTATATCCAGCACCAGGGGTTGTAATAGACAGTGACTTAATCTGGTTAAGTCCATGATTTTTGGTAAGTGTTAGAGTGATATTGGTGTTACCAGTACCAGTAATAACTGCATTAGATACAGATAGTGCAAAGTTATTGTTCTCTAGGAAAATATCTCCACCTTCCTTGGTGATAGAATTTCTCTTATCGTTTGTGAGAACTTTACCTAGTGGTGATTTACGAGCGTGTGAAATTGCAGATTTGGGGTCAGAAGAATAGTTATCTCTATCCTGTTGAGGATATAGGTCTACAATATTCTGAGAGAATTTTTTGTTACTTACACCGTAACCAATATTTTGTTCTGGTTGAATAGAACCACAAATAGCAGTAATTGCATATACACCATCTTGACCGTCAGCACCAGGAATATGTTCCTTAATCTGTTTGACATTGTAGATATAAAGTGAATCTCTATACTTACTTCTTTGTACGGTTGGTAGTGCCTCTACTTGTTGTTGTGTAGTTCTCTGGTTGACTTGGTTAAGGAATAATCCAGGATCTCCAGTTTTTACCTCGACTTGGAATGTTCTTGGATTATCTACCTGATAAACTTCAAAAGTTCCGTTATATGCGGAAGTTGCAGTGGCAACAGTATTGTTTACACTGGATATATTTTTGATGATAACTTGGTCACCAGCAGTAAGGTTATGTTCCTTTTCAGTCTTAATTGTAGCACGTTCGGTTACACTACTGTAGGATGCAGTGGTGATAATACGTGGATTTCTAAGTTGAGTTGGATCACTAACACTAACATCTAGGAAGGAAGCTGAACCAACACCAACACTCTTAGATTCTTGAAGAATGAAACCTTCAGATGGTTGACGACCGTTACTAAATTCTTTAGGAACAACATAACGCATCTTATAGATTCTTTCATCCAGACCTCTATTATCGATCTGTCTTTGGATGAATGTACCACCAGTAACTTCACCAAGAACTTCAGTACCAATGCCAACAATTCCAGTGTAAATTTCGTTAAAGAACGTTGCGCTAGAAGAGTTTACATACCATTGATTCTCTTCGGTATCAAATTGAAGTGGGTGTCCAGGTTCACCAGTAACTTTATCAGCAACTGTACTGAGAACTTGAATTTCACCACCACCGTTAGAAATACCAGTGATGTTGTTATTGGACTCTGCATCATTAACACTGGTAGAAATTTTAATCTGGTTTGGATTTAGTCCTGTAGTTAGTGCAAAATAGATTTTATTTGCTTCTAAGTTTGCAGGCATTTCACCGTTATCAGCATATATTCTGATCTTCTCACCATTGAACAGTTGGTGATTCTCGGTTAAAGTAATGATGTTGGAAGAAATACTGTTAATACCAGCAGCACGACCTACAGTATATGTCTTGAATGCCTCAGTAGAGATTCCACTAGGCACTTGCATCAAAATAGGTGAAGTAAATGTACTTACCGCAGTACCAGTAATTGCCTGTAGGAATAGTTTATCTTCTCTTTTACCACCAATGTTGTAAGAATCTAGTTCGTTTGGTGGAGGAACGTCCTTAGACTTAAAGTTTGCAAGATATAGTCTTGAAGTTTGACCAGCAGAAACAATTTTAGTTGCATCGAGTGGCAACCAAGTAATGTTGGAGATTCTTCTTTCAGGTTCTCTTGGTGGAATAATATGAGTGATATAACCTACATCGTCTCTATCGAAAGAGTTTGCCTGGAAACCAGCAGCTTCAAGAGAAATTGAACCGAAGTTAGAGTTTGAGTTGGTGATAGATTGGTCACCACCAGACTCAGCAACGAAGTGTTTTGCGAAACCAATAGCAAAGATCGAAACACACTGAATGATAGAATCATTCGAGCACTTCATGTGGAAGTTTTCCCACTCAGGTCTATAGATCGCTCTAGAATTAGTGTGTAAGGGTTTCTGATCGTCGTCTACGGTCTGATTATCATTATAGATGTTAGTTGCTTCATCAAACAGAATGAACGCATTGTCGTCCTTCTGGAGGGAGATGCCAGTAAACTGGGCAGTAAGCATGGATTTGAATCCAGTTGCTTTACTACCATCAGCATGTAGACCATTTACACCAAAAACAGATCTTAGTGAACAGGAGAATACATATGGAGATGCAGATGATGTACTATCCGACTCTACAATGATCTGTGAGTTGTTAAATTTGTCTTGACCAGGTAGAACATCAGTTGGTGTTGATGTCGTCTCATAGGTGAATTTGGTGTTAGATAGAACGTCTTTAACAACGAACGATCCATTGTATGAATTAACATTAGTACTAATACCAGAGATGAGGATAGGAGTATCCTTGAATAATCCGTGGTTATTTGCAGTAATAACGGTAATTTCTTGGGTTGGAATTACACCATCACCAGATCTCAAACTGGTAATACCCAGTGGGTTTGCTTTTAGATCACCAACGATTCTAAATTCATCTACTGATGGTTCAAACTCAAAAGATCCTGCTGCAGGATAATCAGCAAGTCCTCTACCACCAGAATCACCATAGGCATAAGTGACCTTGAAATAGAACATCTCAAGATCAGTTAGTTCTGTTACCTCATTGCCTAGTACAACATTATTGACACCATCAGCATACTCAAAGCAGGTGAGTTTATGGTGAGAGAATCTTGGATTTACTTTTTTAACCGTGGAGTCTGTATATGCCTGTCTTGCTGGATCTGCATCAAAGAATGAGAACGCAGTAAAGTAACAAGTACCAGTAACACGGAAAATTGATGTTGGTGATACACTGTCATTCAGTGGATCAGGTACATATAGTGGTCTGATCTTGGTTTTTCTGAGGTCAAGACCTACAATAGATGTACCTCTGGGGAGGATAACACCACCATGGACACTGTTATATTTGTGTAGATCGTTCTCTTCGTCAAAAATATCAAAGTTACTATTTTCGTTAAACTCAGTTAATTCTGCCCCACTTTCTTGCCATACACCATTAACGAATCTTTTGAATACAGCACTACTTCCATTTGATTCAATCGAGTGTCCAGGTCTGTTATCAATATAGTGTGTGCCTGGATACACTAGGATAGTTGTACTATCAATCTTATCATTATTTCTTCCCGCTCTATATGAAAATCTAGCGGATTCAATCAGAGCTCTCTGAATAGTTCTAAAAGGTCTTGTTAGAGAATTACCTCTATTCTCGAAACTATCGGTTGCGTCAAAATCAGAAGGGTTTACATACAGGATATTACCTTCAGCATTCTTTAGGAAATTCTCTAATCTACTTAGGGGCATCTCGGGATTCCTACAGTGACAAATCTATTCTTTTTATATTTAGACACCAAAAAACCTCCCTGTTCAGGGGAGGTTTGTTTAGTCACACGGAAGGGATTACTGGTTAGTACCACCAAAATCTATCTTATCAAGATCTATATTTTCTGGCAAGTAATCAGATTTATCTAACAAAAGTGTAACAGTGTTAGCAACATCTTCCATAGCATCACGAAGATGGGGGCTTTGTCCCGATTCCATATTGAGGTCTTTATCAGTCAATGTCCAACGCCATTGACCCATTGAAGTGTTATACCAGAATTTTATATTCATCTTGGATTTGCTATACTCACGGGTGTTCAAAGGACATAAACTGTGAAATGCAGAATCTTCCATATTTTTTTCCCATGTGATGTCCCTCCATTATAACGGGTTGTGCCGCGTGTCTTATACGTGAAGGAAAAATTAATGTTCTATTATTTAAGCATTCAACACTTACATCAAAATCTTCAAACCATAGATCACCACCTTTATATCTCTTGGGTTCTTTATAAAACCACGTCAGACATGTTATATCACACTTATCTTTGTGTGATTTATATTCGTCATTATTTTCGTAGTAAGCAACCTGAGTATAGTGTTTATTGATTTTGTCTATGTCTCCAAAATACCAGTGGGGTTGATCTCTGAATATTTTTCTATCATCCATGAATATTTTTTCAGTTATTTGTAGAATACTTGATTGTTTTCTTTCATAAAAAACATTATCCAAATATACACAATGGTTAAACTTTAGAAGTTCACCATTTTCAGTTGCTGCACCATTATCAATGGAAGCGGGAATTAGTCTTCTAGGATTGCACAGATAGTCTAGTTCTTCGCATATTTCTTTTTGTTCCCATTCATCATACACATCGTCAATGATAATATATGGAAACTTTTCAAGATCATTATAATATTTTACTTGCATAATACTCTCCGAAACTCAAGAGTATTACTTTCTGTCAAATTCAAAATGACCATGACGAGATCCCCAAAGTTGTTGATCATTTTCAATATCAAATCCCTTATCGATTACATGATAATATCCATCACCTAATTTAGCTGAGGATTGCATATACGTGTTCTTGATTCCACGTTGCACAAAACATTCTTTCCCAGTAATATCACCGTGAAATTCATTATCTACTTTTTGAAATACACAATCACATCCAGGAATGTGTTCATCATCTTTATAAGTTTTTAGAATTATTTGATCATTATCAGAATCGTCAATAACCTCAATCTCCACAGATCGATATGGATCACCACCATCCATTACATATCCTTGAGTCACAGTGAATCTATTAGTTCCTTCAATGCGGCGATGATTAAGTTCAATCATTGCAAACTCTCTAGGATAATTAAAAGCTTGAGCTTGATTATTGAAGTATCCTTCAAAATAATTGCAAAATTCTTCAAACATGATCAAAATTTTTCTTTTATTTATTCTTGAGTAATACCCGTGGTCGGACTCGAACCGACACTGTATTGATTTTAAGTCAACTATCTCTGCCGATTGGATTACACGGGCGAAAAAGAGTGGGAATGTCGGGAATTGAACCCGATTCTTGCCCTTATAAGGAGCAGGCCTTAACCAATAGGCGACACTCCCTCATCATCTAATTTAATATCCCAGGTCGGAGGATGAAATGAACAATACTCATTAAAGGTAATTTTCATTTCTTTCAAAGTCAGTCCACAATTTTTTGCTGCTTTTGGTAAGTTCCACTTTGCAGACCAAAGCATTTCCATGGATTTTCTTGTTTCTGGTCTCATTGATTAGTAAGGAGTTGCATTTCTTCCGACCCATATAATATACCACCTGCATTGCAGTTGCGGCAATAGTTGTTAAGAGATCGGTCTTTAGAACAGTTAGTTCTGAATGGGTTGAACTTATCCAACCATACAGTTTCTAGGTCATAATCAAAGATATTGGCAAGATATTCAACCTCTTGCCAGTTATTGTCACAAGGTAAAATACCACCACTAGTGTCTATAACCATTTTATATGATGGTAGATAACACGGTTTCTTAATGCCCTGTGAGTAACTTCTTTGGTTGAAGTTTACATTCTCACCTTCTTCATAGTAATTGATAACATCCATATCAATATCTGGAAGATCCATAGGTTCATATAGACTTACTCTAGGGCGAATATGTCCTAAATGATCTACCACATCATGAAGTTTGTATCCATTAGTGATGAGAAAAACTCTATTATCAAGTTTTTGAAATTTATCTAGAATTTTCTTGATATGTGGGTGCATTGTGGGTTCACCCATGCCACAAAGAGTGATCTGATTATCGTAATTTGATAGAAATTCTACGAGTCTGTCTACAGTTTCTAAACTTACAAACTTTTCCCTAGTATCTTTAGTTTTGAATCCCCAATCGTGAGGGCAAAAGGAACAGGAACGATTGCATAGAGTTGTAATACACAACTCCACACTCCGCAATGTTGAATTAACTAGGCTGGCGTTCTCTATTTTGGAGAACGTCTGGTAACGATTCATAAGGTTTGAATGTGTCTAAATCCATCAGAGACATACGATGGAGTCCATTTATTGTTCTATATTGAAATCTATTTAAGAAAGATTCTTTGTTCTTCAACAACACAAAGTTGGCATTTGAGGGGGAACACTCATATTTAGATTCAATATAGTCCCTAGTTTCAATCATACGCGCTACATGTTCATCAATAAGAGAGAGAAGTTGTGGTCCAATTTTCTCTACAATAGTATTTACTACCCCCGAAGGACGTAGTTGCTGAAGTCTCCAAATAACATCACTACCACCAAAACAATAACCGAAACGAAGACCAGGTAGAGCAAGAGACTTGCTAAAAGTTTTGCATACGAGAACGTTGTCTCGGGTAATAGCCAGATCGAGAGCTGAACAGGCGGGAACGCAGAAGTCTGCGTAAGCTTCGTCAACAATGACATACTCAAAAGCATCACATAGTGACTCTAGTATATCTCGTTCTATGATTTTTCCATCCTGTCCGTTAGGATTTGCAATGTATAAAACATCTGCACTTAAATCGAGACCTTCACTATATTTGATGCAGTTGACTTCACAAAATCCTGTTGCCATCATCCATGTAGGTGTGACAATAGAAAATCTTTTGTCTCTGAAAATATTAAAGATCCGAGGAATTAGTTCTCCCAGACCCATACCAATAGCAATCTTCTGTTTGTCTACACCATAAAATTCACTCAGATCTTCATAGATCTTTGCTTCATTGGCGTATTGACTGAGACCATTACCATTTTCTCGAATCAATTCACTCACCTTTAGGGAGTGTTTAATATCATAACAAATGTTGTTTGACAGGTTGATCTTGGTGTTTTTATCTTTATGGATGTACCAGGGAACTCTTTCAAACATCTGTGAAAATGGGGACCAGTTCTACGTTTTTACAGTTGGTTTCGTTTCTGATGTGTCTTTCCCACATCATTGCATCACGAATATCAAAAAAGGTTGCACGTTGAGTTGCTGTACCTTTCTTTTTGGGTTTGTCGTACTGAACGATGTACTTCATGCGATGTCGGGAAGAACTTCACCTTTGATCTCTGCGAGTTTTGCAGTAGCAAAACACTCAACCATTGTCCAAAATAGTTCACCACTCATCGTGTTGTCATCACAAAAATACTCTGCGGTATCTTCAAGAAGACCTTGAAAGTGTTGGAGGGTTTCGCGTTCGACGTACATGGATTTGATTGCGTTACCCACGTACTATAACCCCATCCAGGTCAGTCGTCAAGCTCTGACCAGTTGTAATCTCCTAGAGAATCCGCATCAGTGGTAAATTGTTTGGATTTTTCGTTCTGATACCCGATTCCCTGTAGATAAGACCATGCCTGAGTCTCATCCTCATCTCGCAATCTCCTCAAAACTTTGGATCCTTTTAATAGATGGTCAATTTTTGGTATATTGACACTGAGAACATTGTCTCTTGCAGTTTCTGCAGCTTGAATATTGTCATCAAGACCATTACAGGTACTATTACTTGGATTTTGGGGACTGATAGCAGTATAAGTTCTTTGACCAGGAACCATAGTGCCACCAACACTAACAGTTATAGTGAATCCTTCATTAACATATACAGGACTAGATAGTGTTTCTCCGTCACTTTCAGCCCACTGCGGCCATAGTTCGTTACCTGTCCAATGTTCCTCAAAGTGAGATCCTACTGCTGGTTCGGGGTCTTCTTGGATTTCTCTCCACTTTGTAGTTATTTCAGGATCTCCGTTATTTTGTCTTTCTATTCTATGACCTTTACCGTAATCTTTTTTACGTAAAATAGTACCAATTTTTACTGGATCAATAGGATTTGAAGTTGCATCGAATTCAATATCTGTTCCCGTTCCTCTAACAAAAAGGAAAGAACTTCCAACACCGGCTATTTGAGGTTGACCACTTAAAGTTGCCGATTGATATGAACCAACGATACCTACAGTGAAAGTCACATTACTTGCAGAACCATTAACAGTTCCATTGATAGTTGCAACTTTTGATGTTATTTCACCACCATTACCAGTATTACCGCCATCAATAGCGAGTGGGACTTTAACATTATCAATAGCAGTGATCTCAACTCCGTTAGCAGGCAATAATCCATTACCAGAGAAATCGTAAATAAAATCTCCCACTGATGCTAGATTAAGAGCAGTGCCCGTAACCCCATCAGAATAAATTCTATTATCGAGTGAGGTGCAAAATCCACTAAATTCTGTTCTGACTCCAGGATATGATGCAGTTCCCGTACTAACAACAGTAGGTAAGTTTCCTGTCAGAAATACTTGAGGATCATCTAAATCATCAGTTACAAAATCTCCAGGTTTTACTCTATTAATTATAGCAGCGGCATCACTATCAAATAATATAAGAACATTAGTTCCTAAATCAATATTTGCAGAGTCTACTTCATCTACGACGTTAGATCCATATTCTCTATTTTTTGGATATCTATAATATTTCATTCCATATCTGTTTTGTTGAACCCTCGTAGCAGGATCCTTCACTACTTTCCAAGTTTCAATTTCAATGTCATCCTCGAAAGCGTCATGATCTACAGTTTTACTCTCTTGTTTTTCCCAAACTAGATCATTTTTACACCCAGCAGTTACTCTTGCCTTGTACGCATCTGAGACATCTTTTATTCTTGCGTTTACTTCTTCAACAAAAGGCAAAGCTTTTTTATCAAGTTTCTCGATAAGTTCATCATACTCATCAATAATTACATCCTTGATTGTTAGCAATTCATTCATCTGCACAACTTGATCTTTAAGTTGATTAGATTGATCACGAAGTCTTTTTTCGATATCTTTAGGATCTGCAGCCATTATCCGTTCACTCCTTCTCTATAATCGTAATGATAACCAACGATAGAACGTTGATCCTGTCCAGGGTAGTCCTCAATCTTTCCTTCATACTCAACCACGATCTTATCAACATCTTTTCTTTCACCAAAAACCACATAACTACAGTTTACTGCGCCACCTTGATTATTTAGAACCTTAATTCTAGTTCCCCAATCAGAAATTTCATAATATAATTCTTGATATACTCCGATTGGAGTTAGTTGTACTGTAATAGTTTCAGAGTCAACTAAACCTTTCCAATACTCAGGCAGTTCAATATAATTACCACCTTTAAGTTTACCACGATAATATACAGCAGCTTCTGGTCCTTCTATACAAATATGTGTTAGTCTCCAACCTTTTTTGGTTGGATGGTGCATATCAAATCCTTTTGGTGGTGATGCCATTGCAGCAGCAATTTGGCCATCTAACCATGCACAGTTGATTTTACCTGCAACGTTCAGGATACCGTTAACATTATCTGTACCATTCTGTACCTTAATTGTATTACCGATCCTTAAAGCATTACCAATATCAATACCATTCTTAAGACTCAGTGCGTTCTTAATTGTAGTTCCAAATTTTGTACACAATCCAGTAAAATTACTGATTGCAAAAACATTAAGGAAGCCAAAGACATTAGCAATACCAAGGACTTCTAAAGATGCAGGACTACCTAATGATAACAATGGTGGTCCAATCATACAATTTGCACGAGAAACGCCAACAGAAAATGGCATACCAATATAAACTGGTCCATTCAGAACACTAGTTCCAGGTAAAATTCTAGATGTCGCATCTAAGAACGAGGTATCGATAGCACCTACGATAAACTTATCACCAACGTGCTGAATAGGAGTAACCATAATTTAAGACGCACACTCCAAGAGTTTTTTGAATTTCTTAATCGCAGACATAAGTTTTCCAAGGAAAGACGCTTGTACTTCGTCAGTTGCTTGAGATTGTGAATTTGTTAATTTGGCATTAGTTTCAACCGAAGAACCACTAACACCAACGTCTTGAGTTCCATTTATATTTACCTTAGTTCCAGAAATAGATGTAACTGCAGCTTTTGTAGCAATCTGTTTACCAGCGGCAATAGTCACTTCACCCATAGAATCTTGAGCTTGAACTCTGATATTCATTCCTTTCAGAACAATATCTCCAGCCATTGCATCAATGATTATATCCCCATTTGCTGCACGAATAATTTTTGCAGGTTCACCCTCACTACAATCTTGACCACAAAGTTCATAACTATTTTTGTTGTTTAGTTGAAAGTGAGTTCCATCCGTGCAAAATTTAATACCTTGAACATTATCAGTCATTATCTGATAATCAATAGTACGTCCAGCACCATCATCCATGCCAGATTTAAACTCAACTCCTTGTTCTTTACAATACCATTCTTTGGGTTGTTCTGCCATTAGATATTAAGTGGTTTTTTATTATTTAGTAACCATATCCACCGCCTCCTGATCCACCTCCTCCTGAGGGTGGTGGTGATGGAGGAGGACTAGATGGTGGAGGAGTTGGGTTTTGAGTGGGTGCAGGAGATGGCGCTGGTGCGGGTGTAGGATCGGGTGTAGGAGCAGCAGCGGGACTTGCAGTTGGTGTAGAACTTTGAGGAGTTGGGGTAGTTGTAGATGCTGTTAGTGGAGTTAGATTTGATGTAGTATTAGTAGTTGTAGTTTGTACT
>Ga0163109_10001129_pt1 | contig 21183 bp, 16 predicted proteins | sample CRUFie1St13metaG_FD_108704 | JGI IMG/M metagenome (GOLD analysis project Ga0163109, IMG submission 108704) | Marine microbial communities from the Costa Rica Dome - CRUD Field 142mm St13 metaG | ecosystem: Environmental > Aquatic > Marine > Oceanic > Photic zone | place: Costa Rica: the Eastern... | reverse complement strand
TCGCGTGCCGGTAAGAGGGTAACTGAGTCAACTTTGGTGATGGTCCGTTGGGTATCCGGATCGAAGGCTCGCAGGCTTTCAATCTCTGTGTCAAAGAGTTCGACACGTAACGGCTGGTTAGATCCCATTGGGAATACGTCAAGAATCGCACCACGTACCGCAAATTCACCATGCTCTCTGACGGTCTCTACAGCATGATATCCGCTCGCCTCAAGCCGCCGTCGTTCTCTGTGTATATCGAACCGGTCGCCAACTTTGAGAACAAAACGCTGACCATCGAGGTGTTCTCGCGGTGGTAGTCGGTGTGCGAGTGTTTGCACGGGTAGGATTAAAAGCCCTCGACGCAGGTCATGCAATTGGCTTAATGCTTTTAGTCTCTCGGATATAATGTCCTCGTGAGGGGAAAAGCTGTCATAGGGTAAGGTTTCCCAATCTGGCAAGTGTATGATCGGAATCTCGGCAGGGCCGTCTGCCTCACCCTCGTCGTCAAGGTGATGCTCTTGACCCAAATAAAAATGCAAATTGTTCACCAGATGCTGGGCGTCTTGTGATTTCTTGACCAACACCAAGACCAGTGAACTCGACCGGGCGGCAATCTCGGCGATTACCAGTGGAATCGCGCTTTTTGGTAAATTTGAGAGCGTTTTATTTGAACTACCGGGATACGGCAATAGGTCAATAAGTGGCGGTTCTATTGTCAGCATGTGATGTCGTGGCTTTGTCTGAGACGAGAGTATAGGCGACAATCGAGGATTTCGCTTCAGGGAACTTTGGATGACCGTGTTTGTAGCCGACGAGGGACTGCTTGGACTCAGAGAGTTAGTCCCGAGTAATGTCGGGCTTCGTTGGTATTCTGGTCGGGATATATCGAGATCCCTGTTAGAAGGAGCAGACGCACTCCTCGTTCGTTCAACCGCGCGGGTTTCGACATGTCATCTACCTGATTCAATCCGCTTCATCGGAACCGCAACAATAGGAACCGATCACCTGCCCCTGAAGAGGCTAGCGGAACGTGATATTGCAGTCGCGTCTGCACCCGGGTGCAATGCCTTCGCCGTTACTGACTATGTTCTTTCCCATATAATAACTTGGGCAAAATCGAGGGGCCGGAGGGTCGACCAACTGATATTGGGTGTGGTTGGCGTCGGCGCCGTGGGTATGTTGTTGAATCAACGAGCGCGAGAACTAGGAATTCAGGTCCTCCTCTCTGATCAACCCCGATTCGATTCAGGTAATCTGCCAGATCACTTGCCTTTGGAAGATCTCGCTCATCAATCTGACGTGATCTCATTGCATGTTCCGCGGGTAACTGAGGGAGCTTATACCACTGAACGGCTGCTGGATGCGGACGTGCTCTCGGGGTTGAAGCGAAAAGCTCTTTTAATCAATGCCTCGAGGGGTCAGGTGTTACACGAACATGATCTGCTTGAGCAAACCCACTTTGATTTGGTGTTAGACGTGTTTCCTAATGAGCCCGTGATTGGTGATGCACTGATCAGCCGGTGTTGGCGAATAAGCCCTCATATTGCAGGCCATTCTGCTGAAGGGAAATATCGCGGAACAAAACAAATTCTGGCGGAAGCATCATCGATTTTCGGGTTCGGACTCAATGAGATTGATGACGAGGCATTTTTGGAGTCGGTCGCTGGCTTGCGGCCGGTCTGCGATACGCAGTCAGACGCTATTGTAACAGCCTGCCCAATGACCGAGACAGATAGAGGGTTCCGAGACTCAGTGTTTCGTGCTTTTGAGTTGGAAAAGCCTAACCTATTCGATGAGATCCGGAAATCTTATCTTTTGCGAAGAGAGTCAGAGGTCCACCCTCTTTGAGAAGTAGTGTCAGTCAGCTAAAGTCTTCCATATCGACAGGTCTGTGGACCCAGCCGATCTCTGGAATAACGCGAATCTCCACTCACCCTCTATGTTGCGTAGCACGGCTGTAGCCACATAGGTGTCAGAATTGTGTTGCCCCCGATATGTGAAGTTGCCCCTCATGGTAAAGACCGTGATAGCTATATTTGCGTGAAAGTTCAACCGCTCCAACGCAATCAACTCGGAATCATGTACTGTCAAGTCACCGCTTTGGAACATGGCTGAAAAACCTTCAGCATCTAGCGGATTTCCGCTCGGTCTGATAAATACAAAGTCATCGGTTCCGTGGTCCAAAAAGAAATCACCGGTTCGCGTGGCCGATGCAAATTCCTGTAAAAGCGATCGGATCTCAGTCTCACTCATAGCGTTCTCCTCGATCTTTATTGATTAGACTATTACCTTGAGATTGAGTTCCCAAAACGGCCAGGCCAGTCAAAGCCCTAACCCCGCGGATTCATGGCGCGTGAAGGAATGGTATTGGCTCCCGCATACGCAGTAGTGTTTTTGATAGGTAAAATTATCTTTGAGGGGTTTAATGTCTTCGATTGGACGGTCGAGAATTTCGGACAACCCTCTGCGCTAGCCGCGGTTCGCGTATCTCATGTATTTGGAACCAGACACTAGCTTATGGTCATCCAAGAAGAGGTGCTAGCCACCGAGCACTTTCATCAAAACACTCATTTCGGCGATCAGAGTAGCTTTGGACCTGATCCTTACCGATCTGGCCCAAAGTGAAATACCGTGCGTCAGGGTGCGCAAAATAGAAGCCACTAACTGAAGATGTGGGCCACATGGCGAGGCTATCGGTGAGAGAGATGCCCGTGGCTGATTCGACATCGAGCAGTGACCACAGCGTTTGTTTCTCCCGATGGTCGGGACACGAGGGATACCCGGGAGCTGGTCTGATCCCACGATACTTCTCGCGAATTAGATCGTCGTTCGATAACGACTCACGGATTGCGTATCCCCAAAATTCTTTACGGATACGGCGATGCAGGTGCTCTGCAAAGCTCTCGGCGAGGCGATCGGCCAGCGCCTTCAGAAGAATCGCCCGATAGTCATCATGCGCATCCTCGAATGCGTTAACATAACCATCAATGCCATGACCGGTGGTCACGGCGAATGCACCAATGTAGTCAATCTGGCCGGATTTCTTCGGCGCAATAAAATCACTTAAACACAGCTGTGGCTTGCCATCAGGCATTGGGCGTTGCTGCCGAAGCCAGTGCGTTCGGGTCAACTCAACCTCGTGATTATTTGGATCCAAAATCACGATACTGTTCTCGTCTGAGTATGCGGGGAAGCAACCGGCGACGGCATCGGCCCGTAACCAGCGTTCATTAATGATTTCATCAAGCATGACCTGTGCGTCATTATACAGCTGTCGCGCCTCGGGACCTTTTCGTGGATCGTTTAAGATATCAGGAAACTTGCCGTTGAATTCCCATGCATTGAAGAAGGGCATCCAGTCGATCGTATCCAACAGTGCGTCCAGTGGATAATCGTTTAGCACAACAGTGCCAGTGGTCTTGGGCCGTGTGATCGTCGTTGAATCAAATCTAAGCTCCGCTCGCCTAGAATCAGCCTCCTCTATTGAGAGTAGTTTTTTCGGCGCTCTCCTAGCATGGGATTTCCTCTTCGTCTCGTGATCGGTTTCTATTTCTTGGTGGTATGTCTCTCGTTCATCGCTCAAAAGCTTCGAGGCTACGCCCACGGCGCGTGAGGCATCCTTTACATAAACGACGGGACCAGAGTATGCAGGATCGATCTTCACCGAGGTGTGTGCGGGCGATGTGGTCGCTCCACCAATCATAAGCGGGCACGTGAAGCCCTGGCGCTCCATCTCTGCGGCTACGGACACCATTTCATCAAGTGATGGCGTGATAAGGCCCGAAAGACCAATGATGTCTGCCTTGTTTTCACTCGCCGCGTCCAGAATTGTCTGGGTCGGTACCATCACGCCCAGATCGATTACCTTGAAGTTATTACACTGCAAGACAACGCCGACGATGTTTTTACCGATATCGTGTACATCGCCTTTGACGGTCGCCATGATAATGACGCCATGTTCCTGACTAGTGTCACCCGCGGCTTCCTTTTCTTCTTCGATAAATGGGATGAGATGTGCGACCGCTTTCTTCATCACCCGCGCAGATTTAACAACTTGCGGTAAAAACATTTTACCCGCACCAAATAAATCGCCGACGGTGTTCATTCCGTCCATTAGGGGCCCCTCGATCACCGCCAGTGGACGCGTTACGTTCAGTCGAGCTTCTTCGGTATCCTCGATCACAAAGGTATCGATCCCCTTGATGAGTGCGTAGGCCAATCGTTCCTCACAGGTTTCACTACGCCACTCGGCAAACGTTGTATTGTCCTCCTCCTTATCGACATTATATTTTGGTGCGATATCGACGAGGCGCTCTGTTGCGTCATCGCGTCGATTCAGAACAACGTCTTCCACCAGCGATCGAAGTTCCCCATCGATATCTTCAAAAATAGCTAGCTGTCCCGCATTCACGATACCCATCGAGAGGCCTTCACGGATAGCATGGAATAAAAAGACTGAGTGCATCGCTTCCCGAACAGAGTCGTTTCCGCGGAAAGAGAATGAGACGTTGGAGATCCCTCCCGAGATATAACTGTGGGCGCAATGCTTCGTAATATCTTTACAAGCGTTGATAAAATCGAGCGCGTAGTTGTTGTGCTCCTCAATTCCCGTCGCTACGGCAAATACATTTGGATCGAAAACAATATCTTCGGCAGGAAAGCCAACGATCTCGGTGAGTAGCTTGTAAGAACGTTGGCAGATCTCGAGTTTGCGTTCGCGAGAATCGGCTTGGCCTTTCTCGTCAAAGGCCATTACCACGACAGCAAACCCGTACTGGCGTATCTTTCGCGCGTGTTCTAAGAAAATCTTCTCGCCTTCTTTTAGTGAGATAGAGTTAATTATTCCCTTGCCTTGCACGCATTGCATGCCGGCTTCGAGGATCTCCCATTTGGACGAGTCAATCATCACGGGAACTCGCGAGATATCTGGTTCAGATGCGATCAGATTTAAGAAAGTTACCATGGCGAATTGAGAGTCGAGCATCCCTTCATCCATGTTTATGTCGATGACTTGTGCTCCGTTTTCCACTTGCTGACGAGCGACGGTGAGCGCTTCGTCAAATTGGTTGTTGAGGATTAATCGTTTGAACATTGCGGAGCCCGTGACGTTGGTCCGTTCACCAATGTTTACAAACCCAGTCGTGTCGTCAGCAATTAACGGCTCAAGTCCGGATAGTCGCATCACAGGCTGGGTTTTTGGTCGTAGCCTTGGTTTATGAATCGCCACTTTATCTGCGATCAATCGGATGTGTTCTGGGGTGGTACCACAGCAACCGCCGACGATATTCACGAGTCCCGCTTGCGCATATTCAGCAACTATCTCAGACATCTCACTGGCGTCAAGGTCATACTCACCAAACTGGTTAGGTAGACCCGCGTTCGGATGTGCTGAAACGAACGTCTCTGCGACACGCGACAGTTCGGCCAGGAACGGACGGAGTTCTTTGGGTCCTAGGGCGCAGTTCAAGCCGATCGTCAAAGGCCTTGCATGACGAACCGAAAACCAAAACGCTTCTGTGGTTTGGCCAGACAATGTCCGACCCGACGCGTCAGTAATTGTGCCCGAGATCATGATACGAATCTGGATCTCGGTCTCACGAGCGACTTCATCGATCGCGAACAGCGCTGCTTTGCCGTTCAGCGTGTCGAAAATGGTCTCGACCAGAATCAGGTCGGCACCACCCGCTAACAGAGAACGTGTCGCATCCATGTATGTATCGACCAGTTGGTTGAATGTGATATTCCTAGCACCAGGATCGTTAACGTCAGGGCTGATAGAGCAGGTCCTGTTCGTTGGCCCCAACACACCGGCGACGAGCACTGGTCGTTCGTAAGAGTCTGCAACCGATCGGGCGAGCTTGGCTGCTTCGTGGTTCAGTTCGCTGACCAGCTCCTCCATCCTGTAGTCAGCCATGGATGGACGGTTAGCGTTAAAGGTGTTCGTCTCGATGATGCTCGCGCCAGCGTCAACATATTCCTTGTGGATAGAGGCAATTAGGTCAGGTTGGGTGAGCGTCAGGATGTCGTTATTCCCCTTTAATTCCTGCGGAAAATCACTAAAACGCTCGCTTCGATAGTCGCTCTCCCCGAGACCTGCACCTTGGATCATGGTACCCATCCCGCCATCGAGAATGACAATTGAGTCGGTCAGGGTGGCCTCGAGCCATTCGACTCGATCGTCGCGGGTCATGCACGACCTCGGACGCCGAGAGCGTGGCACACGGCAAAACTAAGATCTGCGCGATTTAATGTATAAAAGTGAAAATGATCCACGCCCTCGCGACCGAGTTGTTCTGCCTGTGAGACAGCGGCATGTGCTGCTATCAATTGTCGCGTTGTCGGATCCTCATCAAGCCCTTCAAACTGCGTGGAGAACCATTGTGGGATCGATGCACCACAGGCGCCAGCGAATCGTGTAAGTGTATTGAAATTGGTGACAGGTAAGATGCCAGGAATCAACTTGACATTCATTTGTGCGGCAGCCACGCGGTCCCTGAATCGAAGGAACATCTCATTGTCGAAGAAAAACTGTGTAATTGCACGGCGGCTGCCGGCATCTATTTTGCGTTTTAGGTTCTCAAGGTCTTTATCGGCCGAAATTGCCTGTGGATGAGTCTCCGGATATGCAGCCACTAACAACTCAAATGGGTGCTTTTCGAGCAATCCTTGCACCAAATCAGATGCGTACGCGTAGCCCTCTGGATGGGGAATGTAGTTAGCCTCGGCGCCTCCCTCTGGGTCGCCACGGAGTGCGACGATCTGTCTCACGCCCATGCTCCAGTATTCATCGGCGATCGCGTCGATTTCTTTTTGTGGTGTGCCGACGCAGGTGAGGTGAGGGGCGGGCCTGAGACTTGTTTTGGTCAAGATATCCTTGATTACCTGATGGGTGCGCTCTCGGGTCGATCCATCGGCACCATAGGTTACTGAGACAAACTCGGGACACAGAGCCTTCAATCGATTTACTGTTTTCCAGAGACTAGCTTCAGCTTCTAGTGTTTTCGGTGGAAAAAATTCAAACGACACACGTGGTGCGCCCATTAGCGATCCTTTCTTTTTTCAGAAACCAACAGACTGATGTCCAATACGTCGCCAGGAAGGACGTTGGTTGTGTCAATTTTTAATCCGGCGTCTTCAAGCCAGGAGCGAATATCCGATATTGCGATACTGACCGCGGGTGGCGTTCTAGCGTTAGTAGCCTCTGTAAAGGCGACCAAGAGAAGTCGTCCGCTTGGTTTCAGCACTCGGGTCGCTTCTTTGATTAGCGCATCCGGGTTAGAGGCAAAGTAGAGCACCTGATCTATGGTCACGGTGTCGAAATGTCTCGCAGGAAACCGCATTTGGTACATATCTTCTTGGCGCACAGTTAGGTGCGGAAGATCAGCCTCTGCAAGAGCATTCCTCGCGACCATTACCATTTTTTTTGACAGGTCTATACCGACACCGCTGTCAGCTAGGGGCCCCACGATTTTAAGCATTCGGCCGGTCCCGGTCGCGATATCAAGCAGGTGACCAACGGCTCGACCAGCTAAGGCATCTCGTACGGCGTCGCTGAACCGCAGCTCATCACCGTGGTACTCATGCAAGCGCAGCCAGTCAGGGACCTCTGTCTCGACAAATTCTTCAGATAATTTTGCTCTCGCATCACGCAGCTCATTCAATCGCGCTTGGTCAAAGTCCATCAAATCGTCAAAGGCCGGCAAGTTTTGCAAGAGATCCGAAACTAGCTGCTGGCTTGGACTATTCTGCGCGACTCGATAGAAGACCCAGTGTTGTTCGCGGAAGCTTTCCAAGACTCCGGCGTCCTGAAGTAGCTTTAAATGACGTGAGACTCGAGGTTGCGATTGCCCGACAATTCTCATCAGTTCTGATACAGTCAGTTCACCTTGAGCGCACAAACGCGTTAGTCTGAATCGCGTCGGTTCAGAAATCGCTTTCAATGCGTCAATATAGTCGTCGTAAGATTTCCACATGACATATATAATAATATAAAGATATCTTTATGTTCAACGGAGAATTGATGTCGGAGCTAACACTTCGGTTTAATACTGTCCCGCTAGGCAAGGCTGATGGCGTCCTGGGTTTTGCGGTAATGGACCGCCCGAAAGCCTTAAATGCGCTGGATCATGGCATGATTCGAGAGTTGTTAGGGATTATTGAAGCCGTCGAAAATGATCCTGCCATCAAGGGCCTTTGGATTGAATCATCTTCTGAAAAAGCGTTCTGCGCTGGTGGAGATGTCCGCGACGTCACTAACAACGGGCAGGCTGGTGGCCTGACTGATTTGACGAACTCCGCCGATTATCTGGCGGATGAGTATTTGCTGGATGTTTGGCTTCGTCTCAGCACCAAGCCGATATTTGCTTGGGGCGACGGTTACATCATGGGTGGAGGCATGGGAGTCTTTCAGGGTGCCGATGTCCGCTTCGTGACCGAGCATTCCAGCCTCGCTATGCCGGAGGTACGAATTGGATTTGTGCCAGATTGTGGTGGTAGTTGGTTTTTAAATAGGGTACCCAACGGGCTTGGGATATGCCTCGCGATGAGTGGTACGACGATTGGCGCCGAAGACAGCTGTTGGTTGAATTTAGCGGACTGGTTACTACCACGCGCCGAAAAAACTGAAGTTTTCGACGCAGTGCTTGGACTGGATTACTCCTCGAAAGAGGTTGCTCTGTCAGAGATCGGGACGGTCTTGCATCATGCAACGTCAGAATCTCCGGGGAAGGGACCGTGGGAGGAAAACGGGGCCCGGTTGGGGAATAGTGTCAGACATCAGCCGCCCATGACGGTTTGGCATAAGATGTTGCTCTGGAATCGCGACGTTCCCGAACTGTTTGATGGGCTTGAGCAGGCGAGTCCTGGGGCTGCCATGGTTGCAGGTTATCAACAGCAGCGAGCCAAATATCAGAACCTCACCCAGGCTGTGCTTCAAGAACACGATCTCGCTATGCGCTTGTTGTCTGACGGTGAGTGGTGTGAGGGCGTGCGGGCGCTTCTGGTTGATAAGGATAGAAACCCTAAATGGCGCTTCAAGGTCGTTGAAGAGGTCACACTAGATTGGATTCATGCGATGCTAGCCCCCATTAAAAGAACACACGAGCATCCGTTAGCGGAAAAGTTGTCCGACAAGGGTTTGCTTTACGATCATTACAAAAAGAAGGATTTCAGATGAACGTTTCATTCTTAGGCTTGGGTGTCATGGGCTACCCTATGGCCGGCCACCTCGCGAGGGCCGGTCACAAGGTCACCGTATACAACCGGAGTGGTGCAAAAGCCGAAAAATGGACAAATGAGTTCGGCGGGGTTTTAGCGGCCACACCCAAGGAGGCAGCCACTGGAAAGGAGATCGTATTTGCTTGTGTCGGTAATGATGACGATTTACGGAGTATCACGTTGGGAGAGACAGGCGCATTCGCGGGGATGAACGAGGGATCGTTATTCGTTGACCACACGACCGCCAGCGCTGACGTCGCACGTGAGCTGTTCGGTACCGCGAAAGCGCTAAATGTGGGCTTCATGGATGCGCCGGTCTCGGGCGGACAACAGGGTGCTGAAAACGGTGCCTTGACTGTAATGGTCGGTGGGAGCCAAGCGCATTTCGACCGCGCTTCACCAGTCATCGACGTCTACGCGCGCGCTTGCACGTTGATGGGTGAGGTTGGTACCGGTCAGCTGACTAAGATGGTGAACCAGATCTGTATCGCCGGCTTGGTTGAAGCACTGTCTGAGGGCCTTTCGTTTGCTCGCGCATCGGGCCTCGACGCGCACCAGGTCATTGACGTTATAAGCAAGGGCGCGGCGCAGTCATGGCAAATGGAAAATCGATACGAGACTATGCTTGCCGACAAATTTGAGCACGGATTTGCTGTTGACTGGATGCGCAAAGACTTATCAATTTGCCTAGCTGAGGCTCGCAAAAATGGCTCGGCCTTACCAGTTACCGCTGCCGTCGATCAACTTTACGGTGAGGTACAGTCAATGGGTGGGGGACGTTGGGACACCTCGAGCCTGTTTGCACGTCTGGAGGCAATGCGTAAACGCGGTGGCAGCTGATCCCTACGAAACACTGGTCGCGAGCTTGGCCAACAGAGAGCACTCGCGAGTTGAGCTCGATCGAAAACTACAAAATCGCCACCCCGCCTTGTCTCGAACCGAGCGCGAGGTCCTGCTCGATCGTTTGATCAAACTAAACCTCCAGTCCGACTTGCGGTTTGCAGAGATGCTAATCCGATCTCGTCTGCAGCGAGGGCAGGGCCGTCGCCGAATAGAACAAGAACTTGGTTCACATCAAATTGATGCGACCATTGTGGCGCATCACTTCGATGAGGCCGATCAGAGCGAATCGGATCGTTGTCACGTGGCACTTGAGAAATGGATCCGGGGTAAAAAAGATCCGACACGTGATAAAGCCCTGAGATTTTTAGCCACCCGAGGCTTTAATTTTTCCGATGCAACAGAAGCAGTCAATGCGATTTTCCGCTAGCATTATCTACCGTTTGATTTTCAGATAATTGAAAAACTATGAAAAGTGCTGAAATCCGTTCACAGTTCCTCGAATACTTCAAGGAAAATGGCCACAGTATAGTGCGGTCGAGCCCGTTGATTCCCGGGAACGACCCGACTCTTTTATTTACCAACGCAGGTATGGTGCAGTTCAAAGATGTGTTCACTGGTGAGGATGTTAGGCCCTACAACCGCGCAACCACATCGCAGCGTTGTGTGCGAGCTGGCGGTAAACATAATGATCTTGAAAACGTCGGATATACCGCAAGACACCACACATTTTTCGAAATGCTCGGTAATTTTAGTTTCGGGGATTACTTTAAAGAAGACGCGATTCGGCTCGCCTGGGGCTTTCTGACCGAACGTCTGGGACTCCCCAAGGAGCGTCTGTGGGTGACAGTGCACGATTCAGATCAGGAAGCCGAGGATATCTGGCTTCAGAAGATCGGTGTCGATCCGGACCGTCTCTCTCGTTTGGGCGACAAAGATAATTTTTGGTCGATGGGAGACACTGGTCCTTGTGGCCCATGTAGCGAAATTTTTTACGACCACGGGCCGAATGTGCCCGGCGGACCGCCTGGATCGGAGGATGACGATCTCGACCGTTATATCGAGATCTGGAACCTAGTATTCATGCAATTTGAGCAAGCCGCAGACGGAACCCGTTCGCCGCTACCAAAACCATCGGTAGACACAGGGATGGGTCTTGAGCGGATAGCTGCTGTCATGCAGGACGTTCATTCAAACTACGAAATTGATTTGTTTCAGACGTTGTTAAGGGCCGCGGCTGACGTCACAGGTACTGATGACCTCGAAGCCAAATCACTACGCGTTATAGCAGATCACATTAGGAGCTGTTCTTTCCTAATTTGTGACGGGATAATGCCGTCGAACGAGGGCCGTGGCTATGTATTACGCCGGATCATACGCCGCGCGATACGGCACGGAAATAAGCTTGGTTGTGATCATTTGTTCTTCCACAAACTAGTACATACCCTGGTAGCAGAAATGGGTGAAGCCTATCCAGAACTGCGAGATAACGAGGACCGCATCGTCGGTTCCCTTAAGCAAGAAGAGGTGCAGTTTGCTAAGACGCTTGACGCCGGCATGAAGGTTCTCGAGGAGGCGATTGGCTCGCTGAGAGATGAAATACTTCCCGGCGAATTGATCTTCCGGTTATACGACACGCACGGATTCCCGGTGGATCTTACCAATGACATTGCCCGGGAGCGCAGTCTTAGGTTGGATATCGATGGGTTTGAAAAGGCGATGGCCGGACAGCGATTAAAGTCACGTCAAGCGTCAAGCTTTGCTGTCGAGGGCCAGATTCGATTTGATTTAGAAGACTCTACAGAGTTCCTTGGCTACACACATCTGGACGCTGGTGCAGTCGTCGTTGCAGTAGCGAAAGAAGGTAATGAGGTTGAAGCACTCTGCGCTGGTGAGTCGGGCATCGTTGTTCTAAACCAAACCCCATTCTACGCAGAGAGCGGTGGGCAGCAAGGGGACTCGGGTTTACTAACGTCATCCTCCGCATCGTTTCAGGTGATGGAGACCAAAAAGTATGGTTCGCACTTCGGTCACGAAGGCAAGCTTCTTAAGGGTGAAATAAAGATTGGCGATACCATCAATGCCCGAGTGGAAGGCCCAAGGCGTCAGGCAACCGCCTTGAATCATTCGGCTACGCATTTACTGCACGCAGCGCTCCGCTCAGTCCTTGGCGAACATGTGACGCAGAAGGGTTCGCTGGTCACTCACGAGCGGACACGTTTTGATTTTTCAAACCCTCAGCCGGTCAAAACTGATGAAATTATTGCAATTGAGGCGATGGTCAATAAAGAGATTCGCCAGAATGAAGAGGTTGTTACCCGAGTGATGCCCATAGAAGAAGCTAAGGCAACTGGGGCGATGGCGCTTTTTGGAGAAAAATATGACGATGAGGTGCGTGTTTTGTCGATGGGGGATTTTTCTGTCGAACTGTGTGGTGGCACTCACGTTACGAGGACCGGTGACATCGGTCTTTTCAAGATTACCGCCGAGAGCGGAGTTTCGTCTGGGGTGCGCCGAATCGAGGCAGTAACAGGCAACGGCGCTTTGGATCATGTGCGAGCCCTTGAGAAGACCTTGAGTCAGGCCACTACTCTGTTAAAAACGGGAGCTGATTCTCTAATCCCTAAGATTGAGCAGATGGCGGAGCGTGTTAGGGGATCAGAGCGTGAAGTCGAAGCACTTAAAATGAGACTCGCGACCGCGGCTGGAGGGGATTTATTAGATGACGTCGCTGAAGTCGCTGGTGTGCAGTATCTTGTCGCAAGCCTTGACGGACAAGACCCAAAAACACTTCGCGATACAATGGATCGCTTGAAACAGCGTCTGTCTCAGGGTGTCGTGGTCCTCGCGACCGTGCGTCACGACAAAGTAAATCTGATTGCAGGGGTCACAGATAATCTTACTGACCGCATCAAAGCCGGCGATCTAGTTGGATTTATCGCTTCACAGGTTGGGGGTCGTGGCGGCGGACGTGCCGACATGGCACAGGCGGGAGGAACCGAGCCAGCATCCTTGCCAAGGGCGCTAGAGTCAGTCCCAGGATGGATTAAAGAACAATTGGTTTAGGAAGATCGATGACGTTAATCGTTCAGAAATATGGTGGAACCAGTGTAGGGACCGCAGAGTGTATCCAGGGAGTCGCTAAAAAAGTAAGAGGTTTCAGAGAGAGGGGATATGACGTCGTAGTCGTAGTCTCCGCTATGGGTGGTGAAACAAATCGTCTGATTGATATGGCAAACGAGATCAGCCAGCGACCTGTCCCAAGAGAGTTGGATGTACTCATATCGACTGGCGAACAAGTCACGATAGCGTTGCTAGCCATGGCATTGACAGAGATGGGATGCCCAGCCAAGAGCTATACTGGTGGGCAAGTTAAAATCCACACAGATAATGCGCACACCAAAGCTCGTATTCAGGCAATTGATAGCGAGAATATCTGTGCCGACCTTAAAGCGGGGCGTGTTGTTATCGTCGCTGGCTTTCAGGGAGCAGATGATCTGAACAACATTACCACACTCGGCCGTGGGGGTTCGGATACCACTGCGGTGGCATTGGCCGCGGCTTTGAGTGCTGAGGAGTGTCAGATTTACACAGACGTGGATGGTGTATACACCACCGATCCTCGTGTTGTTGAGTCTGCGCGGAGGTTATCCAAAATTACCTTCGAGGAGATGCTTGAGATGGCGTCTTTGGGTTCAAAAGTCTTACAGATTCGGTCGGTAGAATTTGCCGGCAAATACAATGTGCCGCTCCGTGTGCTTTCAACGTTTGAGGAAGGCCCCGGTACATTGATTACCACTGAGGAGTTAGAGTCCATGGAACAACCCGTTATTTCCGGTATTGCATTCAACCGTGACGAAGCAAAGTTGACGCTGCTTGGTGTGCCCGATGTTCCGGGTGTTGCTGCAAAAATTTTGGCTCCGGTTGGTGCAAAAAATATTGAAGTTGACATGATTGTCCAGAATGTTGGGGTGGACCAGACGACTGATTTTACGTTCACGGTTCACCGCAATGATGTTGATTCAGCTCATGAGATACTGGAGGGTGTGGCTTGTGAACTTGGGGCCAGAGAGGTCCGTAAAGATTCCAAAATTTGTAAGGTCTCGGTGGTGGGTGTCGGCATGCGCTCACATGCAGGCGTTGCGAGCCAGATGTTCGAAACACTCGCTGCTGAGGGCATCAACATTCAGATGATATCCACATCTGAAATAAAGATCTCCGTCGTTGTGGACGAAAAATATCTCGAGCTCGCTGTTCGTGCGTTACATCAGACTTTTGATTTGGCGCAAGAGGATGCCAGTTAATACACCTGAGGCATTTAGGGGCATTGATCGTCTATATGGCGGTCAAGCCTATCAAAAACTCTCTCGAAGGATAGTTTATGTTGCAGGTATCGGTGGCGTGGGCTCATGGGTTGTTGAGGGTCTTGCACGCTCGGGGATTGGTGAAATTCGAATGGCTGATCTTGATGATCTCTGTACTACGAATATCAACCGCCAAATTCATGCGCTGATTTCTACGATCGGTCAGTCGAAGGTTGAAGTGATGGCGGCCCGGTGCCTTGAGATCAACCCGAGTATAGCGATTCGCTGCGATCAAGCTTTTGTGACCGGCAAGACGGTCGAAGACCTGATTGAGGGTGATCTGGACCTAGTGATTGATTGTGGCGATAACCAAATGGCAAAGGCTGCGTTAATTGCTCACTGTAGACGTCTTAAGATACCAGTAATGACGCTCGGGGCGGCTGGTGGTCGGATTGATCCGAGCAGGGTTAAGGTCCGAGATCTTGCTAAAACTGATGGAGATGCGTTGTTGGCAGCGGTCAGGCAAACCTTGAGGAATCGGCATGGATTTCCTCGAACTTCGGGGAAACGATTTTCAGTGAACGCTATCTATTCGGATGAGCAAACACGTTACCTGCAGGCCAATGGATCGGTTGGCCAACAAAAACCTAGTGAGGGCCCGAATCGATTAGATTGTGCCGGTAGTCTAGGTGCAGCGACCCACGTGACCGCCGTTTTCGCATTTCACGCGACAGCCAAAGCGATAGAGATATTGCTCAGTTGATTACCTCAATCGTGATCGAGGGCCAGTAACTTATCCAATCATAATTAGGGTTTTCGTCGGGCCGGATCACCACCCCACTGATGAGGTATTTATCGGCTGTTGGTAAGTTAAGGCGTGCTCGTCCGTTAACGTCGGAGTATGCCTCAGATACAACACTCCGATCTTTGTATCGAAAAGCTTTGATCAGGACATTTGCCAGTGGATTTTGGCCCTCAAATAGGGTGATAACGTGGTGCCCCGCCCTAAGCCGGTTCCACGAGCCTCCCAATACAAATTCAAAAGGCATCTCTCCGGAAAGTGAATCTGAAACTGGTTGGTCATCTGTTTTTATTAGACTTTTGGCACATCTGACGTATCGTTCGGTCACGGGCACTATCTTGGGAATATCGGAATACTGATTGATCTGGCGATCGAGCCCATCCAGCTTGACGTAATTAGCCCACCGTTCGTCACCCTCCCCGAACCGAACTGAGAAGGGTGTGGTGAGATGGATAATCTGATTGAGACCTTTGGCTATGGTGATTCGGGCTGCCGGTCTAGAGTCTCCCAACAAACCATCGATGGTCCTCGGTTGGTCAGTAATGTGGACAAATCGCTCGACTTCCTGGGGTAATAGTGGTTGTGCGCTACCACGAAATGTCTCTCCGACCTTGAGGATCAGGGCAACAGTTTCGTCGGATTCTCCATAATGTTTGGATGCCTCGATCCAAAACTCATGCGCAGCAATTTGACTACTAGACAACAGAAGACCTGCGGAGAATGTTAGGCTACGAATTAGTGTCATCATGACCTCGATCAATTGAGATAAGTAGCAATGAAAACTTTGTTGTTATGCCTACTGTTCGCGATTTCCAGCAACGTTGCAAGTGCTCACGAGATGCGCCCCTCGGTGGCATCGTTATCAATAGATTCTCAAGGGACCTTAACGCTTGACTTGGTTACCAATATGGAGGCGTGGCTCGCGAATATTGCTCCATCCTTATCTGACACCGACGACTCACCGAATGCTGAGCGGTACGATCGGCTGAGAGCGCTGAGCGCAAGCGCGCTCGTTGACGTTATCAGAAAAGGTGACCGAGACATCACGCAAGCTATCGAGATATCTGCCGGTGGTGGCAGGATCGGAATGTCACCGATGGCGATCGAAGTTCTTCCGGTTGATGATGTTAATCTACCGAGGGACACCCGGTTGACACTCGTCGGAGGTCTCCCCGACGGTGTCAATAGCCTCGTTTATCGCGTTCATGAGACGCTTCCAAATACCGCAGTGCGTCTGTTTCTGGAAAATGCTGACCCCGTAGTCCAATTTGTCAGAAGTGGCCGAACGTCAGATGAATTATCACTTGACCGCACTGTAGAACGCTCTATGAAGGCGCTTGCGGCCCAGTACTTGGAACTGGGGTTTCTGCACATCATACCGAAAGGGCTTGATCACATTGTTTTTATTTTGGGTTTGACGTTAATTTCGAAACGTTTCATCGATTTAGTTATTCAGGTGACGGCTTTTACCGTGGCGCATTCGGTGACGCTGGCGCTTGGTCTCTACGGGGTACTTAGGCTTCCGGCGTCTATTGTTGAACCATTGATTGCTGCCTCTATTGTTTACATCGCCGTGGAAAATATTTGGCACTATCGGGTAAATATATCGCGCACGCTAATTGTATTTTGTTTCGGTTTATTGCATGGGTTAGGGTTTGCTGGAGTGTTGACCGAGCTTGGGTTGCCCGAACGTGATTTTTTGGTGGGTCTTCTGGCATTTAACGGAGGGGTCGAAATTGGACAACTTGCGATTATTTTGGTTGCCTATTTTTCGGTAGGTATCTGGGTTATAGGATTTCCGTGGTATCGAGAGCGAGTAGCTGTACCGATTTCGGCGCTCATTGGTCTTGTTGGTATCTATTGGTTTGTCGAAAGGGTGACTAGTTAATATTCGCTGAGATGAAAACGAGTGCCTAGATTATGAACCGGTTAGAGTGATTGGGGCCGCAGTCGATGAGTCACTTGGCGTCTTTAAAGTTGTTATAGGCCTCATTATTTAGAGCGAGGCCTTGTTCGCTGATGGTGTTAGTTCTCTTTCAGATCTTTGTATTAATGTGCCGGTAACTTTAGCAGCGAAGTGAAGCCTTATGCAGACCATTCTCATGGTCACGATCGGATTCAGACGTTGTGCCACGGAATTGCAGGTTTTCACCAAAATCACAATGACATCGTCTTGAGAGGAGACCCTGAAATTAATCTTAAACCTTTGATCATTTAGCAGGTTGGAGCGATTCCAGCATTGATCCACAGCCGTTCGGGCCTTTGCAGTATGCGTCAAATCCGATTTTGCACTTAGAATGATGAGGATTTGAGTGACCAATATGCTCAAGTCGATTCTCCCAGATCATCGTCAGAAGCCTATCAAATCGGATTTTGGGTTGCCCGCGCGACGGAAAATCAATGTTGGTGCGTGGCGGGTGTGATGTTATGCATCGATCCGGAAGATGGTCCCGATATTGATAAAAGATCCGAAGTTCAATAGGACTTTTTATTAACAAAAACAGCAGAGGTTCGTGGAAAAAACTGGGTCGGTCTATGAGAATCCGGTTATTTGAGGCCACTTTAATTGCGCAGAATGTTGGACGTAGGACTAGAAATCAAGCAAACGTTAGTCGCGGTCTCTTACGACCAAAATGTAAAAAAGCGCGTTTATGAGAAAAAAAATTCTCTGGTCAAAAGGTGTGCTATAAAAACTTCTGAGGGTAGGTTCTGAGGTCACGATCAATTGGGATCCAGCGACATAGGCCGATGATTGGCAAGTGTTTTAAAGCGCTAGTAAGTGTGATCTGCGCATTTATAGGAGTGCAGTCCGCTAAAAACTTGCGATACGACTTTGAGCATGGTCGGGCCACCGTATTTGCGATAGCTGGAATTTTGATGACGATTACTTTTTTAGCTGCAATATACGGACTTGTCCAAGTGGTAATGATGTATGTACAATATCGGGGCTAATTAATGGCTCGGGTTCCGGATGAATTTTGACCTCGATATGTGCTGGAGTGCACACCAAGCAATGATCTATCGTAGTTATTAAAATTTTGTTAACCGCCGTATTGAATTACGTAGGAGGTATGCGAATGACCAAAGCATTAACTTTGGCTCTATCGCTTTTGTCAGCGCCAGCATGGGCGGATTGGCAAATCAATATGAACAAAGGGGTGACAGCGCTGTCTCGCGAGATCTTCGATCTACACATGTTGATTTTTTGGATATGTGTTGTGATCGGCGTCGCTGTGTTCGGTGTGATGTTCTACTCAATTTTTAAGTTTAGGAAATCGAAGGGGGCCGTCTCAGAACACTGGCATGAAAATACGACAGTCGAGGTCGTATGGACTGTGATTCCGTCGATCATACTTATAGCTATGGCAATTCCGGCAACCGCGACCCTTATGGACATGTATGACACGTCAGAAGCGGACGTGGAAATTCAAGTTACGGGTTATCAGTGGAAGTGGCGGTATCAATATCTCGACGAAGATATCGACTATTTTTCGAATCTCGCAACACCTCGTGAAGAGATCACAAACGAGGCATCGAAAAATCCGAACTACCTCTTAGAGGTCGATAACCCTCTTGTGATACCAGCAAACAAGAAAGTGCGCTTTCTGATTACCGCCAACGACGTGATTCACTCGTGGTGGGTCCCACACTTTGCGGTGAAGAAAGACGCTATCCCGGGATTCATTAATGAGTCTTGGGTCAAGGTCGAGGAGCCTGGTGTTTATCGGGGTCAGTGCACTGAGTTGTGCGGAAAAGACCATGGCTTTATGCCTGTCGTTGTCGAGGTTAAGTCTGAATCCGATTACCAGCAGTGGGTTTCTGATCAGAGAGCGATGAAACTCGCTATGGCCGGTGAAGCTTCAAAAGAGTTTTCAATGGATGAATTGGTCGCAAAAGGTGAAGGAGTATACAACACTGCTTGTGCAGGGTGTCACCAGCCAAATGGCCAAGGGATCCCGGGGGCATTCCCAGCGATCACCGGTAGCACGATTGCCACGGGCGCGATCGATGCCCACGTCGACATCATCGTAAATGGTAAGCCAGGAACGGCGATGCAGGCTTTTAAAGAACAATTATCAGCTGTCGATATCGCAGCTGTTGTTACCTTTCAACGCAATGCGCTTGGTAATTCGGTGGGCGATCTTGTCCAGCCAAACACGATTCAAAATTAAGGGGAAATCATTATGGCCACGGTTGATGTCGATCTACCGCACGTAAAGGAAGACGATCCGCACCATCATGGTCCCGCGAGGGGACTTGGACGTTGGTTGTATACAACGAACCATAAAGACATTGGATCGATGTATCTCATTTTTAGCTTATGTATGTTCATGATCGGTGGGATCATGGCGTTGATCATTCGCGCAGAGCTATTCCAGCCTGGCCTGCAATTGGTCGAGCCAAATTTCTTCAACCAAATGACTACCATGCATGGACTCATCATGGTTTTTGGCGCTGTCATGCCAGCCTTTGTAGGCTTGGCGAATTGGATGATTCCAATGCAGGTTGGTGCCCCAGATATGGCGTTGCCTAGGATGAATAATTGGAGCTTTTGGATTCTGCCGTTCGCGTTTTTAATATTGTTGTCTTCGTTGTTTATGCCTGGCGGTGCGCCTAACTTTGGCTGGACGTTCTATGCACCGCTTTCGACGACCTACGCACCTGAATCTGTCACCTTCTTTATATTCGGTGTGCACATCATGGGTGCGTCGTCCATAATGGGCGCGATCAATATTATCGCAACTATTTTGAACATGCGCGCCCCCGGCATGACGTTATTGAAGATGCCACTCTTCGTATGGACGTGGCTAATTACTGCATTCCTGTTGATCGCTGTGATGCCCGTGCTGGCTGGTGTGGTTACGATGATGCTGATGGACATCCACTTCGGAACGTCTTTTTTCAACGCAGCTGGTGGCGGAGATCCGGTCTTGTTTCAGCATGTTTTCTGGTTTTTTGGCCACCCCGAAGTTTACATTATGATCCTTCCTGCGTTCGGTATTATTAGTGAGATCATTCCGACCTTCGCACGCAAGCGCTTGTTCGGCTATGCCTCGATGGTGTATGCGGTGGCATCGATCGCCCTGTTATCATTTGTTGTGTGGGCTCACCACATGTTCACGGTCGGCATGCCCCTCGTTGGTGAGGTGTTCTTCATGTTCGCCACAATGTTAATCGCGGTTCCCACTGGAGTTAAGGTATTCAACTGGGTTGCAACGATGTTTCGGGGCTCTTTGACGTTCGAAACTCCCATGCTTTTCGCATTGGCATTTGTTGTCTTATTCACCATTGGAGGTTTCTCGGGGCTAATGCTCGCAATCGCTCCTGCCGACTTCCAATACCACGACACCTATTTCGTGGTAGCGCACTTTCATTATGTATTGGTGCCCGGCGCGATCTTTTCCATAATGGCGGCGACCTATTATTGGCTACCCAAGTGGACAGGTCATCAGCTAAACGAGACGATGGGCAAGATACATTTTTGGTTGTCATTCGTGGGCGTGAATATTACTTTTTTCCCGATGCATTTTGTTGGTCTGGCGGGTATGCCGCGTCGGATACCGGACTATGCTTTACAGTTTGCTGACTTCAACAGCATGGCCTCGGTCGGTGCCTTTATTTTTGGATTCTCGCAGTTGGTATTCATCTATAACGTGATCCAGAATGTGCGGGTTGGTGAGAAGGCGACCGCTCAAGTCTGGGAGGGCGCACAAGGCTTGGAGTGGACACTCCCGTCCCCGGCCCCGTATCACACATTCTCGACTCCTCCAGAGGTTAAGTAAGAAATGGCAGTGCATAACGAGAACCACACAAAGCGTCTATCGTTGAGGCTAGCAACAGCTGCAATAGCGATGTTTGGTTTTGGTTTTGCATTGGTTCCGTTATACGACGTATTTTGCGATATCACTGGACTGAACGGAAAAAATTTCAGCCAAGGACCTATACAAATTTCTACAGTAGACGAATCTAGGACAGTGAAGGTTCAATTTATCACCGTGAACCCAGGGAATATGCCCTGGAACTTTGAACCGACAGAGC
>Ga0163109_10001128_pt1 | contig 21189 bp, 21 predicted proteins | sample CRUFie1St13metaG_FD_108704 | JGI IMG/M metagenome (GOLD analysis project Ga0163109, IMG submission 108704) | Marine microbial communities from the Costa Rica Dome - CRUD Field 142mm St13 metaG | ecosystem: Environmental > Aquatic > Marine > Oceanic > Photic zone | place: Costa Rica: the Eastern... | reverse complement strand
TGTCCAACTAGCCATAGGGTGGGTTATTCTTTCAGAATTGGAACCATTGAATCCCAGATTCCATCTCGCATCTTGCGGTGATACCAGGCAGCTGCTATGTGGACGGCAATGGTAAAGAAACTTGCGCCTATCGCTCCTTCATGCATCACGATGGCAATTTCCATCAATATACCTGATTTGATGCCATAATAGTAAAGTGCCCCAATGATTATGCCTGTAATGGGCACCGCGGCGAGACTGGCATACATTGCAAGGTGACCGCAGCGCGCCAGAAATTCAAGAGGCTCAGGCGTATCTTTGGGCAAGGCAGTGGGATTTGTAAGATGCATATAGAAATAGCGTGCGGCCAGAAACAGTAAGAAAATTGAAGCAAAGGCCATTTCGTGCTGAAGTAAAGAGGCGTCTTCTAATTCTGAAACATCGCCAACTTGCTTGGTTAATGCATAGATAAAGAAGAACATGAATCCCCAGTGGAAAAACTTCGCGACCAGGCTATGCGCTGTTGCTCTGTTTGCGGAAGGCTTCCATTCGTCATGTGAAGGTGTTGAAAGTACTTTGCTTTGCATAATCATTAGTCCGTATAAGTAACAGGTATTCAGTACATGACTGAGTTTTTACGATTGAGTTAATCCTGGATTGCCCATTTGCTTTGATCCGCATCCTTCCAGGTCATAAATCCAAAGAACATCTCCTCCCAGCTCTGCTGTCCATCCCGCACAGTGATGGTCGGATCTGGATTAAACGGATTTGCGCCGAATTGTCGAAGGCGCCGTCGAGCACGATGCTCGTCCCTTCAGGTAAATAAACTGGCTCCTCGGAGTAGGAAACGCCCTCATGATCGAGTAGGGTGAAATCACCAATGCGCTCGGCTGCCTGTGCTTGAACAGACAGTCCAAAAATCAATAAAACAGTGATCGAACTTCGCATGACTTACTCCCAGGTGGTGTGTGCTGTCTCGGTTGCTTCTAGAATTAATCAGTGACCAGAATCATACCTAGGGAGCTAGAGTACAGGGGAGAAAAGAAACATTACCATTTGGAAAGGTTTCCGAATTGGAGCTTAATCTGGCTTACCATCGGAGTTGTGAGTTGTGGCAATGAACTTCCCTTGTGCTGGGTAGTTTTAGATAGGTATCGCCCTGGGGCGTCGTGTAGTATCAATGTACTTATTGATTGGCAGTGAGAGCTGATTAAATTGGATATCCTGATTATAGAAGACGACGCTGTCGTGTCCGAATTCATTTCTGAAAGGTTCGAGGCTGAAGGACATAGCGTTGATCTTGTGCATGACGGCAAATCCGGATTAGCCAAAGCGAAGACGGACTCTTATCGCGTGCTTATCGTAGACCGGATGATTCCGAAGCTGGATGGTTTGGCAGTAATTCGCGCTATTCGCTCTGCTGGGCTCAACACCCCGATTCTGATTCTAAGCGCTCTGGCGGATGTTGATGAACGGGTAGCAGGTCTTGATGCAGGCGCCGATGATTACCTGGTCAAGCCTTTTGAGTTTCAAGAGCTATTGGCCAGAGTGAATGTATTGTCCAAGCGCGCCTCTCATTCTTCCGGATCTCAGGAAGAGCTTGTTGTCAGTGACCTATGCTTGAATCTTAGAACCCGAAAAGCCAGTAGAGCAGACACCAGAATAGAGTTACAACCGCGGGAATTCCGTCTTCTGGAGTTTCTAATGCGCAATGTGGGGCAGGTGGTTACCCGCACTATGCTGCTCGAGTATGTCTGGGACTATTATTTCGACCCGCGCACTAACATTATCGATGTCCATGTCAGTCGTATCAGGCAGAAAGTTGACAAAGGTTTCGATCAACCATTGATTCACACCGTCCGTGGGGCAGGCTATGTTATTCGCGAACCTGGCTAACATACATCGCAGTACGTTTTTCCGTCTGACGGGATTGTTCATGCTTGCGTTCGTCGCCGCTACTCTTCTAATCGTGGCTTGGATTGACGAAACGATGGAAAACTATCTGGAACAGAAGGCTATTTCGTTTAGTGAAGAACTTAGTCAGGAAAAGCAGGATTTCTTCCATGCTAATGGTCGCGATGCTTTAGCAGCAGATATCTCTGCGTTCAGTGTAAAAAATACGGATTCCAGAGAAATTTATGTGCTGTTCGATGCGAGCTGTGAGGTTATTGCTGGCGCGCCCGGCAGATTGCCGAATGAGTTTAGCAATGCTGAGATCTGCGGCAGTCTTGTAGCAGCTGGTGGCACTCGCATTTTCGCTCTATCTAGAAGTATTTCTGAACTGGATTACCAGTCAGAGTTTATCTCCGATGCGCTCAAAATCGATGAAGCGGTCGCTCAGTTTGCTCAGTTACCAAATGGCGAATCAATCCTGTCTGTGCTGGTGGTACCGGAAATCGAAGAGACGCGAGATTTTTTAGATAGGACCCTGGCATGGCTGGTTGGGCTATTGTTTGCTGTTGGTCTCGCTGGAGCGATTTTCGTCACGCAGGCGATGAGCCATAAGCTAGACAAAGTTAATTCCATGAGCCGCGACATTCGAAAAGGAGATCTCTCAAGAAGAGTGCCGCTGGATGGCTCGGGAGATGAATTTGACCATCTTTCAGCAAATCTAAATTCCATGTTGGATCGCATTGAACAAGTTCTTGAAAGTCACCGGCAGGTTACGAACGACATTGCTCATGATTTGCGCACGCCGCTGACGCGAATTCAGACTCGAGTTGAAACGCTCAAATCTAAGCTTACAAAGGGTGAAATTGCCCAGGAACAGATTTTAAAGATCGAGGCTGAAATCCAGTCCATCTTGCAGATATTTAATGCCTTATTGCAGATCGCTGGTATCGATTCCGGGAGAGCTGCCAACTCTTTCTGTGAAGTTGACCTTGCAACCATTTGCTTTGACGCGGTAGAGCTGCTGCAATTATCGGCTGAAACCAATGATCTGTCCTTGGAGCATAGCTTTTATGAACCTGCAGCAGTCAAAGGAGACCGAAATCTCCTGTTTCAAGCGGTAACCAATATCATTGAAAATGCGATCAAGTATTCGCCTCCTGGTGGAAAAATATCAGTGATGCTGAAGCGAAATGGCAACAACTGTGAAATTACAATCACCGATGAAGGCCCAGGCATACCAGAAGCCGAGTTTTCCAATGCATTCAAGCGCTTCTATCGATTTGAGCGTCATCGTGGCACTGAAGGTCATGGTTTGGGATTGAGCCTAGTTCAAGCCGTTGTTGAGCTCCATCGAGGTTCAGTTCAATTGAAAAACTTGGAATTTGGGCTTGAGGTTAGTGTCTTGTTTCCGAGCTCTTGATGCATCTTAGGCCAGCATTTGCTAACCCAGTGATTACTATTCGATCTACACAGGCGCCTTCTCCCTCGCAAAGCCTACGGCGACCGCCCCCATGTTGCGTGCTGCTCACGGTCGCCATTTTGGCGTGGTTCCCTGGTTTGCTTTTGGCGCAGCATAGTCACGGCGCAATCACTCCAGCAGTCACTTTTCCCAAGGATGACGCAGTGCTGCTTGAGCAACCTCCTATGCTGACTCTCAGTTTTCGATACAACGTGCAGCTACTTCAGTTTGCGCTCTATACCGGGAAGGGGGAATGGATAGATCTGGGATTCGAATGGGATCCAGGGCAAATCAGGCCAAATTTTGTTTTCCCGATTCCCAGTGAACTGCCTGCAGCAGAATACTTTATAGCCCGATGGTCGGTGGTTGATGAGGATCAGCGATTTCTGAAGGGTGTCTTCAACTTCGCGTTTGGGCCTGAAGCGCTGCCGCCTTCTGAAATAATTGAGGCTTCAATCAGTCGCCGGGAAGACGGCGACTACGGCACACCTTTCGAGGCCTACAAAAGGCGCCAGCAAGAACTTGAAGAAGAGCAGCCTTAGGCAGCGCAGCAGACATTATCGTGATGTTGAAGCCTAGTGTGGACTCTCATTATCGAAGCTCTCTCCAAGTATTGGGGGCAAACTGGCGATTCCAAAGATTCTTTCGAAAAATCAATATGCTATCCCTGATACTCTGTTTCACCATTTGTGACACGTCAGTGTCGTAGAAAGAATTTTGTCGGTAATTGAGGAAATCACACAGCATTTTTTCAGATTCAGGCAGCAAAAATCTATTGAATCGCGATAGCCTACATCGCTTTGAAGTAGCAGGCAGAGTTCCGAACCTGAATGATCGATGCCATGTGAGCCTTTCAGTAATGAACCAGACAACTAAATCTAAGGAAATTACAGGAGATAGCAATGCGACTCTTTAAACTCATGGGCATTGTCCTGGGAGGTCTTGTCGTCATTCCTGCGGCCAACGCGCAAGAGGGACAGATTACTTTCCACAAGGACATTGAGCCAATTCTGCAGCGCAGCTGTCAGACTTGCCATCGTGTCGGTGGAGCAGGCCCAATGCCACTGGTCACCTACGATGAAGTGGCTCCGTTTGCCGGACTGATTGAATACAAGACAGGTTTGAGAGATCGTGCTGGCGCTATGCCGCCCTGGTATGCAGAGAAGGATATTGGCATCCAGCAGTTCAAAAACGATCCCTCATTGACTGATGAAGAGCTGGCGGCTATCTCTACCTGGGCGCGCTCTGGAACACCAAAAGGTGATCCCACTGACGCTCCTGATTCTCTGGTATTCGATGACAGCATCAAGTGGAAGCTTGGCGAACCTGATCTAGTGGTCAGCACTGAAGACTTCTATATGGAAGGCGGTCGCCCGGACTGGTGGGGCGATCTGCCAAGCGTGCCTACTGGCATGACCGAAGATCGCTATGTGAAATCTGTGGAAATTGTTGAAGTAAATGATGTGGGTGAGGGTGGTGATATTTCTGACACTGTCGGCGGCCTCTATATTTTCCACCATATGATATGGCGTACCGAAGTTCTAGATGAAAACGGTCAAACCATCCCTGGCGAGTCAGTCAACTGGCCGGTCCACGAAGTTGCGCGAAACGGTGACATTTTTGACCCGGAAGCTGGACCGCTGCTGAAAGCGAACTCAGCCTTCTTCACAGATTCAGTGCACATGCACTCCAACGGCCGCGATACTACCGGGCACCTGGAAATCGGTTTTCGATTTCACGATGAGAGCTATGTGCCAAAGTATGAATCTGCGATCAGCGTCCTGGGCAATGGCTCTGATATCAGCGTAGAGGGAGATGCTGGCAACCAGACGCTACATGCCTACCAAGTGCTTGACGAACACACTAAGGTCATCACATTTGAACCTCACCTGCACGCGCCAGGCGAGCGCATGTGCCTCGAAGCCATTTGGGGCTACTCGCGAGAGACTATTTCCTGTGTCGGCTATGACCACAACTGGGTGCGTGGCTATCCGTATGCAGATGATTACACGCCGCTGCTGCCGAAGGGCACTATTCTGCATATAACCGGCTACTTCAATAACACCAGCTCGAACCCGAATGTGCCCGACGCCCGTAACTGGCAGGGTTCTGGTAACCGGTCGGTGACCAACATGTTCATTGATTTGGGTATACGCGTAACCATGACTGATGAGCAGTTCCTGGAAGAAATGGAGACGCGACGCCAGAACTTGGATCTGGGTCCGAACGATCACACCATCGGTTGTCCGTTGTGCCTGACTCCACTGGTATGGCCTCTGGAATCAGATGCAAATACAGACCTGGACGACGATGTAGCTATTAACTAAAAGGTGGATGCGATTTTTCAAGTTAACGGTCGTCTGTGTGTGGCCGCTCACTTTCCATATTTTTCAATGACTAAATCTTACGATTAGTGAGAGACGAGGCATGTCCATTTTTCAAAACAAACTGATTAGCGCCTCAACGGTTTCGGTTGCCTTTCTATGCAGTTTGATAGCCAATTCGACGGTAGCCCAGCTGCCCTATGAATACGCTCAGAATAGCTATCAGAGAGGGCAGCACACCGAAGTGGCTTATGAAGGCTGGAGAGTAAACGAAGCCGGGGAGACGGTTCTAACCTTCGGCTACTTTAACCACAACTGGGAAGAAGAGCTGGATATCCCTATTGGCGACAACAACTTTTTCTTCCCCGGCGAGATTGATCGCGGCCAGCCAACCCATTTCCTTCCGCGCAGAAACCGCTTTACCTTCGATGTCGTCGTCGGCACGGGTTTCGATGAAGATGACGAACTGATTTGGGAAGTCACGTCGCCCAATGGAAAGACTCGAAAGGCCTACGGCACACTGCGTGAAGACTACAAGCTCGATAACGTGGTCATCATGTCTGAGACGGGGGCTCTGGGTGCGGGCTCTTCAGATGAAGTTACGCGAGCAAATGTTCCTCCAATGGTTGAGCTATTTGGCGACACTATCCGCTCTGTTCCTGTGGGAGAGCCGCTCAGGCTTCAGACTCGGATTTCAGACGATGGTGTGCCAGTGCCCTCTCGCAGGTTTGGTGGTGGTGCGTCATCTGCTCCTCCCGAGATAATGCGACAGCGGTTAATGATGATGCCTCCGCCGCGACCTACTGTTAACAAACAAAACGGTTTGTTCCTTTCATGGAACGTATATCGTGCTCCAGAAGGAATGGATGCTGCCCAAGATCGTGTGAGTTTTAATCCTCCTCAGTCGAAACCTTGGGAAGACACCCGCCCATCAGCTAATTCGCCTTGGAGCTGGTTGTGGGCACCGCCAAAGATTCCTGAGGACGGCGTGATTGACACCGAAGTCATATTCGGCGAGCCTGGCACTTACCTGCTTTGGGGTAGAGCTGACGACGGTGGTCTTTATACCGATACTTATGTAACCGTGAACGTTACACCTTAGGTACAGTATCGCTCGTTACAACGAAGAGACTTTGCTAGGTCGCTTGCCTTTCATCATCTGTTCGACAAATACTCGTGCATCTGGCTCAAATGCTCGATTGGACGGCCTCAGCTGATGCTATCTCGGTTATGAAGTCACATTTTCCAATACCCTGAGTTGAGACAGTATTCTCCTGAATCGAAATGATGCAGTGCGACTGACTGATTCTTACGAGGGGTGGGGCCGTTCGAGGGGTTAGATGATCTATGGTAAAGTTGTGCTTACATCCATAGTTACATCATAAATGATTCGTTGGATGAGGTGCAGAGTAGCAGCACGTAACTTATTGATTTAGTTGGTGGGCCCACCAGGACTCGAACCTGGGACCGACGGATTATGAGTCCGGCGCTCTAACCAACTGAGCTATAGGCCCAAACTTTTTCTGACGCTATCGCACGTTCTGATACTGCGCGGCGATGGACTTCTCTACCGCTTTGGCATCCGCCTTCATGCTTTGAGCGAGCCCTATGGCCATGTTGTCGGTGAAGATCTCTTCAGTGCCTTTCGCCAGGCCTTCAAACACGGCTACAGCTACTTCCTCTGTTGATCCTTTTTCTACAGTCATGCCGGCCGTCATGTCCGTGTCGATTGGGCCGGGATAAATACCGCATACCAATGTGTTCTGGCCGCCAAGTACCGCGCGCTGGCCCTGAGTCAGTGAGTGTCCTGCTGCTTTGGAGGTCGAGTAGGTTGGTGCGAACGGGAAATTAACCAGCCCGGCTACCGACAGTACATTTGCAATGGCGCCACCACCATTGGCCTTGAGAATGGGCGCGAATGCCACGCCCATGCGCATCGGGCCATAAAAGTTGGCGTCCATTTCCAGTTTGGATTTCTCAACCACATCGTCCGCCATCAGTTGGGCGCCTGTTCCCATGCCGGCGTTGTTGATGACGATTTCAACATCGCTGGCAGCCTGTGCGGCCGCGCTGACCTGTTCCTGCTTGGTTACATCCAGCGTCAGGGTAACAACGCGGTCGCTATCAAGGGCTTTCACATCAGTGAGTTTGGATTCATCCCTGGCAGTGGCGTAAACCTTCTTTGCGCCCAGTTCCAATGCTTTGCTCGCGAGGGCTTTGCCAATGCCTCGATTGGCTCCGGTAATCAAAATGATCCTGCCTTCTATGGCGATACCGCTCATTGTCGTCTCCTCGTAAAGCTTATGGAGCAGGCACCTCTGCGGTCGCGGGCTCAGCCCTCACCCGAAGCGTGCTCTCCAGATTCCAGTCCATTGTCTTTATTCATCCAGGAATGAGCGCAGATGATCAGAGCGCGTGGGATGGCGAAGTTTTCTCAGCGCCTTCGCTTCAATTTGTCTTATTCGCTCACGGGTCACGTCGAACTGTTTGCCGACTTCTTCCAGAGTGTGATCGGTATTCATATCGATACCAAATCGCATGCGCAGTACCTTCGCCTCTCTGGCAGTGAGGCTACCGAGCACGTCTTTGGTGGCTTCCCGGAGGCCCTCGTCGATGGAGGAATCCACCGGTGAGTCCACATTGGCATCTTCAATAAAATCACCCAGGTGCGAATCTTCATCATCACCGATCGGGGTTTCCATTGAGATCGGTTCCTTGGCGATTTTCAGTACACGGCGGACTTTGTCTTCCGACATGTCCATTCGCTCGCCAAGCTCTTCCGGTGTCGGCTCGCGCCCTTTCTCATGCACCATCTGTCGGGAAATGCGGTTGAGCTTGTTGATTGTTTCGATCATGTGCACCGGGATACGGATTGTGCGTGCTTGATCGGCAATCGAGCGGGTAATCGCTTGACGAATCCACCAAGTTGCATAGGTTGAGAACTTGTAGCCGCGGCGGTATTCGAATTTGTCTACGGCCTTCATGAGGCCGATGTTGCCTTCCTGAATCAGGTCCAGAAATTGAAGGCCTCGATTGGTATATTTCTTCGCGATCGAGATCACCAGTCGCAAGTTGGCCTCTACCATCTCTTTTTTGGCACGACGCGACTTCGCTTCGCCTATCGACATCTGCCGGTTGATGTCCTTGATTTCCGCAACTGTGAGTCCGGTTTCTTCTTCGAGCAGTCTGATCTTCTTTTGAGCCCGAAGCACTTCAGTTTTCACATTAACCAGCAGCTCTGAGTAGGCGGCTTTGGCCTTGATGTGTTGATTGATCCACTTTTCGTTGACCTCGTGGCCAGGAAAAGTCTCGATGAAGATCTTTCGGGGCATCTTGGCATGTCGAACCGCCAAGGTCATAACCGTTTTCTCGTGACGGCGCAGGCGGCTCAGTACAGCACGTATGTGGCTGAGTAAAGGTTCAAACTGACGCGGCGTCAGTTTGAATGATTTGAACAGCTCTCCGAGTTTCTCCAGTTCAGCCTTGGCCCTGGCATGGTCGCGCCCGTTTCTGGCGACGGACCTGCTGGTTTTGACGAATTGTTTCTGTAGTTCAGTAAAGCGCATCGCAGCCTCTTCCGGATCAGGGCCGGTAGCTGCTTCGTCTTCGCTGTCGTCATCTATGTCGGAGTCGTCGCTGTTATCGTCAGACGAGTTTTGCGCAGCAGTGCCGCTCATAGCGGGAGGAGGAATATCGTCTGTGTTGTCCAGATAGCCTGTGATCAGGTCGCTGAGCCGCCGCTCATCAGTGTCGATCAGTGCATACTCATTAAGTATGTGCTCCACGGTGCCGGGAAATAGCGCCATGGCTTTCATTAGCTCGCGCAGCCCCTCTTCGATGCGCTTCGCAATGACGATTTCGCCTTCCCGCGTGAGCAGTTCAACGGTGCCCATTTCTCGCATGTACATCCGCACCGGATCCGTGGTGCGGCCGGCCTCGCTCTCGACCGCAGCAAGCGCGGCGGCCGCCTCAGCCGCTGCCACTTCGTCAGCGCCATTATCGCTGTCATCTTCATTCAGAATCAGGGAATCGGCATCAGGCGCGGTCTCAAACACCTTGATGCCCATGTCATTGATCATCTGGATGATGTCTTCAACTTGATCTGGATCAGAGATGGTGTCCGGCAAGTGGTCATTGACCTCTGAATAGGTTAGGTAGCCTTGCTCCTTTCCTTTGGCGATCAGTGACTTAAGGCTGGACTGTGGTGCAATAACTTCGGCCATAAATTCTCATCTTCCCTGCAGGTACAGGGACGCAAAACGGGTGAATAAAAGAGAGCCGCGCATTATAGCGGTGGGCGGTAATTATGTATATCGACTTTCGGTGAATTTAGGACAGCTCATGCGATGTCTGGATTTGGTCCGGGCGCTTCGTCGACGCGGGATTTGAGCTCATCTTTCAATTTCAGCAGGTGCAGTTTCTGACTAATATCCGACAATATATTGTCAAGTATTTGCGTGAATTCGGCCTCTACACCTTCCTGAGGGGTAATTCTTTCTGCCTGCAGCAACTGGGTCAGCTGGCCACCGAGGGGCGTGCCATAGCAATAGCCGAGCAAGTGATAGGTCTCTATTGCCGGATCCCTGCGTATCTTTTCGATAAGGGTAAGCAGCAGTTTGCGGGATTCGTCCTCCGCGTGGCGCAGGGGCTCAAGCTCTGCCTGAACAGTAAGCGCAATCTCAGGATTGCGCAGTAAGAGCTCGATGGCTTTAAGGCTGGCGGACTTGCGGATGGTATTCAGGCCTGCCGGTTGCTGAGTTGTCCTTGATCTGCCAAGGGACTGTGGTGCCATCACTGCCTCTGGTGGTTCGGACTGGCTGCCTTTATCCGGGGGTGTGCTCGCGAGCAGCTGATCCAAAGACTCACCGCTGATGCCTAGAGTCTCAGAGAGCTTGTCCAGCATCAGCTGGCCATAGACGCCTTTAGGGAACAGGCGTATCAGCGGTTTGGCCAGATTGCTCAGACGGGCCTTACCTTCGATGGATTGAATGTCCAGGCCTTCGGAGAGCTTGTCGAAAAAGAACTGCTCGAGCGGCGTCGCTTGTTCGATCTCCTGTAAAAAGCCTTCAGTGCCGATCGAACGCACTCGTGTATCAGGGTCTTCTCCGTCAGGCAGGAACAGGAAGCGCACGCGTCTGCCATCTTCCATCAGCGGCAGGCTGGTCTCCAGTGCGCGCCATGCGGCGTTGCGTCCGGCCGCATCACCATCGAAACAGAACACCACCTCAGACACGGCGCGGAACATACGGGTCAAATGCCTGGCGCTGGTTGCGGTGCCCAGCGTGGCCACCGCGTTGCGGATGCCCATTTGGGCCAGCGCGATGACATCCATATAGCCTTCCACCAGCAGCAGGCGCAGGAACTTTTCGCCTGACTTCCTGCTTTCGTACAGCCCGTAAAGCTCAGAGCCTTTTTGGAATACCGGTGTTTCCGGTGAATTAAGATATTTGGGCTTATCTTCTCCGAGCACTCGCCCGCCGAAAGCAATCACCCGGCCGCGGGTGTCGCGAATCGGAAACATTATACGGTCCCGAAAACGGTCGTAATAAGGTGCTCGGTGGTTACTTAGGTCGGCGCTATTTTCCGGCTTGTTGCGCTCAATCACCATTCCGGCTTTCAACAGCGTGCGCTGCCGCTCTGGACTATTCCCTAGCGCGTCGATCAGATTCTCCCATCCAGGCGGTGCGTAGCCAAGCGCAAAATCGCGGGCAATTTCACCGACCACGCCGCGCGAGGTCAGGTAGTCTACGGCGCGCTGTCGCCCCTGATGTTGGCGCAATTGCTGCTGGTAAAATTTGCTCGCTTGATCGAGTGCTTCAAACAGTTTGGCATGTTCGGATTGACGGCGGGACTCGGCTTTGGATTCTTCCCTAGGTACTTCCAGCCCCGCATCCCGCGCAAGGATTTCAACGGCCTGCGGGAAATCAACATGGTCAAAATTCATCACAAAGCCGATTGCATTGCCACCGGCACCACAGCCGAAGCAATAGTAGAACTGCCGTTCAGGCTGAACGCTGAAAGAGGGGGTTTTCTCGTCATGGAAAGGGCAGCAGGCCTGATAATTTTTCCCGGATTTTTTCAGCCCGACTCGTTTGTCCACCACCTCGACGATGTCAGAGCGTTGTAATAAATCGTCAATGAACGATTGCGGAATGAGTCCGGCCATGGGTGATAGGCAGTTATTGAGTTACTGATCCTACATTGTATGCCAGTCAGCGGCAGGAGCGCACGGATCGGTGGAAATTCATTGCACGCGGCGGGACAGTGAGCCCTGCACAAGGTGAAAGTGGAGTAGAGTGAGATGAGAGCGAGAAGTGATAAGTGAGATCAACGGGCTACGAATGAGCCCGGACTGTGCAGGGTAAGCTTAGCAGCGGCATTCAGCGAAGGCGCTGTTGAATCAACCCGCTGATTTTGCCCATATCCGCCCTGCCGGCCATCTGCGGCTTGAGCAGACCCATGACCTTACCCATGTCCTGCATTGATGCTGCGCCGGTGCTGGCTATGGCCTCGTCGATCAGCGAGGCGATTTCTTTCTCACTCAGAGGCTGCGGCAGGAACTCCTGAATCACCTCAATCTCGCTCTGCTCTTTCGCGGCCAGCTCGTTGCGACCGGCATCGGTAAACTGTTTGATCGAGTCTCTGCGCTGCTTCACCATTTTGTCCATGATCGAGGTCACGCGGACATCATCGGGATCAATTCGCTCGTCGACTTCGACTTTTTTGATTTCGGCCAGAATCAGACGGATCGTTCCAAGGCGCTCTTTTTCCTTGGCGCGCATGGCGGCCTTCATGGCTTCATTGATCTGCGCTTTTAGAGAGCTATTGTGCATGTCACACCTGTATCGGAAGAATGCAAATGAGGGTGGGACGCCTGCAGAGGGCAGGTGTCTTCGTAATTTTTTTTGGTGATCAACTAAATGATCAGTAGAGGCGCTGAGTTCTGCGGCTTTCGCGCTGAACCTTCTTGAGGTGACGCTTTACAGCGGCAGCCGCCTTGCGCTTGCGCACGGAAGTGGGCTTTTCGTAGAACTCGCGACGGCGCACTTCCGCAAGAACTCCTGCTTTTTCGCAGGAACGCTTGAAGCGACGCAGCGCCACGTCAAACGGCTCATTTTCTTTAAGTCTTACCTGGGGCATTTGAACTCCGTTTATCTAGAGTGCCCGCAGGCTGTGCTCTAGAGCGATTTACTTAATGTTTAATCTAATATTGTGCAAGTACGCGCAATCGGTTGCTCAATTTTAGAGGTGCGGTATCTTATAGATTCAGGGGTTGAATTGCAAAGAAATTGGCCCTGTTCGTGGCACATTTTTCAGGGTGTTTTGCGCGCCATCGCGCGTATATCGGGCTCGAGCGGTCAGGGCCGCGGGTGGATTCTGTGCTTTGTTGGCGAGTCGTTGGCAGGCAGCCACGGTTGCCGGCTTCATTGGGAGTTGGGGTTGCGTGTTTTTTTTGGCATGATTGCGGGCCTCATGAATAGACCCCCCAACTAGACAGCCGTGATAGTTCTTGGCATTGAAACTTCTTGTGATGAGACCGGCGTGGCGCTGTACGACACTGACGGGGGCCTGCTGGCGGATGCGCTCTACAGCCAGATTCACATCCATGCGGAATATGGCGGTGTGATCCCGGAGCTGGCGTCGCGCGACCACCTTCGGAAAACACTCCCGCTGGTACGTGAGGTCATTGAGAAGGCGGGTATCCGGGATGCGCAAATTGGCGGTGTCGCCTACACAGCCGGGCCGGGCCTCATCGGCGCGCTGCTGGTTGGCGCTGCCATCGGGCGGAGCCTGGCGATGGGCTGGAATGTGCCGGCAATTGGTGTGCACCACATGGAGGGGCATCTGCTTGCTCCAATGCTGGACTCGGAAGCGCCCGTATTTCCTTTTATCGCGCTGCTGGTTTCAGGCGGACATACGCAGCTGGTCCGTGTTGAAGGCATCGGGCGTTACAAGTTGCTTGGCGAATCTCTGGACGATGCAGCAGGTGAGGCTTTCGATAAGGTCGGTAAAATGCTGAGCCTGCCGTATCCCGGCGGTCCGGAAGTCGCCAGACTTGCGAAGTCCGGTAAGGCCGGTGCTTACAAATTTCCGCGCCCCATGACCAATCGCCCCGGGCTAGATTTCAGCTTCAGTGGCCTGAAGACTTTTGTGCGCAACACCATTGCCGACGAGGTCGAGGTTCAAGGCGAGCTGAATGACGCCGTTCGGGCAGATATCGCCTGCGCTTTTGAAGATGCCGTGGTTAACACGCTGGCGATCAAATGCCGCCGCGCTCTGGAACAGACCGGCCTGAGCCGCCTAGTAATCGCCGGCGGCGTGAGTGCCAACCAAAGGCTACGTGAAGTGCTTGGCGCTACCGTCGCAAAAAGCGGCGGCGAGCTAATTTACGCGAGACCGGAATTATGCACTGACAATGGGGCGATGATCGCCTATGCTGGCGCGCAGCGTTTGCAGGCCGGTCAGTCGGAAGGCTTGAGTATTCAGGCAAGACCGCGTTGGAATCTTGAAACTTTGCCGGCCATTAAGCCATAACCGATTGAGGATTATCATGGATATTGTCTACATTCGTGAGCTGGAGGTTCGCACCATCATTGGCATTTTTGACTGGGAGCGTGAGCAGCGGCAGGTAGTGAGCCTTGACCTAGAGATGGGGTCGGACATCGCTGCGGCTGCCGCTACCGATACCATCGAAAATGCGCTGGACTATAAGGCAGTCGCTAAGCGACTTATTGATTTTATTGAAAAGTCCGAGTTTTTTCTGGTCGAGACGCTTGCCGAGCGGGTCGCCGATATTGTGGTGAACGAGTTCAATGTCCCTTGGGTCAAGCTCAGGCTAGGTAAGCCCGGCGCTGTCACTGGCTCAAAGGATGTGGGTGTTATTTTAGAAAGAGGATCGCGTGGCTGATAGTGCGTGAATTTCTGTCCAATCCTTTTATTTCCTGGTCTCCCGGATAGCCGTGCCACTTCTAACTCTCAGTCTCGGTAGCAATATTGACGCTGATGCCAATATTCGAAAGGCAGTTGCCGAATTACGGACTCGGTTCCCCGGCCTCCGGTGCTCAGCGGTTTACGAAAGCGAATCGGTCGGGTTTGAAGGCGATAACTTTCTGAATCTCGTGACAGCAGCGGAAACGGAAAAGCCTTTGTCCGACCTGCTAATAGAGATTAAAGCCATTGAAGATGCGCTGGGCAGGGATCGCAGCCAGCCGAAGTTTTCCAGTCGCTGTATTGATATTGACGTTCTGACTTACGGTGAACTTAGCGGTGAGCATGCAGGCATTTTGCTTCCCCGTGGAGAAATACTGGAACATGCCTTTGTACTGCAACCCCTTGCCGAAATTCTGCCGGACATGCGGCACCCCTCGACCGGACGAACGTTGGCAGCACATTGGGATGCATTCGATAAAATCGGACAGCAGCTTTGGCGCCGAGATTTTGACTGGTAGGCGTACGCAACGCGTCCTGCTGCCGCTTGCGCGCAGAGACTAACTAGCGGAGCGCGCGTCCCCCATCCACCTTGATGACTGCCCCCGTCATATAACTTGCCTGATCGACGAGAAAAAAGGCGGTATTGGCGATATCTTCTACGGTGCCGGTCCGGCCGAGCGGAATGCCGGCAAGCGCTTTTTGCCGAGCAGCCTCTGCGGCTTGGTCCTGGGGGTTCTCAAGATGGCTCGGCCAGAGTATGGCGCCGGGTGCTACACCATTTACCCGCACCGCCGGAGCCAGTTCTCTAGCCAATGAGAGCGTCATGCTTTTCAGCCCGGCCTTGGCAATGTTGTAGATGGGAAAATCCTGAATGGCCCCATCCACCATGGCATCGAGAATATTGATGATGTTGCCCTGACGACGAGTGAGCTCTTTGCTCAGGGCCACGCTGAGAAAATAGGCTCCTCGCAGATTACTGTCTATGAGGTCGTCCCACTGTTCCTGAGTGGAGTCTTCCAGTGGCGTCGCATAGAAAGACGAGGCGTTGTTGATCAGCACGTCGATGCGGCCGAAACAGTCGAGCGCGTTCTGTGCGAGCTGAGCAACTTCCGATTTCTCAGTCAGTGCTGCCTGCAGGCAGCTGACTGAATCGGCACGCACGGTATTGCGTTCCACCTGCAGGCTCAGCGCTTCTTCTTCCGAACCGTTGAAGTGGATAATGAGACGATAGCCGGCGTCATGAAAGCGCCGCACGAGGGCGGCGCCGATTCGCCTTGCGCTTCCGGTAATCAGTGCGACGGGTTGTTCATTGGTCATGCTTCAGGGACTCGATTGTCTTGGTGATGCTGGAGAGGCGGGCTTCGTATATGGCCACCTTCGGCTCGGCGCGACTGGCGGCTAAGACTGCCCGGCTGTCGATGGCGCTGGCTGACAGCAGTAAGGTTTTGAGATAGTCAGTTTGTGGATAATCGCGCGTCTCGAGGCCTGTGCGACCCCGTGCAGCGGCCTCACAGGCCAGCAGGAATTTATCCAGACGCTCCGGGCGGCGGAACGCATCGAGAGATTCTAGCAGTTGCAGCACCGTTGCTGGCTTCAGTTCTTTCACGCGATGCAGCTTGGTGTGATGTTTGCAAACCAGACGAGACAGCTGGGCATGCTCCTTGGGCACGCGCAGTCGTGATTCAATCTTATCGAGCAGGCCGAGGCCGGCTGATTCATGGCCGACATGACTTGGCCATTGATCGGGATCCGTCAGGCCCTTTCCGACATCGTGGACCAGAGTTGCGTACAGCACGATACTGTCGTCGCTCAGTTTCCGGGCTTGCTCAAGACACAGCAGAATGTGCAGGCCGGTATCGATCTCGGGGTGGTATTTTTCCGGTTGCGGGACGCCGAACAAATTATTGACCTCGGGCAGTATCGCCATCAGCGCATCGCACTCCCGCAATACCTCAATGAAGACTGACGGTGTTTGGCTGTTCAGTGCCAGCTCCAGCTCTTTCCAGATGCGCTCCGGAACCAGATGATCCAGTTCGCCACTGTGACAGATACTGCGCATGAGATCGCGGGTTTCGGAGGCGACACGGAATCCCAGATGGGCAAACCGGGCCGCAAAGCGCGCGACCCGCAGCACTCTCAAAGGATCCTCGACAAACGCTCCTGAGACATGACGGAGTACCCTGTCTTCAATATCGCACTGGCCACCGAAGGGGTCGATAAGTGATCCGGTTTCATCCATGGCGATGGCATTGATTGTGAGATCCCGGCGCAGCAAATCCTCTTCAAGGGTGACCTCCGGTGAACTGTTGATGGCGAAACCCTTATAACCTGGGCCTGTTTTATGTTCCGTTCGCGCCAGCGCGTACTCATCATGAGACTCAGGGTCAAGAAAAACCGGGAATTCTTGCCCCACCTGCTGATAGCCAAGATCCAGCATCTCCTGGGGTGCTGCGCCCACTACCACCCAGTCCCGGTCTTTGGTTTTAAGACCGAGGAGCTTATCGCGAACTGCGCCGCCAACCAGGTAAGTCTGCATGGTGATTTTTGCCGGTGCTCAATCAGTGTGAAATGGTGAAGCGTTTTTTGTCTTCCAGACGCATCATGGTAAGGGATCTGCCCCAGACGTAGCCGGTATCAAGCGCGAAAACCTGCGGCCGTTTGGTAATCCCGTCTAGTGCTGCCCAGTGTCCAAAAAGTATCGTTGCCTTCTGCGTTATCTTCTCATATTCAAACCAAGGCTTGAATCCACTGGGCGCCGCGCAGAGGCCTTCCTTGATGTCTAGGCGCAGGCTGCCGATGTCGTCGCAGAACCGAATCCGGGTGAGGTAGTTGGTGATTGTCCGCAGTCTTTCGTGGCCCCGCAAAGATTTGCTCCATCGGATAGGTTCATTGCCATACATGTTTTTCAGATAGGCTTTACACCCGCTGCCCTGAAGCGCATGTTCGACCTCCGCTGAGAGATTGAGTGTCATCTGGAGAGACCAGTTCGGCGCCACGCCGGCATGAACCATCAGAAAATTTTCGGGACCCTCTTCCGTTACCAGAGCTTCATGATAGGCCAGTGGTTTGCTTCTCAGCCAGTCGCTCAGTGCTGAACAATCCGGCGCAGCGAGCAGTTGCTCGAGGGTGTCCTTGCCGCGTGCCGGCGCGACCCCTTCGTGAATGGCGATAAAGTGCAGGTCATGATTGCCCAGTACGACGTGTATGGAATCATCCATATCCTGAAGCAGGCGCAGGGTGTCAAGTGATTTCGGGCCACGGTTGACGAGGTCACCGACGCACCAGAGGGTGTCGGTTCCGGGTGTAAACCCCGCCTTTTTCAGAAGCATTTTCAGAGGCTTATAGCAGCCCTGGATGTCGCCAACTACAAAGTTGCTCATGGTGTTCCAGTGGTGGACTCTAACGGCAGTATAGCATCGGCGGGCCTGCCGGGCGCGACAGCCCCGCGCTGCAAACCCTTTGTGCGAAGCTGCGCTAGTGCACGGTATAAGGCGGTGCCAGTAGAAAGGCCGGAATCGGTGTCGTGAAGCGGTCGCCGCTGTCGGTGACCAGCTCGTAGCTTCCCTGCATGGTGCCTGTCTGAGTGCCAATGATTGCACCACTGGTGTACTGGAAAGATTGCCCGGGCCCGATCTCAGGCTGCTGTCCGACCACTCCAGGCCCTTTGACTTCCTCAACGCGATTGTTGTCATCGGTTATGCGCCAGTGCCGGTTGAGTAATTTCACTTTTGCTTCACCCCGGTTGGTGATATCGATGGTATAGGCGAAGGCGTAGCGGCCCGATGTCGGATCGGAATGCTCCTGCAAGTATCGGGTGTTCACCTCAATTTCGATGTTGTGATCTGCGTCAATCATGATGGCTCTGATTCAGCTCCTGTGCGAAAAGGTCGCTTATCGCGATGTAGTCAGACAGGCTCAGATTTTCCGGCCGCTCAGAAAGACTGACCGGAATCTGCGCCAGCGTATCTGCTGACATGATGGCTTTGAGGCTGTTTTTCAAGGTTTTGCGCCGCAGGTTAAAGGCAGTTCGCACCACTGTTTGCAGGGCTTCCACGCTGCGTGCTTTAACTTCGCGCCTGCCGTGCGGTGTTAGACGCACAATTGCTGAACTGACCTTGGGTTTTGGCGTAAAAGCCGCCGAGGGAACATTAAACAGGTGCTCAACTTCACAAAAGTACTGGACCATGATGCCAAGGCGGCCGTAGTTCTTGTTACCGGGTTTCGCGCCAAGTCGCTGAACCACTTCGAGCTGCAGCATGAAGGTCATATCCTCAATCAGTTCGGCGCTCTGCAGTAAATGAAACATCACTGGTGTTGAAATGTTGTACGGCAGGTTGCCAATGATGCGAAGCTTGCTGCTGCGAGTGATCAGGGCAGCGAGGTCAAACCTGAGAATGTCCTGCTGATGGATGGCGACGTTGCCATGCCGGACAAACCTTTTTTCGAGGAAGTCAGCCAAGTCCCGGTCCAGCTCCACACAGTCCAGCGGTCCGCCCGCCTGAGCGATTAAATCAGTAATGGCGCCCTGACCGGGTCCAATTTCAAGCAAATGCTGGTCTGGCTGAGGGTTAATCGCGTCAACAATCCGTGCGATGACCTGCTCATCGTGAAGAAAATTCTGGCCAAAGCGCTTACGTGCCTGATGGGGCATTCCGTTGCTCAGGCGAATCTTTCGGGTTTTCGCGTTCATGGTTTCGATTGAGCCGCAATCATGTCCACCGCTGTGGCGATGGCGGTGAGCAGGCTGCCTAGTTCTGCCTGACCGCTACCGGCAAGCTCCAGCGCGGTACCGTGATCAACAGAAGTGCGAATGATCGGCAGCCCCAGTGTGATGTTGGCCGCATTGCCAAAGCCCTTGTACTTGAGCACCGGCAAACCCTGATCGTGATACATGCAAAGGACAGCATCTGTCTTGCCAAGATAATTTGCGGTAAACAGGGTATCAGCCGGCAGAGGGCCGGTCAGGTCCATGCCCTGCTGTGACAGCCTGTTCAGAACCGGTTCAATGATGTCGATTTCCTCAGTGCCAAGGTGGCCAGATTCGCCTGCGTGTGGGTTCAGTCCGCATACCAGAATGCGTGGTTCTTCAATGGCGAATTTGTGTTTGAGATCATGATGCAGAATGGTCAGAACCTCAGTCAGGCCGTCCTCAGTGATCGCGGCAGCGACCTTCTGCAGCGGCAGATGGGTGGTGGCCAGCGCAACTCGCAAACCTTCTGTGGCAAGCATCATGACCGTCAGGTCAACCTCACACTGCTGCGCGAGAAATTCTGTGTGACCGGAAAATGGGATGCTTGCTTCATTGATAACGCCTTTATGCACCGGGCCCGTCACCAGCGCATGAACCTGCTTGCGAAGCGCGAGGCTTGTCGCGACTTCGAGTGTGTTCATAACATAGGGGCTGTTGGCGGGATTGAGTTTTCCGGGGCAGGCAGGCTCCGCCAGAGCGACGTTGCAAACAAAGAGTTCTCCCGCTTCGTTGCGGCGAGGCGCAGCGAATTCGTCAAAAGGCACTATATTAAGAGGAAGGTCTAGCGCAGCAGCGCGCTGCGCCATCAGCTGCTGGTCGCCTACTACGACAAGCTGGGCGTCCGGTGGGTGCTGCGCCAGTTTAATGCAGAGATCTGGTCCGATGCCGGCTGGTTCGCCGGGGGTGAGTGCGAGTCGGGTTGTCACGGCCTATATCCAGCATTAATCAACTAGTTCTACGAAGGCTTCTTCACGAATCTCGATCAACCAGTTCTGGAGTTCCAGTTCAAATTTACGGTTCCGCAGCATGTTGGCCGCCTGGCTGCGGGTATACTCGCTGGACAGGTCAGACTCTCTGCGCCCGAGTACCTCTGCTATGTGCCAACCCATCTGCGAGCGAAACGGCTCGCTTATTTGGCCAACTTCCAGCGTATCGACAACCGATTCCATTTCAATGGGCATGCCACCTTCAGAAACCCAGTCCAGATCCCCGCCGGCCACTACTGAAGTGGCGTCGTCAGAATTCTGCCTTGCCAGCGACGTGAACTCTTCGCCATCATTGACTATGCGCTGCCTGAGCTCATTAATCAGTGCGATGGTCTGCTGTTCATCGCGAATTTCGTTGGGCGCCAGCATGATGTGTCTGATGTGTGTCTGCTTGACGATCTGTTCTGTTCCACCGCGCTTGTCCCGAAGCTGGATAATGTGAAATCCGTTGCCGGCCTCGATGGGGCCCTCGATTTGTCCCACACTCATTGGTTCCACCGCATTGGCAAACAGTGAGGGGAGCTGGTCCAGCTTACGCCAGCCAAAATTGGTGCCATCAAGGGCAAAACGTCTCTCGGCCAAGGCGCGAGCCCGTGTTTCTGTGATCGAGCCGCCTTCCTCCAGCTGGGCAACCAGTTCAGCGGCATAACGCAGCTTGTCGCTCCGTATTGGCGGGCCGTCGGCCGAGGTCACTGGAATCAGAATGTGGTCGATGAGGTAATCGGCGGAGATGACTTCCTGACCCATTTCGGAGTTCAGGAAGTTATCAATTTCCTGATCTGTCACCGTGATGCGCTGGTTCACGTATCCCCGCTGCAGTTCTTGCATGGTGAGTTGCTGGCGGACCTGCTCGCGGGTTTGCAGATA
>Ga0163109_10001127_pt1 | contig 21202 bp, 26 predicted proteins | sample CRUFie1St13metaG_FD_108704 | JGI IMG/M metagenome (GOLD analysis project Ga0163109, IMG submission 108704) | Marine microbial communities from the Costa Rica Dome - CRUD Field 142mm St13 metaG | ecosystem: Environmental > Aquatic > Marine > Oceanic > Photic zone | place: Costa Rica: the Eastern... | reverse complement strand
TTTTAAAGAATTAAATATAGATAATATTACTAGAAATAACGTGACCGAAACTATAATTAAGTATTATGGTTCTAGAAATGTAGATTCTAGAAATCACGGTTACTATGGAACATCACAGCACTATTCTAAAAGTGGATATGAATGTATATAAGTTAAAATACTAAAAATAAAATATATAATAAAATTATTTAAAGATAGTTTTATTATTTTTTATGCGGAATTGGTCTAGTTGGTTAGGACGCTCGCTTTACACGCGAGAGATCACCGGTTCGATCCCGGTATTCCGTATACGCCGTCATAGCTCAGTGGTAGAGCGGGACTTTAGTAAGGTTCAGGTCATGGGTTCAAATCCCATTGATGGCTTTAAATATAATAATAAATATTTAAAAGTAAAAGTATAATTATAATTAAATGAATTTAGATAATTTAAAATCATATGTAATTAATCTTAAAAGAAGACCAAATAAGTTAGAAAATTTCAAAAATATGTGTCCTATTAAAAATATAAAAACTTTTAATGCTATTGATGGGTTTAATTTAACAGATTCTTTAAAAGATCATGGTTTTAATGAAAATGTAGAATTTATTAATATGAGAATTGGAGAAATGGGATGTTTTCTAAGTCATATGATATTATGGAAAAATCAAATATATAATGATGATGATTATATATTTATATTTGAAGATGATCCTTTTTTTAATAAAGATTTTAAAGATACATTAAAAAAGATTTTAGATAATTTCAATGATTTTGATTCTATTCTTTATGTTGGTGGAAGATATGTTCCTAATTTTGTAATGAATAGTAATTTTATTAAAGTTAATGAAAATATAGTCAAAACCGATTATTCTAAACCTTGGAATAGTTTTAATTGCGATAGAGGAACTTTCTCTTACATTATACATAAAAAATGTGCTCAAATATTTTTAAATGAAATTAGAGAAACAAAATATGTAAATTATGCAGTTGATAAATTTATGACAAATACATTAAGAAAACATAATATTGATATGTTTAGCACTAATCCATTATTATGTTATCATCCATTAGATGATAATAAATCAGATATACAGAGAAGTGCTAGAATCCATACTTTTACAACATAAATATTTATTTTATATTATAAGCACCATTGATGTAGTGGTAACATCGTTCGCTTCCAACGAATGTCCCCGGGTTCGATTCCCGGATGGTGCAATATTATTATTATTTATATAACAATTATATATATATATAATGAACACAAATAATGAAATGCCGGCTACTTTTGATGAATGGCCCGAAGATTTTAAAAAAATTAGAGGAGATATTATATTCAAAAATGAAATGATATTATTACATACTTGGTTTAAAGATTTAAATAAATTAGTTATTTTTCTTAAAAATAATATTAATAAAATTGACAATTCTTTTGATGAGTTTAACTCCAATAATAAAATCCCAGAAGTAAGACCAGTGCCTATTAGATTATGGGCAGATACTCTAGGTCATATGGATACTACTTTATTTTTTGATAATCTCCCTAATGAAAAACATCATTATGATAAAATAAGTAAATACAAAGATTTTATTGAAAAAATTATAGTATTTATAAATAAACATCCAAATATTAAAAGAATTTTAGATGATATTTGGGGAAGAGCTATTGATAGTCCTGCAGACCCTTTAGACTTATTCAGAAAATATATAGATGGATTACTTGTTTTTGCAACACTTTCAAATAATAAACTGCATTTCACAGTAAGGAAAGAACAATTAGAAGATGAATACTCTAAAAAAAATAATAGAAAAATTAAAAGAAAAATAATTGATGAGAAAAACAATATTAAAAGAACTGCTGAAATGATAGAAAAAGTTCTTGATACAACTAGTGAAACATATAAAAAAAATCAAATATTTGAAAATGAAATTGCATTTATAACAATGCTTGGAAAAAGATTAGGTTTAGATGAACAGGGATTAGTAGATTTTTTGATAAAAGTAAATAAAGGAGATAAAAATGCAATAAATATACGAGATTCAATGAAAAAAGAATTTGATGTAAAACTTCTACTGGGTATGACTAATCTTATAAGAATGAAAAATCTACAAATATGGAATACTATTTTACGAGATCAAAAATATAAAGATAAAGTAAAATCTAAAAATAAATCCACTTTGGTTTCTCTGTATGAAGGATTAAAATCTAGAGCTTCTGAAGCTGAGGCTGAAGAAGAAGCTAATAAAATAGCAGATATGTTGATGAAAGAAGAAGAAGAAGAAGAATTAAAAAAAATATCACAAAATAAAACTAAAAAAAAGAAAAAGAAAAAGAAAAAGAAAAAGAAAACTTTAAAAAGATCAGAAACTCCTTTTACAGAAACAGAAACAGAAACAGAAACAGAAACTGATACTGGAAAAGAAACCCCACAACTAGAATCTGGAAAACAAAGTCCTGTTGAATTTATATCATCACCGCCTGCATCGTCAACTGAAGTTACATTAAAACAGATAGTTAATGAAAATGGATTAATAAACGATGAATTATCATTTAATAAAGAAGTAAATAATAAATTAAAAATTTGGGATATTTTAATTTCATATCTTAAAGATTTACAAAACTATTTGTCTGGAGATAATATGTTATTAGTGTTTACTGGAGGATTTGCTACACATATACATACAAATGGTGAATATAATACTGATGATTTAGATTGTAAAGTATATCCTTTAACAGATGAATCTGGAGAAGTATTAAAAACTAATAGTAGAAAAATAAAAAAGAATTGTTTTAATTTTTTTAATTCTAGACGATATGAAATTTTAGAAAAACTAAAAAAAATAGATTCTAAAATGCTAGATGTTAAAGTAACATTTTTTGAAAGAGAATTAGCTGGCGATATTATTAAAATAACATTAGAAATAGATAGACCATTTACAAATTCTAAAGGTCTATGGAAACCAAAAACATTACAAGCGGTATGTGATATTGGATTTTGGAAAGATGGGGCTATATTAGATGTTATACAACAAACATCTGGTAAAGATGGAACTAACTATAGAAATTCTAGCACAACAAGATGGATTCCTTTATTAGAAAATCCTTATGATAGTCAAATACCATTATTATCGAAAAAATACATTATTGCAGAAAAAAAAGTATTATTAGATAAAAATTTGGATATAATGTTTAATACACCTGAAAATATAGAATATAAAAAAAATAACTGGGAAAAACAAATAAATAATTTATCTAAGTTTTCAACAGGAGGAAAAAGAAAAAATAAAAATAAAAAGAGAAAAACAAAAAAAAGAAAATATAAAAAAAGAACTTAAATATAATTATATAATTAATATTAGTTTTCTAACAGCAAAAATAAAATAAATTAATCGATAGATTAATATTAAAGAAAACTGCAAATATAAATAATAGTAAACATAATATAGGATTAATTCCAATGATTATTAATGTTTAAAATTTAAATAATAGTTGATGAAGTTGGATTAGGGTAGTTGAGGCACATAGTGGGTAATTTAGTACGTAATAATATAAATTATATAATAGAAAATCTCGCCATAGTAGCTGAGATTTTTAGTTTGGATTAAAAAATAAAAACGCCAAACAGCATTTTTATTTTTCTATGTATTTATAATATGGTATATTTTTCATCAGAAATTAATAAATCAATTTTAATTGGTTTAGGAGCATCGGCGAGTAGTTTTCTTGGATTATTATTTTGGTCCGACTATAGAAATAACAGAGACTGGAGAGATGTTTCATTATATGGATGTGTAGGATGTATAATAGCAAGTAGATATGCAATAACAGGAAAAAGTTGGAATTTTAATTAGCTAATTTGGTTCCTATATTAATAGTATCATCCGGATTAATAATAACTAAAGGTAGATTATTAATAATATTTGTAGAATAGTTATCTTGATCATTTTCATCCTCTTCATCATCAATACAACAATGTTCCATTAATAATAGAATTAATATTTTTATACAACCTGCTATACACATTAATGCACTAATCCATAGTAATAGTATTATTAATAAATATAATACACTATACATTTATTAATGTGTTAAATATTTATTAAACTGTTTTAAAAAGTAATTTATAATTAATTTAAATGAATATTATAAACGTAATTGGATGGATTGCTACTACATCAACAGTTATTAGATTATTTCCACAATTAATTTTAAGTTTAAAAACAAAAAAAACTGATGATTTATCATTAGTTTTTTTATTAATTGCGGTATTTGGAAATATAAATTGGATAATATTTGGAGCATTTAAAAATAATATTCAGTTATTAACAAATGATTCTATATGTATGACTTTAAATTCAACTCTAATTATATTAAAATTATATTATGATAAAAAAAATAAAATTAAAAATAAAAAAAAATATAAAATAGATATTTCTGGTAATTAAATTTTTTTTATTGTTAGCATATTATATATGTCAATAATAAAACGATATTCTATTTATGAGAGATCACGTATGCCGAAAGAAGGATGGTTACAAAAATGTTTTCAATGCGATGAATATACATCAAAAGTATTATTATTTTCTAGTGCAGTCACACCTAGAAAAACTAAAATACAAGAATATTGGGTTCATATATGTGGTAATTGTGAGTATAATATTTCTAATAATATACTAAATTTTATAAAATTTAATAAAAAATGTAATAATTATATTAATACTAAATTATCCTGAACAAGTAGTATTTCCATATGTAATCGATTCATAATTACCGCTAGTTCGTAAAGAAACCTTTCTCTTTATATAATCACTGCTACTCATAAACCCTAAATCCTTAGTTATTACTGTATTTTTTTTCTTACAGTCATTCCCGCAGGTTGTAGGAAGAATAGGCGGTTTAACACAAAGATCACCAAGATGTTCACATCTTACTGTTTTTGATGATACATTAGATGTATGACTAGAAGATGGAAAATCTGCCATTTTCTTATGTATTGATGTAGTAGATCTTAAATTAGGATTTACTCTATAATTAAGTAAATATTTATTATAATTTCTATATGATTTTTGAACTATAGGAACTTTTGGATTTGATAAACCACACGAACTTTTATTTACTCCAGTATTTGTCATAGCTAATGAATAAGATGTTTTGTTCAAAGAATTAACGTTTCGTAATCTATTTTTATTTTGAGCTTTTCGTTTTAATACAGTTAAAGACATTTATTCTATAATTAATGATTAGAAATTAAATATATAAATAAAATCTATTTTTTATATTTACATTTAAACATCGAATTAATGCAAAATATAATTTAGTATTCTTTATTGATTCTAATTGTTTTTCAAAATCTATGTCTTTAATATCACTTATATTATTTAAACAATGAGTTATAAATACCGCAATACTATAAAATATTGATTTTTTATCTATTTTAGTTGGTATTTTATCTACTTTATATAATTCTGGACTTAAAAATAAATTTTTTTTAGAAAATGGTGTTTCTATTTCAATCTTACTATCATTTAATTTTAAAAATTTATCACTATTTAAAAATAATAATATTTTTTCATCATTATTTAAATTTATTATTAGAAAATCTTCTATATCGATGAACAGTAAACTGTGTTTATCTTTTTCTAAAATATCTATCATATTTCCAAACCACATAAAAAAATTTTCAAAATCTATGTGTCTTAACGAATTTATATTTTTTTTATTTATTTTTTCAATATTATTACATTTAAATATTATTTCTTTGTTTTCTTTGATGAGTTTATTTTGTTCAATATTAGGAATACTATCAAGTAAATAGTTGTAATATTTTGTAAATAAACTATAATTCTTTATTATTAACTTATAAGAATCTCTTACTTTTTCTATGCTAACATTATTATTTAAATATACAGTCATATATGTTTTAATTAGATTAATTTTAAATTGAAATTTAGTTTAATATTACATAAATTAATAATTATTACTATTATATGAACGATAATGAATATTATAAAAACCAAATACTAACATATATGGGAAATAAAAGAAAATTTCTAACATTAATAGAATCGATTGTAGATAAAATTCAAAAAGATTTACACAGACCAATTTCTATAGGTGAAGGATTTACAGGAAGTGGCATAGTTTCTAGATTATTCAAAAATAAAACTAATAATTTATATGTCAATGATATAGCCAGTTATTCTAAAACATTAAATGAATGTTATTTGTCTACAATATCAGATAAACAAAAAGATATTATTCATAAATACATAGATATTGCAAATCAATATGTAGAACTTGATCATAAAGTTCCTATGTTTATTCAGAAATATTGGTCTCCATCTAATGAAATAATAAGCGAAAAAGATAGAGTTTATTTTACATATGAAAATGGTAAAAGAATAGATAAATATATGTATTTTATAAAAGAAAAAGTTCCAAAGGAATTACGATGTTATTTACTAGCCCCTTTACTTATTGAATGTTCTATTCATAATAATACTAGCGGTCAATTTTCAGCTTATTATAAAAATAAATCTACTGGAAAAGGAAAATATGGTGGTGACAAAGAATTAGATTTAAATAGAATAACTGGAACAATTAAAATTCCATATCCTATATTATCTCAAAGTAAATGCGATGTAAATATTAGTCAAATGGATACTAATATGTGGATTACGAAAATACCAAAATTAGATTTAGTATATTATGATCCTCCTTATAATAAACATCCTTATTGTATTTATTACTTTCTCTTAGATATAATTAATAATTGGGATATTAATATAGAAGTTCCAAATACAAAAAGAGGTCAACCTAAAAATTGGTTAAAATCAGATTATTGTAGTATTAAAAAAGCAGAAAAATGTTTTGAAGATCTCATTAAAAATACTAATTCTAATTTCATACTGTTATCATATAATAATGGAGGTATTATTTCATTAAATAAATTAGAAGAAATACTAAATAAATATGGAAAAATATCTAAAATTCCTGTAGAACATAAAACATATAATAAAATGAAAGGGATTGCAAATTATAAAAGAAAAAAAGAAAACATAAAAATTAATGAATATTTATGGTTACTTGATAAAAGATAATGCCAACACACGGAATTGAACCGCGGGCCTGTAGCTTACAAAACTACCGCTCTACCAACTGAGCTATATCGGCTTTTATTTTATGAATTAATTTAATTTGTATTAAGGACCAATGTCCAAAACCACGGTTCATCATAGAACAGATGTATTTTTTCATTATTTAATATTTTTTTCTGAATATTATTCGTGTAATCATTATTATACCAATAATTGAAATATATATAAACAATATTATTATTCTTTTTTTTATTTTTTATAAATTTGATTTTTTTTATTTTACCTAGTTTATATTTATTTATAATTGATTCTATAAATTGTTTAGTTATTGTATTTTCTACTCTAGGAATACATAAACTTAAAGTGTTATTCATTTATATTTACTATAAAATAAATATTTTTTTTAATTCAATTTATTTTATAATAATTTATAAATAAATTGTGCTGTTTCTTTTAATTTAATAATTACTTTTCTAAGACATATTGTATATTTTACTTGTATAGCTGTAAAGAAACATATATATACATATATATCTCTTTAAATTGATTATTTAAATAATATAATAAGAATTAAATATACAAATATAATAATGAAGAAAAGTAACAGATTTGCATCATTAAAAAATGATAAATCTAATCCATTTAAAAAACAAGAATCTAGTAGAAAATCTAGATTCTCATCTTATAATCCCAAAAGAAATAGTAGATTCAAAGATAATAATGATAAAAAACATCAAGATTCGTCATCAGATATTAAAAGAGACTCTAGATTCAATACTTTGACTAATGATTCTGAAAAAAATACATTCAGAAGAAATAATTACAGAAGAAATAATCAAAGAAGAGGATACAGGAGAAATTATAATAATCGTTATTATAATAAAAATGCCAAACTTGAAGATTCTGTTTTCAAGCCATCTTGTTTAAAAAATGCAGGAATTGATGCATTGTTAATTACAAAAACAGAAAAACAAAAAAAAGAAAAAAAGAAAAGTAAAACGAAAGTTCATTCATACAATGATGATGAACTTTCTCAAAATGAAAAAGAAATTAATAAACAACTCATACTTCAATATCAAGCTAAACAAGAAAAAGAAGATGCTGAAATCACTGAAATTACAGATTGTTGGGCAGACGATGAATATAGTTCTAATAGTAATGAAAAAGTATCTTCTATGGAACATAATGATTCTTTGGAACTAAGTGAACAAGAAAGTGAAGAAGAGATTGATGAGTTTTCAATAGAAAATTATCAGCAACAATTTATCTAATAATATGTTATATTTCAATACTTTTTATAAAATATAAAAATATATGGAAGATGAATTAAATGATGAATTAAATGATGAATGGATTTTAAGTTTCGATAAAGAAGATAAATTTTACAAAGACTTTTATAAAACTAAAGTAAATGATATAGATATTTTTTTTATTTATATTAATAATAATAATGAAATTATTCATACTAATAAAAAAAAACAACAATTAATCAATAATTCTATTACAAAAGAACTATTGATATATTTATTAAGTAAATATTCAAATTACAATGGTAATAAATATAAATTAAAACACTTATTACAATATAATATTGAATTAATACCGGAAGAAATATATAATTTTATTGATATTTCTTATAATACTAATTATTTAACGCCCAAAAAAAATTTAGATGATATTGTTTATAATGATTCTATTCAATTTCTTAAAAGTATTAATTCATTGTATATAGTATATTATCCTAAGAAAATATCCCATAATACTACTAAAAAAATATATATTAATAAAATGAAAAAGAAAAGAAAAAAAACTAGAAAAAGAACTTAGATATATTTTTTTAAAATATTTAAATGGATAAACTTAGTTTAGGTTGTTATAAATATGGAGAAAGCGGTCATATCGAATACACTTGGAGTTACAATATAGATGATAAAATTTATCAATATTATTTTCAATTAGTAAGAACTAATAATGAAGATCAAATTAATACATTAGAAAACATATTAAATGAATTATTAGGTTATCTTTTTAGTTCAAATTATACAATGAATAAATATAAAAATCAAATAACTAATTTATATAAATTAGTCGGTCATACTAGAGATGTAATAAAAGGAAAAGGAGAACGGTTATTGACTTATATGCAAATATATCAATGGTATTTAATTAATCCTAATTTATCTTTTTATTTAATAGAATGTTGTGTTCATTCTTTAGATAACGAACAACATCCATATGGTTCTTGGAAAGACATTAAATATTTTGCAGATTATGTTTTAAAAAGAACTAATAATATGAATCATCCTTTAATTAATTTTATGATAGGATTGTGTCATTACAATCTCAAAAAAGATTATTTTAATATGTTGGAAAATAAACCAATTAGTTTAGCGGCAAAGTGGATGCCTAGAAAAAGTATGAATAATAAAAAATATAGCTGGTTTTTTGAAAAATTAGCATATTATTATTTTGAAGAATATATCAATAGTTCGAATGTAAATAGTATCCATAAAGCAAAAAGAAAATGCGAAATGAATATGAGAAAAGTTTTGAGTCAATTAAATAAATATTTACAAACTATTGAAATTAATCTTACATCTAACAAATGGAAAAATATTGATTTTAATAATGTAACATCATTAGCAATGAATAAATATTATTATTCTTTTTTAAATGAAACTAAATTAGGAAATATTAAGAGAAATACAAATGATAGAAAAATCTGTTCAGATAAATTTAAAAATTTTATAGATAATAAAAATAATTTTAATATTTCAAAATCAAGTCCTTACTTTTTTGTTAAAGAAGTTATTCAAAATAAATTATGGGAACAAGATAAAAATATTTCATATCAAAGAAAATTATTAAATAAACAATGGAATCATTATGTTTACAGTAAAAAAATATATATTAAAAATATTATACCTATGATAGATTTAAGCTATTCTATGGAAGAAGAAAATTCTAGACCATTATATACATCTATAGCATTTGGAATATTAATATCTCAATTAAATAATAAAATATTCAAAAATAGATTGTTAACATTTGATAGTGAATCATCTTGGATAAAATTTAATGAAGATGATGATTTTATTGATAAAGTAAAAAAAATTATAGATAATAGATGGGGATGTGAACCTGATCTATATAAGTCTTGTAGACTTATTTTAGATACATTAACTAATAATTATGTCCCGCCCAAAGAATTAAAAAAATTAACATTAGCTATATTTTCTAATATGCAAATTAATGATAATTGTCCAGTTTATACATTTAAATCTACTAATGTTCTATATAATAATATAAAATCTATGTTTATCAATATTGGAGTTAATAATACTCTTAATAAATCTCCTTATCCTATTCCTCATATATTATTTTGGAACTTAACATCAAGTAATGGATTTCCTTGTGCAGTAAATACATACAATTCAACTATGTTATCTGGATATAATGATAATTTATTAACCTATTTAACATACAGGAAATCTAAATATCATCTGAAATATTTAACTCCAAAAGATATGATAAATGAAATATTATCAAATCATAGATATTACTTTTTAGAAAAAAAAATATTTCAAGAATTACAATATTTTAATTAAATAAATAAATAAATAAATAAATAAAAAACTAATTATTTATTTATTATGATCAATACTATAGATATTTCTTTAAATTTTAATGTTGATGAATTACTACAACAATTCATATATAATATAGATACACAAACTGAAGTTAATAATACATTAAATTATGATGATTATATTGAAACTATTAGCGATGAAGGACTAAATCAGCTAAAACATAAACATTATTTTAAATATTTATATAAAAATCAAAAATCTTGTTCAATTTCTATGGAAAATTTTAAAGAAAACGAAGAAATTGTAGAACTTCCTTGTGAACATATTTTTAAATCATATCCCATTTTAAAATGGGTAAAAACTAATCCTACTTGTCCTATATGTAGATATAAATTAAAAACTGAATTCAAAATAAAAAATTATAACAATGAAATAAATCATCCTTATTTTTTAGATAATTCAAATAATTTTATAAGTGAAATGCAAGATTATGAAATACAATATGAAGTGGATATACTTCATGAAACATTATTAAATGCTTTTAGAATGCATTAAATATCATCCCAATTAATTTCAGATGAATTCTTAAGTTTATCATTCTCTTTTTTATTTTTTTCTTTAATTGTCTTTTTCTTTACTTTAACTTTTTCGAATAATTCATCTTCCGTTGTATCAAATTCAACTGATTCTTTCTCTTCTTCAAATAATGTCAACTTTTCATTTTTATTTTTTTTTAAAGTTTCTACTTGATTATTATCATATACATATAGTAAATCTACCTTTTCTTTTTTATTTTTTTGAACAACTTCCCAATCTCTTAATCCAACTATTAATATTGAATTTATTGATATTTGATTATCTCTTTTATTCCTTCCTTTAAATTTTCTTCTTATTACACATAATCTTCTTACACCATCATTACATAATACTTCTAACATACCTCCTCCATATACGTTAGTAACCTTTGCATATATCTCGCTTTTTTCATTTGGATCAACATATCTCATTTTTAACATTGCTGATGATTTAGTATCTTTACTCGCCATCTTTTTATGATGACTACCTCCTTTTAGATTTTTCGGCATTATATTATTTATATATTAATAAAATAATCTATTATTAAAATCAATTTAATTAATAATCTATCTTTTTTGTTTTATTTATATTACATTTTATATTACTGATGTTTAATTTTTTAAATACGATATTAATGTTTTTATTTTTTATATTTTTAGTGCTTTTTAATTGAACTTCTAGGGATTGTTCATCTGGTTCTAAACCATACTCGCTAAAGAATTTTTCTTGTAAATCTTCATTTTTAAACACTGGATTATGTGTAAAATCATTATCTATTTTACTCCATTTCTCTATTTTACCATAACTAATTAATCTCATTTTCCATATTTCGCTTTGGCTTGCATAATATAGCCAATTATATCTAAAATCATTGACAAAATTATCACTTCTGTTAGATTTAAAACAACCTATATTATCTTTAATTCCATAATATCTGTTATTTAATAATATTTTTCTAGGAATATCGTGAGTTTTTAAATATTTATTTAGATTTTCTTCAATAAAATGATCTATTTTCTTGTAATTTATTTTACATTTATATAACTTTTTACAAAACTTTGATAAAAGTATATGTTTTTTATCTTTATAAAATGAATTTAAATTTTGTTTTTTGTTAAAATATTTTTCATATACTGCCAATATATCATTTAACTCTAATTTATTAAAATAATAACAAATATTATTTATATTTTTACGTTTTATTGAATTATATAATTGATTTTGTTTATTGTTAAAATTTTCAATATTATCAATGTTTTTATATAATATTCTCTTGTTAGTGTCTTTATTTCTTAACTTAAATACAATATCATTCTTTTCTATGTTAAATAAATGATTTAAAACATTAATAATACATTTCAATCCATATTTTTTATTCCAAGCCTGATCACAATCTCTAGATTTCTTATATTGTTTATTAATATTTATAAAATACATATACTGATTTATATTACAGAAATCTAGATAAAATTTCATTAATAAGTTCCATAACTCTTCTGTATATTCACTTTCAATTAATTCAATAGCCCAAAACAAAACTTCATTAAAATCTTTACTTTCTAGTAATGATAATATTAATGAATGTTTAACATCATTATATTCATATAGAAGTCTAGTAAACTTCATAGTCTTATGTATTAGTAATGGAGTTTTAAAGTTGAATATAATAATATATATTAATCAATTTTAATCTAATATATATTATATAATGCCCATACATACTAAAAAATGGCTTAATCACGTTTTAAAAATTAAAGAAACTTTACCAAAAGATACTAAATTTAATGATGTTATAAAAGTTGCTGTAGATAAATGGGGTGTTAAATTATCTAATAATAAAAAAGTTAAAAAAATTAAAAAAACTAAAAAAAGAAGTAAAAATAAAAAAAAGGCAACTAGAAAAAAAAGAAACAAAAAATAAATTATCTAGATATTTGTCTAGTTAAAAATTGTATTATTGTTTTATCTTTAGTTAAATTTCTATTTATATTTTTCTTATTTTTAAAAAACATTTTTTTTAATTCTTCAAATGTTTTTACATTATTTATTTTTTTATTTAATAAAAATGAATTGAATGTTTTATATGTTTCTATAACAGATAATCTTTTCATTGGATTTGGATGTATATTTTGTAATAGTAATTCAATAAAAAATACTAAAAATTTATTATCTTCATATCCTTTGTTATATATATTGTGAATTAAAGATAAATACATAATAGACATTGCATAATTATCCCAAGTCTTCCAAAATCCTAATAATTTATTTAATCTTTTTGAATAATTTAAATTATTGTAATAATGTAATTGAGACATACAGCTTTTATAATATTTTTTTTTAAAATTATTTGAAAAATATTTTAAACCTCTATTATTTTCTGTATAAGTAAATGCTATATTATGTAATTCTTCTTTACTGGGTTCTTTATTTTTATGTAATAAAAATGTTAAATAATGTATTTCTAATGGCCATATATAGTATTTGGCATAATGAATATAAAAATAATTTTTAAGATTTGATTCTTTTAATGAAGTTATATCTATAGATAATCCAAAATCAATTATTAATGGTAATAATAAATTTTTATCAAACAATATGTTATCTCCTTTGATATCAAAATGACATATTTTATTTTTAATCAATAAGTCAAATCCTTTTAATAAATGATTGTATGAATTTATTATATTATTTATGATATATGATGAATTATCTCTATTTATAATGAAATAATAAAAGGATTCACCATCTATGTAATACATTTTCATTAATATTAAATCATTATCATTAGTTTTTATTTTTGATTGAATATGTGTATTTTTACATTCCTTTAATAGTTTATTTTTTCTTACTTTATTATTTTCAATTAAACTATAGCTTATTATAGGTGAAAAAAATTTCATATAATTATCTATTTTCTCTACTTTTTTCCCAATATTTATTTCTCTTTTTGCGGCATCATTATATATTTGTAGTTTACTAACATAATTCATATTTTTATTTTCTGTCCCATCATTTAATAATTCAGGATGATAAATACATCCATATCCACCTTCTGCGATTACTCCACCGCCTTCCATACTAATATAAATACATATTTTTATTCTTTATTTTTTACTTTTAATTTTTAAATTATATAATTTATTTTTATAAGTTTTTTTCATTTTTTTAGTAATTTCTATGTGATCTAAACCTTCGTTAAATAATCTATTCCTCTCTGCTGTTATGTAACTTTGATAATTTTCATCTTTTATGAATATTTCGTATGATTTTTTTGGAGGAATTTCATTTATATTTTTAATACTTTTAATATATTTATCTAATAAATTTAAAAATTTTTTATTTAATTCTATATAATCTTTTCGTTTATCTTTTTTTTTTATTTCTTTGTTTATATTATTTCTATACCAATATCTTGTGCTTTTATACATCTTTTTTTCTATGTCTCCTTCATATCCTAAACCTCTTAACCTCTCACTTTCTTTCAAAATTAATTCTTTATTTAATAATATCCAAGCGTTCCAAGACAATTTGTATGTTATTGTATCTTCAACATAATGTTCTTCTGTAAATTTTTTTAGATGATCTAAAAATTCTTGAGAAAACTTATATCTAAAAATACCCATTCTTATCTTACTAATACAATTAATATTTAATTTCAATTTATTTTATTAAAATCATATATAAATGATATATAAATTAGAAAAAACTATATACTATGATCCTTTTCAAAAAACATATCTTGATTTAATAACCATTAATAAAAATCCCACTAATAATAATCTTATTAAACAATTACAATATAATAGAATCAGTCCTTATAATTTAAATGAACATAAATGTTTATTTGCATTTATTAATCCTGAAAATAATAATTTATTAACTGTTAATGAAATAGATGTTGTTTTAAATATTTTAATAGAAGATGGATTTACTATTGATTCTGATCTTACAAGAACATTTATGAAATCTAAAAACAATCGAAATTTACTTTATTTTTTAAAAAAAAATTGATTTAAATTAATATTAATAAATTATTAATATTAATAAATGTCTGAAAAACAATCCGATATTACCACTCTTACACTAGAATACGTTTCTTCTTTAACTAAAATTGAAAAAATAGCTTATGATATTGCTGTAAAAAATTTAGAATCATCATTTGATATTGAAAAATGTATAGGATTTCAAAAATGGTTAAAACATAAAAAAAATAAATAAAATTATATATATAATGCAAAGTAATGTTGACTTAGGACCGGTAGAAGACATAGCTAAAACATTAGCTATTGCTTCTAAACCTAAAGAAATTATAGATGATGATTCAAAATTCGATAATATAGCTACTAATATTGTAAATCTTGCTCCTATTGATTTAAATTCTGTTAAATTAGATGAATTTTTATTAAGAAATCTTAAACCAGCTGCAATACCCATTTTTAAAAGATTAGTAGAACAATATACTAACTTAGGAGTAGAATATATGTATCAATTATTTAAAGATATAGGAATTGATTTAGAAGATGAAAATGGTGAAATTATTACTTCATTAACTCCTAAAAATCAAGATAAATTAAATGTTATAGCTAAAATAGTATTCACTAGTTATAGTAATTTATTAAAAGATCCAAAATTTCAAAAAGAGTTTGATGAAGTATTACTTCTTAGTAAACAATTTGTAGAAAAATTAGAACAAGCTATATTAGTTACTCTTGTTGAAACTAAACAAGGAATTTCTAAAAATATAAATGATTTTAAACCTTTAACTAAAGAACTATTAGTTGCTGGTATAAGCACTGTTATGCAAGCTATTATTACTGCTTTAGCTACTACTGGACCTATTGGGGCATTAGTAAATATTCCTAATACAATTTCTAGAGCTTCTAATAGAAATATTCCAAAAATAGTTAATTTTGTAGATACATTAGGAGACAAAATTAAAATCTTTTCAGAAAGAATTAATGGCGTTGATGATACTGTTAATACCACTATACAACCTTTATTAGAATTAAATGCTAAGTTAAATAAATTTAATGAAATATTACGTCCTATGAATTCACAGATTGAACAATTATCTAAAGAAAATTAAATTTAAAATCTGAAAATGTCATTTTCTTTTTTTCATTGAATTTAAAATTCATTTTATCCGATTTATCAAGTAATATTAATTCACTAATTTTACCCATATGCACATACTTATTTGAATCCGTTACCAATAATTTATTTTTCTTTTTATTACTTTTCTTAGATTTAAGATTTGCAAATACCGATACTTTTTCCTCTTTATCTTCTTTTTTATCTTCTTTTTTATCTTCTTGTTTCATTTCTTTATTTTCCTTATTTTCTTTTTCTTTATTTTCTAGTTCTTTATTTCGATCTACATATAATGATTTACAGTTAAATACCTTTACGTATTTTCTAGCTACTGTTTCCAAATAACTATACTTAATATTACTATTACTCCAGTATTCAAACCCTTCTTTATCCGAATTCCATCGTAAAAATACACTACCATCTGGAGTATTTTCATTCACATATCTATTTGTTTTTATACATTTTTTATCCAGATTAATATCTTCTTTCATATCTTTTAAAGGATATTTATCTTCATACTTCACTTCCTCTTCTTCGTAAAATTTAAAACCATCTTCTATTTGATTAAATTTCATATGTGAAACTAAAATTAAAGAAATTAAAAATCCCGTTCCACCAGACACCAATGCTACAAAAATCTTAAAACACTCAAATAACATACTATTTATCGTCTCAAATAAACAAAAATACAATCCTATACTACCCATAAACAACATTTGTTTGTCTCGATTATCCATGCTGTTTACAAACTTATATACTTTATTTTCTTCTATTAATTCACCCATAAAATCAAAAAAATCTTCTAACATTATATTATTAATTAGTTACTTTCTAAGTTACTTTAATAAATTATTTTTTCTTAATTCCATCAAATCATTTACTTCTTTACTTAAATCTGCTACTTTAATTTTTTCATAATTATTTCTTTTATTATTTGGATGTAATTTAACTAAATACATATCTTTTATTTTTTCATCATAATTCTTCTCTAATAAATACTTGTATGTATTTAATTGAAGAGAATAATGCCAAAATCTGGAATCAGGAATATGTTCAATACACTCTGTTATCGAGAAGTCCCAAGATGTTTTACTTATTTCTTTGCATCTTTTCCAATCATAAATACTTAATGTTCCATCTTCATTTTTAAATACCATATCTATTGATCCTGCTAATTTTAAGTATTTATCCCAAACCATCCATTCCGTTCTATATGGTGTCATTTCTTTATGATCTTCATAAAAATTCATAAAATATTTCCATTCTATCGTTTCATTTTTTATTTTCATATTATTGTAATAACATTCTATATCATAATGTAAATTTGTCCCTTTTCCGGATTCCTGATTTCCATTTTGTTTCCATAAATCTTTAATTTCATCATTTGTCATACCCCAATATTTATTTTTTTCATTCCAATTTTTACCTCGTTTCATATTTTCTATTACTTTATCTGCATCAAAATGTTTAAAATGGCTATGATTCCAAGTAGTTACAGACATATAGTTGCTATCACCATCTATAGTATAAATATGTGGACCTTCATCAAATATTATATGATTATCTCGTTCATGTTTATTTTTTTCTTCTAAAAATGTAGGATTCATAATATTTTTATTATTATTAATAAATAAAAATATTAGTCAATTTAAACTTCTACTCCCATATTATTTTCTAACATTTCAACCTTTTCTTTTAATTCTTTAATTGATTCTACTAATACACCTATTATATTTATATAACTTATATTTAATAAGTCATTGTTGTCTTTACTTACTACTTCCGGTAAAATTTCAGATACTTCTTGTGCTATCAGACCTAAATGTTTTTTTTCTTTATTTTCTACATCTTTACGTGTGTATTCTACTCCACGTAAATTAGATACTTTTTCTAATGCATTATTTATCGTTTTTACATTGTCTTTTACTCTTATATCTGATAAATTTTGAAAAGATCCTGGAACTGAGATTGTCGCATCTCCAGTGCCTATAGTTATCGTTTTTGAACAATTAGTGAATATATTTCTATCTTCATCTATTGTTGACATAATATCTGCACACGATATATCACCTAATCCTCCTAATAAATTAAATGATGTATCTGCATTACCTATTGTTATTGTTTTTGAACAATTAGTAAATATATTTCTATCTTCATCTATTGTTGTCATAATATCTGCGCATGATATATCACCTAATCCTCCTAATAAATTAAATGATGTATCTGCATTACCTATTGTTATTGTTTTTGAACAATTAGTAAATATATTTCTATCTTCATCTATTGTTGAAATAATATTTCCTATTTTCATATCACCAAATCCACCAATTAAATTAAATGATGTATCTGCATTTCCTATGTTTACAGTAGCAGTTGAATTAGTAAAAATATCTATATCTTGAGCTGGATATTTAGTTGTTATATTACTTGCAGTTATAGTTTCAAAAACAACACTTCCATCTTTATAAACTTCTAATGCATTTGGATTTTTATTTAAATCATATAAAACTTTACTTCCTACTGCAAATACTAAATTAGAACTTAATTCTGCTCGATATCCTAATGCAACACTGTAATCACAACCATTCATAGAAATATCTTTACCGATTCCTACTGAAAAATTAACATTACTCATTGAAATATCTTTTCCGATTCCTACAGAATATGTAGAATTATTCATAGAAATATCTTGTCCAAAATATAAATTATTATTTCCTCCTACTAAATTGTTATTTGAACCAAATAATAAATTATCATTTCCATTATCTATATTATTATTAGATCCTACTATAGTAGAATCTACAGTATTATTAAAAATTGTATTGTTACTTCCAAAAATTCTAGAATTCTGTGCGCTTTTAGAAATTCCTTGTCCTAATTCTCCTATTCTATTATTATCTCCATATATAAATACAGAACTACTGTCATATAATTTATTATTTTCTCCAAATATAAGATGTTGGCGTTTATCACTTGAATTTATATCATTATCATTTCCAAAAACATAACTAAAATTACTACTTATGTCATTATTTTTTCCAAAAATAAAATTATATTCTGTGCTTAATTCGAATGTATTATTATTTTCTCCAAATACAAATCCATAACTAGTATATATAGCGTTTGAATCTCCAACGCTCATTGAATTATTACCTTGAACTGTAGAAAAATCACCAACACAAATACCATTTAATGATACATCACTGTTTTTTCCTATTTTTAAATATCCCATATTAGATGATGATATATCTAATGCGGCTATTGGTCTTCTAGTTCCAATACCTAATTGATGCTGAACAGATAATATTCCAACGTTATATTCTACTTGATTTACATTAGGTTGATCAAATCCTAATCTCTTAAGACCTTCTGGATTAGTTAGATAACCTTGGTCTCCAAAACATCCACTTCCTTCAACAGCAAAACTATTATTTTGAAATGAGTTATTCCATGCTGCTGCATTATTTCCAGTTGGTTCTTGAGAATAAATTAAAGCAATAGGAGTTGAATATTTATAAATACCGCCTACCGCTCCACCAAATTCATAAACATCCCATCCTCCTGCTACTTGAGCTGAAAATTTAGTTACTAATCTTACATCTAACCCTGCATCATTTCTATATATTAATTCAGATCCGTCATATCTTAAAGCTCCTCTGGGAATATATTGATTATTATCTGTAACTTTATTTAAAATTAAAAATTTTGATGTTTTTATATTTCCTGATACATCCAAAGAAGCTTCATTAAAAGCTTCAGTCGATACATTATTTATAAGATGTCCAACTATTAATGTTCCATCATCTCTTAGTAACATTTTTATTGATCTGTCGTCATTTAAATTATATTGATTGTTATTGTTTACCATAAATTTTATACCGGTGTAAAATCTATTTCCATATGGTGCTGTTTGATTTTCATATAATTCAAAAAATCCTATTCCTGTTGCATTAGATCCATCTTGTTTTTCATTTAAACAAAATAATGCATTATTTAAATTAGTTAATCTGCTTTCTTTTGCTGAATCTCCAAAAGATAATCTATAATTAGGTTTATTCGTTCCAATTCCTAATACAGCTGTAGCATTTCCATTATAATGATATATTCTTTTATTTTCAGTGCTAGTGTCAGTTTTCCAATTATTAGATTTATCAGTTACTAATATATGTGTTCTAAATTGTCTATTTCGACTACTTCCTGAATGAGTTTTCCATAAATCAGTCATATATATTATAATTTTATTTTTTTATAATTCTATTCTTATTCTAATAACATCATAAATTAATAAAAAAAAATATACAGATAATATTTATTTATGTAAATAAATAAATATTTAGATAAATTAAATGGCATATAAAATCGAATTATCTCTCAAATTAAAACATACTTCTAATGTTACTGGAATTACTAATAATATAATTAATACTGCTTATAAATATGAATGTTATGAACATTTCGTAAATTATGAATTTATACATAAAAAAAAAGCTGTAATAAGAAATAATTGTATTATAAATTTATCGTTTGATGATAATGTTAAAGAAATTATAAAATTCATAAAATTCATAAAAAAAAATAAGAATATGTATATTGAAAATATAGGATATGAAGATGAAGATGATGTTTCTTTTAAACTGTTATATGCCTCAAAAACATACTTAAATATTATGCAAAAATCAGAAGCAAAAGAATATATTAAAAAAAGGAAAAATGGATTATTAAATAATAATCCATTATTTAAAGAAATTTATAGTAAATAATTATTTCTTTCTACTTCTTTTCTTTTTATTTGTTCTTTTATTTTTTTTACGAAATTTTCTTTTTTTTTTATTTGTTTTTCTTTTTTTATTTTTGTTATTTTTTTTAG
>Ga0163109_10001126_pt1 | contig 21208 bp, 25 predicted proteins | sample CRUFie1St13metaG_FD_108704 | JGI IMG/M metagenome (GOLD analysis project Ga0163109, IMG submission 108704) | Marine microbial communities from the Costa Rica Dome - CRUD Field 142mm St13 metaG | ecosystem: Environmental > Aquatic > Marine > Oceanic > Photic zone | place: Costa Rica: the Eastern... | reverse complement strand
AACATCTCTCTTTGGTTCGATCCGCGGGATGATACGTTTGAGCCTTTGCGCTTAAGTTTCGCAAGTGATTCGCAAAAGGCGGAATTAAGATCTTTGAATGTGTCCATGTGTACTCCATAAATGAAAAAATGCTAGCGGTTACCCACTAGCATTATACTCCGACCAAGGAATATTTTCAAATTAATTTCTGTTTGAAATTATTTTGCATGAGGAATGATTGTTCGCTCAATTCGAGATCACCACGAATATACTTCATTACTTCAGTGGTCATATCTGCTGCTGTATACGAAGGTACATTCTGTGCTAGCATGTTCAACGCTGCACCCGGCTCAGATGGGGAGAACTCAAAATCATGCGGCATACCCATCAAGTGCATCACCTCTCGAACAGAAAGATACCTTTCTTCAGTTGGATGTAACGTCGACGTAATTGTCCGGCCGACCATTGCATTCACTTTCTTATCGAAGAAGAACGGCCCTGGGACCATATAGTTCTTGCCAGAATCAAGTTTTGTCTTTGCATTGAGAAGTCGTTTGTAATCTTTTTCGTCTTTACTGTACTTATCTGCGATCCAATCGAGACATTCATTCATAGCATCGTGTTTCTCTAACCATCTCCAATACGAATGTTTCGGTTTCTTCGTATTCCCTTCAGACTTGATGAATTGTTCATGACTGAGCATTGTTTTCTGGTGCACAAAGCTTCTTACCAAAGAATCATTAGGGTCCTTGTTCGAAATATATTCGTCTAATCCTGAGGTGCCTTGTGGTATTTGATCCAAGAAGTCTTCGAGTTCCGGCATGTGTCTATCGTACCAGTTCATGATTGGTGCGTATTCTGAATCCCAAAAGAAATAGAATGTGCGATCTCGATGTTGAGGCGCACCGTGTTTAGATGTACTAGTTTTGTATAGCGAGAATGAGTATCCGTGTTTGTTTCCAATTTCACGAAGTCCTTCTCGCACATCTTTTCCAGAGTTCGTAAACAACGCAGGTGCGTTCTCACCCCAGAACACTCGTGGTTTCACATGACCTAACACATACTCGGCAGATTCGAACATCCACTTGTTCTGCGCGGCTCTCGCATCTGAACCTGATTTCGCAGTGGACAATTGTGATAAACCTGCACACGGGCACACCGAGTTTACGAAATCAAGTTGCTCAGGAAACGATTCTTTCGGATCATTGCCTTCATCGATAAGGAATACGGGTATCTCATTCCAATGCCGATAGAAGAACGATTCGTTCGCTGCAAAGGGTGTGTAACTCATGTTGTATAAGGGTTTCGTACCAGTTGCCTTGTGGCAACCGAAGGCGGATCCTCCGATAAGAGGAACCATCGTGGCCCATTTGGCCTCGTTTAATTCGGACATAGTCTCTCCTGTTTTGTGTATTATACCACGATCATCCTAAGAAGATACGCATCTTTGACCATTTTGTTGATTTTCCGTAGTGATTGGAAGATACGATACCAACACACACGGTGTATGGTGACACTTGTTCTTCACCATTCCAGCCCCAACAATTCATCCATTCTTGCTTGCCATTTGACCCCATCACTCGTAGACGTAGATAGTGTTTGCCTGTCTTGGTTTTCTTCTTGACGGCTTTCACAACAATCCACCAGTATGCATCTGTAGGATCTTCATATTCGTCTATAGGCTTGAAGTTCTTCTCTTCGAATACTCGAGCATAGCGAGGAGGTATAACTGTTCCAATATTCACGGAACCAAGATGATTCATCTCGTTCTCGATAATTTGTTTTCGGTTGTACGGAAGAGCATCGACTGTATCGGCGATAGAGAGGAGCATGTCGTTGTATCCTTTAGAAGGATCTGACTTAAGCTTCTTCTTCCATTTCGACCAGCCCGGAATAAGAGCTTGTTCCATGTGATGGTAGTTATTGAATGTCTTACCGGGACCTACGATGTTCATAGATTCGAAAGCTTTGATATGGATTAACGATTCCATCGCTTTTTTGTTGAACTTACTTACTTTCCAGTTCATTTGTGAATCAAAAAGAAGTGATTCTATCGTAGTGAACTTCTTATCTTTGAGTCTATTGCGAAACTTGATGATTTCATCGATAGCGGCCTGACCAATGCCTTTGCACGATGCAAACGATGGCATAAACTTCTTACCTTCGAGGATAGCCCATGAATCTGTAGCATAGTTGATGTCGATTGGAACGATTTCATAGCCAAGCGCTTTCACCTCGGAGAATGCTTTATTTCGTTTGTCGGCATTCTTTTCCATAGATTCGAGGTATGCACACAACCACTCTTCTTCGTAGTATGTCATCAACCATGCACAGTAATACGAATCCATCGCATAGGCAACCGCATGAGACTTATTGAAAGAATAGGCGGTAAACTTCATGATGTTAGAATAAAGATTGTCGGCTTGGTCGTGTCGAAGACCACTAGCTTTGAAACCTTTCATAATACGATCTTTGAGAGCTTTCGCTTTCTTCTTCGCATCACCCGAGGATTGTTGAGGCTTCATCATCTTACGAATAGCATTGCATTCATCGAGGGGTATTTGGCCAAGACGATTTACGATAGCCATCGTTTGTTCTTGGAATACCAACATACCATAAGTTTCCGATAAGATTTCCTCGAGAATAGGATGGTCGTAGGTGATCGATTGTGGATCTGCCTTCGCTTTGGTGTACTTCCTATCGATACCCATTGCGAGAGGACCAGGGCGATAGATTGACGTAAGAGCCGCAATGTCAAGAATAGATTGAGGTTTGGCTCGTTGGAACATTCGTTGTGCACCATTGTTGGTACATTGGAAGATACCAGCCCATCGACCTTCTTCGTAGACTTTGTAGACTGATTGATCATTCCAATCAATCACGTCATTACCCATGTTCTCATCGAACCAATGTTTAATCATTCCGAATGTCACTTCCTTACGACCTTTGTGTCTTTTGAGAATAAGTTCGATTGTGCGTTCGATGATACGAAGAGTTTCCAAGCCAAGCAAGTCAAACTTTACCCATCCAAAGTGTTCGAGGTGCTTGTAAGATGCACCTTCTACCCAAGGAGTCTGTAATTCACCACGAGCTTTGATGAGAGGCATGCGTTCTGCGATGTTCTCTGAAACAATCACGCCACCAGCATGCCGGCCAAGTGCTTTGTTCTGTTTGAATAGAACACCGATAGGTTCGGCAATCTCTGGATGTTCAGTGATAAGTTGTTGGAACGATGGTGAATACTCCATCGCCCATTCGAGAGTGGGTTGGACAGGACCATTTGTTTCGATGCCATTCGCACGAAGACCTTGCTTCACATCTGATTCGAGAGGTGCGAGGTGTTTATTCACATACGAGAAGTCTAGGCCATAGAATCGAGAGATGTCTTTCACCAACGACTTAAGTTGGAATCGATTATAGTTTGAGATAGGCACGATGTTATCGTTACCAAATTGTTCTCGCATAAGGTGAAGTAACTTATCACGGTCACCAATGTCTGTATCTATGTCGGGATAGTCGGAACGATTAGGATCCATAAACCTTGAGAATAGAAGGCCATATTTGAGTGGGTCTACATCGGTGATGCCAAGGACATAGTTCACAAGAGAACCTGCACCAGAACCACGACCTGGGCCAACAAACATGTGTTTCTTAGCAAGGTCGATGATGGCCTTGGTTGTAAGGAAGTATTCCGAAAACTCTTTTTCGAAGATGATTCGCAATTCGTGCTTAAGTTGCGTCACATATTTTTCTTGTGTGTGAAGACCTTTGGCAACGAGACCTTTCTTGGCCGCTTCAATTAACGCTTGGTTCGCACTCTTGCCTTTTGGAATTGTGTACGATGGAAGTTTCATCTTCGTATCAGGATGAATGTCTTCGATTCTTTCGTATGCAATCTCATGTGTTCTTTCGATTGCGTCACAAACGATGTCATCGTCGTACCAATCGTAGTTTACAGTGGTAGTTTTGTATGATTCCCATACCTGTGTTGCATTCTTTGGATACAACTCACATTTGAGGTCTTCGATTGACTGCGGGAGTTGCGAAGGATCAAAGTTTTGATGTCCAAGCCAACCAAGCTTCTTGTATAACTCACGTTCTTTCCAGTGGCCTGGACGTGAATAGTGAGAATCACATGTTACGATTAGTTTATCGTTTAGACCGTTGCGTTTGGCAAACTCGATAAGAGCACGATTTACGAGATGTTGTGCATTGAGTTTATTGAATTGCAGTTCTAAGAAAACACCATCGACTCCTACGGCATTGACGAGGTCACGATAACCGTTCCCTACGCTTTCCATCACATTTTCCATGATTTCTGGATTATCCAATAATTCAGGAACGAGGTCATCGAAGCCTTTATCTTGGAAGTGACGAAACACTTCGTAGGATAGCGGGCCACCTAGACATGCACTGGACACGATGATGTGACCACCTTCGGCCGCTTCTCGTAGCATCTTATAGTCTACACGAGGAAAGCGATAGAAACCTTCGTTATAGCCACGAGAGACAAGGTGAAACAATCTTTGAAGACCTGTCGATGTAGTCGGGAGGACAACAAGGTGATGGCGTCGTTTGATTGGATCGTAAAACTTACCAGACTTTGTTTCCTCTTCGTTCTCTACGGTAAGGCCTGCATCATCGTCATCAACAGCTTCGCCAATGGAGGCGGAAAGAGGCGTGTTAAGATTAGTTAATAAAGATTTGATTCGCATCACTTCGACTTTGTCGTCTTTCTTTGTTGCTTTGGCAAGATCGTATTGAAGTTGCCATGTTTGTAGGTCAGGATGGACGTACATCTCACAACCTGGGATGAACTTAAAGTTCGCACCTGCTTTGTTTAGTTTTTGTACGTGAAGGTACGCATGTGCGAAAGAGTTCATGTGGCCATGATTTGTGATGGCCAATGCGTTCATACCGTTCTCTCTTACAAAGTCGATATGATCTTGAGGATAGTCCAAGCCATCGAAGGTTGAGAAACCGTCGTGTGCGTGAAGTCCTACGAAATTTTGTGGTGTTCTACTCATAAATTACTCCTTGGTCATTGAGTATTGTATTGTGTGTTTAGTTATTTTACAAATTAGTCATTTAATGGTTTCGTTTTTAGAAACCAAGCAGGAATAAACCCGAGCATGCCAAAGAAAAGAACCCAAAGACCCCATAATTCTGAGCGTCCTTTTGATTGTGCATAATATCCGCAACAGATCATAAACATTAATCTTGCAGCAAACAATGGAAAATTCGCTAGAATCGCGGCGTTCGGCACTGATGACTGATATGCAGCAAAAGCAAAAATATACGAAACTAGCATCACTATCAAACCGAAAGTCCCCCACCACTTCATGTTGTTGTATGCTTCGCTTCTTTCGACGTGTCTTTTATATTCATAATTGTTCATTGGTTCTCCTATAAGTCAACTCTAGTAGTATGCATTCGCAACATTGATTTGGCTGTACAAAGCAAAAGTGTCCCGTAGATAGCGAGGCAGCATACGCTCCCAAGCGCAACAGCATTGACTGTTCCTTTGATTCTGTTCTTAAAACGTTTCCGCATGTATGTCTCCTTCAAATATAAATTCTAGTGGGGCGATGATTCGTGGACATGGCTTATCACCGTGTCTAGCGTACCATTCTGTTTTGGCTGTGTCGTATAATACCAGAGCTGCTTCGTTCACATCGTATTTGTTTTTCTCTAGACGAAACTCTGTCGTCGAGATCACTTCGATTAGCTCTTGGTCTGTGTATTGTTTTATGGCTTGTCCGAGAGGAACGGGTATGTAGTACTCACTCATCTAACCTCCTTTGTGTATGCGCGTGAAACTGATTTAAGACTACCCGGCTGTAACGGGACAACGTGTTTGTGAGGCATCCAGGGATTTGGACCAAAGAAAACTTCGCACCTGTCCTCACTATCGGTAAGGCCTGTATAATTAACATGAGAAATCACCAACCCGAGAAGCACGTATGGTTTCTCTCCGACTCTTGGTATTGTTGCTTGGACGAGTGTCCCGATTGGAAATTTCTGTTTCATCTTCCTCATAATTTTTTTCTCCATACAAAGCTCGCTCCAAGCGCATCATCATTACTTTAAGCTCCATATACGTTCTCCGATTTGATCGTAGAATCTCGGATTCTGGTTGAGGCTCTATTCCTCCGAGACCCTTACGGCAAAAATCATTGTCCATAAGTGTCGAACCAATCGTGAAATGCATCTTGTCGAGCAATTTTTCGTATTCTGTCATCTTGACTCCTGTTTAATAGTGGTACACTATTAATTTAATTCATTTCAGAAAGATTTTGTACATACATGCTAAAAAAGGCCAGTATTAACTGGCCTTTGACACACAAGACAGTATATCGATCTATTCGAATAAACCTTTAACTTTTTCTTCGTTCTCAAATTCTTCTTGCGTAAAGTTCTCACTATTTTGATGAGCTTCAATTTCTTCAAGCATTTTTGCAACCCAATGTTCAAAATGTGAATTATAAGCTTGAGTGATTTCCAACTTTCCGTCTTCGTTTTCTGTGACTTCAATTTGTCTTAAATTATCGACCACGTCAGTCCCTGTAAGAAGTGCAAGCTGTAATGTCTTTGCTATTGTCGAGATGACTGAGTCATCGAATTTGAATGTTTTATCGCTCATTTATTCCTCCGGTTCGAATGTTGCGAGTAGTGGGTAACCTTGTTCTCTAAACCATTGTACCACACGGTTTGTTTTTGTTTCGGCTATCTCTTTGGACAGCCCGCCTTGTGCGATGCCTTTGCCCTTCTCGTGGACATGCATCATAATATTAAAAGCATCTACGTTTGATCGATGAAAGATCGCAACTAACGAGATCACTACGAGTTCCATAGGGGTATAATCATCGTTATGATATACTACTTTGTACTTCTTTGGAGGCTTCACCTTATTCTTTGCTTTCTCTTTGTCGAGAAGATCTACGCCTGATCCTCCATCCTTATCAGTCTTTTTTCTTTCCGCCACGTTTCCTCCGGGGTGGTAGTGATTGTTTTAATAATTTCAATGATTCTTCTAGTCTTACGATATAATCGCATCCTATAAATATTTCTCTCACCCATTGATTGACTTTTTTATCGTGATGGTCGTAAGGATGTAGACGCATAGCTTCTAGAAGATTACTTTCCTGATGTTTCAGAAGTTGCAATGTTTCTTCGACAGATGCGATTTTGTGTTCTAATTCTTGTCTTTCTCTTTTATTCATGAATTACCTCCAGAGTATCTCTATGAGAAACTCGAACCAAGACACCTTTGTCGCCACTATAATCTATCAGGACTCCACCATGCTTACAAAAAGCCAAAATCGTACCTTCACCTAATCGTGCATGCCTTACACGAGACCCTATTTTCACTTTTGAACCTCAGGCACCCAGTGCGTTGATCGACCATCATCTGTCTTCTCTTTGATAACTTCGTTGCCTTCAGGATCTTGCTTCTGGCCGTAGACAACCATCTTCTGCGTGTATGATCCGGGTTGGTCATCGAACGACTGATATGATGCGATCGTTGCACCACCTGATTCGTATGATGTTCTCATTACTCTTTTGATTGCTTCGTTTAGATCGGCGAACTCTACATCACTTATATCTTTTACTTTTCTCTTTGGTGAGATTTTCGCCAACCACAATGAATCAGCCTTGATATAGTTCCCTACGCCGCAAACGAGAGATTGTTTCATCAATGCTTTCGCGATGGACCAATCAGGTCGTTTCATGAGAGCTTCTTTGAACACATGTACTGGAACGTCCTGCGCAAGCATGTCAGGCCCAAGTGTTTTCAACTTCTTTAGCATCTCGTGTTTTCCTTTTACAAACTTTAGAGTACCAAAGTTACGCATATCATTGAAATACACTTTCGATCCATCACTAAAGTCCAATCGAATCCTTTCGTATTTCCCTCCTTCGGAGTTCCAATACCCTGTCATTCCAAGTGTCGACCAAAGATACGTTTCGTTCGTACAAAGAGCAAAGATAAACTTCCCATGACAACCTGCTCCTATGACTTTGATAGGCAACGATGCTTTGAAATCATCAATACCTGTTGGAGCTTCCTTAGTATATCGTCCAGTTAGGATCTCTACATTTGTGATTGTTTTATTGGTCATCGCTCGAGCGAGACCTTCTGCTGTGCGTTTGACTTCTGGGCCTTCTGGCATATTTCCTCCGTGTGTTATATAAATATACTCACGTTTCGAAGGATTTACAAAATAGAAGTTGGGAGATTGCTAACTGCCAGATGAGGTGCGTTGTCCTATCGCATAGGACGATATTTAATTATGGTGTCACCTGCAATTCTCACATGATCTAATTATGTTGCCACTATAGAAAGAACTTCAAAATTCCCATTAATCCTGCCATCATAATTTGCACAACTGCAAACATCGTGATGGCCTTTGTTTTGAATAGCTCATGTTTCTTCACCATGTCTTGCATCTCTTTAAGTTGCGTTGGTGAAGCAACTTCGTCAATTCTATCTTTCCATGCAGATAGCTCTTTCACTTTGTCTTCTTTGGCTTTTAGTTCTGCGATCTCTGATTTAAGATCTCCAATTTGGACTTTCAATCCCTCTATTCCTTTTGCCAAAGTTTCTAATTCTTTTAATACTAATCGGGAGTATTCGCCCCATCCATTGTTGTCACCGGTCATCGTAGGTCTCCGTAAATTGCGCGCTTTGGAACCCACTCTAAATTAACATTAACATTCACTGAATAAGTATGTGAAACTTTAAGATAAACCTCGTATTTCTCGATACGATGAGACTGCCACTGGCCAAAGGTTTTCTACGATTGATAAACACCCTCTCGCAACTTGTTGAATCTCCCATTGTGCACCATCGTGTGTTCTTAGTTCAATAAACTTAATTAAATTATTGAGATTCACTGTCCCGTAATACTCGGTATAAAGATTTTGTGGAAGAACGCCTCTTGCTTGTTCGCGGCAAACGCCTTTGTCCATCAAATCGTTGTATAGACTAACAGACTGACGATGATGAGTTCTAACCACAGCGCTAGCATAATTGGGTCCGCCATCTTCGAAGTAACCCATGATTGGATCGAGCTCATCAACATTAGAAGCTTGTCGGTTAGACTTATGTTGGGTACGGAAGGTTTTGGGTTCGTAGAATTGTAGGTTTTCTTCGGTGTATCTTCTTGAGATTTCATTGTAGCTCCAAGTACGATGGCGGTGATGTTGTGAACGAATAAACAGAGGTACCTTAAAACGAAAGGTCACGATGCAATGCTCTAACGTAGAAGTATGCCTATGTTTAATTAGATACTTGATAAGCTTCTTATCTTTGGCGTCGAGTTCATCTTTGTGTTTTCCAAACGACACCCTCGCACTATTTACGATAGAAAGATCTGATCCCATATGTTCTACGTATTCGACATGGCCTATGCCGTCACCGTACAGTTCAATTCCTTTATCTTCTTCCATTGTTACTCCTGTTTAGAGTATCATACACACTGAAAGTCAATTATACAGGCCTAATAAGGTTTTTCTTCAAAAACTGTATCCAATAAATATTGATACATTGGGATCGTATAATTGGGCCATCTTTTACCTACCCAGCTTTGGAAGTCATCCACTGTATACTGTCCTTCAACCAATGCTTGTAGAATGTGATAAATATTCATCAAAAATTCTTTGTCGCTGTATGACTTAGGGTTCTGTGCAAGTCGCCTTTGATACGATCCAAGTATATTGACTTCTTTGTCTAGCAAATCTTGCTGTTCTGGGGTTATTTCATCCAAGCTTTCTTTAATTGTTTTACGAATTATTCGTCTTAATTGGCTTTCTTTAATTCTCATCGTATATACCTCAGTAATTTTTAATTAAAATCTCCGTCGCTAAGCAACCTTCTTTATCTTTGCGCCCTGATGTATACTTATGTCCCATAAACATGTGCATGGTCCAATTATCATCGAATTTATCGCCAAACCATCCACCATTCGTCCATTGACGACCCGCCGGCGCCATCTTCCATCCAATCTTTCCTCCATCGTGGTGTTCTCGGTTTGAAAGAGCTCCGTAGCCACCAAGTCGGTGCACGTCTTTCATAAAGTCGCATAGCTGCTCTTGGCACGTATCATCAAACTCGCCAGCGGCTCGATAATTTTCAGCTGATAGACGGTAAGGTGGATCTGCGTACATCCATACACCTTTATCGACCCATTTTGCTGTATTTTCATACGATTCTTTCGTAATTACACACGATTTCAAAAACTCGATGAAATCTAGTTCTTGTACTTCGAGTTTATCGAACCACGGTTTCTTCCACCACATATTACCGGCAGATGTTCCGTATCTTCCGGGATACTTTTTAGATTGACCCCAGAACCCATTGAAATTGATGCGCATCATAAACATCAACAATGCACTTTCTTCAACCTCATTTTGGAAATCACGATCCCAATACTTTTGCCGAAGCTCATAATAGTATTCTTTACGCTCCGGAGAGATCTGAGGTTTCGGCGGAGGCGTGATTTCAAGGTATGGTTGTAGAAACTTACGTCCCCACTTTTGATACTCGACTGTGTGATTCATCATTACGCGGTACAACTGGTTTAATTCGTCGTTTAAATCGTTAATCACAATCGGCAGGTCTGGATATAGTTGTCTAATCCAGTATGCAACTTGGGTAGAACCTGCGAACATGTCGACAAACATTTTTGGTTCATTCACTAAAAAGCCCGATAACTCATATTTCTTGAGCATTCGGGCTTTAGAGCCTGCATACTTAAACGGTGGCTTCTTTGGCGTTTCCATTTTCTTTGTATCTAAAGATACAGGTACATCAATAATCATATAAGTCTCCTGCTATGGAGACATTATACTATGAATGTATTGTTTGATTAGTTTGTTATCTAGAACCTTCGGAAAGATCTATCTGTTATTTTGACACATTCGCATTCTTGTCCTTGGTCATCATGCATAATCGTCACTCTCGTATCCATTGTCATATTTCTCATATCTCGAGGTGCAAGGCCATCCATCCACTCTTCAGCAACATGCCGAGGTGCGTACGCTTCACCATCATCTTCGATACAATCCCAGATAGCATCTTCGTCGTAACAGACGTTTTCACTAAGTAAATTATTTTGATTCAACTTAGCATATTCTTCTCTGATAATTCTTTTTAATTGTCTTTTTGATAATTTCATTTGATTTCTCCTAAGAGTTCCTGTATATCTAGGCCGCCACAGTCGATCTTCTTCTTTGAGCAGTGGAAATGATTCATAAAACCTTTGAACTTTCCTGAAGCTGCGACCTTATCGTATGCCCATTGTTCAGATGGTGCTTCGAGAGGAACACCACAACCTTCGTGAATAGCTTTCCACAAAGCTTTGAGAGCTTCGATTTGTTCGGGGTAGAACCAAGTGAAAGGATCGAGCTCTTTGTTCTGTGCCAACGCACCTTCCATAATTGGCCGTTCTTTGCCCACATTTCGTTTATACCAAGATTGATACTTTGGATAGTATGCATTACTTATCTCTACGCCTACAGACGAATGATTGACATTCCTATTTCCTGCATGCCAACAAGCATCGTTGATGTCATGAAGCTGAATGATTGTTCCATCATTGTCAATACAGAAGTGAACAGATACGTTTCGTTTCTTAAGAACCTTCGCACATGATGCACTATTCAAACACACATCCCAATGGTTCACAAAAGAACGTATGGTGCGTTTCTTAGAATACGGTGTGAGGCCTTTCGATATAGCATACGGGAAACCATCATCTTTGAACGTGTGTACTTTGTCCGCAGGCCAATCGATACGAATGGGTTGGTCATTATACCAAAGAACATCTGAATCATTTGGGTTCCATTCGGGTCCTACGAAAGGATGTTCTGCTTCCATCTTAGCGACAAGCCTACGATAAGTTGTAGGTCCGCACATTCCGTCAGCAGTCAATCGATACTCACGTTGAAACGCTCGAATCGCATTTTGTAGTTTACGATCGAACAGTTTGTGGCCGGGAATGAACCAAGAGGGTTCCCATCCTAATTTCGATGCGCTTGCTTCGTTATAGAAATCTTTATCTACCGCCATTTAATCACATGCCTAGACATTGAGCTACATCCCAAAGGGATCCTGCAAACTCTTGTTCTCTTTTCCAAGCGTCAGCTGCGCTCAAAAGATCTTCCATGATCAAGTGATAACAGTCAGATGAATCTTCTGGGATACCTTCTTCATCTGACCAATTGTCACAAAAATTAACCCAAAATTCACACCATTCGTTTCTGACGGCTTTTCCTTGATCAACATCTGCTTTAAGCCTTGTCAATAATCTAGTTAATCGTGGCCCTGTCGCCGCTTCTGTTAATACACGGTTTAATGTCTTTCGTAATTGTCTTTTATTCATTTTGGACTCCTATTATCCTATTAGTACATAATTTTTCTCAAGCTTGGCTCTGCTATCTTCATTATGTGTCCACTTAATAAGTGTGGTAATCAGCGAGGAAATCGTCGATTGCACCACCAATGTCGTACATTGTAACTCTTCGGCCCCACTTTTCTTCAACGACTTGCAGTATTTCTCTCAAAGCTCGTATGTCAGGCAAAGGCAGCTCTTGTCCTTCAAATGCCATAAACACCGCGTCGTCAAATTCGATACCTTCATCCACAGCGTCCAAAATCAAATCAGCCATGCGATTGTTCTGGTTTGATTCTTTAATAAGGCCTCTTCTTTTCAAACGTGAATACTCTTCACGAATGATTTTCTTTAATTGTCGTTTTGTTAATTTCATCTTTTTGTTCTCCATAACAGTCATGACTATAGGTGATTTATTCAAGGATACCGTTCTACTTCTTTGCTGTAGAAGATAAACATAAGTTTCGTATTGATTCGCAAGGCCTTGTAGCAGATCATCTAGCCCAAGAGACATTCCACAAGCTTCGAATTGTGAGTAAATACCTTCGATCGCTTTGACATAGTATTTAATAACCTCAAAGGCGTTGCACGCAATAGTCTCTGCATCCTGATTCGCTGATGCAGGCTGTTGTGCAAGAAGACCTGCCGCCATTGATAATGATGAAACAGGATCGGCCAGTGTTTCATCACCAGTCAATCCTATTCCTTTTTCTACGATGCCGTCTAGATCTTCGTCTAAAGTGGTATAGATCTCGCCATATAAATTAACGTGATCACCACCGAAACCGGTTCCTTTTGTGACATGATGTGCAGCATGAAACCATGCGATGATCGCACGATGCATGCCGATCCATTGTCGGAATATGTGTTCCATAGACATTCTCCAAAATAAACTCCTTCATAATTATACAGAAGGTGCTTGTTTTGTATCGGGTTCTACGAATTTTATATCAACAGACACATTGATGTCTAGGGTAGGAACTCCAATCTTGTCGCTAATGCCAATCTCGATTGCTCGATATGGTTCTACAAACCAATCAGCACGACCACGTTTGTTGATCTTCTTGTGAAACCACTTGGCCGGTTTACCTGTGTTTTGTGCGAGAATCTCGTAGATCTTATCATTCAATCTTCGTGTTTCATCTGCACTCGCTTGGATCTCGGAGTTCTTGCCAAATGCTCCTGAACTTACATCGTGGATCATTAGTGTTGCATCTTCAGAGATATATCTCATTCCTTTCGCACCACACGAAGCCAGAATAACACCGCATGACATTGCCTTACCTTCCACGATAGTTGCGACAGGCACTTTCGATGATTTAATTGCAGCAATCATGGACATCAAAGAATAAACTTGACCACCATACGAGTCGATAATCACGGGAATGACAGGTTGTCCAGTGTTTTGAGCTACTCCCATCTTTGCAGCAAAATCAGCTGCAGCTTCCTCGGTGAAATCGTTTACTCGAATCATAACGGGAGAGTGTTTCAATTCGATGTCCTTGATAAGTGGTGATACTTTTGTTGTCCAATGCATGTATGCTCCTTTTGGTTAGTTATTGTGTAGTAGTGTTGTACTAGTACTATACTCAATTTATGTAGATTTTACAAAAAACGACGACTCGCAAGAGCCGCCGTTAGGAGTAAAAATATAATTTATTTTTCAGTTTATCCGCATTTTCCATGTCCACACGATTTACACGTGACACATCCCTCTTGATACACAAGGGATCCTTCCGCTCCACATGATGTACATGTCTTGTCAACTTCTGTACCATCCACGATATAATTCTTCAAACACCGTGCAATCACCTTAGAGAACGAAAACAGATCAGCCTCTTTGTCTTTTTGCATCTGTTCTACAAGATACTGGACAGGCACGCGATGACGAAGAGCCAAACTAATAGTTCGAGTGTAGCCAGCAAAATTTGCATTGGCAAAGACGCTGACGACATCCTTAATGTTAAGCTTATCATCGCCGTCACCCATAGAAAGATCATATTTTGAATTAGTCGTTTTGAACGCTCTCTTAGTGAGGGTGCCATTCTTTATTCTCCTTGGAAGTTCGATCATCTCGGCTTCGCCACCAATTACTTCATAGGGCTTGCCATTCATAAGACCGACTAGCACGACCCATTTTTGGCCTTTTACAGAGGTATGAAATATGTCGCAAGCTAATGTTTCTGGTCTTTTTGGTGCGTGTCTTTCGGAAAACTTTTCTTCTTTATTTTCTTCGGCCGCTACGAGAACTCCAGAACGAGAACCATCTCGATATACAGTTACGCCTTTACAGCCAAGTTCCCACCCAAGCATGTAAATGTCTTTCACTGTTTCAACATCAATATCTGCGGGGAGGTTCGTTGTGTTCGAAATAGCATGACAGATCCACTTTTGTGCAACGGATTGAAGTTTCACTTTGGCGCGCCAGTCGATTTCATTTGCAGTACCGCCATGATATGGTGAGTGTTCGATAGCTGTATCTACTTCCTCGTCGGAAACGTGATTCATAGCCATCCATTCTTTGAACTTATGATGGTACACGTTGAACTCTGTCCATTCGTCACCGAGATCATCTACGAACATCACTTCTTCGCCATTTTGCACTTTCTTACGACGTTTATAATATAGCATGAAAGCAGGTTCGATTCCTGACGTAGTTTGGGTCAGACAAGAAACTGAACCAGCAGGCGCTGTTGTTGTATTCGCAATGTTGCGTCGGCCGTATTGTCTATAGTCAGCTTGGACAGGATCCACTAGTTCGTTGACAACACGACTGATGAATGGATGCCCTTCTTCTTTTGATGCATCGAAGATTGGGAATGCTCCACGTTCCTTTGCAAGTTGGATGGACTCTTCGTAGGAAGCAAGTGACAACCACTTATAGATCTCTTCAACTGTTTCGATTGAATCGTTATCACCATAGGTTTGACCTAGCATCGCAATCGCATCTCCAAGGCCTGTGACGCCTAATCCTGTTCTTCTACCATTGACGGCCACTTGTCTTATCGTGTGCCACAAATTGCGTTCGTAGTATTTAGTCTCATCGGTCTCTGGATCATTGTCAATTTTTGTAAGGATCTTATCGATCTGTTCGATTTCAATGTCGATCATGTCGTCCATTAATCGCTGTGCCTTTCTAGACATAATACGGAACTTGCCCCAATCAAAAGAAGCTTTATCAGTCCATGCGTTCTCTACGAAAGATGTAAGATTCATTAACATAAGGCGACATGAATCGTATGGAGAAAGAATAATCTCTCCACACGGGTTTGTTGAAACAGAACCAAAGCCCTGATCTGCATACGCATCCGACGGTGTCATTCGTGTAGCTGTATCCCAGAAAAGAACACCTGGTTCAGCTGATGCATGCGCACCTTCAATCAGCTCATTCCAAACTTCGATAGCATCAGCAGTATTCTTGATCTCAGGATTAGCTGAATCAACAGGCCATCTTTGTTCGTATGGTTCGTTATTCTTTACAGCATTCATGAACTCATCGGAAACTCGCACAGATATGTTTGCACCTGTCACTTTTGTTAGGTCTCTTTTAATTTTGATAAACTCCATCACTTGAGGGTGGTGAACAGATACTGAAAGCATCAATGCGCCACGGCGGCCGCCTTGCGCAACCTCTCGACATGAGTTTGAAAATCTATCCATGAAAACTTCGATACCATCGGTGGTTCCAGCTGCATTGGAAGTAGACATGCCTTTTGGTCTTATTGTGGAAATATCGAACCCAACGCCGCCTCTTCGCTTCATAATCTGGACTTGTTCTTGATCTGTTTTCAAAATACCACCGTAGGAGTCTTCGGGTGCTTCGATTACAAAACAATTGGATATAGACTGGATTTTTGCTTCGTTGCCAATGCCTGACATAGGCGAACCTTGCGGTACAACGTATTTGAAATCTTTGAACAAATTATAGATTTCTTGACGGTCCATTGAATTAGGGTATTTGGTTTCGATTCTGGCGAACTCTGAAGCCAATCGTTTGTGCATGTCATCTGGCGTTAATTCCAGATAATTCCCATCTTCATCTTGCAGTGCATATTTTCCTGCAAACACAGAGGCTGCTAGAGAATCTCCACCGAAATACTCTAGAGAAGCCTCGAACACATCGTCATACGTGTACTTACTCATTGTCTAACTCCTTTTTTGCTTTTTGAACTTGGTTCCAAGTCTTTTTCATAATATTCTTTGGATCCATGTCTGCAACTTCTTGCATGTCCATCTTTGCGAACTTAGATCTTGCGGTATCTATCTTCACATGGAACTGCATTCCATCACGACCGGATCGATTCTTTGCAACAAATAACCTTCCATAACCTTTATCTTTTTCTTCGGGTTTCCGAGAGAGACCAAGAACGAAATCACTTACTTGAGCTTTTCCATAAGCCTCACCCATATTTTCTAGACCTACCATATCTGCGTTGGCACCTGCACGGTTTGATTGAGAAGCTGTCCAAACAGGTACGTTGAAGTCACCTGCTAGTTGTCGTAGCTCTTCATAGATTAACATAAGTTCATGCCTTAACGCTTCATACGCTTTTGTAGACCTCATAACATCTGCATAGTCAATAATGACCAAAGAAGGAATGTGTCCTCGAAATTTTAATTTCTCCAGATGATTCCTAATTGTATTCACGGATGCTGTCCTTGTGGGGTAGTACTTGATGATAAGATTACCCATTTCGTTATCTTCGTAAAAATCTTTAACTCGATCTTTATTTTCAATAAGATCATTAACCGATATATTCGTAAGATTCGCATCATATCGTTTACCGACCAAAACTTCACTCAACTCGAATGTGTAATGAACTACGGTTCTTCCTTGCTTAAGTGCGGCGGCACCGACTTGTACGAGCCAATGTGATTTACCACAACCTGTAGGCGCAACGACAACTCCGAGTTCACCTCGGCCGAGGCCACCGTCAAGAATGTCTTTTGCATCTAAGAAATCCAAACCCGTTGGTGTTGTGATTCTTTGAATCTCTTGAAAACGAGCTTCGATGTCTTCGAAGAAGTCGTGACCTACAGAATGGGGCATGCCAACAGATACTGCTTTCTTCATCAAGTCTACGACTGATTCGAATTTATCGCCTTGCACTAATTCAACTGCGGTTGTCAATGCATCCTTGAATGCTTGACGTTTACAAAAGTCAAGCGCCTTGTCTTTGACGTAAGGTAGATCCTCCGGGTGAGGATTGCCTCTCATGCGATGAATGAATTGCACTATTTGATTTCTAAGAATGCCGTCGCTTCCTTCGCCAGTCAATTCAGATCCAACCATTTGGATAAGAAGCTGCATTGTAGGAAAGCATCGATAGTTATCGAAATACTCGAAGTACTTTTCACACAGGTACTGTAGGTATTTAAGTTCAAAATAATGAGGGCGCATCACCTCATGCATCTGTTGTGCCCAATCTTTATCGATGGCGAGGCCTTGGAAGATCTTTTCTTGGAAAGCTTTCCCATATTGTTGAAACAACGCGGGACCAGTCTCCTTGATTGCTAGGTTTGACATTTTTACTCCTGTTCTATTGATGATAAGCGAAGCCAGACTAAGTCAGCATTGATATGGCCAGGGACGTGTAATCCTTCTTGTACCATTGTCTTAATAAACTGAAATTTATTCCGGCCTACCTGTGCATTATCATAACGGTAATTCAGCTGCTTTACATGTTCTGCACTGAGATTACTGATGTCGAGATACATGAGACGCCAGTTGAGTTTGGCAGTATCGGGTTCGGCGAGGATCGATTCGTATAATTTCATTTTCTTTTGACTATTCCTTAACTTGCATTCTGTAAGTATGTCGTCAATTGAAACAAATGTCTCTTCACCAAGTTGCGGGAATTTGCGTGCAAGAGTTTTGAAACCAACGCCTTTGATGCCATTGATACGATCCGATTTATCTCCGATAAATGCACGAGCTGTTACAAAATTTTCTGGAGTGATACCATACTTGGCTACGACATCTTCGTGAGTAATTGTCTTCTTTGCATTGTATTGAATAACGCCTGGTCGAAGGAGTTGATGCATGTCTTGATCTGCTGAACAAATGACAATTGATCTCTCATCTTCTCGCAGTCGATGCCTACAGAACCAACCAATAAGATCGTCGGCCTCACAATCATCCACATACATTTGTTTGATAGGAAGTTGCTCGAGCATGCGACATGCTAACGCAACCTGCCACATAAAGTTCTCTGGCGAATCTAGATCTTTCTTATACAGTTCTGATCGATTCAGTCGAAGTGGTTTACGACCTGCTTTGTAAGTAGGTAGGAGATCACGTCTTCGTTTGGCTCCACCGCCTTCCCAGCATACAATGATTTCGGATGGTCGATGTGTATCGGCAAGAACACCAAGTGATTTGATAAAGCCAGTGGCACCACCGATTGGTTCGCCATTGGAGGATAGTGATGGATTGACAATATAATTCTTTGCGAATATGTTGTATGCATCGATGAGTAGTACGGGACCTCGTGTCGTCATAAAGACTCCTGTGTGTGAAAATGAAAATAGGGTACACTAGTATTGTACTAATGCACCCTATTAATTTACAACTGGCAATAATTAATTTTGATTCAATAGAAAAAGTTCGATACAATCAGGTCCTTTTGCTAATTTCAAACTCTTAGGATCATCCAGGCCCATTGCAGCAAACGCGGCGGCATCGGATACACCTGCGCATTCACAGAGAATATATTCTCGTGTCTGAGGTGGGTATTCGCTTGGTACCATGATGCAAACCCGATTTTGCGGATTTAAAAATACGACACATTCAAGTCCATATTCATTTGCACCATCACATACAAAAGTATGTCCTTCTAATTCTGGGGTGTTCGCAATACATCCGTTATACCACTTGGCGCCTGATGCTCGTCCAACATGTGGTCGGAAATCAAATCCTCTTTCTTCACATTCCTCTTGCATCTTAGAAAAGAATTGTCTGGCTATTCGCTCTGAAGTTGATTCTGATTCTTGAATAATTCTTCTCACTGTTTCTCGAAGATGGTTAATTCTGATTCTCATGATATTCTCCTTTCCTAGTTGTTCTTAATTATACAATTAAGGCAACAAATGAAAAGAGGATACGAAAGTTTTTACCTCAATCGTATCCTCAGGTTTTACAACCTTTTCCTAACCAAAGGATTACAAATCTGTGAATGCATCATCTGGTGCAGACATGTCCATAGCAATCTGTCTTACTTCTTCGTATGACTCAGGATTGATGTCCGCTGCATCTTCCAATGCTCGCCCCATGTATTCTGCGTAGCACGTATTGAATACTTTCATGCAATAAGTGTTCCACTGAGGGCTTTTGAAAATTGTGTTGAACTCAGGTTTGTAGAACTTTTTCTCTTCGATAATTTCGCCTGTGTCTTTCTTGATAATGCATATCGTCTTCCACGCACCAGTTCCTGACAGTTCTACTGCAAGATCTTTGTCATAGTCGATTGGTCCATTATCAGCACAGTACTTACGAAGTAGATCGAATACATATTCGTGTTCTACGATACCCTTGCCGAAGTGAATCTCAAACTCACATCGTCGGAATGGCGCAGCTACTTTATTCTTAATAGTCTTCGCAATAACCTTGATACCAACGGGCGATCCTTGTTTATCGAGGATTTGCTTGCCTGAGTCCAGTTTGATTCGTACAGATGAGTGAAAAGGGATTGCCTTACCTCCGGGTGTAGTAGTAGGATCTCCATACATAACTCCAATTTTTGTTCGTATTTGGTTTAGGCAGATAAGAAGCACTTTCTCATTCGCTATCAGGCCGGTGATCTTTCTCATTCCTTTTGAAATAACACGAGCGTTCAAGCCAATAGTCATCTTATCGTAATCACCTAAGAGTTCATCTTTGGGCGAAGTTGCCGCCACAGAATCCCAGATGATGGTGATCGGAACATCTTTATCAAGTTCCTTCGCTCTAAGTATGGTCTTCTCAGCAATTGATAACACTTCTTCTGTGCAGTGTGTGTCGACATAAACAAATCGTTGGGTTATATCGACTCCGAGTAGCTGAAGGTTCTCTACGGACGTTGCATTCTCAGTATCGATGTACACCACGATCCCGCCGCTTTCTTGTGTAGCTTTACATACTTGAATCGCTATGTGCGATTTACCAATAGACGGTGGGCCGAAGATCTCCACAATTCGACCTTCTGGCAAACCTCCATTAGGTCGACCTGCTACGATATAGTCCAACTGATCAGAACCTGTACTGATCCATCTATTGACATGAGTAGGTGAATCTTCTACTGCGAGATTATATGCTACACGAGAACCATGTTCTTTATTCAAGGCACTAATCAATGAACTCGTAAAGTCACCGGTACCTGACGATGCTTTAGTCTTTGTTGTTTTCTTTTTCTTAGCCATTATAGCCTCCTTTGGTTATGTGAGTAATTTACTCGGTAGCCAACGTATTGTTCAAAAGAAAAGGGAGAAACTTTACGTTTCTCCCCCGTGGAATGACCAACAATCTATAAGATTAGAATGGAAGGTCGCCACCAAGATCTGCGAATGCATCGTCAATCTTATCGAATGATTCTGCTTCTTTAGATTTACTTGTCTTCGATGTGTTTGTTTTCACTGTAGAAGTTGCGATCACATCATCTTCCTTGTCATCTACGTCATCTCCGTTCAACCATGCATTGATGATATTCTCGAGTTGTTCATAAGACTTCATTTGAAAGACATCGTCAAGATCCGGAATGTTTTCTGTCCACTCTTTGATCTCCTTTTTCGTACCCAACGCGGTTTGCTTTGGTCGAGGCATCACATCGGTAGTGGCATACATTTTACCAGCTTGTTTT
>Ga0163109_10001125_pt1 | contig 21217 bp, 25 predicted proteins | sample CRUFie1St13metaG_FD_108704 | JGI IMG/M metagenome (GOLD analysis project Ga0163109, IMG submission 108704) | Marine microbial communities from the Costa Rica Dome - CRUD Field 142mm St13 metaG | ecosystem: Environmental > Aquatic > Marine > Oceanic > Photic zone | place: Costa Rica: the Eastern... | reverse complement strand
TGAATGAGATCGCAAATCGCTATTGCCGTCTTTGCTCTACTCCACCCCCCAATGTATTTCGGCAGTAATGGTTATGAAGAACTGAGTCCTAGAGGAGAAATCAATAGTTCAGCCGCCTGAGCCCGATCAGTGCCAGAAGGCTACTCAATGTCCACAGACCATAAAAAGGTAGGCTCGGAATGGCAGTCGCTGTCACGTTTGCTGCAGATTTCTTTGTGGACCTCTCAACCGCTACTGCAGGTTTGCTTGCAAGGCCGCTCTGTATGCCAACACTCGCCCTCAAGGAATCCGTCACGCCTTTTGAGGCCGCCAAGGTGGCCAGATCCCTCACATCCTTCACAGCGTTTTTGGCCGATGCCACCGTGAATTCATCTTGCCACACGTTGTGAACATAGTAGGTCGCTGCCTCTTGCTTATAGCCCAGCACCGAGGCGTCGGTGGTGTCTTTGTTTGCTTTGGCGCCTTGAATCAACTGAATGGCCATTTCCGAAGCAGTGGTCGCGCCAGAAACAAGCTCTGCAGACCAATATGCCTTGTCAGCAGCCGTCGCAGCTCTCTCGAAGAGATTGAGATACATACTATTGACCAAGCTCTCTGCATTGGTCTGCGTCATAGACCCATCAGTGGCAACGAGGGCTCCGAGACCACCATCCCACTCAGCGCTAAGCGTAATATCGTTGGTCAGCTTCTTGAGCGCTACCGCAGCTTCCTCGCCTGCAGCCACCGCTCGAGTCAGCTGTGAAACCCAATACGCCAACCCATTTGGATCGGGGGCACGACCAAGAAGCCCAATGTAAGCTTCCGTGACCTGAATCTCTGATGCTGTCGCCGCATTTAAATCCGCGATAACGACTGGGGAAGCCTCATAAATACTGTCCAGGATTTGTAGAAGACCTTCGTTGTCTTGCGCAAGCCACAGATCAAAGTCTTCAATAACCTCACGATAGCCCTTTCCAAAAACTTCAGAAAATGCGGTAACAAAGCCTTTTTGGTCGGTGGTCTCCCACACTTGGTAAATCTTTTCTTCACCATGATTGAAAGTGACGTAAGCAGAGAACCAAGCTCCAATACCGTATCCCAATCCGGTGTCGTCACGCCCGTACGGAATGTTGTAGAGCTTTGTGCCGCGATTGAGATACTCCGCTTTGTTGCTTGTACCGTAGGTAGAGTCACTCTCAAGCCGATCGCGCATATTGGATTTAAATTCAGCTAAGTTTGCTGAGCCATGAAGATAACCAAAGAAAGTAGCGTTGCCCTCGCTCCACCAGATGACATTTTCGTTGGGGTCATCCCCTGTTCTCTGCCCCATCTTGGAGTCCACGTCCGGAAAATTTGAACAACAAGGCTCATCAGTAAATATATTCGTCATCTGATAAATATGAAAAACCTCGTGAAAAGCCGTTGTCCTCTGGTTCCCGAATTTGGCACCCATGAAGAAGGCCCAAAAACCATATCTGGGATCGGAGTTGATTGAGCCTCCACCGTCATCGACATATCTTAGATATTTCGCGTCGGGAAGGCACAGGGGTTGGTAAGGTAGCCCCACGGCCTCGATGTGCTCGCAGTAACGTATATAAGCTAATTCGCTAGCGGCTAAATCACTGCCTGGGATGTTGAGATAAATCGCTTTGGCTTGATTCTTTCCAAAGTAATCCCGCCTCATCCAGACTGAGTAGGCGTCCTTCGTGTCTCGGATCATCGCGTCAACTGTCTCTTGCGGCACATCGCTTGAAGCAAATACTCTCAGCCGCTCATCGTCTAAAAATGCTGGATTCGCATCTGGCATGTTGACACTGGCCATCACCTTATTGCCGAGAGCAGTTGCCCAAAGCACGGCCAGCAGCATCAGAAATGGTGGCCCAATCAAGAAAGCGCGACCTAAAATCTTCCACGAGTTGATATCGCGTCTCCTTTGCTAACTGCGTCTGTTTGGTATCGACGATTCCTTGCGACGAAGGCGCACCTGGTCACGCGAAGCCCCAGACAATAAAAAACTACATCGAAATAAGAGTTTGACAGCGGTGAGTGAATTATCAAGACAACTTGCCGAACTTGATTTAAAGCTAAGATCAGGTCACAAAAGCGGTGTTGCCGAGGTCCTTGCAGTGATTAGACTAATTGACGCACTCCGCAAACTTAGAAGTTCTCGACCCCACCTCACCATCACCTGCCATTCGAGCAGATTCAGAGGCATTGCACATAGCGCGTATACTGCGGCATCCAACACAAATACCTGAGTGTGAAAAATGGCTCGCATACCGTTAGCACTTCGAGAACCCGTCGGCGATCAAGAGGCAATGCTGTCTGCAATTGAGCAGACGATGGGCTACTTACCAAACAACCTGCTGATTATGGCCCACTGGCCAGAATTGTTGAGCGCGTTTTCTGGGCTTGGCGCCACAATCCTGCACACTGGTTTTGTTGACGCGGAGTTAAAGCAACTAGTGGGAATGGTTGCTAGCACAGCGCACGGATGTGAATACTGTCAGGCTCATACATCGCACGCCGCTCACCAGCAAGGAGCTAGCCATGAAAAGGTAGCCGCGGTATTCGGATTTGAAAGCTCCACGTTATTTACTGACAGAGAAAGGGCCGCTCTGCGCTTGGCGTGGCATGGAGCGTTGCAACCCAATCAAGTTTCTGATGCTGACTTTGAGGAACTCCGGCGCCACTTCAACGATAAAGAAATAGTGGAGTTGGTCTCTGTTATCTCTCTTTTCGGGTTCTTGAATCGCTGGAGCGATACCATGGGCTCCGAGCTTGAGGCTCCGCCAAAAGAGTTTGCAGACACCCTCGAATTATCTGCGTACCGCATGTCGAAATAATGCATCACTTGTTTGTGCAGGTTTTGCTTGTTGGTATGAGAAGTAAGCACCGGTAAATCAGTTACTAGAGGACTGCTAGAAGGAGGCGCGCGAAGCGCCCAAGGGTCTATGGGAAAAAGACAATCCTGTGCCGCCTTGGGAGTGGAGAGGGCGTTGGTACTAGTGGGGTCACACATCCAGACTGAAGCCAAGCGCTCTCAAAAGTCTGAGGCGCACCATGGGAAAAATAACGTTACGCCCCACCCTAGACCATGCGATCACTCCGCTTTGAAAGGCTTTACGAGCAAATAGCCTCTCAGCGTAGACCGTCAGTCTGGAGTCTCGCTTCCACAACATAGGCTGGAATCCCAGCCAAAGTAGTCGATACAGAACCGGACCCCATTGAATATCTGCGAGACTAAACGAGTTACTAGCTAGCCAGCCTCTGTCGCTGAATGGCCCGGTCCGTAAATGTGCTTCCAATTCATCAAGCTCTAACTTTGTTGATTCAATAATTGCTGCCAGTTGACCGGGTGAAACAATTGCTTCCTGTGTGGCCTCGATCACAGCTCTTTTCTTTTCGTAGGCGAGCCTGAGTATCTCCTCGTCCTTGTGTTCGTCGATTAATGTTGAGAGTAAGTCCAGTTTGCTTTGATGAAATTTGCCATCGTCGTGGGCCTTTCCGAATGGGAAGGGTTTTTTGATGCCGTCGACCTGACCATAAGTCAGCGCCTCCATAAACAGAGCTGCGGCCTTGTCCACCCAATAATTAACGGCTTCTTGCTCTTCCTCTGATGCTTGCAGGGATTTGCCGGTGTCGCCGAATCGGTCATTAAGGTGCGAAAGAATATTTACCGTGTCTGTTGTGACTCTGCCGTCAATCACAAGCGTTGGCACCACACATCGAGAATTCATGCGGGCGTAGCGGGGTGAGAACTGTTGTTGCGCCGGGGTAAGAATCACGTGCGACTGCCATTTCACACTGAGTTCTTCTAATCCTTGCCTCGCCTTCTGGGAGTCCAACGACAAGGGGAAGTGGTAGAGATGAACGCCGGTTTTTGGTGCCCATTCAGACGGCGAGTCAGTTAGCGGTTTATCGACCAGTTCTTGGTCAGTAGCGTAGACGGGCTTCAATAGCATCGACAGTGACCGACAGCAGAGACGAGACAGGACACTAACACTGATTGCGCGATCACCAAATGAGAGGGGCCGACGTTCGTGCTCTGCTGAGGGGGAGTGGCATCCCCGCAAATGAGAAGGCCCGACTCCTTTTCCGGGATGGTGGTGTAGTGACAAATAAGTGACACACGCACCGCAATCCAATACATCTCATTGCACGGCGATTGGCTGAGTTATTGATGAGCTATGTGTACTGAGATGTAAGGAGCAGCGCTAGCCCTGCACTCAAACTGCCCCGGTGATTGTGGTTGTGCCGGTTTGATTCCGGCCTCTGGCGCCACAGTAAAGTAATTCAAAACATACAGTTACATAGTTTTCAATTGGATTGCTGATGACTCCATGGCTCATTGGGTGTGGCTCAAGCGTGAGTTTGAAATTTATGCACCCTATGGTTAACTGACGCGACCTTGTGAGAGGGGGCATTCATGTGACTGTTCAACGCCATGTTGCGTGAAAGCTTCAGCGATGCACTTACGATCGCGGTGGCTGCAGCGGTTTTGCTGAGCACCTCCACTGCTGCTTCTCAGGTCGTCGATCATTATTATCTTGACCCACGGAACGTCACTGAGATCTCAAAATATCGTTCCTGCGCCGGTCACCATTACGGTTACGATGAGATGATGATCGGCCTGGGTCTTTATGAGGTAGAGACCGACCCCACTGAAACCAACAGAAGCATGAAGCATTATTTTTCACCGCTTCAGTCATTCCGTGAGAACGGATCAAACAACACGCTTGAATTACATGCCCCTTTCGATGGAACGATATATCGGGTGACTGCAGAGGGTCACGAAAGTGGCTACATCAACAAACAGGTGTGGATTCAATCTAAGACCTCTCCCGACACCTTTGCCATATTGTTCCATGTCAATTTGCTGGACGTGTTTCCTGACTATTGGAACGATTATCCGCCCGAATTTTGGCAGCACCACGGCGCTGACGATACTGACTACGAGCGTCTTGCGGTTTCCTCGGGAGAGGTAATCGGTTACGCCGATCTGCGCGGGACGATATCGGACATCGCGATACTCAAGAAGGTCAGCAGTACGGAATACCATTACTTGTCTTATTTCGACGAAGCGGTCATGACGGAGTCGGTTTTCGCGCTTCACCAGCAGAGAGGCTTGGACAGCAGAGATGACGTCATCGTATCCAGAGAGTTTAGGAACGCTAATCCACTGCCGGCCGATTGCTGGGGAGGTCGAAGGGACGAGGATTGGGTTCGTCTCACAAAAGCTGGCAACGACGATGAGGGTGTTACGGGCGAATCGAGCGATGAAGTTTTTCGAGTGTCTTTAGAGGAGCCTATCAACGGTCAGATTCATACGGGCGTGGGTAATCTGCGCGGCTGGGCGATCGGCGAGGCGGGTATTGAGAAGGTCGAGATCTGGATCGATGACGTTTACGCATTTGATGTGCCATATGGCGGCTCCCGCGGAGATGTGGCCAACGCGTTCCCAGATGTATCCGGCTCTGGAGAATCAGGCTATTCGATGGCGTTTGCCTACTCAAATCTCTCTGCTGGGGATCATACGGCTAAGGCCGTTGCTTATAACGCCGCCGGGTTGGTGGCACAGAGCTCTGCATCGTTCTCGATCGAGAAGTTTGAGGAAAGCTTTATCACAGATCCTAATGCGGTTGATCTGACCAATGCGAGTTGTAGTTTGTCTGGTGATGAGGTTTCTATAACCGATGCCGTAGTCAGTGGTGACCCTTTAGATATGTTGCTCAAATGGCGAACGGCTGAGCAAGGTTTTGAGATTATCGAGATCCACGGAAGCGGCACGGCTTCTGCGATGCGGGTACAGAGACAGGCCACGTCGGTTCGCGATGCCGTGGCTAACGCAGAGAGCTCGGGTTCGACGCTGCAGGTAACGCTAGAGGAGCCTGTTAATGCTGAGATTCACAGTGGCGTTGGCAATCTCAGAGGATGGGCAGTTGCTTCTGAGGGCGTTGAGAAAATAGAAATCTTCATAGATGGTGACTATGCCTTTGATGCGCCCTACGGTGGTGCCCGTGGTGACGTTGGGGCAGCTTTTCCTGACATTTCAAACTCGACGGAATCAGGCTTTTCACTTGCTTTTACCTACAGCAATTTAACAGCTGGAACCCATACGATGGAGGCGGTGGCGCGGACTGCTGATGGAGCGGACGAGCGGAGTGCGGTGACCTTTGAGGTCGTGAAGTTTGCTCAAAACTTTATTAGTGATTCCCAAGCGGTAAATTTAGATGCAGCGGGTTGTGCCACCAAGGGTGACGAGATCAGTATTACTGGCGCCGCAGTGGCGGGTGAGACTTATGACATAGTGCTTGACTGGCGCACCGCGGAGCAGGGTTTTGAAATTGTTCAAATACGCTCTCCTTAACCTCAGATATGTACTCACACTCCTCTCCGCTGCTGTTCATCCAGTCTACTTGCCTAGTCAGAACTTGCGGGAGGCCGTATATCCCTGTCGTTGATAAAAATGTTCCGGCTGAAGCACCTAGAGGCTGGACTTAATTATTAAGCGTCGGCCAATCGATCTGTCCCGTCGAAGTGAGCAGGATTAACGCATGAATCAGTCAGCCAAAAAGGATGATCAAATTGTTTTTCACCATTCTGCTTCAGCAGTGCACCGGGGGCGATGGTGACCAAAAACGACAAGCTCGACGACACTCCCGAGCAATTGCTTGCGCGCGCCTACGCTCTGCGCGGCAATGATCCTGACGAGACGCGCAAACTCTATTCTGACTGGGCTGAAACCTACGACCGGACAATGCTTGACGGGCTTTCCTACATCTCACCGCGGCGGATCGCAACGCTGGCCGCCGTGACTGAAGCGCGCAGGAGTGCTCGTATTTTAGATGTGGGGTGCGGAACTGGCCTGCTCGCCCACTGTATGCGAGCGCAGGGTTTTAATCGGGTCGACGGTCTGGACTACTCCGCTCCCATGCTGAAAATCGCTCAGCGGGAGGGCCGTATCGATCAAGCCTTCCTGTGCGATCTGAACGAGAGGCTTGAAATACAGGCAGAGTGCTACGATATGCTGGCCTGCACCGGGACATTTACCCATGGGCATGTCGAGGCAGGATGTCTGCCGGAGCTTTTAAAACTTCTGGTGCCAGGAGGGCGTTTGATCTGTACGGTGCATCGAGAGATCTGGGATGAAGGTGGATTCGGGACTAGTCTGCAAGCATTAAACGAGGCCAGAGTCGCTGCTGTTCGCTCGCGCGAGATGGGCTGCTTATTCGCGGACGAGGACGAGCCCTCTGGCTGGTACGTGGTGATCCAGAAACTACATTGCTAAATCCTTATCTTTGCGGCAACTGCCCCTATCTAGCCAGTGAGCATTCGTCTAGCCAGCCTGCCATGTCTCGGGCGGTTACTCTAGCGATATCTGGCATGAAGGCGCAGAAGATCTCGTTGGCATGGACAGTCCCCATGGCTTGGCGGCACTGTGCCATGACGCCTGCCCGCTGGAGCAATCGGTAGAACTCGATACCTTCGTCTCTTAGTGGGTCGCACTCATTCACACTCACCATAGTTGGTGGAAAGCCTGCGACATCAGCCTCGGTGGCAAAGCCTGGCCATGCATTGGGGTCCTGACCCTCTAAAGCTTCGACGCCGTAAGCCATGGTCATATGATTATTTGCCACGCTGATCAATATGCCCTCGTTCTCTTTTGATGATGGGCTGGCGTCTGAAGGCCAAGCCCCGAGAATATAGGGGCACAGTGCATAAAGGCCCGCGGGAGCCATCGACACACCCTCGGCAATAAGCCGCATTGTGGTTGCAATGGCTAAATTGCCGCCGCCACTCTCACCCGCGATCATGATCTTGTTCCCGTGAATTCCGAGAACTGAATGATGTTGCGTCACCCATTTATATCCCGACACACAGTCGTTCAGACCGCCAGGGTAGGGCGTCACTTCTGGTACCGAAGAGGGGCGGAGGGAGTTGCGGAAATCGACCATGACAACACAGAGGTTTTGTGCCGCGATTGTTTTTCCCCAGGCGCGGTAATTGGGATCAAAAGCCGAAAGAACGGCCATACCCCCACCATGAATATAATAAACGCAGGGCAGTACCTCATCGTTATCGGGGCGAATAATTTGCAGGTTAATTGTGTTGCCATCGGGGTGCGATGACAGTGATTCAGACGTAATTCTCAATCCCTCTGAAGGTGTCACATCTTCGTTGTCCATGACCTCCATCAGCTCTGACATTGCCGCTTCAATAGCGAGTGCTTCAGGCGCGTTGGCAACCGCTAACGCCTCCTCCCTGCTCGCCACGTTACCCCCCTGATATGCCATCATCGGTCCCTCTAATCCTGCCAGAAGTGCGCGATTCCGCATGTCGAGCCGGTTGTCCTGCATAGGGTCATAGGCCATATTTATTTCTCTCCAAAAACGGTGCGGAATTCACGGAGTGAAATTCAATTCAACGCCGTTTCCGACAGGGTCAGTGACTTCGAGTTGGGTAAAGATACCTCCATTCAAATCGAAATCTCGGCGGGTGTACACCACATCGAGATTTTTCAGTTTGTTAATAAAATCCTCCAAGCCATCGCATGAGAAAGCGACGTGATCGAGATAACCCCTCTCGAAGGTTGGAGGCTCTGTGATGTCGCTCCACTCCATCAAATGCAAAACGGGTAGGTCGCCGAGATACAACCAATAGCCATGAATGGGCACGTCTGGTCTAAAGCCCTCGGTGAGGCCGATGACCTCCATATAAAAATTCCTTACCTCCTCCAACACCGGCCTCGGCGCACGTATGTTGATGTGGTTAAGGGCTAAAACACCCATTCAAACCTCGGGGTATCTGTGGCAAAGCGTCACCGTACTGGCCTATGTGCCCCTTTTCAATTTGTGTCTCTCTTAAAATCGAGTGGTAGTTGTTACAGCGCCAAATCAGCCTTATCCACTTTTTTCTTCAAATAAATCGCCATCCGTGGCATGGATTCATCCCTGTAAGTGCAGCGATTTCGTCCGCCGGGGCGCTGCAGAGCGGCTCAAACAGACCTAGAAAGTCCCGGACACTCCTTTAGGAGGAACAAGAATCTTCCAAGATAGTCGGGATGATTAATTGTCTGAATGCGCCAGGAGCTTGGCTGGAAATGTCACAAGCTTTTTTTTGCGCACGACATCCTCATGGTTAGACATTATGGGTTCAATGAATTGATGCCGTATTTCCCGTATTTCCCGTATTTCCCGTATTTCCCCGATTTTGCTGGTGATAGAGACACCATTCCTTTAATGTAAACGACAAGCACTGACGCAGTGGGCGACGAGAATCTCATTTAACTGACCATGATTACTTCTGCTTTTGACGCATCCGCCTCCGGCATTTCGGCCGCCGCCACAAAGCTGCAGGCCAGCGCTAATAATGTTGCCAACGCCAACACCAATGGCTATCAGGCGCAGCGCGTGAATATGGTCGATAGGCCCACAGGAGTGGAAGCCAGAACCGCTTCGGTCGACGGGCCCAATCGCGCCAACGCCGCTGCAGACTCAAATCGGGTCAACCCGGTCCCTCCCTCAGACGTCAACCTGGCTGATGAAATGGTGAGCCTGGTGGCTAACAAGAATTTTTACCAGGCCAATGTGCAGGCGCTCAAGGCGGCGGATGAAATGATGGGCGCGCTGTTGGACACAAGCGCCTAAAGGCCGCAATCTGGAACATAAACATATGCCGTCAGTTGCTTGTGTCAGTCATCGCCCTCAAGCTCTGTCAGCAAGCGAGATAACACTGCGAGTCACGGTTCGCATTCAGAAATAGGGGGAAGCGATATGGCAATTGGTCTGCTGGCAACGATCACTGTGCAGGAGGGTAAAAACGCAGAATTTGAAGAGGTGTTTCTCAACTTGACCGAGCAAGTCCGCGCCAACGAACCCGGGAACCTGTTTTACGTGCTGCATAGGAGTTCTTCTGATTCTCAGGTTTACAAGGTGATGGAGCAATATGACGGACCTGAAGCGCTCGAGGCCCACGGCAAGACCGACTACTTTCAAGAGGCCAGTCAGAGGCTGGCAGAGTTGGTAGCAGGCGCCCCTGAAATTGAAATCATGGAAACTGTTGGCGGCTAAGTCGCCACGGTTGCGGCTGCATGCACGATGAAGCAGATCATTCAGAAGGCCTCTTACATCAGCTTCCTCATCGCGCTGGTGCTGCTGACTATCGGAATCGTGACTTCTAACGCCCTGTTCATTTCTATAGCTTGCTCATGCTCAGTGTTGGGCTGGTTGCTTAAAAAGACATAAGTTTTATGAACTTTTGAGGCGTCCAGAGCGGCGGGGCGCGACTGGCGCAGCCAGCTCCCGATAGCTGCGAATGACCTAGACGGCGTGGCGTGGTCCAGGGTGGTAGATCCGTCGTAGAACAGCCCAAAGGGTCATCTTGCGGGCGGGTCTTTTGAAGCGTTTGATCACGATATTACTTGTTGGCATGGTCTTGTCAGACCGCGCCTCGTCAGACTCAATTTCGCAGGATTCGACCTTGCATATTGTGATTGCGGAAGGTGAGTTCGCGGACCATCTGGGGATCAGAGGCAAAATTGCCCGTGTGGTGCCCGGAAAAACGATGCGTATCTCTTTTCAATATACTGAGTACGACCCTTTGCACCCCTACCTGATCGCCGATCAATTTTGCGGCAACAACCGATTTATGCGTTGGGGTAACGCTGCTCATCCTTCCTTGGGCGATATTGACCTCGTTTGCGCTCGCGGTAACAAAACGCCCCTGCGTCCTAGTCTCGTCGCCGGCAACTGACTCCACCCAAGGCCTGGGGGGTGCATCGCCACGCGTTACTGTGCTTAGATTCGAGCAGGCGACCGGGAGATACATATGTGGACAAGATGGTGTTTGATGCTGCCGCTAGTTTGTTCGTTGGCGTTGGCAGACGACTACGAGTTGCAGGCCACAGTGCAAACGCCGGATATTACCTTTGAATCAGAGACCGACATCGGTTTGTGGGCGCGCTTTCATTTTGCGATTCACACTGAAGACTTCGACAGCACCCGCGAGTTCTATCGTCGCCTGGGCTTTACGCAGGGCATTTCGGGTTTCCCGCTAACCAACACCAATGCGATGGCGCGTGCCCTGGGCATGTTCGATCTGTGTCAGTACGAGCTGGAAAAAGGCGAGGTTCTCCTTTTTCCCGGGGCCGAGAACACCACCGGTATCGATTTGCTGCAGTGGCGCGTGCCGTTTAACCCTGAGCCGCCCTATGGTAAGCCGAATCATCTTGGGATGGCTTACGCCACCTTGATGACCGGCGATTTGATGTCGGATTATGCGCTGCTCAGCAGCCAGGGCGTCGCGTTTATCAGCGAGCCCTATGGTGCCCCGGGTAATCGTTTTGTGTTCATGCGCGACCCCGACGGGATTTACCTCAAGCTGGAGGAGAGCCCCATTCTGCGACCTACCCAAGACCCTGAGCAGACGCAAATCATGGGCATGCCCTACATCGGCATCAATGTGAGTGACGTCGAGGAGTCAGTCGCCTTTTACCGACGCTTTGGTTATAGCAACGTACGTTGGATTAATGAGCAAACCCTGACCGCAGAGGAATCCGCGGCCTGGGGCTTTGATGAGCCCGTGACTTACCGGGGTGCTGATGTAGCGCTCGATCGTGGCGACCGTCATCGCCTTCGGTTACTGCAATGGATAGAGCCCTTTAATTCCGAGCCCGCCTATCCGCCGCCGATCAACCACAAGGGCATCAATCGCCTTGCCCTGACGGTGCCTGACGTAGAGCGAGCTGTCGGCATTCTCACATCACAAGATGTGCCGTTTCTGTCGGAGGTCGCACCCTGTTGCTCGGGCACGGATACCGATACAGGGGGTATTGTTCACGCGATTGACCCCGATGGCGTCTTTTTGGAATTGGTTGGCGATCTCACGCCAAGACCGGTGCCGCCCCAGCCCGCGCACTGTCCGCCACTCGAGATCCGGTATCCCGATTCTTGAACCGTCGGGTAGGCTGCGATGCTTAACCCTCTTTTATCAGTTTGCTTTTTGAAGTGCGAGCGGGCAATTTGAGCCTCATCAATACCGAGGGTGGGAGCTTAAGCATGTGGAAATCCTTGTCGGCTGCAGTACTGGTGGCCTGTTTTGCATCGGGAGCGGTGGCGAGTGAGTGCCAGCCCTCGGAGTGGGGCGCTGATGACCAAATCGGTGCGGCGAACCGGATTACGCCCGAGCGTACTGTAGCGGCCGCGCAGTTGGTAAAGCAGGGTGCGAGTCATCCATTGGGCATTGTGATCACGCCCGGCATGCCCGCTTATCCACCAAGATTCACGCAGTTACAGATTTTGCAGCCGGAACACCCGTATAGCGAGGCCAGCAATGCCATGGGTTGGGAGGCTTCTGCGAATGATGACCTTGTGCAGATGTGGCTGGGCACTGGCCCGCAACTGGACGGCCTGGGTCATCTTGGTGAGGCAGGGGAGTTTTATAACTGCAACCGTGGTAAAGCTTTCTCCAAAACCACGGGCTTGACGAAGCTCGATATCAGCCGAATTCCGCCGATGGTGGCGCGGGGTGTTTTGATCGATATGGCCAAGCACTTTGGTGTTGAGCATCTTGGCGCAGGCCAGCCGTTTTCTCGTACTGAGGTGGCCGCTGCGATGAAAGCGCAGGGCATTACTATCGGCGAAGGAGACGTGGTGCTTTTCCATACGGGTTGGACCGATGCCATGTTGGAGGCTGATCCCGCTACCTGGGGCGCGACGATCCCCGGTATTGATAACGATGCTGCGCGATTCCTCGCGTCATTTAAGCCATTGGCGGTCGGGGCTGATACCTGGGGCCTCGGCGCGGTGCCACCCAAAGCTGGAGATAAAGTCTTTTACGATCATGCGATTCTTCTTAAAGAGAACGGCATTTATATCCTCGAGACCATGAATACCGGCCGACTGGCCAGCGAGGGCGTCACCGAATTTATGTTTGTGCTCGGTCAGGCGCGGCTCAAAGGCGCGGTGCAGATGATCATTAACCCTGTGGCCATGTGGTGAGGCCTAAGCGCTGTTTTATGGGGTTGACGGCAGGCGCGAGGACGCCGTGACAAGCGCGGTGGCTGTAAAGGCTTTGGAGCGGCAACGTGCAGTTTGTAATCAAGAGTTTTGCTGGTGGCTGACCTGAGCCCGTTTCATTTGGCGATCCCGGTGAGCGACCTCGATGCGACCCTCGCCTTCTACGAGGTGTTGCTAGGTTGCACCAGAGGTCGGGAGTCAAATGACTGGGTTGATCTGAATTTTTGGGGTCATCAGCTGGTACTGCATCGTGTCGAGCGGGTAGCGCAGGCCGAGGCCGGTACCAACCCGGTGGATGGCGAGCAAGTGCCCGTACCGCACTTTGGCGTGGTGCTGGACTGGGACGTATTTAGATCACTTTTAGAGAGACTTGCGAGGCAGCAGTGTGACTTTGTGTTACCACCGACAACCCGCTTCGAGGGCAGAGTTGGGGAGCAAAGAACCTGCTTTTTGACAGACCCCAGCGGGAACTGTCTTGAATTCAAAACTTTTCGCCACCCAGACCGCTTATTCGCGACCGATATGGAGACCTATCAATAAGCCAGGATGTGATCGGTGTTTGCAGGTGTCTACAGAGTTGCGTCAATCCTTCGTGAAATGTGTGTCTGCTCTCATGGTCCCGAGTGCTTGCGTGCTACCATTTTGAAGGTCGTCACAGTGTTATTCGCTCTATGAATCAAGAAGCCATTTTGAACATGCTGCAGATGCAGCATCGCATGAACAGTCGCGTGCATGAGGACTGGATCAACCAGCATTTCGAGTGGTACCGCGCCACTTGGATCGAGTGTGGTGAATTGATGGACCACGTCGGTTACAAGTGGTGGAAAAAACAAGCCCCTGACATGGAACAGGTACGGCTGGAGGTGGTCGATATCTGGCACTTCGGTTTATCTGCCTTATTCGAAGCCGACACGGATCTTGAGATCTTGGCCGGCGTAATCGCCGATGACTTCAGAGTAGGCGCGTTGGTCGTGTCAGACGAGCAGAGTGCCAGCCAGCGCATTCACGCGGCGACAGAGGCGCTGGCGCAGCATGCGCTGGAAACCAAAGGATTCTCGGTTCCCCTATTTCACGCGTTAATGCAGGCCTGCGATTTGTCGTCCGATGCGCTCTATCGACATTACGTGGGCAAAAACGTACTGAATTTTTTCCGTCAGGATCACGGTTATCAGGACGGCACTTACATTAAAGAATGGCAGGGGCGCGAGGATAATGAGCACCTGTCTGAACTGCTTGAATCGCTGGATGCGACCGTAGCCGGTTTTCCCGAGGCGGTGTATGAGGCGCTCACGAGTCGCTACGCCGACGTCACATGAGCGCATTTAAAGACCACTTTTTTCAAACTCAGGATGGGCTCCGGTTATACGCCCGAGACTATCCTGGCCCCGACGATAATGCGCCTGTCGTGCTGTGTCTGCACGGTTTAACCCGTAACAGTCGTGATTTTCAGGAGCTGGCGCCTGCGCTCACCGATCACTTTAGGGTGCTAGTGCCGGAGCAGCGGGGCCGTGGACGATCGGATTATGATGACGAGGTGTCACGGTATGCCTTGCTGCAATACGTCGAGGATGTGCGCGGCCTGTTGAGCCATTTGGGGATAGAGCACGTGGCGATCGTGGGGACCTCTATGGGCGGCCTCATGACATTCGCGTTGAATGCACTGTATCCGGGGCTGGTGACGCGCGCAGTGATTAACGATATCGGGCCCGAAATCGCAGAGGACGGGTTGAACCGCATTAAGTCCTACGTGGGCATGGTAGGTCCATTCCCAGACTGGGATGACGCCACGGCCTATTTGAAGTCGGCTAGCGTTGAGATTTTTCCTGATTGGCAAGATGCGCAATGGGTGGATTTTGCGCGTCAGTGCTATATAGAGCGGGACGGGCAGGTGGTTATCGACTACGACCCGCGCATTGCAGAACCCCTGACCGCAGAAGGCAACGATACCGAGGCAGAGACACTCTGGTCCTTATTTACCGCGATGTCAGCAGTGCCAGCGTTACTGATTCGCGGTGAGCTGACAGACCTGCTGACGGAAAGCTGTGTGGCGAGGATGCGGGAGGTGCATCCCAGCATGGCCGTACTGCCCGTGCCCCGGGTAGGTCATGCCCCGATGTTGAATGAATCCGGCGTTACTGAAGCGATCCGCGAGTTTTTGATTGCCTGACTTGCTAATTGCCTGACTGGGACGCGGGGAGCTATCTGAGTACGGGCCGGCGTCCGCTGATTGCAGCCTTCAGTGACCCACCTTCATATTGCCCAAGAAATCGAGCTTGCCTAGAGGAGTGCCCAGCTGTCTCAGCACGGTGTAAGTCGTGGTGGCATGAAAGTACACATTGGGTCTCGAGAAGGTGGCCAAAAAATTGTCAGTCGTGAAGGGGATCTCCATCTTGCCGAAGCGAAAGTACATATTTTGCCCCGACAGCGCGGCCATAGACTCTGGGGTCTCTTTTTGTAATTCGGCCAGCCCCTCATCGATCAGATCGCAGAGTCCCGCGTAGTCGATCCCCGGCTTTGAAGGAGGCGGGTTGAACTCTCCCGCGCGCATACCCTGAACCGCACCATACGAATGGTGCCACACAGAGATCACCTGAAAACTGAAGGGGTTCATGGTCTCGTGCAGGCGATACTCCACAATGTCACTTAAGGGCATGTCGTTTGCCTCGGCGTGCGCTTGCCCTGCCTTCAGCACGTTGGCAGTACTTTGAAGGATTTGCTCGTAACACATGATGCTGGCGTCATAAAAAGAGAGTTGCATGGGCGAATTCCTTTTTTCAGGTGTTAAAAATTGGCGTGGCGGGCAGATCGGTATGGGGCGCGTTAGCCAGATATTGATCAATGCTTTGCACCAGTGCGAAGTCGCGCTCAGTGATGCCGTTGGCATCGTGGCTGGAAAGCCTGATCTGCACCGTGCTGTAGACGTTGTACCAGTTGGGGTGATGGTCTTGCTGCTCAGCACATTCCGCAACGTGGCTCAGGAATTGCCAGGCCGCTTCGAAGTCGGCGAATTGCAGGTCTCTGGCTAACCAGACGTCTTCCAGCCGCCAACTTGGGTGGGCGATCAAACCTTCTTGTATCTGTTCCTGTGTCAATGCAGTCATGCCGCTTTTTTACTCAGGACCACGCCTGATTCCAAATGATGGGTGTAGGGAAACTGGTCAAAAAACGCCAGGCCTTCAATGCTGTGTGTCGCCGATAGTGTAGCGAGGTTGTTAATGAGCGTCTCGGGATTGCAGCTGATATAGAGCACCCGCTTAAATGTGCTCGCCAGCTCCAAAGTCGCGACATCAAGGCCGGCTCTGGGTGGGTCTACCAGCAGGCTGTCGAACTGATATTTCGCCAGTGGTTGTTTGAGATCTGCGAGCCGTCGGAACGGTCTCTCGCCCGCCATCGCGGCGCTCATTTCCTCGGCTGATAAGCGAGCGAGTTCAATGTTGTGGATTCGGTTCGTCTCGGCATTCCAGCGTGCGGCAGCGGTGGCGGGCTTACTGAGTTCAGTGGCCAGCACGTTGCGGAAGCGCTGTGAGAGAGGTAACGTGAAGTTCCCAATGCCACAATACAGTTCGAGCAGATCCGTATCCGTGGCAGCGCACTGCTCAAGCAGCCAGCCCATCATTTTTTGATTGATAACGCCATTGGGCTGCGTGAAGCACTGCTCCGGCTGGCGATAGCGAAACGCTCGACCCTCGACTTCAATCACCTCTTCAACCCAGTCGGTGTCCAGTACCCGCTTTTGTTTGCGGCTCCTCCCAATGATCTTGCAATCCAATGAGTCGGCCAGTACCTCGGCGGCCTCATGCCATGAGTCGTCAAGGGGGCGGTGGTAAATCAACGTGATCAGAAGCTCACCGCTCAGTGTCGACAGAAACTCCACCTGAAACAGCTTGCGCCGGAGCTCGGTGGAGCCTTGGAGTGCCCCACGGAGCGGCGGCATGGCCTCCGTAATGCGCGGCCCCGCTATGGGAAACGCTTCGATAATGTGCGGGTTATGAGGCTCGCCGGGCGGAAACATCACGTAATGCAGGTCGTCGCCGTCGTGCCAGACTCTGAACTCGGCCCTGAGACGATAGCCGCTGGCGATGGAGGCGTGGTGCTCCGGGCTTGGCGGCGCGAGCGGTTTAAGTCGTTGTAATGCCTTTGCAGCCTTTTCGTGAAAAAGGGCTTCGCACCGCTCAGGTTGATAGTCGAGGTGCTGCACAGTGGCTATAGGCAGTTCTTGGGTTTGGGAAGACCGGCAATACGGCTGCCCACGCGTGCGGGCGAGCCCGGGAATAGCCCCATGAGGTAGAGGCTGTTGCCTTTATCTGCTCCCAGCTGTTGTTTTGCGTAATTCACGAGAGCCCGATTGGCGGGGGAGTCGCCGAAAGCCGTGAAGTAGTCCCTGAGCAAAGAGAGCACCTCCCAGTGGGCCTCTGTGAGCGCAATGCCTTCCTGTGCAGCAAACGCCTGCGCGATATCATTAGACCAGTGGTCGGTATCACCCAAAAAGCCGTTCTGGTCACAGAGATCAGCGAGGGCGTCTCCACTCACCATGATTCACGCCCAGCTCATGCTGTGGGGGTATTGGCAGACCAGATCGAGCCACCCGGAGGTATTGATCACGGGGAGGCCGGCGTGATCCGCGCTGCGAGAGGCGGCGCCGTCGAGCAGAATCACAGCACACGGCAGCGTTGATAATGCGCTGCCCGCTACTTCGAGTACGCCGGCATCCATGATCAAGACCGTGTCATCGGCACCCACAAGACTCAGGCAGTCGGCCAATTGTTGCCCGCCATAGAGGTGATGCAAGATCATCAGTAATTCACCACGATATCCGACGCCACCTCGGCGGCTGTCCACTCAGCCTGCGACATCGGCAGGACCGACAGGTCGTCGCGGTAGGTCAATGCCTCATGGTGTGACGCTAGCGCATATACCTGATCTATTTCATAGTAGGGGAGTGAGCCCAGCAGGCGATGGAGTGCCTCATGACGCTCAGGCTGGGGTTCTAACAGAGCGAGGCCCTCTCCAGAAAAGACTAGCGTGACTTTTTGCCCGAATGCCCCGGCGGCCAAGGCCAGATCAGCCCCAGCCTGCAGAGCCGCCTTGGAGTGCATCTTACCCGTCAGGGTGATGAGCCAATTCTTGGTGTTGTTATCGGGTGCGAGTTCAGACAAAAGACACCAACCGGTCTGATTTGACCGCAGCCTCGACCAATGCCCCCAGCCCGCCTATTTGAAAGGGGCCCTCGGGGTCGATGGCATGCTCTTCAACAGCCTGGCTGCATAGCAACAGCTCCGCTCGAGTGTCATCTGCGATCTGCTGCCAAGCGGCGAGGCCGTCGGGTTGGGTCGCTGCCAACACACCCTCACTTTGAAAAAAGCACTGCCGGATCGTGTGCCCCTGTTCGATCGCGGTCAGGATAAAGCGACGCGCAGTCGCAAGACGATCCGCGTCTTCCCGGGAGGTTCTAATGATCAACGAGATTTGCATGGTCCGAATACGAAAAACCCCGGCGTGGCCGGGGCTTTAGCTGGCGCTACGCCGGCCTCAGTCGTCACCGCCTGTGAACACGGTGATGAGATGAAGCAAATGAATAAACAGATTGAAGATGTTCAGATAAAGACCCACCGTCGCGCGGATGTAGTTGGTTTCGCCGCCATTAATGATACGGCTGGTATCAAATAAGATCAGGCCTGCCATGATCATCACAACGACTGCGGAAAGCGTCAACGATAGCGCTGGAATGGCAAGGAAGATGTTAGCGATCATTGCAACGACTGCAACGATCAGGCCGGTCATCAAAAAGCCCCCCAGGTAAGAGAAATCTTTCTTGGTGTTCAGGGCATATGCTGACAGTGAGAAAAAAACCAGCGCGGTACCGGCTAGAGCCTGTAGCACCATTGTTGGCCCGTTCGCCATAGCCAAATAAAACGACAGCATGGGGCCTATTGAAGCACCCATTACGCCGGTGAAGGCGAAAATCGCGGGCAGGCCCTTGGCGCTGTCCGCCATCTTGTGAACGACAAAGAGCAGCACGAAGCCGACAAGCATGAGCACCAAAGCGAGAGAATGGGGCATGTTGATTGCCACAGCTAAGGTCGCTGTCAGCGCGCTAAATGCCAGCGTAAGGCCGAGCAGCCAGTAAGTGTTACTAAGAACCTTGTTGGTGCTGGCAATACTCGCCGCCGGGTCTATTGTCGCTGCGGTAGAGAAAACGGGCTTGTCACTCATGATGTTTCGCTCCTTGGAAAACAACGTTTTTTAAATAATAGGGCCGAATGATGAGGAATCCAAGTCCGTCAAGGCGTTGCTGAAAATACGACTCGTGCCGCTCAAACCGGATTGGTTGGGTTCGATTTCTGCAGGGCGAGCCGCACCGGCACATTTCAATGTGCGCAGACATGCCGTAGTCTCCAGCCTTCATCCGATTGAAGGCGGAAGACGCATAAGGAGCCGACAATGAGTTTTGTCGTGGTGGCCAAATTTCCCTGTAAGGCCGGTCAGGTCAATGCAATGGGCGATCTTTTCAAAGCGGCGCTCTCGGATACTCGGGATTTTGCAGGCTGCGAGCGGATTGATGTGGTGCTTAACGAGGCATCAGACACGTACCTGCTAGTTGAATACTGGGATCAGGAGTCTTCATATGACATATATCTTCAATGGCGAACAGACACTGGTATCGCCGAGGTGCTGGCGCCGCTCATCGAAGGAGGCTGGGACGGCATCTTGGCGTCGGTTGATCGCCTCGGAATTATGCAAGATATATGATTAAAAACAGTAATTTACAGCCAATATCAAGGAAGTACTTAACATGATTGATCAGTCGCTCACGCTACCCTGCGGCGCAGAAATCCCCAACCGATTGTGCAAAGCCGCAATGACCGAGGGTCTGGCAAGCCCCGCCGGAGAGCCCACGACGGCGCTCAACCAGTTGTACGGAATATGGAGCGATGGCGGCGCAGGGCTTCTGCTGTCTGGCAACGTACAGATCGATGGAGATCACTTAGAGCGCCCGGGTAATGTCATCGTCGATAGTGAGCCCTCGACTTCGATGCAGGCCGCGCTGGAGGCGTGGGCAGCCGCTGGGACCCGCGGCGGCAACCATTTTTGGGCGCAAATCAGCCACGCGGGCCGACAGTGCCAAAAGATCGTAAACCCTCATCCCAAGGCGCCATCTGCCGTCAAGCTGGGACTGCCGGGGGGGCAGTTCGGTGAGCCGGAACCCATGACTGAAGAGGATATCGAGTCAGTGATTGCAGGCTTTGCACAGTGTGCCAAGGTATTGATCAACGCCGGATTTACCGGCGTACAGCTGCACGCGGCCCACGGTTATCTGCTCTCGCAATTTTTGAGTCCGAGAAGCAACCAACGAGAAGACCAGTGGGGCGGGTCGCTCGAGAATCGGGCGCAGTTGCTGCTATCTTGCGTGTCGAGAGTCCGCGCCGCCGTGGGACCCACAGTACCGGTTTCGGTCAAGCTCAATAGCGCCGACTTTCAGCGCGGCGGTTTTGATTTTAACGAGAGTCTGCAGGTGGCCAAATGGCTAGAGCAAGCCAGCGTTGACCTGATTGAGATATCGGGCGGCACCTATGAGCAGCCCCGTTTACTCAACCTTGAAGGTGTGGAGCCTGTTGAAGAGCAGTCAGTCGTGGCCTCCACTCGTGCACGAGAGGCCTATTTCGTCGACTTTGCCGAAGCGATGCGCAAAGAGATCAATATCCCGTTGATGGTCACAGGTGGCTTACGGCGGCTAGACGCCATGAATGCTGCGCTGGAGACCGGTTGCGCCGATATGATCGGCATCGGCCGTCCGATGTGCGTGGTCACTGACGCGCCAGCGCAATTGTTGCGAGGCTCCGCTGAGCTGCCTCGTTTCGAGTCGACTTTATCGCTGTTACCGAGGGCGCTGCAGTTTCTCAATGGCATCAAGCTTGTCCGCACGGTGGGCGCATTTGCGACTCAGTACTGGTTCTATGAGCAAATAGCAGCGCTGGGTCATAGTGGTACCACGCGGGTCGATATGGGCGTGATGGCAGCAACCAAAGCGCAAACCAAAGCGGCGAACCAGTGGCTGGAGCAACGTAAGGCGCTGATTAACGGGACATCTGAGCAGGCTGCGTGAAGTCTGGCTACCGACCGTTGCCTTCACGGCTTAAAAGAGAGGCCTGCCTTCATGATCTGTAACACTTATCGACGTATGGCACCCGCCTTGGCGCTCTCTTTAGCCGCAAGCGCCG
>Ga0163109_10001124_pt1 | contig 21219 bp, 18 predicted proteins | sample CRUFie1St13metaG_FD_108704 | JGI IMG/M metagenome (GOLD analysis project Ga0163109, IMG submission 108704) | Marine microbial communities from the Costa Rica Dome - CRUD Field 142mm St13 metaG | ecosystem: Environmental > Aquatic > Marine > Oceanic > Photic zone | place: Costa Rica: the Eastern... | reverse complement strand
GCGCGCACCTGTGGCAAGAATGACATGCTTAGCCGTGTAGGTTTCCACTTTACCCTCAGCATCGGTTACCTCCACAATACGATTGGCCTTGATGTGAGCAGAACCCATAATGGCATCAATCTTATTCTTTTTGAATAAAAACTGAACCCCTTTACTCATGCCCCCAGCCACATCACGACTGCGTTTAATGATGGCATCAAATTCAACTTCGGCACCTTTGGTTTTGATTCCATAATCTTCGCTATGGCTTATGTATTCAAATACTTGTGCGCTCTTTAGCAACGCTTTGGTAGGAATACACCCCCAGTTTAAGCAAATGCCTCCTAGCGCTTCACGCTCAACAACACCTACTTTAAACCCTAGCTGTGAAGCACGAATAGCCGCAACATAGCCACCAGGGCCAGCACCAATCACAAGAACATCATATTGTTTCATCGGTTATATTTTACGTAAAAATACAATTCTTACTAACCAAAAGACAATACAGTATGGGATGTAATATCCTTTTTGAACGTCAAAAAATGTTCTTAATTAGGGAAGTACAAGAGCTGCAGTAAGAGACTACTTACTTCGTGAGATCCACAATGGTCACGTTAGGATAGCTTGACTTTGTGAAACGATAAGAATCTACAGGCGGTGCTTGATTTAACTCAAAACGGTCGAATGTAAATTTGTTTTTTAGCCCATCGGTTAAAACCATAGTAGTTTCTATTAATTCTAGACGCCGCGTTGAGATTTTAAGGGTTACTTTTTCAATATCAGGGTTGGATGTTTTGGGTTTTAACACAATCGTCTGAATATCACCCGACGTAGTAGCTGAGATAATTTCATACGATTTGTCCTCATACACATTGAAGAGCTCCATGGGATTCATAGCAGGATCCATATCCTTATACCACATAACCTGGGCTTCATTATAATCCTTCATATAGGTCCAAACTTTCACACCATCTGAAGTAACGTGCATGTCCTTGTTTTCAAATTGAAAAGCCGAGCCATTACGACTTGCTTCAATAACATCCTGTACACTTCCATTACCTGGAATATCCATTGTCCATTGAAGGGTAACGCTAAGCTTGTCTAAGTCCCCATACCTATCCATTACTTTTTCCAATAATGCCTCGCTCTCTGCAAAGCTGGAATTAGACACTTGTCCGTGTAAGGACATTGCTACAAGGGCTGAAAAAAGTAGAAAAAGGTATCGCATACTGTCTATTGTTTCCGATGTAACAAATATTGTTCCAACTCTTGTTCACTCGAATACATAACTTCTCTTGGTTTGCTACCCATATTGGGGCCCACAATGCCCAATTCCTCCAATTGATCCATGATTCGCCCAGCTCTATTGTAACCTAACTTTAATCTGCGCTGAATCATAGATGTTGATCCACTTTGATTACCTACCACGATGCGAGCTGCCTCTTCTAGCAACGGATCCATATCGTCAGAAGACAGGCTCCCTCTATCCCCTCCTTCATTTTTGTCCTTAAACTCAGGCAATTCGAAAATCTCGCCATAGCCTTGCTGGTCTCCGATAAACCTACAAATAGCGTCGACTTCCGGCGTATCAACGAAGGCACATTGTATACGTACCATTTCACTGCCCATTGAGAATAACAAGTCCCCTCGGCCTATCAGTTGATCAGCCCCGCCAGCATCTAAAATGGTTCGGGAATCAACTTTTGAAGTAACCTTAAAGGAGACTCTCGCAGGGAAATTCGCCTTGATGATACCCGTTATAATGTTTACCGATGGACGCTGAGTAGCTAAAATGAGATGAATACCAATAGCACGTGCCAATTGTGCTAATCGAGCTATAGGCGTTTCGACTTCCTTACCCGCCGTCATGATTAAATCAGCAAACTCATCAATAACGAGTACGATGTATGGAAGAAATCTATGGCCATTTTCCGGATTTAACTTGCGCTTTTTAAATTTCGCATTGTACTCTTTGATGTTTCGCGCTCTACCTTTTTTGAGCAAGTCGTAGCGATTATCCATTTCCAAACAGAGTGCATTGACGGTGCTTACTACTTTTTTAACATCGGTAATTATCGGTTCCTCTTCTCCAGGCAACACAGCTAGATAATGGTGTTTTATTGAGTTGAACAGGGAAAGCTCAACCTTTTTAGGATCGACTAAGACAAACTTTAGCTCCGAAGGATGAAGCTTGTAGAGAAGGGAAACCAGCAATGCATTAATACCGACTGACTTTCCTTGTCCTGTAGCCCCTGCCATGAGTAAGTGTGGCATCTTTGCTAAATCAGCCACCACATATTCCCCAGCAATATTTTTACCTAATCCAACAGGCAGGGCTGCATTGGAATTCTTAAATAGTTCTGAGGCTACCACCGACCGCATGGACACGACTTCTTTATGGGCATTGGGCACTTCAATCCCAATCGTTCCTTTTCCTGGAATCGGTGCAATAATTCGAATACCTAGTGCCGCTAAACTCAAGGCGATATCATCTTCAAGATTCTTAATTTTTGAGATGCGCACGCCTTTTGCCGGAACAATCTCGTATAATGTAACCGTCGGTCCAACGGTTGCTCGAATCGATTCGATTTCGATTTTGTAGTCCCTGAGGGTCTCTACAATTTGCTCTTTTTTCTTGACGAGTTCGCCCTCGTCAACACGCACGTCACCTGACCCATGATCAGCTAATAAATCGATTGTGGGGAAGGCATACTTGGACAAGTCTTTCCTCGGATCATATTCATTGCCCGATGGCTTTTTGGCAGCAGGAGTGGATGAAGAAGACTTTACCTCCTCTTTTTCCTTTTGAACGATCTCAAAAGAAGTATTGTCTTCCACCTCTTTAGTAGTTGGTTTTTTCTCAGGCTTTTCCGTCTTGGTATCATACTGAACATTCCCACCGACTGCGAGGGTCGCATCCTTCGAATCAACCGTTTCCCCAGACGATCCATCGACCGCTTGTCCCTCTCCTGAAAGATTGATACCATCTCTTTCGAAGGCCGTTTCGGCAAAAGTCAATTCCTCTTCATCTGCTTCCTCCTTCTTTTTGAGTGACGGCAGCCAGCGCAAACTGAAAAATCCATCAATAAGCTTAATGACGTTCAATCCGAGACAATGAGCGACATAAGCAAGCGTAATGATAACAGAAAGGCCGATGACACCTCCAAACCCTATCAGATAGGTAAACAACCCGGATTGTCCAAAGAGCGAGGCACTTATGCGTCCATCAATTGGGTAAGATACCTCCATTAGATGGCCACGAAAAACCCCGGTCGTAACCATCGAAAACGTCATAAAAAACAAAAGCTCTTTGAAGATTTTGTAGTAGGATACCACAATTGAATCACGAACAAAATTTAATCCTACAAGGCCAATAGCCAATGCAAGAGCAAAGGCCCCACCAATACCAAAACGCATTTCAATAAAGTAGTGACTCAGCTTGGCCCCAACGCCGCCCATTAAGTTTTCCACCTCCGAAAAGTCGGGGTTGGATGATGTAACTATGGAATGATCATTCGCAAATTGATGAATGGAAGACCCAAAAGACAACAATAGAAAAATAGAAAGGATAAGCATAACAATGCCTAACCCTTGGCGATAGGACGTGCGTTGTTCAGGTGAAAACCAAGTTTTCATCCATGCACCTCTTTTGCCTGACTTTTTCTTTTGTTTTTTCCTTTTGGCCATACTCTGTTAAATTTCGCCGAAGTACTACACTTTTTCCATGCTTCTTTCCAACACCTTACCGTGCATAATGCATGAAATGTCATGGAAACGTAGCGGTAATCCACATAGAAATCACCATTCTACCATCTTTTGGGTTTGGCAGTGCTTTGCGATACAATTAATTTTAGGCTAAATATTTACTATGTCTAACGCTCACCACGAAGTACCTGTTGCCTACAATGAAGAAATTCGAAGCTACGCTCCAGGCAGTTCAGACCGAACAAAACTGCGAGAGGCTCTCGCCCACCTCAAAGGCCAAACCATGGACATCCCTATGATGATTGATGGTCAAGAAATTCGTACCGATGATCTGATATCGATTTATCCTCCCGCTGAAACAAGCCATTTGTTAGGGCATTTTCATATGGGTAGTGCGAACCATGTTTCCGATGCCATTGATGCCGCAATGCGTGCTCGTGATGCTTGGGCGGCTATGCCTTGGCAAGACCGAGTTGCCATTTTCTTAAAGGCAGCCGATTTGGTAACCGGTCCACACCGATATGCCATGAATGCAGCGACTATGCTCTGCCAATCAAAAAACGTCTATCAGGCTGAAATTGAGGCGGTAGCTGAACTTGCAGACTTCTTTCGTTATAATGCTCAATACATTACGGAGATTTATGCTGAACAGCCTGAATCTGTGCCCGGAGTCTGGAATCGAGTAGATTATCGTCCACTAGAAGGTTTTGTCTTTGCCGTTACACCGTTCAACTTCACAGCGATTGCCGCAAACCTTCCCGCTTCAGCTGCCATGATGGGCAATACGGTTGTATGGAAGCCAAGTGACACCCAAGTGTATTCAGCATGGATGACTATGCAGATCTTACGAGAAGCTGGGCTCCCTGATGGAGTAATCAATCTTGTATACTGCGATGGCCCTGAGGCAGGAGAAGTCGCCTTAAAGCACCGTGACCTTGGAGGAGTTCACTTTACAGGATCTACCAAGACCTTTCAGTACATGTGGAAGACCATTGGAGAAAACATTGCCAATTACAGAAGCTACCCTCGGATTGTAGGAGAAACGGGCGGTAAAGATTTTGTGTTTGCTCATCCTGACTGTGATGTCGAAGGCCTCAATGTAGCTTTATGTCGTGGCGCATTTGAATATCAGGGACAGAAGTGTTCTGCCGCTTCAAGAGCCTACATCCCTCGATCGATTTGGCCACAGCTCAAAACCATGCTAGTCGACACCGTAAAGACCATGAAAATGGGACCCACAGACGACTTTAGCAATTTTATCAATGCAGTAATTGATGAGCGGTCTTTTGATAAGATCAAAGGTTATATTGATCAAGCAAAGAAGGACAACGTTGACATTCTAATCGGTGGAGGTTGTGATAAATCAAAGGGTTACTTTGTAGAACCCACCATTCTGGTAACCGAAGATCCAAAGTACCGAACCATGGTTGAAGAAATTTTTGGACCAGTCCTTACCATCTATGTTTACGAAGACCAAGACTTTGAGTCTGTCTTTGACTTAGTCGATGACTGTGAGTATGCGCTTACTGGTGCAATTTTCGCTCGAGACCGTGCAGATATTGAATACATGACAGGTCGCTTGGAAAATGCTGCTGGAAACTTTTATGTCAATGATAAACCAACAGGAGCTATTGTAGGACAACAACCGTTTGGTGGCGGAAGAGCTTCTGGGACGAACGACAAGGCGGGATCCAAGTGGAATTTGATGCGCTGGGTATCCATACGGACGATTAAAGAAGTTGCTGTATCGCCGAAAGACTATCGATATCCGTTTCTCTCAAAGGATTAATTGTTGAGCATAAAAAAAGGACCTGATATCAGGTCCTTTTTTGTTTCATGGGTATTGGATCTACTGCCATCCAAAAACCAAAACTTTTGATTTTCTTGCTTGGTTGTTTTTTGAATCATACACAAAAACAATGCGATCGATAAACCGTCGGTTACCTGGAAGATCAATGATTCTAGTAGCGGAGTTCTTGGAAAAGTTATGACGAAGATCAATTTCCTCCTTACTGCCATTTTCAAAGTGCACAATACAACGATGCATATTGAGGCCTCCCCCACGCACGACTATTTTGATTTTCTTGAAAGAACCATCTCGGTATCCTACTTGAACCACATCTCGGTCTAAGCCGAAGTCCACTGTTTTTGAGCCTAAGAATACCCATTTCGCCATGGGACTTGAGGCATGAGAATTCGGATAGGTTAACACTGTATTCTGCCCAGCTTGAACGCCTTGGAGAAACAAACCTTGTAATAATAAAAGAAATAGTAGTCGGTAATGCATAAGTAAACGTATTGATGAGGTAGATAATTTACAAAAAGCCTGCCAAAGTGCAGATTATCTGGGGCGTTGAAATGATCATCCATTATTGGTCTTGCCAAATTTCTCTAAACTCCCGTTCCGAAGGCTCATGATAATTCCCATGAACCATTTTTACCAGTTCAATATCATCCCATCTCTTTAAAAACAGTTGATTCTTTGATAAGACCAACGTTAACTGCTCTTTGTTGTGATAGGTGTTTCCTTCATAAGTAGAGTAAACGGCTTCTGTAATTACGTAAAAAAGACTATCAGATGATTCATTGTTAATCTCTTTAAGCAATGGAGAAATTGATAGGATATCATCTAATTCTAAGTGGAAATGTGTATGATAGCCATACTTATCAGTTAACAGGTCAACTCTTTTTTCATTGTAATATGCCCCTTCCGCCAAGTGTGCGTCGAATTCATTTCGGCTAAATTTTAAATTCAATCCACCGCTATAAACCTCATTATTATCTTCTCGTGATAACTCCAAAGAACCATAGAATTGCTTGACAAACCGAGTGACATCAGTAGTTGGGGCGTTTGGCCTGCCATGCCTAACTACAGTCCTTTGCTCATAGTCTGTTTCTTCATAATAGTTAAAAGATGATTTGTCCTCATAGGAATCCGTAGTATGGAGGCTATCAAAACCCTCATTATAGAATTCTTCTTCAGGTGAAGAATTTGAAAAGTTCTCTTGTAAAACACCAAGGTTGGGCGTGGACGAATGGGCCGAATCCTTGTCTTCAGCAAGTGATTGTTTATCATAAATCCCTTGACCTTGGTTAGGATTTTCTACCTCCGGGCCCTGCCCTTCATGGCAGGCAAGCAGCCACATGAAGCAACAAAACCCAAAGATGAAATACTTAACCCAAAAAACCATAGCTTAAATTTCTCATTTAAGGTATAGAATATGTTAATGTACCACCAAACATAGGTACTTATGACATTAGGCAACTATTGTTTCAAAATCAAAAAAACCGCAGGATATACTCTGCGGTTAGTACGTTGCCCTGTTGCCAGGAAAAGGTTGTGGGCGCTGAGAGATTCGAACTCCCGACCCCCTGGGTGTAAACCAGATGCTCTGAACCAACTGAGCTAAGCGCCCTCTTAGATTGTAAAGCGGAAGACTAAATCTTGAACTTTTTAATCGAAAGGAAGCCAAAGATAAACGAAAAAATAAATTTGCGTCATTTTCTATATGCGATTTTCAAATGAAGCACTATGAATGGCTGTTAAATACTCCACGGACAGTATTTTTATCCCGAAACGGTTTATGCAAACACGAAAAGTCATTCTCGTCCTTGGTTTAATTGGGATTGCCTTAGGAATGGTCTATATCTTCACTACCACAGCTGAAGTAACAACCTATGCAAACTTCGCGGAAGCGCGAAGTACAGGAAAGACCCATCAAGTGGTTGGGGCTTTAAGTCCTAGTCACGAGATAGAAAATGATGGAGGACTGCTTCAATTTTATTTAACGGATGACCATGATGAAACGGTGAAAGTCGTGTACAACAAACCCATGCCAGACGGCTTTAAAAATTCCGAAAAAATTGTGGTCACGGGTTCGTTTAACAACGACCTTTTTGTCGCCGAAATGATTCTTATGAAATGTCCGTCTAAATATGAGGGAACCGATGGGGTTTAAATAAATTCTGGCATGCAAATCAACAGTATTTTATCTATGCATTCGGCGCTTCATAAGCTACCAGAAACCTATCTAGGAGAAAACATTTGGATAGGAAAGCTAGGGCAATTCCTAACCCTTGCTGCCTTTATCCTAGCTCTTGCCTCCCTTGTGCTCTATACAATGGCTGAGGTACGAAGAAAGCAAGATGATCAGGCTTCCTTTTGGTCCAAGCAAGGAAGGATTGCCTTTGGACTCCATGCCTTAAGTGTGATTGGAATCTTTGGACTTCTTCTCTACATGATTGTGGGGCAATTCTATGAATACGACTATGTCTACAATCACTCATCGAGAAGCTTGCCATTGAAATATGTGATCTCAGCTTTTTGGGAAGGACAAGAGGGCTCGTTCTTGCTTTGGATTTTTTGGCATAGCATCCTTGGTTTATGCTTAATGCGCTGGACGTGTAAATGGGAATATCCCACGATGCTCGTTGTCAGTATCGCCCAAGTGCTGCTTTTAAGCATGGTATTGGGTATCCACGTGGGAAGTACAAAGATTGGAATCAATCCCTTCCTGTTACTCCGTGAGAAATACCTTCACCTCGCATTAAACGAAAATTACCTTTCCCTCATTACGGATGGCGAAGGCCTGAATGCCCTGCTTCAAAACTATTGGATGGTGATTCATCCGCCTGTGCTGTTTTTAGGATTTGCCTCAACCATTATTCCCTTTGCCTTTGTGCTAGGAGCGATATGGCGCGATGACCAAAAATCATGGATGCCTGCGGCCCTGCCATGGACGCTGTTTGCTGCAGGTGCTCTCGGTACCGGAATATTTATGGGTGGTGCATGGGCCTATGAGTCCTTGAGTTTTGGTGGATTTTGGGCATGGGATCCCGTAGAAAATGCCTCTCTTGTTCCATGGCTTCTTCTTATTGCTGGTTTACACACCCTTCTTATTGCGAGATACACTGGACGTCAAATTGGCTTAACTTATCTCTTACTGAGTCTAGGATTCATCCTTGTAGCCTATTCCACCTACCTCACTCGGAGCGGGGTGCTCACCGACACTTCAGCACATTCCTTTGTCGATGCAGGACTTAACCAGCATCTCATTGTCTTCTTAGCGATAATAAGCCTTCCTAGTTTGGCTCTAGTAGCCTATGGTTGGAAAAAAAGCACTAAAATTCCTGGAGAAGAAGCCCTTCTTTCTAGAGAATTTTGGCTCTTTGTAGGAAGCATCCTATTCTGTCTTTCTGCCGTCGTTATTGCCATAACCACCTCATTCCCTGTAATCAATAAAGTATTTAACACGGAGTACTCCATTGCAAACCCCGAGGAATGGTACAATAACTCGCAGATGATCTTGGGCATTTTGTTAGCTCTGCTGGCAGCCTTTAGTCAGTTTCTAGTCTACAAAGTAGGTCGCCCAATTAAACAACTGAAGGCTACCCTAATCGTGAGCCTACCCGCTTCTGTTATCCTTACAATTGCCCTTGGAATGCAATACGAGATTGATTTCCTTTCCGCCTATTCCTGGGGTTCATTTATCTCAGCCTATTGGTTACTGTTATGGTCTGGAATTCTTGTTTCTCTAACCAATACATATTATCTGATAGCCATCCAGCAAAAGCGATGGAAAACTTGGGGAAGCTCATTGAGCCATATTGGGTTTGGCATCTTGCTCGTAGGTATTATTATCAGTCAATACAAACAACAGATTCTTACTGAGAATGCTATATCCGAAGGAGAGCTTCAAGTGTTTTACACCCAAAACAACATTACCGATCTCGAAGAGCAAGAGCAATATCGAGATTTCTTCTTCACCACACTGTTTATGGAAGAAAACCAAACGTATTCTCTCGAAGAGTACACCATTGAATACTTGGGTAGTTATCAAGGCGATCTCGATAAGAGATATTTCAAATTTCAATTCACAGACAATGCATCCAAAGAGTCTTTTGTCGTGGAGCCTTTTTGGCAGACAATGGATGAGATGGGTAATCCAGCAAGTAATCCTGGGACAAAGCACTTCTTGCTAAAAGATGTCTTCACCACGGTTGGTAGTTATACAGAAGCTCAGGCGGAACAATCAACTGCGATTGGAGAAGGGTCAGTTCAAATGATTGGCGAGAACCGAGCCATCTTTAACTCGACAAATAAGGATAGCTTACTTTTCTTTTATGGAGTGGATACCATCGAGCAATACCAAGCGCATCTCGTCAACGATACCGGTATTCGTGTTAATCGAGGTACTTTATCCTGGCCTAATGCATTAGAAGATCGTTTGGTATATAAAAGCTACAACTTGGATGACTCTGCCTCAATACAATGGAGAGACAATGAGATTTCTGTTTTTCAGTCGAGTTCAAGCACATTCTTTGTTTCTCGTCTATCTGCAGATTCTATAGTGAAGGTTCAAGAAGTCATCCTGTCGGATGGCAGTCGTGTAGATACCATGCGTCTAGATGCCCTAGTAAATGAAGCCTTTCGAACGAGCCAGGGACAACTCCAGCAGTTTGGCGTTGACCAAGAGAGTCAAACGCTATCGAGCACCATTTACCAGCCGGAGCAAGTGCGCTTAGAAGCTGTTGTCTTCCCGCAGATTAAACTGATCTGGTTGGGGGGTATCCTCATGATGGGGGGGCTCTTGTTAGGCGCAGGGTATCGATTTACACAGAGAAGTAAGTAAACCCTACTTTTACAACTATGGAAAGCTGGCGTATTGCCCTTGTAGGCTCAGGCAGAATGGCGCATAATCTTAGCGAAGGATTTGTCCAAAACGGACATGTTGTATCCCATTTAATTGCTCGTCCGTCTAAAAAGGCTGAGACTTTATCCCAGCATTTAAGTGCCCAATGGGTTTCGCTTGACAACCTACAGCAATGGGGTCTTCAACAAGTAGATGTTGTCGTGCTTGCCGTCTCCGACGATGTGATTGAAGAGATATCATCTCTATTTTCTGACGAAGTGCAAGGGCATATTCCAATTGTGCATACCTCTGCCTCAACTCCTATGGAAAGCCTAAAATCATTTAAGCGCTTTGGAGTATTTTATCCATTTCAAACCATGACCATTGGTCGAAACATCACATGGAATGAAGTTCCTATTCTTATCGAAGCCAATGATAAAGACCTTGAAGCAAGATTGATGCAAATTGCTTCAACGATCAGTGCAAAAGCACAAATCATGAGTCATACGCAGCGGAAAGCATTACATCTTGCTGGGGTCTATGTAAACAATTTTACGAATCACTTGGTCAATCTTGCCCAGGATTATCTAGAAGAGCACGCCATTGACCCCTCCTTAACGCACGCCTTAGTACAAGAAACAATGCTTAAGGTGTTGGAGATCGGACCAAAACAAGCACAAACTGGACCTGCGATTCGAGGAGATGAGAAAACTATAGCCGCTCATCTTGCCGAACTTCAAGACAAAGAAAAACTTGCCAAGATCTACAAGCAGCTCAGTGAAAGTATTCGAGATCACAATAAATAAGCGTTAGAAACGATGCGTTCTCGGCTTGTAAATATCCTTTTTATTGGACTTAGCATGGGAAGTGAAGCGATCTACGTCCACGAAGGAAGGGCGAACGTTTTATTACTCTGTGTCCTAGTCGTTTTTGCAACCCTTTGCATTGCCCTTGGGGGCTATCTCGATAATGACCGCTATGACCACCTAATCGATTGTGTCAATGGTAAAGAAGGAATCATAGTGAAAAAGAACATAATCTTCGCACTCTACGCTTCTGGTGTGGCCTTAGGAATGCTCTATAGCTTGTTCCAATTCCAAGGTATTTGGAGTAAAATCCTTACCCATAGTCTATATTTTTTATTGCCTGCTATTCTCTTGAACCTTTATGCTTCAACATTAAGTCGGTATAAAGGAATGGGTAATATTATTATTGCAGGATTGTGTTGTTTTTCATTAGCCCTACCAGGACTTATCACATCTTGTACAAGGAAGGATTATTGGATTGCTTTGACACCGTTTCTCGTGATTTTGTTTGTTTCGACCTATATCCGAGAAATAGCCAAGGATGCTGAAGATGTAAAAGGAGATTCTGCCCATGGGAGAACAACACTACCCTTCCTCCTAGGGAACTACTTTACCACCTATTTCACCATGCTTAACCTCCTGACGTTGGCTCTTGTTATCCTTGGTTTTGGACTATATTACAAATACACCTGGATTGCAATTGCCTTGACAAGTTATCTCATGGTATATAATGTCTTGAGAAAATCATTCAGCTGGCGAAAGACTCAGCAAGTTTGGAAGGGTTTTATAGCACTCGGTGTACTGCTACGCATTCTATTTTTACATACTGATATTCTATGATTTCCGCGAATAAAAACGTCATTTTAGCTTCTGGATCTCCAAGAAGAAAGGAACTTTTATCCCTTGTAATTGACACCTTTACATGCTTATCTCTTGATATTGACGAATCCTTTCCTTCTTCAATACCGGCCCATGAGGTAGCCGCTCATTTAGCGGTAAAAAAAGCTGAAATAGCCCATCAACGATGTGCTGAAGAATCGATTGTTATCACAGCCGATACCACAGTAATCTGCGATGATATACTGCTTGAAAAGCCACAATCGGAAAAAGAAGCAGCTCAATTTTTGAACACCCTATCCAATCGATGGCATGAGGTCGTAACTGCAGCATGCATACGCTACGGCGACCTGCAATTCCTCCATACTTCCGTCAACAAAGTACGTTTTGCGTCCTTACCTAGCGAGGCAATAGAAGACTATATCCGAACAGGTAGTCCAATGGATAAAGCGGGTGGCTATGGAATCCAGGATGATTTTGGCAAAATCTTTATTGAAAAGATTGAAGGAGACTACCAAGCCATTGTGGGGCTCCAAGTCAGTTGGGTTCATAAGAAACTAGATGAGTTGATCAACTAGTTATTCGTTGGATTTTTTTCGTGCAATGCTATAGTTAATGCCCACCCAGAGACCTAGGTGGCGCTCCCGCTCATCATCGCGCACAATGTATTGATGATGGAAGCCGGCTTCTAGAGCAAAATCTTTGATACCTCGCCAACCGAGTCCAGCATAGACCCAGTTTTGCTGAAACTGAGCTACAGGATTAGCCTTTCCTGTTGGCATTTGGACGAAGGCTTCATTGAAAAACCTCATGTAAACTTTGTCACTTAAATCCTCTACATAGGTGATTCGATGGCGCAACCGATTGCGAAAGTTATACCCATCGCGCTCAGGTATTCCTAGAGAATTACTGAAAAGAGCACTCGTAAATCGGTGTTCCAAGCGTATGGCATGAGTTAGTCGTCCCTTCCATAGCGGATGATAAAAAGCTACATCCTCCCAGACGTTGTGCTCTAGAGCAACAAGGTCAGGTTGTCCACTCCGATACGGCCAATTTTGAATATGGGTGTATCCTCCAGTAACCGTGAAGTGATCTGCCGCCTTCCATTCGACCTTTGGACGTATCAATAACTGAAGGGGTTGCCCTACAAACTCCGTCATTCGCCAATGAAACTCATTGGATAATCTCACCTTAGAGGAAGCGGGATAATGCACCTGAAGCGTTGACCACAGATCCGCATAGTTTTCCTGAGCCAACAAGGCTTGACCTCCGAAGATGTAGATACTTACTAGAAGCAACCCACGTTTTACTCTATTCAGGTAATTCATTCTCTAATTTTTAACATTATGCGCGCAGTCGAATTTGCATAATTGTACCCTTTTTGGAAGATGATTTTACGTAAATTTTTCCACGATGGTAGTCCTCAATAATACGCTTGGCTAAGGATAGGCCAAGCCCCCACCCTCGGGTTTTTGTAGTATATCCAGGCTTGAAAATCTTACGATAAGATGATCGAGGAATCCCTCCACCAGTGTCCTCAATATCCACCATTACATGACTGCCTTTTTGATACGCATGAACCGTTATGGTTCCATCACCTTGCATGGCATCTAAGGCATTTTTCATAACATTTTCTACCACCCATTCAAACAGGGGAACATTTATTTTGACGAGGGGTAGGTCTTTCGCGTAATTCCCATAAAACAGAACCCGCTCCGAGGAACGCAACCTCAGATAATTCATCATTTTCTCCAATAAGATTTCAAGGCTCTCATCTGATAAATCAGGTTTCGAACCAATCTTAGAAAATCGATCGGATATCAGCTGAAGTCGATTTACATCTTTTGTGATTTCCGGCAACATACCATACTTGCCAGGATGATCCGCCTCTTCATCTTGCATCATAGAAATCCAGGCATCTAATGCAGAGATAGGTGTCCCTAACTGATGGGCAGTCTCCTTAGCCATACCAATCCATACTCGATTTTGCTCAGCATTACGAGAAGAGTTAAATACAAAATATCCCACTACACCAAAGGCAATTATTGTGAGATAGAAAAAGACCGGAAAGTATCGAAGCTGCTTATAGGTTGCCGAGTTATCGTAATAAACCTTGTAGGAAGCTCCTCCAATGTCAAGGGATATGGGCGCATTGGCCTTTTGCAAATCCTTTATCTCGTCTTGCAGTCGTTTGCCTGTGAGGGATGATATTTCATATTCATGGGCACTCACTGCTTGTCCCTTAGCGTCAACTACAATAATGGGAAAATCGGCACTTCGTTCGATATCCTCCAAAAAGGAGTTAAGTTGATTATAGGTGAGGCTATTGTCGTAGTAAATCAAAAGATCGCGATTACTCAAATGAATAGGAATGGGCTTGTTAATCGCTTTAAGCCGAAGTCGCAGCGCATTAATGTCTGCCGTGTCTTCTGGATTAAATCCATGGACGATTAATGCATTATTATCCTCATCTACTACAAGAATTGGAAACTCGGCATTGGCTTCGATCTCCTCTAAAAAGGCATTAAGTCTATTATTGATGAAAGCAACAAAACGCTTAAAAGAAGAGGAATAACTTTGATAGAGAATTTGGTACTTGCCCGAGTTGCCAAGATAAACCACATCTTGGAATAAGGTATCGTGAGTATGACCTTCTGCATCGGTAAAAACAAAGCGGAACTCTTTTTCTAAATACGATTCAATCTCCTCAATACCCCCTTCGTTAAGTGCATCAATATCCTGATCATCCGGAAGATTACGCGCGGCCACTACCTGTTCTTCATCAGGGTCGTAGAGAAGCAATGGTATGGTATTGTTGTTAAGAATAGCGTCGAAGGAGACATTACCTCCACAGTCTAGTAGGCGATTTTGAAACAACTCGTCATAGGTCTTTAATATCAAATTGAAATAGGACTCTTCGGATGCTTTTAAAGCAACCTCCAAAGCATCTCGTTCAGATTCTATCGCTGCAATGTTCTGTATGCGCTTAGCCCAGACTTGTACTTGCATGACCTTTGTACTATCTCTATCGTCTTGAATAGTACTGACATCCTTTACATGCAGGGCCCATTGCTCAGCTTTTAGTCGTTCGTGTTTTTCTATATCATGAACAATAAACTGTAGTCTAATCAATGTGGCCAGTACCGCTATTCCTGCGATAATAAAGAGCGTAAATCGAAGAGAAAAAGGATACCTCAACATCATGATCTAGTGAATAGTTAACATAACGAATTTTATTGGATTCCATTGCTTTCATAACAAGCAATTCCTTTCACTAAAAGAGATTTAAACGCTGATTTTCGAGGAAAATTGAAATAGGAAAGCATCTAAGCCAGGATTTTGCGCTTATTTTGCCCTATGTCAACCTTTAATCCAAGCGATATCGGCGTAAACAATGGGAACATCTTCGGATTTCCATACAACAAAGACGCTGCACTAATACATATCCTTCCCGTAGCATGGGAAGCTACCGCGTCTTATGGGAGGGGCTGCGCCAAATCCTATGAAGCAATACGTCAGGCCTCGCTACAGTTGGATTTCTATGATGACAAGGGAGCATTTTGGAAGACCCCAGTATACATGCATGAAGCCCTAGGCGCAATACTGAATAACCAAGCAGCACAAAAAGCAGCTAATTTGATTAATCATCTGGAAAATGGTGGTCAAATATTGGATAGAAAGGATGATTTTGATGAAATCAACGCAATCTCCAAGGCACTAAATGAACTCGTCGAAGAGCACTGTTATAAGTTGATAGGACAGGGAAAAAAAATCATCATTTTGGGAGGAGATCATAGTGTTCCATTGGGATTGATTAGAGCACTTGGCAAAGATCAATCCTTTGGAATTCTTCACTTTGACGCGCACGCCGATTTGAGGCCAGGATATGAGGGATTTACCTATTCCCATGCGTCCATCATGTATCACGCAAGGCAACTTTCCAACGTAGAATCTATCACTTCAATTGGACTACGTGACATTTCACCTGAAGAAGCTGAAATTATTCGCAATGATACGCATATAAACGTATATAGCGACAAATATTTAGCTAACCAGCGGCTTGATTTGCGTCCATTTAGCGCGGTTATTGAAGAAATTCTAGCCAAACTACCCAAGAAAATTTACCTTTCCTTTGACGTCGATTGTCTCGACCCATCGCTTTGTCCAAACACCGGAACTCCTGTCCCTGGCGGACTCAGTTGGCATGAAATTCAAGCCTTTTTAGATGCCCTCGATCACAGCGATATTGACATCGTTGGTGCAGATCTGTGTGAGACGGGAAACCACCCCTGGGATGCCCAAGTAAGTGCTCGACTCCTATATCAATTTGTAGGATTAATGAGCTGATTTATGACTGCGCCTTAACCATAGCAGCAAAACGGCCATTTTGAGCAACTAATTCGTCCCACGTTCCAAATTCTTGTATTACACCATGGTGCAATACCATGATTTTATCGGCATTTTGAATAGTTGATAACCGGTGAGCGATTACAATACTCGTCTGATTCTTTATGAGATTCTCGACAGCATGCTGAATGATTCGCTCGGTTTCGGTATCTATAGACGAGGTAGCCTCATCCAAGATGAGCAGTGCAGGGTCTTGAACTAAAGCTCGAACAAAGGATATCAGCTGCTTTTGTCCCATGGAAAGCATATTGCCCCGCTCTCCTACTTGAAAATCATAGCCTCCAGGCAGTCGCTCGATATACTCATGAGCACCTACAATTTTAGCTGCACGAATGATCTGTTCTCGAGAAATTGAAGAGGACAACCGCACATTATCCTCAATCGATCCAGAAAAAAGAAACACATCCTGTAAGACGACCGCCATTTGTCGCCTTAGATGCTTTAAACTGTAGGTTTCAAGCGGCTCGTCATCCACTGTAATGCTTCCTGAATCCAGCTCATAAAACCGCCCCAACACATTGATGATTGTAGTTTTACCCGACCCTGTAGATCCAACTATGGCAAGCGTCTCACCGGGCTCAACGGTAAATGAAATTCCTTTGAGAACTGGCTCTTCTGGAACATAGCTAAAGTGGACTTTGTCAAAGACTACTTTCCCTTTGAGTGCTTGTTCACTCTGACCCTCGTCCTCAATAAAAAAATCCTTGTCCAACAGATCAAAGACGCGATTTGAGGCCACTAGACCCATCTGTAAGACATTAAACCGATCGGCAAGAAATCGGATGGGACGAAACAACATATTAATCAATAAGATGTAGGTAACCACTGTTCCTACACCTCCCGGTTGCTTCACAACTTGAATACCATGATCCCATGTTATATGGTTCACATAAAGATTGCCATCTAATATGCTACTTGTACCCGTCCAAACCATCAACCCAATGGCAATTGAAAGCAGGATTTCCACGGTAGGGAAAAATATTGAATAGTACCATATAGCTCGAATATTAGCCTTTCTATGTGCCGCGTTGATAGAATCAAATTTTGAAAATTCTTGCGCTTCTGCACCAAAAACCTGAATAACGCGCATTCCGCTAATTCGCTCTTGCAAAAAAGCATTGAGACGCGCCACTTGATTGCGGACATCTTGAAAAGTCACTTTGACCTTTTCCTTAAAAATGTACGTGGCATAAAGCAAAAACGGCAGACTAATCATACTCGCTAATGCCAATGGCCAGCAAAAGACGAGCATTGAAACAATGATGACTATGAGCATTAAAATATCTGCAAAAATGAGCAGGATACCATTGGCAAAAATATCACTAATGGTCTCGGTGTCATTGACCGTTCTCGTTGTACTTGTACCAATTGGCGTGGTATCAAAATAGGTTAACCGCAACCGCATAACATGGCCAAATACACGATCTCTCAAATCCTTCACAACCGACTGGCCCAGCACTTTAGAGCTGTAGGTAAAAGCAAAACGAAAGACCGCCTCAATCACCAAAACGCCGATCAACAGAAGAAACATCGTTAGAAGTCCTTCTTGATTTTTAGGCAGAATATAGTTATCGATGGCATCCTGAACGAGATAGGCTCGCATAGGACCGAGAAAGGCTAAAAATATCGCTAGGACAAGGGCAGAGTAAAAAAGCAGCCGGTGAGGTTTGGATAAACCCAACACTCGCTTGAGCACCGCCAAGTCGATGACATTACCCGTTATATCTTGTCCTTTGTTAGCCATTATTCGTTGAATCAGATGCTGTTGGCAAAGCCTCTTCGTAGCTTATTCCGGCTAAAAATAGACCTTGTGGCGGAGCTGTCAATGATTTTGGTAGAGGTTTTGCATCCTTTAAAGCAGATTCCCAATCAGCTAGTGAAATTTTACCCTGTCCAAGATCTGAAAGTCCACCAACTATGCGGCGAACCATATTATGTAAAAATCTTCGTGCGGTAATCGTAAATACCAATTCGTCACCTTGCTTGTCCCATTGCGCTTGAACCACCTGACATTGATAGTGCTCTTGGCTATCATCTCGCTTACTCATCGCCTGAAAGTCATCATATTTCCTAAGCATATCCGATCCTTCTTCTATGCTCGTCCAATTCCATTGCTCAAAGGGTTGGACCCAGCGGTAGCGGTAGGTAAAGGGATTTCTTTTGTTCGATATGTGATACTTGTATGTTCGCCATCGAGCAGCATACCGAGCATGGAAGTCTTCCGAAACTGGTGTACACTCATGAACAATGACTGCATCGGGTAGCATTTTGTTTAAGCGATAGAGCAGATTATCTACCTCCTTTTGCGCATCAAAGTGAGCAACATAGTGCGACGCATGCACACCACGATCTGTTCGACCGCAGCCTGTTACCGTAATTTTCTCTTGAAATAACTTTTCTAGGTTTTCCTGAAGCACACCTTGGACAGTTCTGTCCTCAGGCTGTACTTGCCAACCAAAAAATGCTTGACCGTCATAGCTTAGTGTCAACTTGTACCGTGAAACTTGCGTCATCATGACGAATGTACGGCACTTCAGTATCTTGTACTAAATTCTCGATTCATGGTTATTCAGCGAATCCATTCAATCTATCTCGGGATATCAACTGCACTGCTCATCCTTTTTTCAGCTACTGGAGATTTCAGTTTTGCGCACTTCAATGGCTCCTTGGATCGACCAGTACTCGTTACGCTCCTTTCCATTTTGGTCGCAGCCTTGTTAGTGCTCACCATTTTCCGTGGGGAACGCCCAGATATTCAGTATCGAATGACTACCGTCGTTCTCGGGCTTCTCGTAGTAATTTGCCTTGTCATGCTATCCTTAGGTTTGACAACGTTTTCCCAATCTTGGATTAACCTGAGTCCACTATCCGGAATTGTGCTTATTCTGATGAGTCGTAGAAGAATAAACCAAAACATCCGTAGTCAAAAACGAAGTGACTCATTCCAATGATTCTTATCGCTGACGTTGGGGCAAGTACTGCCAAAGTAGTCTACATAGGATCGATGTATTCCGAGGGAAGGTCTGTCCAAATGATCTACAAAGGATTTAATCCCACCTACGACACCGAAGAGTTAATTCATGAACGAGTTAGTAGTTGGTCCACGCCAAAAGGAAGTAAAAATGACGTACACTCTGTCATTTTTTACGGTGCTGGTTGCATGCGATTAGATCGTGCCCAAAAAGTATCTAATGTGCTTAAAAGACATTATTCCAAGGCCTCAATCACCGTTCACTCTGACCTCCTTGCTCCAATTCATGTCAACCAAAGTCAGGCAGGTTATTATGCCATTTTAGGAACAGGTTCAGTCTGTTGTTATTTTGATGGTGAATCCGTCCATCTACTCCAGCCGTCTTTGGGCTTTCTTATCAATGATACAGGAAGTGGTTTTCATATTGGAAAGGTAGTTTTAACTCGTTTGCTATCGGGTGACATAATTCATAAACTGTTGATTTCAAACATTCAAGAACAATGGGGCAACCCCCTTCAAGAAGTTGACTGGGTTTCCATGGAAAACGATTTAAGCTTTCAATCAAGAGTGGCATCCCTGGCCAAAATCATTGCTGCTTACCAAGAAGATGCAAGCATTCGGTCCGTCCTTCTTGAATGCTTCGATTTGTGGGCAAACGACCTTGTCCAACATGGACATGATCCAATAAAAAAAATACACCTCTCAGGATCCATAGGTTACTACTTCAAAGAGGTTATTGGAGAGGTGCTTTCGGCAAAGGGCATTCAAATTGGCCAATGCGTCGCTTCCCCTATGACTGTCCTAGAAAAGCGACTAAACGTTGCATAAAACCCAATAATTGACGACATTTGCCGCACAAAGTGTTTATTACTTTAGAACCATGAACCAACCTAGCAAAATTGCCGTCCTCACCAGCGGAGGAGATGCACCAGGCATGAACGCTGCTCTCAGAGCAGCAGTGCGCACCATTTCTTGGCACAAGAAGTTAGCCTACGGAGTATATCGCGGTTATGATGGTCTTATATCAAATGACATCAAGTACCTCGATGCAAGATCAGTAAATCACATCTTAGGGCGTGGAGGAACCATGCTAAAGTCAGCCCGTTCAGAAGGATTTCGAACAAAAGAAGGGCGCCAAACTGCCTTTGAGAACTTAAGTGCTCAAGGAATTGATAGCCTCATTGTAATTGGAGGAGATGGATCATTAACAGGAGCACACCTCATGCATGAGGAACACGGCATTCCAGTTATTGGCATCCCTGCTACTATCGACAATGATTTAATGGGGACCGACGAATCCATTGGGTTTGACACCGCATTGAATACAGCGGTTGAAGCCGTTGACAAAATCCGAGACACCGCGGCATCTCATAATAGGTTATTCTTAGTAGAAGTTATGGGACGAAACAGCGGTGAGATCGCCTTGGCAACCGGAATTGCAACGGGAGCCCTTGCCGTAATGACGCCTGAAGAAGACCTTAGTGTAGATGATCTTATCCAAAGTCTTGAACGAGGTCGTCGAAATAAAAAAACATCTAACATTGTTATTGTTGCTGAAGGCTATGGAAAAAATGGTGCCGAGGATCTTGGTCGAGTAATCCAAGAGAGAACGGATCTCTATGAAACTAAGGTTACTGTCTTAGGGCATATTCAACGAGGAGGCCAGCCATCTGTAAGAGATCGCTTATTGGCAAGTGAACTAGGCCATGCCGCAGTAGAAGCGCTTATGAATGGTAAAAAGGATATCATGGTAGGCCTTAAGCAAAGTAACATTGAGCACATCCCTATTTTGGAAGCAGTGCAAAGCAAAAAACATCTTAACCCAAATTATCTTCAACTTGTAAAAGAATTATCGATATGAAAAACATAGCTATCAATGGAT
>Ga0163109_10001123_pt1 | contig 21224 bp, 23 predicted proteins | sample CRUFie1St13metaG_FD_108704 | JGI IMG/M metagenome (GOLD analysis project Ga0163109, IMG submission 108704) | Marine microbial communities from the Costa Rica Dome - CRUD Field 142mm St13 metaG | ecosystem: Environmental > Aquatic > Marine > Oceanic > Photic zone | place: Costa Rica: the Eastern... | reverse complement strand
GGATGGGTATAGGTCCAATCGAGCAATCGCCCAGGCCATTTGGGTTGCAGCTTAGGCTCAAATGCTTTCCAAAAAGAGTAATTGTCCGGTGGGTCGATCGTGTGATCTTCCCCTTCCACATAGTCGATGGCAAAACACATGGCGAAGGCCTGATGGTTGGATACCCGAGTGGTGGCACCGGCATGCCATTCCCCCGTGTCCTCTTGAGATTCCGATCCGGTCACGTATTCCGTTTGACTGAGGGCCACAAGATCCCCCAGTTCGGTCGCATCGATGAAGATGGGTGCACTGATCTGCGTCAATCGTCCATCCGTCACATCCTCCAGCACAACAGTGCGAATCTTGTCCAAGTCAACCTCAGCGTTGACGGGACGATGTTTTGTCCATATCACACATTGACCGGAGGAAACGTAAGGTGCAAGTAGCTCGCCGATCACTGCCTTGGCCACTTTGGGCTCATGACACAAGCGTGACACCGAACCACTGCCAGGATTGAAATGCTGGACAGACTGGAGCGACCGACTCACCGGATAATGTCGCCTGTAATATTGTCGAATTTGTGAGCGCAAGGCCCGGTAGCTGGCGTTGGAGCCTTTGGTCTCGATCCAACGGTGTTCGTCAGGAGGCACTCCCTGAGAAGTCAGCTGCCCCCCAAGCCATGCGGTTTCTTCGGTTATCAAAACCCTTGCACCGCGCCGCAATGCAGCCAATGCGGCGGAAACACCCCCAAGACTCCCCCCCACAATCGCCACTTCGGGATTCCATGGGCGCTGACTCGCCGAGAGAAACCACGGAGAGTGAGGCATCGACACGAGGGCTGCAGCACCGCCTGCAAATCGTTGGACGAATTTCCGTCTGGAATGCATAAGTTTCAAATTCATGCCCCATGGGGCTCATCCCAAAAGCCAAGGTCCGGCTGAAGGGATGGTACGCGCGGCGGGGGTCGAACCCACAACCTTCGGCTCCGGAAACCGACGCTCTATCCAATTGAGCTACGCGCGCAAGGGGGTTATATTTAGTCGAGGCATGCTACTCCAATCAAGAACACAGTCACAAAAAACCCCACCCGCGAGGGATGGGGTTGAAAATAATCATTTGGGTAAAACGCGGCTCAGGCTTCAGGTGCCGATGGTATAGGCGCACTGCCCTCCACCATCACCTTGAGATGAGCATTCACCTCGGGATGCAGGCGGATTTCCACCAGATGCTCCCCTGCAACCTTAATGGCCTCAGACAATTGAATTTTGCGACGATCCAACTCTAGCTCGAACTGGCTCATCAATTCGTCTGCAATGACCTGTGAGGTTACCGATCCGAACATTTTTCCATCTTCGCCGGTTTTGGCGCGAATAGGGAGCACCAATTTACCCAAGCTAGATTCCAATTCTTTGGCGTGAGCCAATTCTTCAGCCTCTCGCTTCTGACGACGATCGCGAAGGCTTTCTACTCGCTTCTTGTTGGCGCCCGTCAGCGGAATGGCATACCCCTGTGGGATGAGGTAATTACGCGCATAGCCAGCGGCCACGGTTGCTTGATCTGCTTCTCCACCCAGTCCGTCGATTGGTTTGATGAGGATAACTTCTGTCTTTGCCATGAATGTATGATTGTTATGCGTTTATCGAAGGCGCTTTGTGATCTTCAAGAGCGATCAAAGCGCCAGGTTGTGAAATCAGAAAGGAGGGTCAAAATCATCTTCCATGCCACTCCCTCCTTGTGGTTGGCTGGAACGTTTGGTATGTGGCGCAGGGTGTTGTGGAGAATCAAAATTTCCACCGTCTCCACCGTAGTTCTCATCGCCTCGGTTGGAACCAGAATCCAGAAATTGGAAGGACTCCATGACGACGCCGAGACGACTTCTCTTTTGTCCGCTTTGTTTATCTTCCCATTGATCCAACTTCAAACGACCCTCTATCATGATCGGACGGCCTTTTTTAAGGTATTGGCCAAGCACCTCGGCCTGCCGGCCGAAAGCATCCACATCGACAAAAGTCACTTCCTCGCGACTTTCACCCGACTCGCTCTTCCATGAGCGATTGACGGCAATACCCAATTTGGCAATCGCACGTCCATTGGGTGTGTAACGCAGCTCGGGGTCGCGGGTCAGGTTACCCACCAGAATCACTTTGTTGAAGGAAGCCATGATAAAGATTCTCTTGAACCACGCCCACTGGGTCAAGCATTGGTCACCATAACTCGATGAACATCGGCTCGCTCGTTCAACTTACCCTGCAATGGTTTTAAGTCATCTTTGCCGCATTCGAAGGGTATGGTTGCATAAAAACCCGATGTCACCTTCTTGTCTACGACACGCGCAAATGTTTTATGATCGTGCTTTTGAGCCTCCCCTACCTTACCACCGAATTCCACGATGGCCTGGCTGACGTCGGCGATCACGGCATCAGCGCCTTCTGCGTTGCCTACCGTGTTGAAAATGAATAATCCCTGATATTGTTTCACTGGTTTATATAATAATTAAATTTCCTGTCACTTGTCGCTATGTTCAGGCACCCAGCCATTAAAACAGCTCATGGCTTTCTCGACTCCAACCTCTGCCCATGTTTGCACCTGTTTTTCTGCTCGCAAAAAGACCTTTTCCAACCACTGTTGCTCCCGCAATGTAAAGTCCGAAAGGACATAATGCACGACCGCGTTTTCGCCACGACCGTCACGCCCTATTCCCAATCTTAATCGCGGATAAAGGCAACCTTCGAGGTGACTGTCGACGGACTTCAATCCGTTGTGGCCCCCACTGCTTCCATTTGGCCTCATTCGCAGGGCAGCAAATGGCAAATCCAGATCGTCGTAGCAAACCAGCAGATGGTCCACATTGATTTTTAAATAATCAACAACTTTTCGAACCGAAATGCCACTCCGATTCATAAATGTCAGTGGTTTCACCACAAACCAACGTATGTCATTGATCCGAAGCTCAGCGGTCGAGGCTGAGAAGCGTTGGCTGTTTTTGCTCCACTCTCCGCCCCATCGTCGAACCAAGTGGTCCGCGAAAAGGAAACCTGCATTGTGGCGATTTAGAAGATATCCCTGTTCTGGATTCCCCAATCCAACAATGACTCTGGTTTCCATGAAAATGGCTCATCGGAGGACCTGCTACCCTCAACAGCCTTTCTGAGGACACCAGAGCTGACTCCGCCTACCCTTTGGCCGCCGAAGCCGCGGCTTTTTCCTGGGCTGCCTCAGCGCGTGCCGCGCGACCCAAGGAGATGGAAAATGCGGGAATTCCCTTATTGCCCATGACCTGCAAAGTATCCGGCAAGGGTATTTCACCAAGATGCATGGTCTGGCCTGAACGCATTTCCGAAACATCCACATAGATGACTTCGGGCAAATCCTTAGGCAGTGCCTTTATTTTGGTTTGAAAGAGAACGTGCTCCAGCAGGCCCCCTTCATTCTTCACACCATAGGGTTCTCCCTTGGGCTCAACGGGAACGGAAACAATGACGGGCTTGTCCTCGGAGACGGCCCTGAAATCCACATGCAAGATGGCTCCACTGAGCGGATGCCGCTGAATTTCCTGAACAAGGGCCACTTGCGAATCTCCTGCTACATCCAGCTGAACAAGTATGTTCTGAGAGGCAGATGCCTTGATAACCTTCGCAAACTCGGCTTCTGCAATCGCCAGTGGGCGGGGTTCCAAAGAGTTGCCATACAGCACGGCAGGAACATTCCCTTCAGTTCTCAGTTTCTTGACACGGGTGCGCTTTAAATCAGCGCGGCTTTCACCTTTTAGAGCTTGGGCTTCCATTGAGTAATGTTATCGTTCAAATACAATCGTGCCCCCACAGCGGGAGGCTTCCTAACTGGTTCTCGCACCATGGAATTCAAAGAGAGAATTCACCGACAAATTGTGGTGAATACGCTTGATTGCTTCCCCCAGGAGTCCTGCCACCGATAAGGTAGTGATACGAACTCCGTCCACAGCGGAGCGCAGGACTGTATCAGTTGTGATCAGCTCGTCAATATCTGATTTACGCAATCGTTCAATGCCCAAATCGTTCAACAATGCATGCGAAACACAGGCCAAAACAGATTGGGCCCCTTGAGCTTTGAGAAGCTTGGCTGCTTCCGTCAATGTCCCTGCAGTTTCTGTGAGATCATCCACCAGTAAGACCGATTTACCACCAATGTCCCCGATCACGGTCATGCTTTCCACTTCAGTGGCACTTTTGCGTCGCTTGGCCACGATGGCGAGATTCGAGCCGAGAACCTGAGAGTAGGCGTGAGCCATTTTGATACCACCTGCATCGGGACTCACAACGACCAGATCCTTGATCTGCTTCGACTTGAGATACTCATACATGACAGGCGCCGCATAAAGATGATCGACTGGAATATCGAAAAAACCCTGGATCTGCTGGGCATGCAAATCCATGGTCAAAACACGATGAGCACCGGCAGCAACGATCAGGTTGGCCACGAGCTTCGCTGTAATGGGGACCCTGGGCTGATCCTTACGATCCTGCCTTGCGTAACCGTAAAAAGGGAGAACCGCAGTAATCCTGGAAGCGCTGGCACGCTTGAGTGCATCAATCATGATGAACATCTCCATGAGATGGTGATTGGTGGGAGGAGAGGTACTCTGAAGGACATATACATCCTGACCGCGCACGTTTTCCTCAATCTTTACGAAAGTTTCGCCATCGGGAAAGGCATTCACCTTGCACTGACCGAGTGGAATACCGATGTAATCGGTGATTTTGTTGGCCAGAGGTAAGTTGGACGTGCCACTGAAAATTTTCACTTACGGATAATGGTTGAGATGAACATGTCTTGAACCGAATGAAACTAGCTCGCAGAAAGGCAAGTATGATCAGATTCGAAAAAGCGGTTCAAGCGCGATTTTAAAAGTAAGACCAGGCCACTCTCTGCTCAGCGCCTTACGAAGAATGACAAACATTCCACTAGCCGGGTCATCCAGTACCACCTTTTGCAATCGGGGCTTGGTGCTGCGGATGAAACGTCCTTGCCACGGTTTTGCCCCCAAAGCCGTGCCCCAAGTCCTGCAGCCACAGTGAACCAATGAGTCCACTGTCCCCAAACAGACAGGGAGGGACCGCCAGGGTTTTTGAAGCGGCCGATGAAATGATCCCATTGAACTTTTAAAATCCAGCGCTTGGTCTCGCATTCCATTAAGACCAACCGTTTTCGGACGGCGATTTCGTTTAAGTGGGATCTGAAAAGCATGCCTGATCTTTTTTGAGTTGATTCATGGTCTCAGCAAACATGGGGCTGGACTGCTGAGCGTATTTTTTGACACGATAAACCCCCAATCCGATCGCTCCAAACCCCACGATCACCCAGAAACACAGCCCCACAATCCGCCAGCCTGGTGGAAGAACCAGCACCGAGAGTGCGACCAAAACCATAAGCAGTAATAACGAAACAACGGCCATAAACAGCAGCCAAATGAAGATTTCCACCAAGCGCCACTTTTGTTCTTCTGCTTCAGTGAGAAAAAGTTCGAGCCGGGATCTGATGACATCAAAAAAACTTGCCACGAGATGTTGGCGAGACGCCTGACCCTGTTTGTTGGGGGAAGCATTTGAATCGGATGAAGGGTCCATAGCAAAGGTCTTTGCAAAAAATACCAGTCGGCGTCAGAATGACAACCATCGAAATCGCTTTGCATCCTGAACAGGCTTATAAAGGAAGGGAGGATCTTTGAACGATCGGCCGTTAACCTTTTGAAGGAACTCTTGCCTGCATGATGGATTTTTTGTCAACCCTGAGTCCCGAGGCCGTGGCGAGCGGCAGAAATCTTTCTACTTGTTGCGATGATTGAGATCTTGGCGAAGTCATTAGAACGCTCAAAGGATGGGGTAAATACACCAAATCAAACTTGACGTTAACTCCCGGCGTATTCTAATATGATCATTACAGATAGCTGTCGTTGAGGACGACAGGTGTAGGTCGGCGATCAATGCCGGCTTTTTTATTCTCTTTAACGAGAAAGGAATCGCGCATGAATGCGGATTTATTGACTATACTAGAATATTGGGAGCGGGAAAAGGGCATCAGTCGTGACATTCTGCTCAATGCGGTTGAGGAAGCTCTCATCTCAGCTGCCAAAAAAGCAGTCGGCCCCGCTCGGGATCTAAGGGTGCAAATCGACCCCAAAAGCGGTGACATCCGAGCCTACGCCACCTTGCTCATCGTCGATCACGTTGAATCCAAACACGATCACATTTCCCTTCAAGAGGCCAAGCGCCGTAAACCCGATGCTCAAATCGGGGAAGAGGTCGAAGTCGAAGTGACTCCGGAGAATTTCGGTCGCATAGCTTCTCAAAACGCCAAACAAGCTCTTTTGCAGCACCTTAGAAAGGCTGAAAAACAACTTATTTACAGCGAGTTCAAGGATCGCACGGGCGACATCGTAAGCGGAATCGTGCGCCGTTTTGAGCGGTCTGATGTGTATTTGGATCTTGGGAAGTTCGAGGCCCTTCTACCCAACAGAGAGCGTGTACCTACTGAGGAGTACCAACTTGGAGAACGAGTCCGCTGCTTCGTCAAGGCGGTTGATACTAGTTCCTATGGCCCTGAAATCATACTCAGCCGAGCGGACCCCAATTTTGTCATCAAATTATTCCGGCTGGAGGTCTCCGAAATCAACGATGGCACAATAGAGATCAAGGCGATTGCGAGGGAACCTGGTTATCGCACCAAACTCGCTGTTTACTCCACAGACAGCAAAGTGGATCCAGTGGGAGCTTGCGTCGGGTTGAGAGGTCAGCGTGTCAAGAACATTGTTCGAGAGCTCAACAACGAAAAAGTGGATATTATTCCTTGGGAACCAGATATTTCCGAGTTTGTAGCTAATGCCCTGAACCCCGCGCAGCTCAGGGCCATCGACATTGACGAGGAAAGGCGCCGACTCAATGTGGTCGTCGACGAGGATCAGCTTTCTCTTGCTATTGGTAAGAGGGGGCAAAATGCAAGACTTACTTCCAAGTTATGTGGATGGCATGTGGATATCCAGGCTCGTGAGGAAAAAGTCCTCGGTTTCGAGGAGAAAGTCGCCGAGGCCATTCACGCCTTTGCTGCTATCGAGGGCATTTCAGAAGATCAGGCTGGCGCTCTAGTGAATAGTGGATTCCATACCCTGGAAGACCTGAGCTCGGTGGACATCGAGGATTTGGCGGAAATCCCCGGGATTGGTGATGCAGCATCTGACATCATGCAAGCCGTTCACAGCGAAACACAACGCCGCTTGGGGCCTGCCGAAAACGATTCTCAGGAGTCGGTGGATGCTCAGGAGCAAGAACCTTAAACCACCTATCAACTCATACCAAAATAGCTGATCAGTGCCCAAGGATTGATAGCTGACATACTTATTTTATGCCTGTTCGTATTTATGAAATCGCCAAACAGCTTGGCATACCAAACAAGGAGGTCATAGCTCGTGCCAAGGAATTGGGGATTTCCAATGCCAAAGTTCCTTCCAGCTCCATTGACAAGATCACTGCCGAGTATCTGATCAAGGAAATGGGTGGCGGCGATACTCAGGAGACACCCGCCCAGGAAGCTGCTCAGGAAGCCATTGTGGTGGTTAAAGATGATTCCGAAACAATTTCAGATGCGTCTTCAATTTCAAAAAATGTTCCCACCGAGCCGACCGAGAGTGAAGCCTCTGAGGAAGGTAGTATCAAGGTCATTCATGCAGATGAACATGTAGAAGCAGAGACCCCTGAAGACGCTCATGAAGAGACTTTGTCCACGGATGCCGTGGGCAAAAGCCAGGAACCCCCATCCCCGAGTGCAGACACACAAGACTCGCTAGAAGAAACCACTCAGGAAGTTGCTCAAAATACCGCGGATGCAACAGCCGCAACCGAACCTGAGGCGAACGCGTCCGATGAGGCTTCCGCATCCCCAACTTTGGGGGCCAAAATTGGTTTCATTCAACTCCCTACCAAACCAGCCGGGGCTTCCAGCCGCCCGGGAGACCGCAAAAAAGAGAGGGATCAAAAACGCAAGTTGAAGCAAAGGGAACAAGACGGGGCTCTTACCGAAAGCACTCAACCTGCCGCGGCTCCAACCGAGCCCAAGCCCAAGCCGAAGCCCAAATTCATCCAGAAATACAAGATTCCCGAGGATGGCGAACAGATTACTCTCAAGCCGCCTATCATCATCCGAGACCTGGCACAACTGATTCAGCGGAAGCCTTTCCAGCTGATTGCTGACCTGATGGAATTGAATGTCTTTGCGACCGTCAACCAGGCCATTGAAGAGCCGGTCGCCAAGCAGGTCTGCGCCAAACATGGATTTCGTTTCGAGGTTGAAAAAAGGGAAAAGGGAGCTGGGTTCACCAAGACAGAGGAGGCCATCAAGCTCGATCATCGCGACAAAGACGAAGACCTGGATACGCGACCCCCTGTCGTCACCATCATGGGACACGTCGACCACGGGAAAACCACTTTGCTGGATGTCATTCGGAAATCCAATGTGGTCGACCGCGAAGCGGGTGGGATCACCCAGCACATCGGAGCCTACACCATACACTTTCCCCACCCTGAGCGTCCAAAGGACATTCAACAAATCACCTTTCTGGACACACCGGGACATGCTGCCTTCAGCGCCATGCGTGCACGTGGAGCTAATGTCACGGATATTGTAATTCTCGTGGTTGCCGCTGATGACGGGGTCATGCCTCAAACCGTGGAAGCTCTGAACCATGCCAAAGCATCGGGAGCACCGATCATTGTTGCCGTCAACAAATGCGATCACCCATCGGCCAACCCAATGAAACCGAGACAACAATTGCAGGATCGCGGTTTGATGTGCGAGGAGTGGGGTGGTGAAACCATATACGTCGATGTTTCGGCCATTACCAAACAAGGTGTCGATACCCTGCTGGAGATGGTGCTCCTACAGGCCGAAGTACTCGAACTAAAAGCCAATCCCAACCGCCAGGCCACAGGTAATGTCATTGAATCAGGGATAGCTCAAGGAGGCCCTACAGCTACAATTCTGGTGCGCAAAGGAACACTTAAAGTGGGCGACACCATGATATGCGGGCCATACTACGGAAGGGTCAAGGCATTGATCAATGCTGAAGGGGAGCGACTCAAGCAGGCGGAGCCATCTGTCGCCGTCAAAGTGCTCGGGCTCAATGGCGTTCCGGAGGCAGGCGTCGAGTTCAACATCGTCAAGAACGAGAAGCAGGCGCGCAAATTGGCGGAGGAGAGAGAAGAAGATGCCAAACAGCAATCGGCAGAACGCCGCAAGGCGGTCACGTTGGAAAACCTCTTCAACACGCTCAAGGAGGGCGCGGCCAAAAGTTTGAAAGTGGTCATCAAGGCTGACACTCAAGGCTCCACAGAGGCCATTGTGGACTCACTCAGCAAAATTGAATCTGACAAAGTCGACCTGGAAGTCATCCACAGCGGTGTTGGATCCATCACCGACTCGGATGTCATGCTTGCCGCAGCCTCACAGGCAATCGTCATCGGTTTTCATTGCAAACTCGACACTGGTGTGACGGACACAGCTAAACGCGAAGGCGTTCAAATCAGGCTTTACAGCATCATTTACGAACTGATCGACGAAGTTCGTGACTCCATGGTTGGGCTCCTGGATCCGGTCACCAAGGAGAAAACGACCGGCAAAGCGGAAATCCGAAAAGTGTTCAATCTTTCCAAGGGAGGGGCCGTAGCCGGCAGCTACGTGACAGACGGAAAGGTTGTTCGTTCCAGAGCACGGCTTTACCGGAAGGAAAAACTCGTCTACGAGGGAATCATTGCCTCCTTGCGACGCTTCCAAGACGAAGTACAGGAGGTCGGCAATGGTATGGAGTGCGGTATTCGTATCGAAGGCTTCAGTGACTATCAGGAAGGTGATGTGATTGAAACCTTCCAGCTGGAAAAGGTGACACAGGAGCTGTAGGGGCAGCCCCTTAGTGACTGCATGCAATCTTTGAGACACCAGCGCGTTCGAGAGCTGATCAAGAGAGAGTCGGGAGACCTTCTTCGCTCCCATCTCCCACTGGAGAGTTTCGGATTGGTCTCGGTTCATGAAGTTTTTGTTTCAGGCGATCTCAAGCACGCCAAGGTGATGCTTGGTCATGTCGGCAAGGTAGAACAACGATCAAAGGCCGAGGGCTACCTCCAACAACATCGCGGCACCCTACAACAGGAAATGTCCCATCGCGTGCAGCTCAAATACTCACCTCTTGTTCGCTTTACGTTTGACGATTCCATTGCGATGGGAAACAACGTGCTGGACATCATTGAAGAGATCGAGCAAAGCGGGGATCTTGAGACATGAAGGAGACACCCAAATCCATCCTCAAGATTCTTGAAGCCATCAAGGGTATGAAACAGTTCTGTGTTGTCGGCCACATCCGGCCGGATGGAGACTGCATTGGCTCTCAACTGGCATTGACACTAGCACTGCAATCGCAGGGATTGGATGTGTGTTGCTGGAATCAGGATCCTGCCCCAGCCAAACTGAAATTCATGGATGCCGAGGGCCTTTTGAGAGCCCCTGAGCCTGACCGAACATTTGATTGTGTCATCGCCGTTGATGCTGCCTCTTATAAGCGCCTTGGAACGGTGGCTGATCATATTCAATCCCGCAAACTTCTCATCAACATCGACCATCATCCAAGTAACACTCGATATGGGGACATCAACTGGATTGCTTCGCAATCGGCTTCCAGTGGTGAAATGATTTATCAATTTATTCAGGCAGCACGATGGCCATTGAGTCGTCCCATGGCCGATTGCCTTTTCACGGCCATTTCGACCGACACCGGCTCTTTCCAATACCCTTCGACGAGTCAAAGTACTTTCGAAACAGCTGGCCAGCTTGTGAAAAAGGGGGCTGATTTGGGAGCGATCTGTGATGAAGTGTACCAGTCCTATTCCCTTTCACGAGTGCGATTGCTCAAGCGTGTTTATAATCAATTCAAACTCACCGAGGAGAACCAGATCGCTTACCTCTGGCTCAAAAAGACGGACTACGCCAAGAGTGGTGCAACCCGCGAAGATACCGAAGGACTGATCGATCATATTCGCGCCATTGAACCGGTTTTGGTCGCTTGCCTTTTTGAAGAAATCGAACCGGGCGAAACACGCATCAGCCTTCGGTCCAAGGACCCCGCGGTCAATGTCGATACGATCGCCAGACAGTTCGGGGGTGGTGGACATAAGGCGGCTTCAGGAGCCCGGGTGGAGGGCAAACCATTAACCATTCAACGCCGCGTCATCTCTGCCATTCGGAAGGCCCTTTGGGCAACGCACCCACCCGCTTGAGGAAGCTGCACTGATATGATGCCCAAGTATACCGGCCCGGACGGGGTTCTTTTGGTGGACAAACCCAGCGGACCCACCTCTCACGATGTGGTGAACGCAGTCAGACGTCACTTTGGCGTCAAGAAGGTGGGCCACTGTGGCACATTGGATCCCAACGCCACCGGACTTTTGATACTCGTGTTGGGCAAGGCCACCAAACTGTCCGATTCCCTGATGGGCCAGGACAAGGTCTACGAAGGGGTGATCAGCCTTGGGAAGGAAACCAGCAGTTTTGATGTCGACGGAGACATTCTATCCGAGACACCCGTCCCTCCCCTCTCCTGTGAGGATCTTACCACTATGGCACTTGATTTCAAAGGGGATCAGATGCAAACACCTCCCATGGTCTCTGCGATCAAAAAAGGCGGTATTCCGCTTTACAAGCTGGCCAGAAAGGGCATCGAAGTCGAGAGACCTCCACGATTAATCCATGTCTACTATTTTAAGATCACTCAATTCCAGACGCCAGATTGTGATTTCGAGATTGCTTGCACCAAGGGTACTTACATTCGCAGCATCGCTCACGATCTGGGACAGAAGATTGGATGCGGAGCCCATTTAAAAATGCTTAGGCGAACGGTTTCGGGATCATTCAACGTCCGAAATGCCTATCGGCTGGAAAGGATTCTCGAGATGGAGATAGCAGATCTGTCGAAGGCTTTGATTCCCTTGGATCAACTGCGTGAAAGCACTTTAACCGCCTGATGGCCACGCAATTCCACCGCACCTTTGATCGCTTACCCTCGCTTGGACGTCCCGTGGTCTGCGCCATCGGTATGTTTGACGGCTTTCATCTGGGGCATCAAAAAGTCATCGAAAAGACCCTCAAGCTGGCCCAAGACCATGGAGCCATGGCATCGGTTCTGACCTTCCAGAATCACCCCGAATCCATTGTGGGAAAGGCGTCTCCCCCACCCCTGATTCACCCGTCCTTCATCCGCGAAAGACTTTTTGAAATGGCCGGCTTGGACCTGGCTTGGGTGGTTCCTTTTGATGCCGCCATGAGTCAAGTCAGTGCCTTGAATTTTGCCAACCATATGACTACTTATGCGGAACCTCTCAAGGGAGTGGTTGCTGGGGCCGATTTTCGTTATGGCCGCGGCCGCGAGGGAAATCTCACCTTGCTGGAAGAACACCTTCGCAAGATGCAGCCAAAAGCCTGTGTGAGGGCGGTTCCGCCCTGTGAACACTCAGGAGAGATCGTGAGCAGCACACGCATCCGTCGACTCATCACCGAAGGAGAGCTGGAGGCAGCCCGTCAGCTACTGGGGCGCGCCTACCTCATGCATGGAACGGTCATCAGAGGAGACGGTCTTGGCAGAACGCTCGGGTTTCCCACAGCCAACCTGGACATGGAGGGTCTGGTGGCTCCGCCAAACGGCGTCTATGCCGTGCGTGCAAAGATAGCCTCCAAGGTCTTCAACGGCGTCATGAACATCGGATATCGGCCGACATTGATGAAAACCACGCCTACGCGACAAATCGAAATCCACTTTCCAGGTGAAACCCTTGATCTTTACGACCAGCCTCTTCAAGTGGCCGTTCTGAAGCAGATTCGCCAGGAAAAGCCATTTCCTTGCATGGAGGCTTTGAAGCACCAAATTGAAAAAGACATACTTGCAGCCAGGCCCTTCCAACTTGAGCACACGGATCCGCTCGATTTCCTCTAGTAAGGGTCAGTCAGCGAAGGTCGCTCAAGCGACGCTTGTTCAATGTATACCAACCGATCGGATTGGTGAGTGGCCGCCCGCTTCTTGACTGCATGCCATTGAGCCTGAATTTATAGACCTTACCTTCAAGCTGAGGCATCTGGCAATGAACGCGCATTCCGTCGTGTGTCACCTCAATGCGTTCTGGAACGGCTTTAATACGATCTGCCTTCGGCGAACCATATTCAGGGCGATAAAGATAATGCCAGTGTTCGATTTCATAATGAGACGCATCCGCCAGCGCTTTCACATCCATGGGTTGAGTGAATCGAATTTCAAACCCTCGGGTCGTCAACCCAATGGATAATATTTCCACCGGTGTGGTTTGCCGATCCCATCGGACGGTTTGAAGACCAAAAATCTTATCTCCTGCCGAGCGCCAACCTCGACCAGTCTGACCTACATAAAGCACGCCTTGTTCGTTGAACTGATTGCGCACCACACCACTTTGGAGACCATCTATAAAGTTGAAGATTGCCCCCTGATAGGCACCTTGAACTTTCTCAAGGACAATGCGCATGAGATTGGACCGGGTCTGATCTCCGACAAATATCTGATCTTCAAACGGACCGAATTGGCCGGCTGTTTCATCAAAAACCGGCTCACCCGGTGAATTTGCCAAGTCGCCATGGATGAAATAGACTGCCGGCGGAGTGCGCATTTCACGGTACACATCAACAGAAATAGCATTGAGATCCTTACCGGCAAACTCCGGGTGATCCATCAAGGAGGATGGATGCCCGTGAAAGCGTCCCTTGACCACCTGTTGCAAGGTGGAGGATCCATTCCAATCACCTTGATTATCGGTGTAGAAAATTTCGCCATGCCTATTCATCCCCAAACCGGCCGGCGATCGCATTCCCACGGACCAAGGAATAAACTCACCTTGAGGAGTAACTTTGAATGACCAGCCTCGATAGCGTGCTGCTCGCCCCATTTTACCATCATGAACACGACCGATGTCCCACTTTGAACTTCCTGCCCAACCCACCCAGCTCAGGCTTGTGTTGAGCGTTCCATAAAAGGAACCCTCAGCATCCCGCACCAATCCAAAGGCATACTCATGATAATTGTCCGTCAACCCCCAAGCTGCAGTGATGGTACGATATATGTCGGCTCGGCCGTCCCCGTCGCGATCCACCAGTTGGGTCAACTCCGGACGTTGCATGACCCATATATCCTCGCTGACAGGATCAATGTAAATCCCGAGGACTTCATGAAGCCCATCGGCAAAAAGTTGCCAATCTTGACCCTTCAATCGCCAGACCTGTCCCTCGCGGGTCGTAATGAAGAGGGCACCTGAGGGATGAAAGGCGAGCCCCCCTACCCCGAGAGTGATTTCATCTGGAATATCAACCGTTTCCACCATATACCCTTCCGGCCCCTTGGGGGCTGCCACCATCAGGAAGGCCACCAGCACCCCGCATGCCATGGCGCTAAAACGAGAAAGAGGCTCTAAAAATGAATACCGTAATTGCATAGGAAAACTCAGTTAGGGTTGGTGGTAGGTTTGTATGGAGAAAGAATGATTGGCTTCAGGCTCAATGGCTAACCAGTTTCCATCCCATTTCCCTGCGGATGCTTCCACATCGCATTGGGAACGATCCAAGTAAATATAGACAGGGGTCACCACACCAGAATCCAGGGTAAAGGTGTGCTTGAGCCCAACGCCTTTGTCGGCAGGTTCTATCACCTGCCGGATCCAGGCTCCGTTGACCGTGTATTCCATCACTGGAGCATCTACACCACGAAGTTCGTACCCTTTGAAAACCACCTGGGGGGTCAAGGTCTTGGCACCAAGTCTCAAGGGAAAGGCTCCCCAAGAGGATGAGAAGCGTTCACCCAGCACTTTTACTGGACCTCCACCTCGTTGATTGGCATTTCGCCCCCAATCAGGTCCGATGTCCAAAAAGGGACCAAACCATCCAAAGGTCGTCACACAGGTCTCAGCATCAAAACAGGCATTGACCCCACCAGGGAAACCCATCAGAACGGATCTTGGAGGCCCCTCTTCAACAAAAGCCCTCTTGAGGATCGGAGCATGGTGCGGATGCAAAGTCAGTGGATCTTCTCTCGCCGCATCATCCTGGGCCCGGACGATCCATTGATCAGGTGCGGGTGCCGCAAGCACCTTCATCACACCCTTCATGCTGAAGGCATGCCCCGGTAAGGTGCACACATACGGATAGGAACCTTCTTCAAGGGGGGCGACAAACTCCAAAAGCTCTTTTTCCCCGGATTCCAACACCTTAGTGAAATGAAGGATGACCTCCGGGATCTCAGGAACAAATTGTCGGTCCGCAGCAGCATCCCCCATGGCCCACGCTTTCTGAGCTACCATCATGGTTGTCGAAGCATCTCCCTGAATAAGCACCCAGTTATGAACCATTTCATCGTTATTGATGAAAGTCAGGGCAACCTTTTCACCAGGCAGGACTGAAAACTCCGCGACATCAAAGCGCAGCTTACCGGGAAGCGTCGAGAGGGTCACCGATCGATCAGCTTGGAGTGCATTCCCTGCAAAGAGCCATGCACCTAAAATGAGCCACATTGTCTCCCTAAAATATCGTGTGATTGCTTTCATGAAATGATGCCCGCCAGCATGCATGCGACCAAAAACATGCCAACCGGGGTGGCCACCAATACATCATAAATGGGGGCCTGATGCCAAGAATTAAACCCTCACCTCTCACCGATAGGCCTCGGATGGCCCCTTCCATTTCAGGGTGTCGTCGATGCGCTTTCCTAGTCGGGAGGATCCCCATTGGAGTCTTTGGACTCGGGTCTAGGTGAGGCAATCACCAAAAACCAGGCGTCTCCAGCGCTCTCTTTGTTGTCTCCGGCAATCACAAACAACTCGCCCTCCTTCCATATGGGCTCCAAAGGATGTTTGAGTGTGCGCACTGATTCATCAGGTTCCAACAACTGCACTTGAAGGACCTTCCCCTCCTCCAACACTTGGAAGATCAACTCGCAATCCTTGCTCATTCGGATCTTCTTGCCCGTTGCTAAAGGAAGATTCAGTTCTTTCTTGGTGAGGAGAAAGTAGTGTTCCCATTTGAAGATCTTGGTAAATTTATCATGCAGCTCCTGGTGCACAGGGCCAGCATACTGAAAGGAAGGTGACGGTTTGTCTGTTCCACAAACCAAGGAGACGGAGAGTGTGACCGGAGCATCGGCCCCCATCACAGGCTTAATAGCAGACAGGAACATCAGCAACATGACTGCGTGAAGCAAGTTTCGAAAGTATTCTGGGCACCTCTCTTTCATCGTTTTTGTGCTTGACCAAGATTATTCAAATGCAACTTCGGCCCGCAATGGCAAAAATCAATCATTGCTGATCCACATGACTGAAACGCGCTCAGACTCAGACCGAAAGGAAATCACACCCCGTGGAGGCATGGAGCTATCCTTCGACTCGTAATACCCCATCGCAGAAGTTCCTGACTTGATCGATTCCGAGGAGATGGTGTCGGGCACCAGCTTGGAATTGTCTGCCCGCTGGAACCACCAAAGGGCGATCAAGCAGCCAAGGCTTATGGGCAGGACCGTTCTCCATAAAAAATGCAACCTTGTCATGAAACCACCATCCTGCCGCCCGACCGATGCGGGATCCTCCAAGGAGTGAATCCTTTGCATCACCCGCTGCGCCAAAAAGGAAGCCTGAAATGGCATGCCATGCTCTAGCTCTGATATCTCGCCCATACGCTCAAACTCCTTGAGAAGACGGCGATGGTAGGCACCGCACTCCGGCAGCTTGTCCATTTCACGGCGAAGGGCTTCTTCTTCAGGTCTCGATAGCTCTCCATCTACCAGAGCCTGAATCTTTAGCATCATTTCATGATTCATGTGTTTGATTTCTCTTTTGCATCATTGGTTCCAGAATACTGGCCAAGTGCTTACGCGCATAAAACAGACGCGACATAATGGTACCGATGGAACAGTTCATCGACTCAGCCATTTCAGCATAGGACAATTGCTCATAGGTGTGCATGACCAATACGGAGCGATGATCGGCACTCAGTGCCTGCATGGCCTGATCCACCAACTGGCTCAACTCCTGCCTTTCCAATCCTTCCAGCGGATCGTATTCCACGACCGGCAGCCTGAGATCAGGTCCCTTTTCAGTTTCCAACATGGCTTCGATACTTTGATCGAAACGCCAACGCTTCGATTTTCTTAAAAAATCGAGGCACACATTGATGGTCACACGTGTCATCCATGTTGAAAAACGACTTTGACTTCCAAACTGCCCAATGCGCTGCCAGGCCTTGACCCAGGCCGTTTGAGCCATATCCAGCGCCAGGTCCTCATCCCGAACGATCGAATAGGCACGCACGTAGACTCGGCTGGAATGGCGCTGGACTAGCGTTTCAAAGGCATCTTTGTCCCCCGATTGAGCCTTGGAGACGAGCACATCATCCGGATCCTCACCAGCGTGGAACTTGGGATTTGTATGTTCTGACGCCTCGGACACTTTGGTTATTCATCAGAGGCTACAACTTGCCCTTGGTGCTTGGGATTTGATCCTGAATACGGGGATCATGAGAGCAGGCAAAGTCAACTGCTTTGGCAAAAGCCTTGAACAGAACCTCTACGACGTGATGAGGCTCCTCCCCGTAGAGTAATTCGAGGTGAAGGTTGCATTTGGCTGCGTTGGTAAACCCCTGAAAGAACTCCCTCGCCAAGCCAAAGCGAAATCGGGAAGACATGTCCTGATTCTGTTCTTCGGGTGAAAGGATTCGGTAAGCCATGCTGTCCATTCCTTTCCACACAAGATACGGTCGACCGCTAAAATCAATCACGCAGCGAGCAAGACACTCATCCATGGGTACATAAGCTTCGCCTGTGAAGGGATTTCGTGGATCGAAGGCAAAACCATAGCGGCGAATGCCCTCCTTGTTCCCCAAGGCATCCAGGAAAGCTTCTCCCAGAGCGATACCACAATCCTCAACAGTGTGGTGGCCATCCACTTCAATATCTCCCTGACAATGGAGCTCCAAATCAAGCACGGAGTGCCGCGCCAAAAGATCGAGCATGTGATCGAAGAAGGCAATCCCAGTCGCGTTCTGATACTCACCCCTCCCATCGATATTCAGGGAAAGTTTGACATGGGTTTCTCCGGTTTTTCTGTCAATTTGCGCAATACGCCTCATCACTGCTTCTTATCCCATGTTGGCATGGGCAACAAAAGAACAAACTTTCAGGCGCTTCCCCGCAGTTGGGTGGAGGATTCTACCTGGTCTTCATCCAGCACTTCCAAATCGACCAATTTCCACTCGTCGTCCACGGCCTTGACCTCCAGTTCTGCACGATAGGCGTTTCGGCGGGTATGAATGTGGCCCCAATGTTCCACCGTTCCGGTAATCTCCCATTTTACGCTGAGAGAAAAGCTCTGTGCCCGCATTGAGTGCGAGGTTGGCTCGGATTCGAGCCAATGGACATTCCGGACTCGGGAATGCGCTCCGCCCTGCTCGGTTAAAATCAATCCTTTTTTAATCTGAAGATAAAGCTTTTCCAAATAATCTCCATCAGCACTTCGCGAAAGTGCCGAGTAGACATCCGCATCCTGCAAGTAATCAAACGACCGATAAATATTCCGCAGGAGCACTTCGGCAATTTTATTTTGCTCGGGCGGGGTTGGAAGAGGAGCTTCCTTGGTTGGATGTGGGATCACCATTTGCTGCCAAACAGGATTCCACCATCCAAACCAGCCACCCAGCACCAGCAGGGGAACCGCTATCTTCCAGTTTCGCTTCAGCGCGAAAGCGCCACCCGAAAAGGCGGCAAGAAGGAACAGCAAGGACAACGGCATGGTTGGCACCGATGGAACAGGAGGCAAGGAAAGCCATGAAGAGACCTGAGGCCCGAAAGCATGCTTCGGGGATTGCCATTGCCATGTGCGCTCGTTATCCGTGAAGAAAAACCTCTCACCAGGCTGATCGAACACATAGGTCATGGTGTTAAGAAGTGGGGTCACTTCGTTGAAAAAAGACCATTCCAAAGAGGCCGATTGAAAGTTCCCCTTCGTCGGGAAAGATAGTATCATGCCCACTCTCGCGTTCGCGACGCCCACTTTCTTACGCTCCTGTTTCTTCGCAAAATCCCGAATATCCAGAGTGAAGAAATCGAGACGATCGAGTTGGGCTGTGATCTCCATCCCATCGATATGTGTCTGACAAACCTCCTGCAGAAAACCAGGAAGCACCTTCTCCATGACATCTTGTTCCGCCACAGAAAGGTAATCGGCCTCCTCTCGCTGGAGAGGCAGCCAGGTTTCCAACGTCAACAAAGGCACCAGAATCTCAAAGCGAATTTCCCGAGGTTCGAGATAAAGATAGGCGTAGGTCGCGCTGTAACTGGTCACCCCCAGCAGTGCTTCACGACGCTGCTTCATCCATTCCCTTCGCTCTTTCCAGTAAATACGGTCATTGCGCGGCGGATTTTCCCAATCCAATGCGATCGAGTGAGGTGAGCGTGGACCAATCTGAACGGGAAAGTCCAAACGAGCGCCTTTTTGCAGCAGAATCAAATCCATCACAGATGGAACAGGGGCGTCACTGCCGCCAAATTGTTGTGTAAAGGTAAGGTAATCAGGCTGCTGCTCCATTGGTAGATGGAAATAATAGTAAACGCCCAGTTCCATGACCTGATCCAGCCGCACCCCCGTTTCTGGAATTTCGCTGAGGTCCACTTCGGTAATCTCTCCTGGAAGAGGCTCTCCATCTTTGAGAAAAACCCTGAAATACTGCTTCAAAAAAGATCGATGCAACTCCGATGCCGTCATGAGATTTTCTCGAGACACTGTTTGCTCCCCATCGGCCTTGAGCTGATGGTAAAGCACCAGATCTTCAACCAGAATGCGCAATTCAACTTGAAGATGGTCAGGGTAAATATCGGCAACCGCTGTGCTGAGAGAAATAGGATGCCCTACAAGGGAGTGAACCAGTCCCATAGTCAACGAAGCAATGACCCCGAAAACCCGTAGTAAACGATGCTGTAACAAGCGTGTATGCAAGAACCGCATAGGGTCAATTTAAATATCTGACAGAAAAAGGAAAGACTCTTCAAGGCCGCAGAAGATCCCGGAAGCCAACGCCACCCAAGCTACCCTGCAAGAGTTTCAATTTGAATTTATGAGCACTTTTCAGTAAGTTATATCCGGTGTTTTTCTGACAGTAGCAACGAAAAAAGTCAGGCTTTGCCGCTTTTGAATTCAATTATGGAACGAAGAGACTTTTTAAGACTCTCGACATGCCTTCTGGCTGGGGGGATTCCTCTGGATATATTGGAGGCTTCCCAAACCTATCGCATCCTCAAAGGGGATACCTTGTCGGCTATTGCAAAAAAGTTCGAGACGACCGTTGCAAAGCTCAAACAACTCAATGGTCTCAAATCCGACCGAATTCTCGTTGGACAATCGCTCAAGGTTCAGGAAACGGTTCGCTCGACACTCCAGGCTTCTACGGTCAGTAAGATTGCCAAAGCCCCCATCAACCGCTCCAAGTGGAAACATATCATTATGCACCACAGCGCGACGACTCAAGGAAGCGCTAAGAGCTTTCATCAGGCGCATCTAAGGAGAGGCATGGCCAATGGACTTGCCTATCATTTTGTCATTGGAAATGGCAAGGGATCCAAAGATGGGATGATTGAGATCGGCCACCGCTGGCGAGGGCAACTCAATGGCGGCCATGTCAAAAACGAATGGTTCAATGGAAACTCGATCGGGATATGCATGGTGGGTAATTTCGAGAAATCCAAACCCACTGCCCAGCAAATACAAAGCCTCCATCAACTTCTTGCTCACTTAAAGGGGGGTGGATTATTTAAGGCAAAATTGAGACTTTTCGCCCACAAGGAACTCCCCAGGGAGCAGACCCTTTGCCCTGGCAAGCATCTGGATCTCAAGGCACTGCACCGCACTTACGGCCGACTACCCAGCTGAGCGGGCCTGAGCTTTGATCTGCTGAACCATCGCATTGAGACCCGTGCTTCGAGTCGGACTCAAGTGCCGATCTAAACCCAACCTCGAAAAGATCGCCTTTTCATCATACGCAATGATTTCTGAAATCGACTTCCCTGAAAACATCAGGTGAAGGATATAGACCAACCCCTTGACAATTTGCGAGTTGCTATCAGCGACAAAGGACAAGCATGGCGGAGTTTGATCGTCGGTTTGAGATTTTAGCCACACCGTAGCCTG
>Ga0163109_10001122_pt1 | contig 21245 bp, 20 predicted proteins | sample CRUFie1St13metaG_FD_108704 | JGI IMG/M metagenome (GOLD analysis project Ga0163109, IMG submission 108704) | Marine microbial communities from the Costa Rica Dome - CRUD Field 142mm St13 metaG | ecosystem: Environmental > Aquatic > Marine > Oceanic > Photic zone | place: Costa Rica: the Eastern... | reverse complement strand
TTCGTACTGGGGTGGCCTCTAGAATGGTCCGAGATCCTGATTATTTTTGTGCCAATCTTCTTACCGATGCTCGACAACTTCGGTGTCAACCCCTACTTCTTTGCGATGCTCGTCGCCCTGAATCTGCAGACCTCGTTCCTGACGCCGCCGATGGCTATGTCCGCATATTACTTAAAGGGTGTACTGAAGAACCGAATCGAGCTCATGGAAATTTTTAAGGGGCTGATGCCCTACCTTGGGATCGTGATATTTAGCATGGTGCTTCTGTATCAATTCCCAGAAATTGCTCTATGGCTCCCTGATTACCTGTTCGGGGAATATGTTCCATAATGCCCGAGGATAGCCAGACGATCGCAGAAACCGTTAGCGCTGTTGCGGACGGACGCTTAAGCTCCAGGCAGTGGGTAGAGCACTGCCTAGAACACGTTCGCAACAACGAAGCGCTAGGATCCTGGTCATTCATCGATGAAGCGCGTGCGCTAGCACGAGCAGACCAGATGGATGGGATCCGCAAGGACGGCAGTGCGCTCGGTTCCCTACACGGATGTCCGATAGGCGTAAAAGATATCATCGAAGTAAAGGCTATGCCGCACGGGTGCGGATCACCTTTGATGGGCCAGGTCTCAGATCAAAACGCAGTTTTGGTCGATGCACTAGAGGCCGCGGGAGCGGTGATCCTAGGCAAAACAGAGACCACCGAATTTGCATTTTTAAATCCAGCGCGCACTAAGAACCCACATTCGCAGGAATACTCTCCGGGAGGGTCGTCTGCCGGCTCCGCCACTGCGGTGGCGTCCGGAGATGTACCAGTCGCGATCGGATCACAGACAAATGGTTCGGTCATTCGTCCCGCATCTTACTGCGGGGTTTACGCCATGAAACCCTCGGCCGGAACTATCCCGAGAATAGGCGTATTCGAGCAGTCCCCAACGTTGGACCAGATCGGTTTATTTGCGACATCCCTTGAGGACCTCGGTTTGGTGACCGATGCTTTATCGATTCACGATAGCCGCGACCCACACAGCATCGCCGCGCCAAGACCGTCATGCGTTCAAGGCGTCCGCTCAGAGCCTCCGATAGATCCAAACTTTGCGATCCTAACCTTGCCGTACAGCCAGCTACAGTCAAGAGCATGCACAGAGGGATTCCGTGAATTAGCAGACTCGCTTGAGGGACAGGTAGAGGTTCTGGAAGCACCACCCATGTTCGAGGAACTCATCAAGGCACACCGCGTCATTCACCTGACCGAGGCTTACCGTGCATTCGACAGACTTGGATTCAACGAGAGCCCACACCTATCTAAAATACTGGCGGATATGCTCGAAGAAGGTAAAAACTTTGCGCAAGACGAGTACGAAGAGGCACTCGATATCAGAGCATCGCTAGAATCGTTTTTTCAAAGTTTCTTCGAAGACTTTGACGCGATACTGTCCCCATCGGCATCAGGTGAGGCGCCGCTTCTCAATGAGGGACACACGGGTAATCCAATCTTTTGTACCGTATGGACCTTAGCGGGCCTACCAACCTTGAATCTCCCCATAATGCGGGGCGAAAATGGGCTTCCGATTGGGTTACAAATGGTTGGTCGCCTAAGAGACGATGCACGTCTACTAAGAACAGCGCGCTGGTTTATGGCCACGCTTTTTGATGAAGGAGAAGCTTAATGCTTTCACAACAGGTAAAAGTAAGCCTAGCAGTGATCGCGACGATTTTGTTTGCGATTTTTATTTTTGGTCTATCTCATAGTATCTCCACGGGCTTCGCTGGATTCTGGGGGGGGCTCCCGTTCGCAATTATCGCAACAGGGGTTGTAGGTATGGCCTGTTATGACCTCTGGGACGAGACAATTAGACAAAAAGATTAGCGGTAGCCCATCAAATAGACGGATTTGTTCGATCTTAATATTTGCGTTATTCGGATTATCAAGTCGCCCATCGACTTAACCTTTTTTCCTCATAAAAAACGAGGGCATTATCATGCCGGTCATCACGACCATCGACGATCTTAAGCAGATATATAGACGCCGAGTTCCCAAGATGTTTTACGACTACGCGGAGACCGGCAGCTGGACCGAACAAACCTTCCTCGAAAATTCAGCCGATTTTCAAGACCTACACTTCAGACAAAAAATAGCGGTCAACATGGAGGGTAGATCGACTGAGACCGAGATGGTCGGCCACCCAGTATCAATGCCCGTCGCACTAGCTCCCGTTGGTCTCACCGGGATGCAATGTGCGGACGGCGAAATAAAAGCCGCCCGAGCCGCTGAGAGGTTTGGTGTCCCCTTCACATTATCCACCATGTCAATCTGCTCGATTGAAGACGTAGCAGCACACACCGATAAACCTTTTTGGTTCCAGGTATATACCCTAAAAGACGACGACTTTATGCGTCGTCTGATGGAGCGAGCAAAGGCGGCGAGTTGCTCCGCTCTGGTTATCACGGTCGATCTCCAAATGTTAGGCCAACGACACAAGGATATAAAAAATGGGCTCTCAGCCCCGCCCAAGCTGACCCTTAAATCTGTCGCGGACATGATGACAAAAGTCCGATGGGGTCTTGAGATGCTTGGAACCAAGCGCAGATTCTTTGGCAATATCGTCGGTCACGCCAAAGGCGTAAGTGACGCATCCTCACTCAGTAGCTGGACCGCGGAGGCGTTTGATCAATCGCTGGATTGGAAACGCATCGGACAACTAATAGAAATGTGGGACGGCAAAGTGATTCTCAAAGGCATCCTCGACATGGCCGACGCGTTAAAGGCCGCAGAGCTTGGTGCAGACGCGATCGTCGTATCTAATCATGGTGGACGTCAATTGGACGGTGCATCAAGTTCGATTCGGATGCTCTCCCACATTGTCGATACGGTAGGTCATAAAACTGAAGTATTGTTCGATAGTGGAATTCGTTCAGGTCAGGATGTGTTGAAAGCAATCGCTCTGGGAGCAAAAGGTACAATGATAGGCCGGGCCTATACCTATGGACTTGGGGCCAACGGAGAGCAAGGTGTGACCGATGCTCTAAAAATCATCCATAAAGAGTTGGACACCACGATGGGACTCTGCGGCCGAACCACGATCAAAGATATAGACCAGGATATTCTGATCGTCCCCGAAGATTTTCACCGAAAATAGTTCAAATTGAATCAGTAGATCGTACACGAAGTATTTATCGCCAAAAAGGAATCACCAGTCACGTGACAAATGATCTAATCATTGATCGCATTCTACGAAGCGTCATCCCTGTGCTGATAGTTGTCTTTATTGGCTACATCTACGGCAGGTGGCGTAAACCAGATATGTCTATGATCAACAAGCTGTGCATGGAACTACTTGTCCCTATTCTAATTTTTTCTGTGCTGGCGGGGAAAAATGTTCAACTCGCAGAGTATGTCACTCTGGCATTAGGAGTGGGTTGCGTTATCTTGGGTTGCGGATTAATCACTTGGCTTCTTTGCCTGTTATTCAAAATCGAATCCAAAACATTTGTCCCTCCGATGATGTTTACCAACACCGGAAACTTGGCGTTTCCGTTGGTTCTTTTGGCGTTTGGTCAGGAGGCGATGCCCGCAATCGTTGTCGTTTTCATAGTCTCGCAATTTTTACACTTCTCAATTGGCTTTTATATCTTGGACAAAGACGCCAAACTCATTAACCCAATCTCAGCTCCAACTGTCCTAGCGACCGTTGTCGGAATCGCGGTCGCAGTAACGCCGGTAGAGGTAAACGAGACAATACTGGTACCGTTAGATTTCTTGGCAAATACAGGAGTGACGCTTGTGCTGTTTGCTCTTGGTATCCGGATGAATAGCGTTTCTGCCCGTGATCTTAAGATAGCGGTTTTCGGAGCGATATGGTGTCCACTGGTCAGTCTTGTTATCGCATTTTCACTACGGCCACTTCTGGACTTGAACCCAATTCAATGGAGCGTTTTCTTGCTATTCGCAGCACTCCCACCCGCTGTACTTTGCTTCATGTTGGCTGAACAATACAAACAAGAACCGACCCGGGTCGCTTCGATCGTTTTAATTGGAAACATAGCGGCGATCATATGGATCCCCTTTGCGCTCGCCATGGCGCCTCCTACTTAGCGGACGAGCGAATCTTAGAGTAGTCAAAATTAGCCCCTGGATCGACTTTGCGCCCAGGAGCGATGTCACGGTGGCCAACGATATGTTCATTGGGGATTTCATAGGTCACGCAAAGTCGATCGCATATGCTGGAAAGTGAGCGATATTGTTCTTCTGTAAATGGTCCCTCTTCCTGGCCTATCAATTCAATCCCGATACTAAAATCATTACATCTGGCCCTTCCCTGAAAATCCGACTCACCGGCATGCCAGGCACGCTTATCGAAAGCGACAGATTGATAGACCGTGCCGCCACGCCCAATTACCAGATGAGACGAGACGCGAACTTCTCTCAATTTCTCAAAAAAAGCGTCGGCTTCGTTATCTAACAACCCCTGAAAGAATGCCATGACGGGCAAAGGATTAAATGAATTAGGTGGTAAAGCGATCGCGTGAATTACAATTAAATCGATGGTATCGCTCGGTCTCTCATCGAAATGTGGACTCGGAATCCACAGAGCGTCAGAAAAGCGATGATTCTTCATAGCACAATAGGGGCCCAACTTGGTACATTACATCCTTTAGAATTGGATGACACTGTGACCGCTTTACCTCTCATCGTCGGATTTGGCGGCATCAATGCCGCGGGCCGGAGTTCGGACCATCAGGCATTTAGACGCCTCATCATGGACGCCCTCGCGTCATCTGAGAGAACTCGCACCATTAACCAAATAGGCGCGCTAACCGGGATGGGGACAAAACTCTCTCCCACCGACAGTCAAGCGTACCATATCCTCAACAACACACTCATCCGAAGGATTCATGAGGATTGGTTTGATCCCGACGACGTCCCTCTCCATAGGCTGGGCTATACAAAAGATCCAATCTCGATCTGGCTGAACCCGCTGCAAGCGCCAAACCCACTTCCCCTCGGCTGGCGTATCGGACGTAAAGAAAATCGACAAACGGAATACATCATCGAAGCCGGAGACGTACTGAAGCCATCTACGAAGAAACTGTCTGTCCAGGCCGCAGGAATGGCACCTACTGGTTTTCGTCCAGACATGTTTTACCCGTCTCGGAACCATCCTCGAACCCTGCAACTTGCCCTATTCGCGCTCTCTGATTGCTGGCTGAGTTCGGGCCTAAAGTGGCATCAGATTAAGCAACATATTGCCCCAAATCAGGTTGCTGTATTTGCAGGCTCCTCAATTGGGCAAATGGATAATTTAGGGTTCGGGGGCATGTTGAAAAGTGCTCTTGTCGGCAAACGCACAACATCAAAGCAGTTGCCGCTAGGATATCCACAAATGCCCGCAGACTTCGGTAACGCCTACGTATTGGGAAGTCTCGGAAGATCTGGTGCGAACATGGGAGCCTGCGCAAGCTTTCTCTACAACCTCCACCATGCCGTTGACGGTATACACGAGGGGCGTTACAAAGTTGCAATCGTCGGAGGAGCGGACTGTCCTATCACACCTGAAGTGATCGAGGGTTTCCGTGCCATGGGGGCCCTCGCTGAGGACCAAGGATTACGTGAACTTGATGGCCTTAGCGACAGCGATACACCTGATTATCGTCGAACCAGCAGACCGTTCGGTATCAACTGCGGTTTCACAATTGGAGAATCGAGTCAGTATGTAATTTTGATGGACGATCATTTAGCTGTAGAACTTGGCGCGACCGTTTACGGCTCAATTCCAACCGTGGCTAGCCACGCTGATGGTGGTAAGCGAAGCATCTCTACGCCGGGTGCGGGCAACTATCTTACCGTCGCCCAAGCCGCAGCCAGCATCCACGATCTGCTCGGCAAAGACGTACTCGCGCACGAAACTGTTGTTCAAGCTCACGGAACGAGTACCCCGCAAAATCGCGTCACCGAATCGGATGTCTTATCACGAGTTGCGCGAACCTTTGGTGTGGAAAACTGGGCTGTTTGTGCGGTTAAAAGTCAACTTGGCCACTCGCAAGGGACCGCAGGTGGCGATCAGTTAGCCATCAGCCTCGGTACCTTTGCATCACAGATCACTCCCGGAATCCAGACGACAGACGCGGTTGCTCCAGATGTGGTCCAAGATGGCTTGGATTTTGTCTTTAAATCCAGAGAACAACGCGTATCAGCGGCGCTCATTAATGCCAAAGGGTTTGGAGGCAACAACTCAACCGCAGCCATCCTATCCCCGGAGGCAACTGCGTTACTTCTCAAGTCTCGCCACGGCGAGATTAATTTTCTGGGCTCAGATAAAGTTCAAGCCTTGCAGGAACGCTACCGGCATAAGATTGATCGTGGAACCATTGAGATTCTCTACAATTATGGGGAAGGCATTGTCGAAGGACCAGATCTAGGGATGACTATAAAGTCGATCTCAGTACCGGGATTTGGCGCAGAAATGCCACTCGATTACGCAAAAACAAAATACTCAGACTTGATCAAAACTAAAGCTCCATCCCAAGAATAAGTGCATCTTCGCGGCCATCTTTGGTCGGATAATACTGCCGGCGTCGGCCTATTTCGTTAAACCCTTGGCTTAAATACATTTGGATCGCCGGTTGATTTGACTCCCGGACTTCCAAAAATATCTGTCGCGCACCCTGGCCCCGTGCATCCTCAACCAAGTATCTCAGCATTTGGCTACCCAACCCTCGGTCTTGTAGGTGGGGTTCAACAGCGAGGTTTAAAATATGCGCTTCATCTAATGTGATCGATAGAAATGCCTGTGTTACATGCCTGAGCTGACCAACAAGTTCACCTAACCAGATTCGATATTGAACAGACCTGCAACCGCTGATGATTGCACGCGACCACGGAAACTCGTATGCGCGCGCCTCCAGTTCGCACACAGCATCCAGATCATTGTCACTCATCAATCTGAAGGAAAGGCTATCGATATTAGACACAGTGGTAATTTTGAATCGTCCGCCACGCCGCTCGCTTTGCATCACCAGACACTGTCATTTCATCAAGCGCGGGTAGCATCAGAGCGTCAGAAAATATGATGGATAGGTCAAGAGATGAGCCAGATAATACTATTAAGGGCTCTTGAGCGCGTGTTTCAGCCCATCTTCTGTGTAACCACGCATCTAGGGCCTCGTGAGCTTGCGCCTCGCTCTGATCTCTGAAACCAGCGATTGGCCAATGAAAATACTGCCAATCAGCACCACTGTGCTCTGGCGAAAGAATTCTCATCAAGTCCTGACAGATTCCCGTTAGCCGACCTTCCAGCAAACCCCCGGCCCAAACAGGAAGCTCGCACGCCATGAGTGTATTTGCTGTAACAGCACTGACCACAGAAAACTCCAGTGACTCTTTTTTAATTGGCCCACTGGGTACATTTTTCTCGGCGGCTATCGGTACCTCAACCAACTCGTCTATTCGGGGCGAATAGACCTTTATATCAATGTCAACGTCTGCCAAACCTTGGTCAGGTTCCGCAAGACGTTCTACAACCTTACCCTCCCGGTGTGCTTCGGTTTTGGTTTCCTTTGCGGCCACCAAAAATTCAGAGGATACTCGATTTCGAGAAACGACGACCGGGATACCCATCGCGTCCAGAATTCTCCTCGATTCATCTGGCGATAGCGTCTGCATCATATCCCTTCAGATTTTTGAGGGTGCCGCTTCTTTAATGGCTTTTCAATCAAATTGAGCGCATGGAGGTATGCTTTCGCCGAGGCGACAATGATATCGGTATCAGCACCCAAACCATTGACGATACGACCCGACTTCTCAAGACGAACAGTAACTTCACCCTGCGAATCTGTGCCAGTCGTGATAGCGTTCACTGAATACAGTTGGAGATCACTGCCCGATTTTGCGACTGATTCTATCGCCTTGTAAACAGCATCAACCGGTCCATCTCCCTCTGCTTCTGCGTCGATATCTGACCCATCTACCCGTAACTTCAAATTCGCTATAGGCGCAACGCCCAGTTTAGATGTTACCGACAAGTCAGTGAGTTCATACCGCGCCCTGTCAGCTTCGGTTTTCTGCGCGTTCATCAGGGCCTGGAGATCTTCATCGAAAATCTCGTGCTTCCTATCAGCCAGGTCCTTGAACCTCACAAATGCCTCGTTCAACGCCTTCTCATCCGCCAAAATAATACCCAATTCATCCAAGCGAGACTTAAAGGCCGCGCGACCTGAATGCTTACCAAGTACCATTTTATTGGTGTGCCACCCAACATCTTCAGCGCGCATGATCTCGTAGGTTTCACGGTGCTTTAAAACGCCATCCTGATGGATACCTGATTCGTGAGCGAAGGCATTGGCCCCTACGATTGCCTTGTTGGGCTGCACTGGAAAACCAGTGACAGACGAAACAAGTCGTGATGAAGGTACAATGTGTTGTGTATCAATATGCGTTTCGACGTCGACGATATCAGAGCGTGTCTTCACAGCCATAACCACTTCCTCGAGCGACGTATTACCAGCGCGCTCACCCAAACCATTGATGGTGCATTCAATCTGACGACAACCGGCGCGAACAGCAGCGAGTGAATTTGCGACGGCTAGTCCAAGATCGTTATGACAGTGCACTGAAAAAATTGCTTTATCGGAATTCGGGATTTTCGTTAACAGCGTACGCACTGTCTCCTCAATCTGAAACGGTAGGTTGTATCCAACAGTATCTGGAAAATTACAAGTCGTGGCTCCCGCATCGATCACAGCCTCAAATACTCGAGCTAGAAAGTCGATCTCAGATCGACCCGCATCCTCAGCTGAGAACTCAACATCATCGGTGTATGAACGTGCTTTTTTTACCGCATAAACCGCTTGTTCAATAACTTCTGCAGGTTCAAGCCTTAGCTTGTGCTTCATATGAATTGGACTGGTTGCAATAAATGTATGAATCCGACGCCGAGGCGCTGACGCGATGGCCTCTGCCGCAACTTCGATATCACGGTCAAGCGCCCGCGCCAAGCTGCACACTGTCGATTCCGTAATTGCGGAGGCGACCGCTTTAACAGCGTCACAATCACCCGGACTGGCAACCGCAAAACCGGCTTCGATTACATCCACCCTGAGCCGCTCCAGCGCTTTGGCAATTCGTACTTTCTCGTCACGTGTCATCGATGCGCCGGGGCTCTGCTCCCCGTCACGTAAAGTCGTATCAAATATGATTAATTGGTCTTTTGCCATCTTAAACTCTCCAACGGGCTATAGCCGCCCGGCAGCGCAAACAAAAAGGTAGAAACAAAGAATGGAAAATTGAACCGCCCATCAGGGCAGTCGACGGCCAAGTAAAGTGATGTAGTTGGTTCGATATAACCTCATGATTTGAGGATGCCAATGAACGACCGATTGTGCAAGTCAGTTTTTACAAAAGGATTTTGGGTAACTGAAGCCAATCATACACCTTCAACAATCCTGAAATCACGGTCCACACCATCAGACAAAGCATCAAGCGCTGCCTGATATGCGTTAGAATCATATGCGCTTTGTGCAACAGCTAAGGTCGGCCACTCGACGATGACCGTTCTTTCCAATAGCCCGGAGCCCGAGGCATAGATCGAAGGACCACGAACGAGAAAGCAACCGCCCTCGCTTTCGACGACTAACCTTGCTAGTTCGGCATAAGCGCTTAGTTTGTTGTGATCATAGATCTCACGATAACAACTGACCCAATAACCTTTTTGCATTTTTCATCCTCTAGGGTTGTATTATTTTATTTCTAAATAACTGGCTAGCTTCATCCCGCCCAATGTACTAGAGGCCACTAGACCTATCAGAACAAACATCTCAAGTAGGTGGTCGGTTCCGGGTCGAAACAGCAACACCAACCCAAGGCTCACAACAAACCCAATGCCACCACAAACTACCTGACGGCGAGCTTCATTCTTCGATACACGGGGGATGTCCTCATCGATGATCCCTCGTTTACTCTTTTTCCGACGCATCATGTTTCACTTCTAAACGATCTTTTAACCAGAGCACCGGTCCGCTTAAGACATAACATCCCGTTAGTAAAAACAACACTCTAGGCGGATCCAGAGATACGAAAGCAAAAATGAGAGCGGCCGCCATAATACTCAGCAATGGTACGCGAGCTTTAAGATCAGAGTTTTTAAAAGATGGATAGAGAACAGATGAAACCATTAAAAGACCACATAATGCTGTCAGAACAACCATTACCAATGCCACCGTCTCGCCTTGGATTTTAGAATCAACTAATGTCCACACCGCCGATGCCAAGAAGTAAGCAGCAGCAGGGCAGGCGAGACCCACAAAATAGTTAGAGTCGACAACTTCGCGTTGTATGTTGAAGCGTGCCAGTCGTAGCGCTGTTCCCGCAACGTAAATGAAAGCAGCCACCCAACCCAGTTTACCTAGCGCAGACAGTGACCAACTGAATACCAAGACTGCGGGCGCGACGCCAAAAGCCACCACGTCGCTTAATGAATCATATTGCGCGCCAAACTCGCTTTGAGTATTCGTCAGTCGAGCTACGCGACCATCAAGTCCATCGAAAAGACCCGATACCAGAATTGCAATCGCCGCAGTTTCAAAGAGGCCTTCACCTTGGTAGACGGCACGAGTCGCAGTGATAATCGAAAAAAATCCCGCTAGCAACCCGGCCGTAGTGAGGATATTTGGAAGCAGGAAAATACCTTTTGAATGAGCCATCGCGACAAACGGACCCGAAGGCCCGCATCTAATCAGTTCTTATCTTTATCAACTAGCTTGTTGGCCGCAATCCACGGCATCATGGCACGCAGTTGCTCCCCGACCTGTTCTATCGGATGCGCTGCATTGTTCCGACGACGAGCGGTCATCGACGGATAGTTCGTCTGTCCTTCAGTAATGAACATCTTCGCATATTCGCCATCTTGTATACGACGCAATGCCTCCCGCATCGCGAACCTCGATTCTTCATTGATAACTTCAGGCCCGGTGACATACTCGCCGAACTCTGCGTTGTTTGAAATCGAGTAATTCATGTTTGCAATGCCGCCTTCGTACATCAGGTCAACAATCAGTTTAAGCTCGTGTAGACACTCAAAATAAGCCATTTCTGGCGCATAGCCCGCCTCGACTAGGGTCTCAAAGCCGGCCTTTACAAGCTCAACACAACCACCACAGAGGACAGCCTGTTCACCAAATAAATCTGTCTCCGTTTCATCTTTGAACGTTGTCTCTATGATACCCGTTCGACCTCCACCGACGCCGGAAGCATAAGACATAGCCATATTCTTTGCATTGCCTGACGCATCCTGATGGATTGCTACGAGATCCGGCACACCACCTCCCCGGACATATTCACTCCGGACGGTATGTCCTGGTGCCTTAGGAGCGATCATGATCACATCGAGATCACTCCTCGGAATCACCTGATTGTAGTGAATCGAAAAGCCATGCGAAAACGCCAGTGCCGCTCCTTGTTTGATATTCGGCTCAATCTCCGATCTGTAGAGATCACCATGAAACTCGTCAGGTGTCAGAATCATGACCAAATCAGCTTGAGCCACAGCTTCTGCCACCGGAAGAACTTTGAGGCCATGGGCCTCTGCTTTAGCGACCGAAGATGAGCCTGCACGCAGACCGACGGTAACATCTACACCCGAATCTTTTAGGTTGCACGCCTGCGCGTGGCCCTGCGAGCCATAACCAATGACCGACACTTTTTGGGATTGGATGATCGACAGGTCGCAGTCTTTGTCGTAATAAATTTGCATGAGATATTTTCCTCTAGTTATCTTGACTGGCTACACAGACAGAACACGTTCGCCACGCGCAATACCGCTGACGCCGCTTCGAACCACCTCCAAAATGGCCGAAGTACCAATCGACTCAATGAATGCGTCAAGCTTTTCACTCGCCCCGGTCAGCTGAACTGTGTACACGGCAGGAGCTACATCAACAATTTGACCGCGGAAGATGTCACATGTCCGCTTGACTTCGGCACGCTGGGTACCAGTCGCTTTGATCTTAATCAGCATTAGCTCGCGTTCAATATGATCTCCTTCGGTAAGATCAACAAGTTTGACGACATCGATGAGCTTGTTGAGCTGTTTTGTGATCTGCTCAATGACGCCATCTTCACCGATCGTAGTCACTGTAAGACGCGACAATGTCGAATCCTCTGTTGGGGCGACAGTCAACGATTCGATGTTAAAACCACGCTGTGAAAATAAACCGACAACGCGAGACAACGCACCAGGCTCGTTCTCCATCAGAACCGAAATTATATGTCTCACTTCGTGCGCTCCGTTTTACTCAAAACCATATCTTTCATAGAGCCAGTTGGAATATGCATCGGATAAACGTGCTCGTCCGGGTCCACATAAATATCCATGAAGACCACACGATCTTTCATTGAGAAACATTCTTCCATTCTCGTTTTTAATTGAGCCGGATCTGTCACCTTCATCCCGACGTGACCATAAGCCTCCGCCAGTTTGACAAAATCCGGCAAAGAATCGGAGTAAGTTGACCCAGCGTAACGGCCGCCGTACTGCATGTCTTGCCACTGTTTAACCATCCCCAATGCCGCGTTATTCAGATTAATAATCTTCACGGGCATTTTGTACTGAGTGCAGGTCGACAACTCTTCGATGCACATCTGGATTGATCCCTCGCCCGTGACGACCGCAACCGTGCTTTCGGGGTGAGCAAGCTGCACACCCATCGCCGCAGGCAACCCGAACCCCATGGTTCCGAGTCCGCCTGAATTCACCCATTGGCGAGGTTTATCGTACTTGTAATATTGCGCGGCGAACATTTGGTGTTGGCCGACGTCAGAACAAATAAAAGCTTCACCGTTAGTCACTTCATAAAGGACTCGTATTACATCTTGCGGCATGATTTGGTCGCGACGCGTGTACCGATCTCCTGTCCAAAGACCATGCTTTTCACGCCAACCGTTGATCGTCTCCCACCATGCCTCCAAAGCTTTCTGATCAGGCTTTACGTCCATTTGGGTCAGCATCTCAACCATATCTGCCAAGACTGATTTAACAGGCCCAACTAATGGCACCTCGATATGACGTACTGTTTTCTGGATAGATGCCGGGTCAATATCGATGTGTACTATGCGCGCGTTGGGACAGAATTTTTTCGGATTGTTCGTCACTCGGTCATCGAAACGAGCACCGACTGCAAAAATCACGTCTGCTTGGTGCATCGCTTGGTTTGCCTCATAGAAACCATGCATCCCGAGCATCCCAATAAACTGGTCATCGGACCCAGGAAATGCTCCGAGACCCATAAGAGTATTAGTCACAGGATATCCGAGCCGTCTGGAGAGTTCCGTTAGCTCCTGCGCCGCATCGCCCAGGACAACACCGCCACCCGCGTAGATGACCGGCCTGCTCGCCTCCAACAAAAGATCCAGTGCTTTGCGGATTTGACCCGTATGGCCCTTCGAGGCCGGAGTGTAAGAACGCAGTTTGACGGTTTCGGGATACTGAAACGGGCGTTTTTCCTGTGGCGCTGTCATGTCTTTTGGAACATCAACAACGACGGGGCCCGGGCGACCCGACTTGGCTATGTGGAAAGCTTTTTTCATAACACCGGGTATCTCTTCAATTGAGCGAACCAAAAACGAGTGTTTAACAATGGGTCGTGAGCACCCGATCATGTCAGTCTCTTGGAACGCATCACTTCCAATGAGATGACTAGGAACGTTTCCCGAAATTACAACGAGCGGAATCGAGTCCATGTACGCAGTCGCAATGCCAGTGATTGCGTTAGTCGCTCCGGGACCCGAAGTCACGAGCGCGACACCCACTTCACCGGTTGACCGCGAAAAGCCATCCGCCGCATGCACCGCGGCCTGCTCATGCCGCACTAAAATATGCTCCACCGAATCTTGCTGATACAGCGCATCATAAATATGTAAAACCGCGCCGCCGGGATAGCCAAATATCATTTTGACTCCCTCTTCTTTCAGCGCGCGCATGATCATCTCACCGCCAGAAAGCAATTCCACTCCCGACCCTCTTTGAAAAATTAGTTAAAAGAAGCGACGAATTGTGACACTCATAAACAGCCTGTCAACTGACAGGCCGCTGTAATTTAGGCGTGGAAGGTAATTCCACCAGTTGGAGTAAGCTCTGCCTTGATAGTCGTTCCCGCGGCGAAATCGCCCCTCAGGAGCAATTCTGCGAGTGGATTTTCGAGGTGCGTCTGTATGGCCCGCTTCAATGGGCGTGCCCCAAAAACCGGATCGTAGCCCACTTCACACAGCTTTTCATTGACCTCATCTGTCAACGCTAATCCATATTCCAGCTCTTCGAGACGGGAGCGTAGGTAGGATAACTGAACATCCAAAATGCCGCGAATGTGGTCTCGACCAAGCGCATGAAAGACAACAGTATCGTCGATTCGATTGATAAGCTCTGGACGGAAATGAGTGCCAACGACCCCCATTACCGCATCGCGAATTATCTCGTGTGACTCATTCACCATAGTCTGAATCAGGTCTGAGCCTAGGTTCGATGTCATCACCACAACCGTGTTCGAAAAATCGACGGTACGACCTTGACCATCGGTCAGACGACCGTCATCGAGCACCTGCAGAAGAATGTTAAAGACATCTGGGTGAGCTTTTTCGACCTCGTCTAGCAGCACAACCGAATAGGGACGTCGACGAACCGCTTCGGTCAAATAACCGCCCTGCTCGTATCCGACATATCCGGGAGGCGCCCCAACAAGTCGAGCCACTGAATGCTTCTCCATGAACTCAGACATGTCAATACGTACCATGGAGTCTTCTGAATCAAATAGAAACTGCGCCAGGCTCTTACAGAGTTCGGTTTTACCGACCCCCGTTGGTCCAAGGAATAAAAACGAACCATTGGGCCTCTTTGGTTCAGATAACCCAGACCGAGATCGGCGCACCGCATTGGCGACCGCTGTCACCGCTGTGCTCTGACCTACCACTCTCGCACGTAAGGCTTCTTCCATGTGAAGTAACTTATCTTTCTCGCCCTCGAGCATCTTCGCTACTGGGATACCCGTCCAACGACTGACGACTTCGGCAATTTCCTCATCAGTAACACGAGAGCGAACGAGCTTTCCTTCGTCAGATTCGTTGGCTTCTTGGGCTTCTGCCATCCGTTTCTCGAGTGTCGGGATCACGCCATACTGGATCTCACTCATCCGAGCTAAATCACCAGCGCGCCTTGCCTGCTCTAAATCAATTTCAGCCCGGTCAAGATCCTCCTTAGTTGCTTGTACACCATGAGTCAGCGCTTTTTCAGAGGCCCAAACTTTCTCGAGTGCGCTCGCTTCTTTCTCAACTTCGGAGATAGTTTCCTCAAGTTCGATGAGCCGCGCTTTACTCGCTTTATCTTTTTCTTTTTTGAGAGCTTCGCGTTCGATTTTTAACTGAATCAATCGACGGTCCAAGCGGTCCAACTCTTCCGGCTTTGAGTCCATTTCCAAACGGATACGACTTGCAGCCTCATCCATCAGGTCAATCGCCTTATCTGGTAACTGTCTATCCGCTATGTAGCGGCTCGACAATTTTGCTGCTGCGATTATCGCGGAATCAGAAATTTCTACACCGTGATGCACTTCATACTTTGGCTTTAAACCCCTGAGAATAGCGATGGTGTCGCCTTCATCGGGCTCACCCACCAACACTTTCTGGAAGCGACGCTCTAGTGCCGCATCTTTTTCGAGGTATTGGCGATACTCATCAAGCGTCGTAGCGCCTACACAATGGAGCTCGCCCCGAGCGAGTGCCGGCTTCAGCATATTGCCCGCATCCATCGCACCCTCAGATTTACCAGCTCCAACCATGGTATGGATCTCATCAATAAAGAGAATGACTTGCCCCTCTTGCTCCGCTAACGCCTTCAGCACGGCCTTTAGTCGCTCTTCAAATTCGCCCCGGAATTTGGCTCCGGCGATCAAAGAACCCATATCAAGAGACAAGACGCGCTTCTCCTTCAAACCTTCTGGCACCTCACCATTAACGATTCGAGCAGCCAAGCCCTCAACAATCGCTGTTTTTCCAACACCAGGCTCCCCGATCAAAACTGGGTTATTCTTAGTTCGGCGCTGTAGCACTTGGACCGCACGACGGATCTCCTCGTCTCGACCAATAACGGGGTCCAATTTGCCATCCGACGCATGCGCAGTCAGATCAAGACAATACTTATCTAAAGCACCACGATTTTCCTCATCATTTTCGGTTTGCACTGACTCGCCCCCACGAAGTTTCTCCATTGCTTCAGCTAACCGATCTTCATTAACAGAGGCCGCCTCAAACGCCGCCCTTGTTGCCTTATCTTTCGACATTACAGCGAGAACCGTCTCCGACGAGAGAAAGGCATCTTTCTGCGCCATGGACTGCTTTTCAGCCAAGTTAAACTGGCGTGCCAAATCCTGACTTATTCGCATCTCGCCGTCATGATTCTCAACGCGAGCCATCCTATCTAAGGCACGGTCGGCTTCTGCTAGCAACAGATCAGGTTGACCGCCAGCATTAGCCGCTAGCGACCGAGCTGAGCCACCGCTTTGTGTGAGCAACGCCTTTAAAAGATGCCAAGGTGAAACCTCATTGTGGTCAAAATCTAGGGCGAGACTTTGCGCATCCTGCAGAGCTTGCATGAGGCGATTCGTTAATCGATCCAATCGCATTAGGTAATCCTTTATCTAAATCAACAGATGAATGGGAAATTGGGGCGATCGACAATAATTACAAGTTATCCACAGGTTATTCAGTAAGCATAATACAGCTCGCCATTCGCCCAGTGACTCTTGAGCGTCGGTAGGAGTACCAGCGATTCGAGTCACTGTATGTGCATGCATCAACCCCTTTTATATTCTTAAAACCATGGTCTTCAAGAAGATCTGCGGCAATGCCCCGGAGATTAGCAAGTGAACGATCAGACCCGTCGACTGCCTCGAAATAACGAGCCCAAGCTGAATTTTTAGACACGAAAGCGTCCACAACATCCGGCCCAACCTCAAAGGCATCTGGACCAATGCAGGGGCCGAGCCATACCTGAACCCGACTAGGATACGGAAATTCTCGAAGCGTATTCTCAAGCACTCCAGAGGCGAGTCCTCGCCAACCTGCGTGTGCCGCACCCACGAGGCCTTGGGTCGCGAACAACACTGGAAGACAGTCTGCCGTCATGACACCGATCGGACAGTTGGGCTGATCTGTGACTACCGCGTCGGCAAACGTGGCTGAGGACTCCCTATTTACCTGGACCACGTTAATACCGTGAACTTGTTGAGGAAAGTAGACATCACAACCAAATCGGCTGGCGAGATATTTGTGATTTTTTGCAACAAAGTACATGTCATCGCCAACATGTAGGCCTAGATTAAACGACCCGTAAGGAGCAGGCTCAGGGTCGCAGGTCGTCTGTAATGCCAACACTGTCGGCCCGCAATCAATTTCAAACCACGCGTCAGACATCCACGTCCTTGAGAGCAATTAACAAATCAATCAAATCAGAGGCAATTGGCGCTTCAAATTCGACGGGTTCGTCGCGCGTCGGATGAATCAAGCCAAGCCTTCTAGCGTGAAGAGCCTGCCTCGGGAATCCGTCGATTAATGCGCGTACTTCCCGTGTCGCATGGCCAAGCCCTAAGCGACCTTGGCGATAAACTGGATCACCAACTAACGGATGACCGATATGTGTCATATGCACACGAATTTGGTGTGTCCTACCCGTTTCTAACTTCACATCCAACCAAGCAAAATGCGCTGTTGTCTCGGTCAATCGATATTGGGTGACAGCTGGCTTACCTGAAAATACCACAGTCATTTTGGTTCGTTGAAGCCGATGCCTATCTATTGGTGCATCAATCGTTCCCTCTTTACTGGGATGACCGTAAACGAGCGCGCAGTATTGACGGGTCATCGAACGATCCTTGAGTTGCCTCACTAGATTGGTTTGCGCTTCGAGGGAGCGCGCGACAGCCAAGATACCGCTGGTATCTTTATCCAACCGGTGTACGATCCCCGCCCGCGGGATTTCCTCTAGCTCCGGATATAGGTCCAGCAAAGCATTTACCAAGGTTCCCGAGGGATTCCCGTGGCCCGGATGAACGACGAGCCCAGCTGGCTTATTCACTATTATCAGATCTTTATCGGCGTGGACCACATCCAATGGAATTGTCTCAGCTGACCAGCCAACCTGTGGCTCAAGTTCCGCTTTAACCGCGATATTTTCACCGCCTAGCACCTTATTTTTCGGCTTCAACGCTACTCCGTTCACTAGTATCTGGCCATTAATGAGCCATTGCGAAAGACGTGCACGGGAGTAATCTGGCATCAGACGAGCCAGGACTTGATCTATCCGAGATCCAGATTCCTCCAAAGGGACTTCAAACTGTGCTTGAATATAGGTCTTATTGTTTTGGTGATCAGCCATTTTTCGATTCGTTACAAAAAGGACTCCTATGATAACCCGGACTCTGAGCTTCCTGCTCATTTCTATCGTGTTGACAGCATGCTCGGTCTTTGATCCGGAAGCCAATCTTAAGAGTGAAGAGCAATTGTGGGAGACCGCCCAAATGCACATGGATGGTCGTCGCTACCTAGATACAACCACTGCACTCGAGGAGCTCGATCGTCGCTTTCCGTTTGGTCAATATGCAGATGGTACCCAACTCAACCTTATCTACGCTTATTTTAAATCATCAAAATTTGACCTCGCACGCCTCACCGCTGATCGCTTCATCCGCCTAAATCCGGACCATCCCCAAGCGGCCTATGCGCAGTATATGAAGGGGCTATCATCTTACGCATCAAACAATTCGATAATATCCCGCTACCTACCAGGCGATGAGACTGGCCGGGATCTTGGTGGGGCGCGCGAGGCAATTAACGATTTCACACAACTGCTCGAACGTTACCCAGACAATGAATTTGCAGAAGACGCTACCCTTAGATTGATCTATGTGCGAAACCAGCTCGCCGAATACGAGGTCAACGTCTCACGCTACTACATCCGACGTGGCGCCTACCTCGCGGCCGCAAATCGAGCAAGACAGGTGATCGAGGGTTACCCCTCCACACCGGCCGTCATAGACGCTTTGATTATTATGTATCTGGCCTATGAAGCGCTGGGATTGCCGCAAGAATCTCAGGATGCGCTGTTTGTACTATCCAAAAATTATCCGGAATATGTTGCTGGTGATCGTGGTGCTCAACGTTTAGCCCCGGGGGTGCTATACGATGAGGGCGAGACCCTGGCAGGCATACTAACCTTTGGTTTTTTGGGGAGTGCACGCGACCTTGCCGACCGCTTGGCTACTTTCAGCGAATCGAGACGTCAAGATGCGAGTCGTCGTCCATTAGCAACCCTTCGACCAGCAGAAGGCGCACCCGCGATCGATAAACCAGGCGCGGTTGCCGATGTCTTCTTTTAAAACGACCATCGATTCGCTATGGGGTACCTCCGATCGCGGCCGAAGCCTCGAGCAGTTACTCGCGGACCAACAGCCGACTGCCGCCTTTTATACTCATTGATATCGACCAGCCGACATATTCGCTTCACCTCTTTCGAATCAAAACCGGAGTCAATGATAGCTTGGGGCGATTGGTCAGACTCAATATACAGCGACAGCATCTGATCAAGCCGATTGTAGGGGGGGAGACTGTCAGAATCCGCCTGTCCTGGTGCAAGTTCAGCCGATGGTGGTCGACTGATGACACGCTCTGGGATAACTTCCCTGTCGCGATTTACAAATCGAGCAAGATCGTAAACCCTTGTTTTCCAGACATCTTTTAATACAGCAAATCCACCAGCCATATCTCCGTACAGGGTGGCATATCCTACCGCCATCTCGCTTTTGTTACCTGTAGTTAGGACCAGAGCATTTGTTTTATTGGAGAGAGCCATCAAAAGTACACCACGACACCGACTCTGTATGTTCTCTTCTGTAGCGTCAACAGGATGCCCCTCGAAGGAAGGTCCTAGCATCCCCATAAATTCACGGACCATCGGTTCGATGGAAAGGATAGAAAACTCACATCCCAAGACCTCGGCTTGTCGCGTGGCATCAGTGACACTAATTTCAGCCGTATATAGATAGGGCATCATCACCGCATGCACGTTTTCAGCACCTAATGCATCCACGGCACAAACGAGTGTCAGCGCTGAATCAATGCCTCCTGACAATCCAACCACAGCCTTTTTGAATCCTGTCTTAGCAAAATAATCACGGACACCCGTGACAATGGCCTCATATAACAACCAATCCTTGGATGGTAAGGCGACTAAACGGCTACCCACTAGATCTGCTCCGTTCCAGGTAACATCGAGCATTTCCTCAGCAAAAAAATTAGCCTGTGCGACGACTTCTCCCCGCCGATCGACGACAAATGAACCCCCGTCGAAGACTAACTCGTCCTGTCCACCGACCATATTCACATACGCAATTGGTGTGTGATTCTTGCTAGCTCGATCCCTGAGGTGCCAATATCTTTCCGCGATTTTTGTCTCCGCAAATGGCGATGCGTTCACTACGACAATAAAGTCCACGCCAAGCGCACATGTGGCCTCGACAATTTCTGGGACCCAAACGTCCTCGCAGACCAATAAGCCAATTCTTATCCCTTCGATCGCGCATACCTTCGGTTCCGTCCCTGCAACAAAATAACGACGCTCGTCAAACACTTGATAGTTTGGTAAGGAATTTTTGTGATACTCGGTTAAACGTCGTCCACACTGATATATAACGAGGCTGTTGTTTAGCGACGTAGGTTTGAAACTCAGGTCGCCCGGGTCGCAATCTCGCAGCATTTTTGGTGCTAAAGTCGGCAGCCCAATACAAAGCGTCAATCCTTCGCTGATTTCACACAATTTCGTCTCGGCGACGTCCAACTTCTGGATAAGCGCCGGTCGCAGCAATAGGTCCTCGGGCGGATATCCAGTTAAAGCTAGTTCGGGAGCGATCAAGATGGAAATACCATCAGCCCTAGCTTGGTCTGCCGCTCGCTCAAGCTTCTGCAAATTCTTACTGAAATCGCCAACGGTGGCATTCATTTGAAACAATCGGATAGAGCTCTGCGTCATAAGGCTTTCCAAGGTTGATAGGGCGTGGGGTCAATAATCGGTGTTCGATTCACCATCTGGTCGCACAATAATCGGCTAGACGCGGGGCTCAAAACAACGCCGTTTCGAAAATGACCTGAGTTCACCCAAAGTTTGTCCGAGACTGCCCCAATCCATGGTAATCCCTCAGGTGATCCGGGTCGAAGTCCA
>Ga0163109_10001121_pt1 | contig 21246 bp, 17 predicted proteins | sample CRUFie1St13metaG_FD_108704 | JGI IMG/M metagenome (GOLD analysis project Ga0163109, IMG submission 108704) | Marine microbial communities from the Costa Rica Dome - CRUD Field 142mm St13 metaG | ecosystem: Environmental > Aquatic > Marine > Oceanic > Photic zone | place: Costa Rica: the Eastern... | reverse complement strand
GGGGCAGGCGCTCAGGCCGGGGGGCGAGGTCGTTATAGAGCAGCCGCGCCTCCTCGTAAGGGCGGCGGGAACTGCCCAGCCCCAGCACTTCGACCACGCGCACGTTCGGCCCCTGGTGGAAGGTCAGCACGTCGCCGACCTTGACCTCGGCTGAGGCCTTGCGGACGGAGGCTTTGTTGATGCGGATTTTACCGCCGTTGGCGACTTCGGCGGCGAGCGTGCGGGTCTTGAAGAAGCGGGCGAACCACAGCCACTTGTCGACCCGCAGCTTGTCAGCCGGTTGATCGGTCACCGGCGCGCTACTTCTTCAGCTGGGCCAGCACGGCGAAGGGGCTGTTCGGGTCCATGGGCTTATCGGCCTTGGGTGCCTTACCACCCCGGTTACCACCGGCGTTGCCGCCCGGTTTACCGCCTTTGCGAGGTGGGCGCTGACCTTTGCCGCCGCCCTTGCCCTTTCCGGCGCCCTGCTTGTCCTGAGCGTCGTTGCCGCTGTCGCCCTCGGCGCGGCGGTCGCGCTGGGGTGGGCGGCCTGCGCCACGCCCGCGCCGGGTCCAGACTGGTGCGTCTGCGGGGGCTGCTTCGGCCGGGGTGGTCTCAGCCGTTGCTTCCGCTTCCGGGGCTTCCGATTCAGGGGTCGTCTCAGCCGGGGTTTCTTCAGCAGGCGCTTCCTCAGCCGGGGTTTCTTCAGCCGGTGGAGCTTCAGCAGGCGCTTCCTCAGCCGGTGCTGCTTCAGCGGTGGCTTCTGCTGGGGCCTCTTCAGCCGGCGCTGCTTCAGCAGAGGCTGCTTCCGCCGCTTTCGCCGCGGCCGCTGCTTCTGCCTTGGCTTTGCTCTCCGCCGCCGCCGCCGTGGCCTCGGCCGTGCTCAGCCGCGAGGGGACGTAGCCAAAGGCGAACATCAGCTTTCGGACCATGGCTTCGTCACAGCCCAGCTGCTTATCCAGCCCCTCGGGCTGCACAAAATCCGGGTTGGCGCGGAACAGGCTGTGCAGATGCCCGGCAAGGCGATCCAGTGCCTCGACCTGCCCCACGATCGGGCGGTCCTTGCGATCCCCGCGCGAAGGCGGGTTGAGCCCGGCAAAGCCAAGGGTATGGTACAGCGACAGCGGTACGTCGCGTTCGGGGTGCATGACTTTGACCCCCTGCGCCGGGAGCTGCTCCCGCACCTCGGGCTGGTCGTGCCAGAGCGACCACAGCAGCACCCGCCAAGGCCAGTGCTGAGTGTTGGCCAGCCCGCGCATCCAAACCGCAAAGCGGCCGATGCGCACGCCCTGCTCATAGAGGGCCTTGCGCTCATCCTTACCCAGTTCGGTCAGGAACCCGGCGATTTCATCCCGGTTGATCAGGCCGAAGTTCTCGACCAGTTGGAAGGCCAGCCCGCGCGCGGTTCCCTGCAGCGGCGCGGATTGCAGCTCGTGGAAGACCTTCATCCGGTTGCGCAGGTGGGCGCGCACCCACTTTTCGGTGCGCTGGCGGATCTTTTCGCGGTCGGTCCCCTGCAGCATGTCGTTCTGGATGACATCGACCCCGGGGAACAGCAGGCTTTTGCCCTTGATCAGCTTGGCGACCTGGTTTTCCCGCCACAGCAGCTGTCCGGATTCCGTCAGTCGGAACGCGCCGTCGTTGTCAGCAAGCAGCTGCTGGACCCGGTTTTCGACTTCCTTGACCATCACACGCCGCGCGGCCGTGAACACCGGCCGGGCCGAACTGTCCATGATCGATGGGTCGGGGGAGAAGACCAGGCCTTTGATATGGCCGACGTGCTCGCCCTCGACGGTGACTGTGCCTTCCTTGGCATCAATCTCTGCGTTCAGCTCCGAACCGTCCATCAAAACCCTCGCCATAATCGTCGCGCGCCGGTCGACAAACCGCTGCGTTAACCGTTCGTGTAGCGCGTCAGATAGCTTGTCATCAATCTTTCGTGCTTTTTCCTGCCAATATTTGGCGTTTGTGACCCAGGAACCGCGATGGGAGATGAAAGTCCAGGTCCGCACAGCCGCGATCCGATTAACCAGCGCGTCGATATCACCCTGAAGATTGTCCAGCCGGGAGACCTGCGCCTCGACGAAATCCTCCGGGATGCGTCCCGCCCCGCGCAGCAGATAGCGGTAGATCTGCCCCAGCAGCTGGGTGTGCTGGTCGAACAGCGTTTTGCGGAAGTCCGGCACCTGTGCCACGTCCCAGAGCGTGCGCAGGGCTGCCTTTGACCGGGCGATCCCGGCGATTTCCTCGTCTTTGACCAGCACCTTCAGCGCCTGATGATCCTCGGCGTCGCGGGTGCGGGTCAGCAGCGCGTGCGGCGGGGCCTTCTCCAGCGAGCGCATCAGGCCGGAGACCGATGAGAAGTCCAGATTGCGCGAACGCCACTGCAGCACCTCGACCGGGTCAAAGCGGTGGTTCTCCACGGCCTCAACGATGTCTTCGGGGAAGCCGCCGATCTCGGTGGTCGTGCAGAAGCTGCCGTTGTTCATATGCCGCCCGGCCCGACCGGCGATCTGCCCGATTTCCGGGGGACGCAGCCGCCGCGCCTGCCGACCGTCGAACTTGCTGGTTTTGGCAAAGGTAACGTGGTCGAGGTCCATGTTCAGGCCCATGCCGATGGCGTCGGTGGCGACCAGATAGTCAACCTCGCCGGCCTGATACATCTCGACCTGCTTGTTGCGGGTGCGGGGGCTCAGTGCGCCCAGAACAACCGCGCAGCCCCCGCGCATGCCCTTGAGCGACTCAGCGACGTGATAAACATCGGTCGCCGAGAACACCACGATGGCGCTGCGCCGCGGCACCTTCTGCAGCTTCTTCGGCGCGACGTAGCTGAGTTCGGAAAAGCGCGGCCGGGTTTCGATCTCGCAGTCGGGCAGCAATTCCCTGATCACCCCGGCCATGGTGTCCGACCCCATGAACATGGTCTCCATGGTCCCACGGGCGTGGAGCAGGCGGTCGGTGAAGACGTAGCCGCGCTCGGGGTCGGCACAGAGCTGCACCTCGTCGATGGCGAGGAAGGCCACGGACACGTCCAGCGGCATGGCCTCGACCGTGCAGATCCAGTAGCGGGGGTCGCGGGGGATGATCTTCTCTTCACCAGTGACGAGCGCGACCTGCGCCACGCCCTTCTGGCGGACAACCTTGTCGTAGTTCTCACGGGCGAGAAGGCGGAGGGGAAAGCCGATCATACCGGTCGCGTGGCCGAGCATGCGCTCGATGGCCAGAAATGTCTTGCCGGTATTGGTAGGGCCGAGAACCGCGGTCATCGGCCCCTCGTAGGGCGCACCAGTCATGGTGGAGACCTCTATCTGCGAGGTTAGGTCGTCGCAGGATTAGCGGACAACTCCATGACCGGAGCGTGACAACATTTGCGGCACCTGTGCAAGGGCTCAGGGCGGCAAAGGCTGATCATAGACGGGTCAGTGCCTCTTTGATCTTCAGTTTTTCTCTTTTGAGGGACTGGAGGCGAAGGCCATCGGGGAGGGGGCGCTTCTGTTCATCCAGAATGGAGGCTTCGAGCTGCTGGTGTCGTTGTGCGAGTGATGCCTGGTAAGACAATGGTGAATCTCCCTGCTGTTCTCGGTTAACTCCTATAACTTTGGTGCAGGGGAGGGCCGCGTCAAGTGCGTAACTAGGCGCAAATATTGCCATTTTGGCGAATTTTTTCGATTTTCGACTGTGCGATTGCGATATGGCACCCGCAAAAGGACGTGTTTTTTATGCGCCCATCATCCGCTTTCGGAAGCCGCCCATCCGCCCGAAAATGCGCACGACCTCGCGCAGGCGACGGTCGAGAAACCGCTGGGTGGCTTCAAGGTCATCATCGCCGTTGGCAAGCCAGTAGGTGAGAGTCGCCCCGTAGACCCCGGCGAGAAGCGTGCGCTTGGTCACGTGATTGAAATCCCGGTCCGCCGGCCCGACGGCATTCCACGCGGCGTCGACCGTATCCCACGTCAGGCGCGTGCCGGTGTAGAGGTTTTGCGGCAGGGCCAGCACCGTCAGCCCCCGGCGGACGGCTTCCTTAACCGGTGCAGCATTTTCCAGCCGGCGCGACAGGATCGCGTGCAGCTTGTCCGTGACCCCCAGTTCGGCAAAGCCTGCCCGGTCATCGACCACGGCGAGCATGCGCTGGTCACCCAGACGGGAGTGGGCGGCGATCATCGCCACCGGCTCGGGGAACCAGTCGGCGGCCAGTGCCAGCGGAACCCCGGTTTCCTCGGCGGCGCGGCGCATGGCCGCCTGACTCCAGCCGTCAAAGGCAGCGTGGCTGGCCAGCGCGTCGATAAGCTGGGTGCGATCGTGTATCTCTGTCATACAGGAGAGGTGTGATTTCGCGGCCGACAGGTCAACGGGCCGAAAGGCCGCATCGCCTCTGACCCGCGCTACAACGGGGTCTCCATGCACAATATGCACGGCCCAAGGCTTTGCTTTCTCAGAAGTTTTTGTTAAACAGCGTCCGCACTTGCGCGGATCACTGCGCGAGATCACTAATTTTATGCCCGTGATGGGCGTCCAGAAAGGCTAGGGAGCACCCCGTGGAAGTATCTGTTCGCGATAACAATGTAGATCAGGCGCTGCGCGCCCTGAAAAAGAAACTACAGCGCGAAGGTGTATTCCGTGAAATGAAGCTCCGTCGGCACTTCGAAAAGCCATCCCAGCGCCGCAAGCGCGAAAAGGCAGAAGCCGTTCGCCGCTACCGCAAGGTGATGCGCAAGCGCATGGAGCGCGAAGGCTTCTAGGCCTGCGTTCGACGGCACGGCACAGCCGTGATTGACGCGCAACTCCGTCAGTTTGTCGACCCGCCAGCGGACCGCCTTGCTTCCTGGTTCGTTGCCCGCGGCATAAACGCCGATCAGGTTACGCTGGTCGGCTTTTTTGTTGGCATGCTTGTGGTTCCGGCGCTCTGGCTGGGGTGGCCGCTGCTGGCGCTCGTGCTGGTGCTGGTCAACCGGGTCGCCGACGGCGTCGATGGCGCCATCGCCCGCCGCACCGAAACTACCGATCGCGGTGGCTTCCTTGACATCTGCCTCGATTTCTTCTTCTACAGCGCGGTTCCGCTGGGCTTCGCGCTCATGGACCCCTCGCGCAATGCGCTGGCGGCCTGCTTCCTGATCTTCAGCTTCGTCGGCAGCGGCACGTCGTTCCTCGCTTTCGCGGTTCTGGCGGAAAAGCGGGGTGAGTCGACGGATATCCGGGGGCACAAGTCGTTTTACTATCTCGGTGGCCTGACAGAGGGCTTCGAGACCATCCTGTTCTTCGTGCTGATCTGCCTGTTCCCGGATGGGTTCTGGTGGATGGCGCTGATTTTCGGGCTGATGGCGTGGATCACGGCGGTGACCCGGTTGATCGCAGGCTGGCAGCTGTTCCGTTGAGGGCAGCGGCTGGTTAGTCCAGCTCGCTGGGCATGGGCTGGCCGTGGCGGCCGAATAGTTCGGCCTGACGGGCTTCCATGGCATCAAGGTCAAAATCGGTGATCAACTCGTTGAACATCTGGTGCCAGTTCATCTCCGCATCCAGATGCATGAACACCGACCCCAGCCCGACGGCGGCGCGGTCCATAAACACAAATTCGCGCGGCAGTTTGACCCCGCCTACGCGCTTGAGCTCCTGATGCACGTCGCGGGCAACCGCAGCGCCGTATTCGCCGGTGTTGGTCTCCGAAATCAGCCGCGGCTTGTCTTCGAGCAGGGGCGAGAAAATGAACCCCGCCCACATATGCAGCACGTCGATCAGCTCGCGCCGGATGTCCTTGAAGCCCCAGGCCTCATAAGCCGAGACGGCCAGTGCTTCGTCGCCGGTCTGCAGGGCCTCATAGAGGTCGATCACGCCCTTAACGAAGCGGGCAGGGAAGAACCGCACGCAGCCAAAGTCGAGCATGTTGATGCTCAGGTCGTCGCGGATCGAGTAGTTGCCGAAGTGCGGGTCACCGTGGATGACGCCGAAGTTGTAGAACGGCACGTACCAAGCGCGGAACATGTTGCGGGCGACGGTCTGGCGCTGCTCTTCGCTCGGCTCAGAGCGGATGAAGTCCATCAGCGGCGTGCCCTCGACCCAAGTCATGGTCAGCAGCCGTTCGGTGGAAACGTCGTGGTGCACGGGCGGGATGTGCACCTCGCTCTCCGCGCTCAGCATTTCTTCATAGAGACCGAGGTGACGCGCCTCGCGGATGTAGTCGAGTTCCTCGCGCAGCCGCGCCGATAGCTCCTCGAACACGCCCGACGGGTCGATGGCCTTGTCATAGCTACGGTAGAGCCCGAAGGCCCAGGCGAGCTGCCGCAGGTCGGCTTCGACCGCGCTGGACATGTCCGGGTACTGGAGCTTGCAGGCGACCTTGGTGCCGTCGTGGAGAACCGCGCGGTGCACCTGCCCCAGCGACGCGGCGGCCGCTGCCTCGCGTTTGAACTCGGCGAAGCGGCCCTGCCAGTCCGAGCCCAGCTCCGCCTTCATCCGGCGCTTGACGAAGGTCCAGCCCATGGGCGGGGCGTTGGACTGCAGCTGGCGCAAATCTTCGGCGTATTCCTTGGGCAGTGCGTCGGGGATGGACGCCAGCAGCTGCGCTGCCTTCATCAGCGGACCCTTGAGGTCGCCCAGCGCATCCTTGAGCGCCGAGGCATGGCGGGTCTGGTCCAGCTTGGTTCCCAGCACCCGGTTTGCCCCGAGCTGGACCGCCAGACCGCCCAAAGAGGTTCCGACCCGCGTGTAGCGACGCAGGCGGCTCCCGAGGCGGTTTTCATCCATGCGGTCTGTCATAGTGGGGATATGGCGCATTCGTCCCGGATTTGCAGCCCAAATTCCGATGACTGGGCTGCGACTTTTTCGACCCTGAGGCGAGTCGCGGCGATACCACCGCTGAACCGCTACAGGGTTTCGAGCTCGTCGATGAAACTTTCGAGCAGTCCCAGACCCTGTCGCCAGAAGCTCGGCTCCCGCGCATCAAGGCCGAAGGGGGCCAGCAGCTCATGGTGGCGCAGCGTGCCGCCCGCGCCGAGCATATCCAGATACTTGCCCGCGAAATCATCGCCGCTGTTCTGGTAGACCGCATAGAGCGAGTTCACCAGACAGTCACCGAAGGCGTAGGCATAGACGTAGAACGGCACGTGGATGAAGTGTGGGATGTAGGACCAGTAGTCGCCATAGACGCTCTGCTCGAGGTTAAAGGCCGGCCCGAGGGCCTCGATCTGGGTCTTCATCCAGTGCTGCTGGAAGTCTTCGCGCAGCAGCTCCTTTTCCTGCCGTGCGGCGTGGACGCGGGTCTCGAAGTTGTGGAAGGCGATCTGCCGGACCACGGTGTTGAGCATGTCCTCGACCTTGCCCGCGAGCAGGATCTTGCGCTGGGTCTTGTCGCTGGCATCGGCCAGCAGGCTCTGGAAGGTCAGCATTTCCCCGAACACCGACGCGGTTTCGGCGAGCGTCAGCGGGGTCGAGCCGTTGAAGTAGCCCTGCCGGGCGGCCAGAACCTGATGCACGCCGTGGCCCAGCTCGTGGGCGAGGGTCATGACGTCCCGCGTCTTGCCCTGATAGTTCACCAGCACGTAGGGGTGGGATGAGGGCACGCAGGGATGAGCGAAGGCACCGGCGTCCTTGCCGGGGATGACCGGGGTGTCGATCCAGCCCTTGTCGAAGAAGTCGCCAGCGATCTCAGCCATGGCGGGGGTAAAGCCAGCGTAAGCATCGAGCACGCGCGCCTTGGCGTCGAGCCAGGGGATCTTGGCCTCGTCCGCCTCGGGCAGGGGCGCGTTGCGGTCCCAGGGTTCGAGCTTGTCCAGCCCCAGCCACTTGGCCTTCATGGCGTAGTAGCGGTGGGAGATGCGGGGGAAGGCCTCGGTCACGGTGTCGGCCAGCGCCTGCACCACCTCGTCCTCGACCTCGTTGGCGACGTTGCGGGAGGACACCGGGCGCTCATAGCCCCGCCAGCGGTCGTCGATCTCCTTCTGCTTGATCACCGTGTTGTTGATCCGGGTCAGCAGGCGCTGGTTGTCGCCGAGGGTCTCGGTGATGGCGGCCGCGGCCTTGGCCCGGGTTTCGCGATCGGGGTCGGCGAGCAGGTTGAAGACCTCGGCGTTGGACAGCGTCTTGCCATCGATATCGAAGCTCAGCGCGGCCATGGTCTCATCGAACAGCTGCACCCAGGCATTGCCGCCGACAATGGCGAAGTCGTGGGTATAGCGCTCCAGCTCGTCGGAGAGCTGGTGGGGCTTCATCAGCCGGGTACGGGCGACGAAACTGGCCCAGGGCTTCATCGCGTCCTGCGCCAGCTTTTCCGCCATCACGTCATCGCTGATGTCATTGAGTTCGAGCGAGAAGAACACCAGTTCGGAGCCGATCAGGGTCGAACGCTCGTTGATCCCGGCCTGAAACTGCATGGCCTCGCCGTCGGTGCGCTGGGTGGCGCCATTGAGAAAGGCGAAGGTGCCGAGCTTGCCCAGGCGTTCGTGGATGCTCTCGTACCACGCGATGGTCTCGGCCAGCTTCTCCGCTGACATTCCCGCCATCTGACCCTTGGCGGCCGCAGCCAGTTCCCGCGCCTGGGTTTCCGCCCACTCCAGATCGCGGTTGATCGCCGGGTCGTCGGTGCTGGTGTAAAGGTCGCTGAGCTTCCAGCGCGGCAGGGTGCCGAGCGCTTCGTCTTCGATCGGGCTCAGGTCGCTGTTGGCATCGCGGGGCAGGGGGGTCGAGGGAAAAGCATTCATAGTTTCAGGTCTGACTCAGGCAGTTGCTCGGGGACATGGAAACCAACATGGCCCGGACCGCAGGGTGCGGCAACCTCTGGCACGACAGTGTGAGGATAGGCGCCGGTGTTCCAGCACCTATCCCGCTGTCTCAGTTCGGCGAAATCAGCCGTTTTCGCGGTTGAAGGCAGCGAAAATGCCTTCCGGGATCACCGCCTTGGGCTGGTTCTCATCGAACATGGCCTGATTGCTCTCTGCCTTGGCTGCCGCTTCGGGGTTGGCGGCGGCGGCCTTGACCAGCGCGGCGTCAAGATCGGCCTGCTTGCAGATGCCCAGCAGCACGGGGTCACGGGGCTGCAGGTTGGCCATATTCCAGTGGGTGCGCTCGCGGATCGCGCCGATGGTGTTCTTGGTCGTACCCACCAGCTTGATGATCTGCGAGTCGGAGAGGTGGGGGTAGGTCTTGACCAGCCAGGCGATGGCGTCGGGCTTCTCCTGCCGGCGGGCAACCGGGGTGTAGCGCGGGCCTTTGGTGCGGCGCGACAGCTCCGGCATATCGCTCACGGCCAGCTCGAGGCTCGCTTCGCCGTCGGCTTCACAGCGCTTGATCTCTTCCTCGGTCAGCTGCCCGTTCTTGGTCGGGTCCTGACCCATGATGCCGCGCGCGACGTCACCGTCGGCGATGCCTTTGACCTCGAGCTTGTGCAGGTGACAGAAATCGGCGATCTGCTCGAACGAAAGGGCGGTGTGGTCGACCAGCCAAACGGCGGTCGCTTTGGGCATCAGTGGGGGTTGCTGGGCCATGCCACGCTCCTGTGTACTGTCGGAATTTCTGGAATTCGCCCCTGATATAAGGGACTTGGGCCGGGAAATAAATGCCTTTAGCGCGCACAACTGCCGGTCGCTGGGCGCGAGCGCTCCGCTTTCAGAGCTCGATGTAGAGCCCGCGGCCGTGCTGCGACCCGCCTTCGGGCGCCGCCGCAATCACCCCTGCCGCCGCCTTGATGGCTGTGCAGGCGGCGCTGTCGAGGCCGCTGTCGTAGGCCTCCTGCGCGAACGATGTCGCGATATCGGCCCAAGCCTGCGCCTTTTCCGGCGTGTCGGAAAGCGCGGGCGACACCCGCAGGTCCAGCCGCCGTTCGTTGCGCGCAATGTGGAACATCACCTGCGCCGACAGGCCGTCCTTGTCCATGCCGGCGATGGCGTAGACGGCTTCTGGGGTGGACAGCAGGAACCGCCGCCGCAGCAGCGGCGGGGTCAGCCACTGCCCCAGCCGCGTGGTCAGCAGTGCAACCATGACAGCTGAGAACACCAGCGCCTGGAACCACATCACACCGAACAGGCTGCGGTCGGTGCCGAGCAGCAGGTAGCCCACGCCGGATGCAACCAGCGCAGCAAAAAGCACGAACAGCCAGCGCGTGCGGGAGCGGCCCGAGGCCAGCGCCACCACAAGGTCACCCTTAGCCCCGTCCGAGCCGTTATAGAGCGCGTTCTTAATCAGCCCGTGGTCGACCCGGCGCTGGCGCACCCCGCCCTTGGACCACGTCTTTACGATCTGCAGCGTGCCTTCGGGCCAGCCGACCTGTGTGGAGCGCAGCAGCGCTGTCCACTCGGTTCCCCGGGTCAGGAAGTAGGACCCGCCAAAGAGAATGATCAGCAGCCCGGGCGCCAGCAACACAGACAGGAAATCGGGCGCGGGCCAGCCCTCGGGCCGGAAGAACAGCGCCCAGCCCAGCCCCAGCGCCGACAGTCCGAGGATCAGCGCCACCATCCATCGGGTGTGGCCCTCCTCCTTCGAGGTGGTCTCGTCAATCTCGTTGTCGTAGTCGAGGTTTGGATCGCTCACCCGCAGGCCTGTCGCGTTGTTGTCGGGAACCGGCTTGGCTACGCAGCCAAGCCTCAGACATAACAAAGCCGGGTCGCCATGACGACCCGGCAGTTTCTCATCAGAGGTGGGAAAATGAAGGCTGTGCGGTTCAGGCCGCTTTGGTCTTGGCAGCCTTGGCCGTCGCGGTGGATTGGGCCGGGGTCTCCGCCTCGATCACCTTGGCGCCGGCGCCTTCGCCCGCGTCGATCTTGATCAGGCGGGGGCGCAGTGCCTCGGGCACTTCCCGCACCAGCTCGACGTGGAGCAGGCCGTTTTCCAGTTTCGCACCGGCAACGCGGATGTGCTCTGCCAGATGGAAGCGCCGCTCAAAGGCGCGCGTGGCGATGCCGCGGTGCAGGTAGTGGGTGTTCGCGTCGTCGTCCGCCTTCTCGCCCTGTCGACCGCGGACGGTCAGGGCCTGATCCTGAATTTCGATCTCGAGATCATCGAGGGTGAAGCCGGCCACCGCCATGGTGATGCGGTAGGCGTCGTCGGACTGACGCTCGATGTTGTAGGGCGGGTAGGTGTTCGCCGGGTTCGCATCCATGCGCGAGGCTGTCTCCAGCATCGAGGTCATGCGGTCAAAACCAACGGAAGAACGGAAGAGGGGGGTAAGATCCAGTGTACGCACTGAGGCCTCCTTAAGCTTAAGCAAGGTATGAATGGCCGGGCTTCGCGACTGCGACAGCCCGTATCGGCGGAAGGTGGTCCTCAATTCGAGCGACCGGCCCGCTGACACCTAAGCAGGTAAGGAGGGGAATTTGGGTCCGCAAGGGGCGGGATTGAAGAAAATCCACGCGCCCCTGTGTGTGGTTGGCTTGATCAGACCTTGAGGCCGGACATGAAGCCGAATTTGTCGTTGAACTTGCCGACCTGGCCGCCGCTGTCGAGCATGCGCTGCACACCGGTCCAGGCTGGGTGCGACTTTGGATCGATGTCCAGACGCAGGGTGTCGCCGGGCGCACCGTAGGTGGAGCGCGTGGTGAACGTGCTGCCGTCGGTCATTACGACGGTGATCTCGTGGTATTCTGGGTGAATATCCGCCTTCATTGGGGCGACTCCCGTGGTCAAAGCGTCAACTTGGAAACGTAAGCGCCGTGGTTAACGCGGTGCGAGGATGAATTCAATACGTCTGTTGAGCTGGTCTGCTTCCAATTTAGCGAAACCCGTCAGCTCGGTGGCATCGACCAAGGGCGATGTTTCGCCGTAGGACGAGGCCAGCAGCTGGTTCGGCAGCAGCGCTTGCGTGGTGGTCAGCAGCGCCGCGCGCACGGCCTCGGCGCGCAGGAAGCCCAGCTGGATGTTGTTGCGGAAGCCCCCGGAGAAACCGGCGTTGACCGGCGTCTGGTCGGTGTGGCCTTCGATCCGGATGACCCAGTCCAGATCGGCGGGCAGGCGTCGCGTAAGCTCCACCAGATCCTCGGCGATCAGGGACAATTGCACGGTCGAGTCGTCGGCAATCTCGTACGACCCGAGCTCGAACTGGATCTTCTCGCGGGAGATAAACCGCACCTGGGTCAGCTCCTCGTCGCCGACCGTACTGGTTTCCTCCTGCACCACGATGCCGTCCAGACCGGTCGCCGCGACCCGGGCGGCGAAGGCGAAGCTCGACTGCGCGCGGGAGAGGATGGCGTCGCGCTGCTCCAGTGCTGCGGTCAGCTCCTTCTCCAGCGCCAGCTGGTCGGCGAGGGCGGCGGCCATGTCGAGGTTGGCGTCTTCGAGTTCCTGGCTCTGCGCGCGCACCGTGGCGTTGCGCTCGATCAGGGCAGTTTCGATCTTGGTCAGCTTCTGCCGCACGTCGAACAGCTGCGCGTTGAGGGTGTCGATCTCTGCCCGCGCGTCGCTGAGCTGGGCGCGGCTGACCGCCGTGCTGCTCTCCGCGGCTTCGAGTTGCGCCGTCAGCTGCTGGATCTGCAGATCCTTGCTTTCGAGGCGGTCGTAGGAGGTGGCGATATCCAGCTCGGCGGAGGCCAGCGCGCTGGTCTGCTCGGCCAGCTGGGCGTCGAGGGCGGCAATCTGCTCGATCGCCTTTGCCAGCTCGGTCTGGTTGACCGTGCGCTGTTCGATCAGGCTCTGCAGATCGGCCTCACCGCGGGCGAGTTGCAGCAGCGCCTGATCTAGTTGCTCAGCCCGCAGGGCAAGCTCCTCGGAGCGGGCGTTGAGCGCGGCCTGCAGCGTCGCCTGCTGGTCCTCGGTCGCCTGCAGCGTCAGCACCAGCTCCGCGATCCGGGCTTCGTAGTTGTCGACCGTGTCGGCCAACTCGCGGTCGCGCTCACCCAGCGTAACGCGCAGGCTCTGGATTGCCTCTTCGAAGGACAGCACGGCGGCCTGCATGTCATTGACCCGGGTCTGCAGGTCGTCGCGGACGTCGGTCAGCACCTGAATTTCAGCCAGCTTGGCTTCGATGGTGAATTCGTTGACGGCGATGGCCTCGTTGGCGGCGACGAGGTCGCGGCTGACCTCGGCGTTGCGCGCGCGCAGCTGCGCCATCTTGATCTGATCGTCGACCAGCTCCTGCTCGGCTTCAGACAGGCGGCTGCGGGCATCGATCAGCGTCCCGAGCAGGATGTTCAGCTCTGATTGCTTCTGCTCAGCCAGCGCGAACATGGCCTCCATCAGGTCTTGGGTCGTCTGCACCGTTGCTTTCAGCCGCGCTGCGCGGTCGGGCGCCACGGTCCCCAAATCGGTCTCGGGGTCGCTGGGGATACGCTCGGCGAGCCGGAGCAGCAGTTCGCGTTCGTCTTCGTCCGCAACCGAAGGCGCGAGGTTCTGGATGCTGGCGAGGAAGGCGTCACGCACCGAAACAAAGCGCTCCAGATTGCGTTCCTGATTGACGTCGGCCTCGGCGATGGTCTCTTCCATCGCTTCGGTCATATAGCCGTCTTCGCGCACCCGCTGGATCAGGGCGACGCGCTGGGCTTCGGCTGCGGCGAGCACTTCCTGCGCCAGCACCATGTCTTCGGCCATCTTGCTGTTCTCGGCGCGCAGCTGGCGGTTTTCCAGCTCTGCCTGCGCCAGCCGCTGCAACAGCGTGCGTTCCTCGTCTCGCAGGTCGTCGACATTGCCCGCCAGCGACTGCACCTCGTCCTGCGAGGCGGTGAGATTGTTGATCAGGTTGTTGCGCTCACCGCGCAGCGTCGCCAGCTCCAGCCGCATCGCGTCGAGCTCATTGCCCAGGCGCATGTTGCGCTCTTGCAGCTCGAACTTCTCGAACTCCAGCTGCTCGTTCTCGTTCTCCAGCGAGCGGATCTGGGTGACGTTGTCGTTGAGCTGGGTGGAAAGAAACTGCTGGGCGAAGATGAACACCACCAGCACGAATATCACCACCATGACCAGCGTGGTCAGGGCGTCGACGAAGCCCGGCCAGATGTTAACCTGATTTCGGCGCGAGCGGCGTGCCATTTACTGGCCCGACTTTTTGCCGGTCGTTGCCTTGCCGGTCGACGCTTTGCCGGCCGCCGCCTTCTCGGCACTGGCCGCTGCCCTTTCCGTGGCAGCCTTCATCTCGGCGGCGGAGGCCGCGGCGGCTTCTGCCGCCTTGGCGGCTTCGGCCCGCATGGCCCGCAGCTCGTCGCGGGCGCCGTCCATGCTGGTCAGCAGTTTAGCCAGCTGGTCGCCGGTTTCACTGCCCGCGAGGAAGTCCTGCAGCCCGGCGAAGGCGCTTTCCGTCCGGCGGGTGCTCTCACCCACTTCGCGGTTGAGGGTCGCAAGCTGTTCGTTCAGCCCCAGAATGGCGTCGCGTGATTTCAGCAATTGCTCGATATCGGCGGTCAGTTTGACCATCTCCTGCTGGGACTGTGCCGCCTGCTGAAAATACTGCTCGGAGCGCGTGTTCCAGCTCTCCATGATCGCATTCAGGCGGGCGTTGGTGTCGTTGAGCATGTCCAGCGAGGCCAGCTTGCCGTGCTCTTCCTGGCGCAGGCTTTGCTGATTGTCCTGCACCGCCACCAGCGCCTGCAGCGCGGTGATCAGGGCGTCGTGGTTGCGAGAGAGGCCGGCCTCGACCTGTTCGAGGCGGTGGCTGTTCGCTGCGATCGAGCTGTCGAGGCGTTCCATGCTCTCCAGCGTCGGCCCGGGGTTCTCCGGTGCAGCGCCGACTGCGGTCAGCGCGGCGGTCAGGGCCGAGAGCTGGTCGCCGTCGATGCCCGGGCCAGCCGCACCTGTACCCGCGCCTGCAACCGCGCCCGCGCCACGGCCAAAGCCCTGCGGCACCGTGGTAACCGAGGCGTGCTGGTAGAGCCAGTTCTCCAGATCGTCGATGAAGCGCCCGTGCGCCCGCGACGACTGCTGCTCCATGAAACCGACGATGATGGTGCCCGCCAGCCCGAACAGGGAGGACGAGAACGCGATGCCCATACTGCCGATGGGGTTCTGTAGGCTCTGGATCATCTGCCGGAACAGGTCGCCGGTATCGCCCGAGGCCGAGCCCTCGTTGAGTTGGCCGATGGCACGGCCAATGTCGCCGACAGTCAGCGTCAGACCCCAGAAGGTGCCGAACAGGCCGAGGAAAATCAGCAGTTGCAGCAGGTATTGCGAGAGGTCACGTCGCTCGTCGTTGCGCGCCTTGATGGCGTCCATGACGATGGCGAGGTTTTCAGCCGAAAAACCGCTGCGGAACGACTTTCCCAGCATGATCGACTGCAAAGGAAACAGCAGTTGGGGCATGGCCCCATCAGACCCGGCCGCTTCCGCCGAGGCTGCATCGCCGCTCAGGTGCGTGCCATCGACCCAGCGCACCGCACGGCTCAGGCTCACCACTTCCCAGATGATCAGCCCGGCCGAAACCGCTGCTACAACCAGAATGGCACCGTTGATTGCCGGCTGTGCCAGGAAGAAGTCGGTCAGGCGACTGGCTTGCGTGAAGGCGAGCAGGGCCACGAACACGAGCACGGTCAGGATGATGATCAGCGGCAGGATCGGGCGCGTCAGCGCTCGGGTCTGATCGGTCGGGCGTTCTGGAGGCGTCTGTTCAGTCATTCCATTCTGGTAACGCGCTCGCGGCGGTTTGGCACGTCCTTTATGGGTGGGGTCGCATCCGTTGTTGCTGCCCAATTGGGCGAAGTCATGGCAGGGCGCCGGTTCGAGGGCCCCCGCATCGCCGCAGGTCGCCACGAAAAAGCCCCCGGCGCGGGTGCTGCCGGGGGCCTGAAAAAACGGGTCCTGAGGGGCGGTCTAGTTCGCCTTCAGCACCAGCGCGTTCGAAGGCTGGCTGCCGTCCGGGATCAGGGTATCACGGCTGATCATGCCGTCATCCACCCCGGCCTCGGTCAGGGCGTGCAGGGCGCGCAGCACGCGGCCTTTGACCACCCGCAGTGCTTCGGTTTCATCGCTGAGGTTGGTGTCGGCGTAACCGACAACCTGAACCCGCTTGCCGGCAGCGGCACATTCTTCGCCGAAGCTGCGGATCTGGCTGGCCTGTGCGCTGGAGAAGCGGTTCGAGCCGTCATTGAATTGCACCAGAATGCCCTGGGCATCACAGCCGCCTGTGGCGCTGGCCGCCGGGGTTGCTGGTGCTGCGGGGACTTCCGGGACGGCCGGGGTGACAGAAGCGCTGCTGCTGTCGGCGCTGGCGTCAGCGTCGGCGTCTGAGGCAGACAGAGAGCGGTTGCCGGAGACAAAGACGGTGGAATCACCGCCGCCACTGCTGCCCGAAGCCGACGCGTCACTGGCTGTCGAGGCGCTCGACGCGCCGGTCAGGTCGCGGCTGCTGCTGCTCACCAGCGTGTTGGCATCGGCAGCGCCCGCCACTTGCGGCGTGGTGGCGCCCGGGGTCGCGGTCTCTTCGGTAATGCGGCTGAACGACTGCACCGCGTCCTTGGTTTCATTCACCGGCGAGCCGATGTTTTCTCCGACGGGATCGGACGTGCCGTCCTGGTTGGTTGGGAAAGGCTCGATTACGGTTTCACGCAGGGCGGCGGTTTGCTCTGCCGTGGCACCGGCTGGCAGCGCGCGATACTCTGGCGCGCCCGGACGGATCACCGGCACCGGACCGGCGTAGCGCTCGGCGATCGGGAAGGTGCCGAGCATGGCAATGTTGTTGGCGAGGCTATCGACACCGCTGCGCGCGGCAGCTGCGACGGCTCCCGCTTGCTCCGCGCCGACCGATGGGATCGGGCTGGGGTTCGACAGCCCGGCACCGGGCAGCTGGCTGGCATAGTCCGGGCCCACGATCGGCAGGTCGTTGCCGTAGGAGACGAGGATCGAACCGCCGTAGGCATTCACAGTGGTCCCGGCGTTGCCGTAGCCACTGCGCAGGTTGGTCACCGGCCCCGAGGTCACGGGGACACCGTTGACGATGGCCACGGCCGTCAGCCCGGTATCCTGACCCGCTGGTGTGGTCAGCAGCGGCGATGCCGTCGCGATCGGCGTGACCGTGGTCACGGTCGTGGTCGAGCCATTGCCGTCGGCGGGCAGGTTCAGCATCGACGTGGTGGTCGGCGTCGTCGCCGTAGGTGTGAGGACAACGCCGGATACACCCGCCAGCGTCACCGGCTCGCCCACGGCCTGCGCGGCGAGGATGGCGGCTTCTTCGGGGGTGAGGAAGGCGTAGCCCTGATCGGTGGTCGAGCCCCCGCTAAGCCTGTTCCGGGAGCTGTAGGCCGTCGCACCAAAGACCGGCGCCGCGCCTTGCTGCAGCACACTGCTCGCCGGGGGTGCCAGAAGATCGGAGGCGGGAACGGTGCCGGGCTGAAAAAATTCCTGCGCCAGTGCGGGGCCGCTCAGCAGCGTGGACCCCAGGGCGATGCTGAGAATTAGGGCTCTCGGCTGGTTCATTCTGGTCCTCATCCTTCAATCGTTTGACGACTGGATCCGACTCCCACAGGGCGACTCGATGGGATCGCTCGCTTTCATGACAGCAACCAAAGCACGTCAATTCGTCGAAAATACGATAATGTTCAGGCCGGTTATGACGAAAATCGACTGCGCCTTCAACACTTTCGCAGCCCGGTTTCGATCAAATCTGTTGGATTATCGCGGCTTGTTGGCAAATTTCGACTCTAGGTCGGTCGAAATAGATTATGCGTACTACTTCTGGCCGACCAGATCGAACAGCTGGTCGTATATCATTGGCGCAGCAGCGATTATCGATTTATCGGAAACGATCCGGGCTCCGCCGGCCATATCCGTCACCCGTCCGCCGGCTTCGCTGACGATCAGACCGCCCGCGACCACGTCCCAGGCCGACAGCCCACGCTCCCAGAAGCCGTCGTAGCGTCCGGCAGCGACGTAAGCGAGATCCAGCGCTGCCGAACCGGCCCGCCGAACCCCCGCACTGGCCCAGCTCACGCGCTCGACCGAGGCCACCACGCCGTCCTGATGATCCCGGCCCTTGAAGGGCAGGCCGGTGGCAAACAGGGCTTCGGACAGATCTTCGCGCCGGGTCACCCGCAGCGGGCGGCTGTTGAGGTAAGCACCCAGTCCGCGCTCGGCCCAGAACAGCTCGTCTTTCACTGGGTCAAAGATCAGCCCGGCGACGATGCTGCCTGCCTGTTCCAGCGCGATCGAAATCGCCCAGTGCGGCAGGCCGTGCAGAAAGTTGGTGGTGCCGTCCAGCGGGTCGCAGATCCAGCGGCCTTCGGGCTCTTCCGGGCCGGTCTGACCGCTCTCCTCGCCAAAGAAAGCGAACTCCGGCCGGGCTTCGGTCAGGGTATCGCGGATGATGGCTTCCGCCCGGCGGTCAGCCTGACTGACGAAGTCGGCTGGTCCTTTGCGGGACACGGTCAGGTGTTCGACATCGCCGAAGTCGCGGAGCAGCTGGCGGCCGGCCTTGTCGGCCGCCTTGACCATAACGTTGATGAGGGCTGAGCGCCGCATGCTTACTTCGCCCGCTCCATGTAGGTGCCTTCGGCCGTGTTAACGACGATCTTGGTCCCCGCTTCGATGTGGGGTGGGACCATGACCTTGACCCCGTTTTCCAGTATCGCCGGCTTGTAGGATGAAGACGCGGTCTGCCCCTTCACAACGGCATCGGCTTCGGTGACTTCGAGGACCACGCTTTCGGGCAGGCTGATCGAAATCGGCTCTTCTTCGTAAAGCTCGATGGTCACTTCCATGTTTTCCTGCAGGAAGGGCAGGGGCTCACCCACGAGATCGGCGTTGAGCTCGATCTGCTCGAAGGTTTCCAGGTGCATGAAGGTCAGCATGTCGCCATCAGCAAACAGGAACTGGTAGTCGACCTGATCGAGGCGGACGCGCTCGACGCTCTCATCGGCGCGGAACCGCTCGTTCATCTTGGTGCCGTCGCGGATGTCCTTGAGCTCGATCTGCGCGAAGGCCCCGCCCTTGCCGGGCTTGACCTGCTGCAGCTTGACCGCGCGCATCAGTCGGCCCTTGTGCTCGATGATGTTGCCGGGGCGGATGGCGTTACCGTTGATTTTCATGACTATAACTCGTGCTGAGGGAGATGTTGGGGCTGGAAGTACCAGTGCGGCCGGGGGCAGGCAATGACCGAGTGCGCCTCAGGGAAGCGGGACGGCTATGAACTCCGGGGCGTAGTCGGGGTCATCGGCGGCGCTGGCGACCGGGATGATGCAGGGGACTTCCATGATCTCGACCCACCATTCGGCGAGGTCGTGGTCGGTTCCCGCCTGCATCCCTTCGAGCGTGTCGGCGCGGAGATCCCCGAAAAACAGGGCATCGGCGCCGAGGTCGCCCGCTTGCATGGCCGCGTGACGCGAGGGCAGGTTGGCGGCGATGATCTGCATGTCCGGAAAATCGTCGCGGAGCGCCTTGTCGGCCTGCATGTCAAAGGAAACGAAGCCATCGACGCCATTGGGCGGCAGGTCTTCGGCGCCTTCAGCAACCGAGGCGGTGAGCAGCGCGCAGTCTTCCTTGCTGCACAGGCGGATCCAGTCCGCCATGGCCGCCTGTTCGCCACCGGCGCCCGATGGCATGCGCAGAATCAGCGCCACGCCGTCGAGCCGGTCGGGCAGGGCCGTTACGCCGAGGGTGGCGAGGTGGACCAGCTGCGGGCCCTGATCATCATCATCAAGTCGTGCCATGGTTTTCCATTCCTTTACCGGGCTTGGTCTCGCAGACGGGTACTCAGTTGGGGTGCGGTGCCGCAGAAGCCAGACCGCGGCGGCGGCTCCGTGGCAGGGCGGGGGTCCAGTGCGCCTGCATCGCCGGACGGCGGGTCAGGAGGCTGGCGCCCAGCCGGACGGCCGCGCTGTTCAGATCGGCGAAAGCCGGGTCATCTTCAGGCATAAACGCGGCCTTCAGCCCCTGTTCCAGCGCCTGCAGCGCAAAGCCCGGCGCCTCGCTCGCATTCACGACCAGCACGCTATCCGGGTTCCAGTCCGCGACGACCTGCTGCAAGGTCAGCGCCCAATCGACCCCAAGGTCGCGCAGGGCGTCCGGCGGCGTCCAGAACGCAGGCGCTGCGTCACCGTGCGCCGGCTCTCGCTCCCGCTCCCGCCCGTCGAGCGCAGCAGCGAAGCGCAGCCCGACTGGGTGAAGATCCTCAAGGTCGGGTCGCGGCGAGGCCACAGCTGTGAAGGCCTCAGAGCCGGGCGAGGACCGACTGCACGATCGCGTCCTTGGTGATGCCGAAGTGCTCGTAGAGTTGCTCGGCCGGGGCCGAGGTACCGAACTGGTCGCCGACGCCGACGAAGTGACCGTCTTCGCGCAGCCAGCGGCGCCAGCCGAAATCACTGCCCGCTTCGATGCCGACGCGCAGGCTGCCCGGGCTCAGCACTTCCTCGCGGTAGTGTGCGGGCTGCTGCTCGAACAGCTCCCATGAGATCAGTGAGACAACAGCGGTCGGAACGCCGTGCTCGCGTTCGAGCTCTTCCTGAGCCTCTACGGCGAGGCTCAGCTCGGTGCCCGAGGAGATCAGGGTGACCTTGCGTTCGTCCATGGCCGGGCGGAAAATGTAGCCCCCGGTGGCCGCGTAGTTCTCACCGATCAGGCGGCGCAGCGCCGGAACCTTCTGCCGGGACAGGGCGAGGACCGACGGGCCGTCGTGCTCCAGCGCGAGTTCCCAGGCCTCGGCCGTCTCGGCGAGGTCGGCAGGGCGGAACACCAGCAGGCCGGGGATGGCCCGCAGCGCGGCGAGGTGCTCGACCGGCTGGTGGGTGGGTCCGTCTTCACCCAGCCCGATTGAGTCGTGGGTCATGACGTAAATCACCCGCTGCTTCATCAGCGCAGACAGGCGGATGGCCGGGCGGGCGTAGTCGGTGAAGACCAGGAAGGTGCCGGCGTAGGGAATGACCCCGCCGTGCAGCGCCATACCGTTCATCGCCGCCGCCATGCCGTGCTCGCGAACGCCGTAGTTGACATAGTTGGCGGCAAAGTCGTCGGCGGAGATTGCGCTGTGGTGGCTGGTCTTGGTGTTGTTGGAGCCGGTCAGGTCGGCCGAGCCGCCGAGCATGGATGGCATGGTTGGGATCAGCGCTTCGAGCACCTTACCCGAGCAGGCACGGGTCGCGAGGGCAGGCTGATCGCTGATCGCGACCTCCTTCACCGCTGTCAGCGCTTCGCGGGCGGCGTCGGTCAGCGCGCCGGCGTGCATGGCGTTGAACTGGTCGGCCTGCGGGGATGCCGCCAGACGCGATTTCCAAGCGTCGGAAGCACCCTTGCCGCGGGCGCCGGCTGCGCGCCACGCGTCCATCGCGTCGTTCGGCACCACGAAAGGGTCGTGGGTCCAGCCGATGTTGTCCTTGAAGGCTTGCAGACCTTCAGCCCCCAGCGGCGCGCCGTGGGCCTTGCTGGTCCCGGCGACCGTCGGAG
>Ga0163109_10001120_pt1 | contig 21261 bp, 35 predicted proteins | sample CRUFie1St13metaG_FD_108704 | JGI IMG/M metagenome (GOLD analysis project Ga0163109, IMG submission 108704) | Marine microbial communities from the Costa Rica Dome - CRUD Field 142mm St13 metaG | ecosystem: Environmental > Aquatic > Marine > Oceanic > Photic zone | place: Costa Rica: the Eastern... | reverse complement strand
TCTTCACTTTCCATACCCTCTGGAGCAGAGGCAGTTGGTATAGGTGCCATATCTCCTATCATATTCCTTAACTTCACAAGTATTCTTTGTGCCGTTGGAGTTCCACCCATAATATCAAGTTCTTCTCTTTCCTCTTCTGAAAAGATACCTTTGGCAACTTGACCATCTGCCCATTGGATATTTGATTTTAGAATATTATCGGCATCTGCTCCAAGTTCTGCCTTCATATCTGCAACTGTTTGTGCAGTATCAACTTGATTATCCATTGCTTGACCGATCATTCTTCTTGCCAGATCATCGTAAGCAGCTTGAGATATCCCGTGCTTATTTGCCCATTCATTATATGGCTCAAGCATAGGATCATCTTCATCAATCCCTAACTCTTCTGTAATTACTTCTTGCGAGTATTCCCCGTTTTCCGGTGCTTTGTGTTTACCTTGCGAGATGAGTTTCCTCGCCTCTGAGTAACTTTGTTTTGTGTCTTTGAGTTCTTTGACGAGACCTTCAAGATCCGGGCCTTCGGTCTCATCCCAATGGTGTTCAACTCCCTCAAAGAACTCCGGTGCCTCAAGGGGTTCATTGTCATCAACGCCTTCTTGATCATCAACCAGATGTGGTATAGATACTTTTTGATCTTCTTCATTAGTCGCTCCTTGGTTACCTACCACAGGAGATGAAATACTTTGATCACTTTCTACCTCTTGTGTGGCAGCTTGGTTATTATCTACTTGGTTCATTTGCCCTCCTTATTCGTTGTTCAATTTCTCTAACTATTGAGTTCTGTCCTTCCCTAGCATAGCCATAACTAACATCTGCCCCGGGTGTCCAACAGGGTTGCTCAATAGTTACTTTTCGTAAATATTCCAATACCTTTTTACCATCTTCAGTTTGAAATGTCTTTTTAAAAATAATATCTAAAGATAGTTGGTTTTCTTCATTGGTAATAGTCAGTTGATCGGCACTAGCGTTAACGCCATCCCATCCTACTGAATTTATATCTCTTAGCTTGTCGGCTACTCCTCGCATTGTTTATCCTATTCTGGTGGTGGCTCCTGTTGATTTTGCTCTGGAGAGGCTTGGGAACCACCTTGACCTTGCATCTCTGCTTGCATCTGTGCTACTTGTTGAGCCTGTGCTTGAGCCTGTTGTACCATTGCTTTTACTTCTTCCGGTGTATTTCTTAATCTAGCGTCTACACCCATCTGATCAAGAATGTAATCTGCTATAGCCTCTTGCTTTAATGCCATCATACCACTTGGCCCTAAACCTTGAGCCATTTGCATATATTGTAGTAAAGGTTGTAGTTTAGACATATTACTAGCCATAGCCAATTCTGACACCGGTTGGATAGTAACTTGCAATCCATCAATCTTTAATGGGAGTTCTATCATTCCCATCTCATCCATTAACTGCAATGTTCTTCTAACAATTGGAAACATTGTTTCATTAATTAATCTTCCAAAGGCACTACCTAAGTTCTGTGAAAGATCTTTCATTCTTTGTGAGATCTCTAAAGCAGTACGAGGATTGCCTGTTTCTGGTGGTAATCCTTCATCTAGCAAAGCCTTCTTAATTGCTATCCTAAGTTCTTGTGCTTGTATCTGAGACAGATTTGGATCTCCGGATCTGGGAAGGGGTGCTAGGCTTGGGCCTCTACCACCTCCATTAGATGATACACCTATGATCGCTCCCGGTTGGATCTTAATAGTTTGAGGATTAAGAACGCCGTCATCTACTGCCGTAAATACACCACCAATACTTAGTGATGCATTTTTTAGAGTTAGTTCCATAACTTTATTTAATGTCTTAATATCTGGTAATGCATACAGGCAAGGCCCTCTTCCGAATACTTCTCCGGACACAACCATATATCTTGAGATAACAAAAGGCATAGACTTTAGTTTTCTAGAAACTATTTTGTGATCGCCCTCCATTGTCTGGACACAATAATAAACTTGATTATCTTTTCTGTAAGATACCTCTAGCAGATCTACATTAGCTTGAGGCTTTTCTGCATATTTCTTTTTCAGTTCATCTGGTAATGTACCATCTTTATATTCCTGTAGAATAACTTCAAATGGTCTTTTATATTTTCTATAGACATATCCAACATCTCCATCTGGGCCTTCATCAAAAGTAATTTGATATAAAGGTATAGATGTATATCTTATTGGTATATCTCCAGATCCCGGTTGAATAAGCATAGCTGCCGTACCCACGGCAAGATCTAATAAGTATTCAGAAAGAGCTAAATCAAAATTTGATTGTCTCATTACAGAGAACATTCTTTCAGAATATATATCTAAAATTCTTTGTGCTTGTACTTTCTGATCCGGAGGTACATCGTTCCCCGGCATAAGTCTGCACCAATTTTGTTGTGGTGGAAATAATGATGATTGTATTCTGTTAGCAAATCTAGAGGTAGAATGAATAGCCGTGCTATCAAATACCCTTTTCATTTTGTCTTGCCCGGGAGTACCATCCATCTCGTAGTACCCATCGTAGAGATTTCTCATTGGCAAACAAAATTCATATGCCTCTTCGTATATAGTTCTCCATTGCTCTTTTTTAGTTTGAGCAACTTTATATCTTTTTTTTATTTCTTTTGGAGATAACACTATTTACCTACTTTCTTCATAGCTTGAGTATGAGCTCTGCTAAAAGAAAGTCCTTCCTTCATTAAAAGTCTCATCCTTCTCATATGTTTTTTGGAGTGATGCTTTTTATGTTTACTTAAAGTTTTCTCTTCTTTTTTATTTATACTCATACTTTTGCTTTATGTTTGTTGGCAAAGTTTCTAGCACTTTCCTCGTTTCTAAATCCCCAAGCTCTTAGAGCCAGAGCCTTTCTAGTAGGTCTGCCTTTATCATCTTTCATTGGGCCTTTCATACCGGCAAACCGAGCAGCGAAACTAACCTTTCTTTTAAACTCTGCCGATCCTTTGGGTGGAGTTTTTTTGACAGGAGGTTTAAGATTAGATCCTTCTTTCTTTTTAAAATGATCTCTACCTTTTTGATTGAGACCACCTTCCGGGTTCTGAAATGCTTTCTTAACCATAACACAACCTTATGCAGAATATGTTTTAGTCTTTTTTTTGCCGTACTTCTTTTTCAGAGCTTTGCGACTTGCTTTCTGTTTCTTTTGCTTGTCGCTCATCTCCTTCATTGTTTTGCTTTTTGTGTACATCATCTCTCCACTTAGGGTTTCTTATCCATTGCCTAGGCATTGTCTCTTGGGTTCCTTGATGCACCTAACTTAGTTTGTTGTCCTTGGTTAGATGTGTCTCCCATATTTTCAAATCTCGCTGCCGTCATAAGCATTCTAGCACCACCACCGGCTCTAGACTTTCTCTTTGCAGCAACTCTTCTTCTTTCTCTTCTTTCGTCCTCGGCAGCTTTTTTCTCTCTACGAGATAAAGTTTCGTCTACGACAGGAGGAGGAGGAGGAGGAGGTTTTGGTCTACTAAATATACCACCCATAATTATACCTTTTTTCCTTTCTCATAATATCTTGCGAACATTATGTAATCATCAGAAAGTATTCCATAATTCTTTAAAATACCCTCTTCTATAAACTTACACGATTTTGCCCATTTTACTGCACGAATATTTCGGGAACAAACAGAGAATTGTAGACGATTTAGTTTCATTATGTTCGCTACATAGTCAAAAAATTGCAGACTTACCTTGTGAAATACCATCGCTTTTTTATTTATATGCTTGCTTGGGATTAGAAAAAATTCTGCATTACCTTTCCATAACTGATAAAATCCAAAGATTGCATAGATAGTTCCTTCAGATAATCCTGTGTAACATAATCCTTGCCGGGTGTATTGTTGCAGATAGTGAGCATAGTCTGGAAACTCTCTTGCATATTCTTGATCAAAAGGATTAAGATCTATCAAATGATAATGAAACTCTGAGAAGGGTACTATCTTGTCCGGCTCTCGTAAAAACGGGCAGTAGTCTTTTTTAAAAGTGTTAAGAGAAAACATCAAAATCTAATACCCTTGCTTGTTGTTGATTGCCAAATTGACCGGCTCTACTTACCATCCTTTTATGTTCTCCTCCTCCTAATAGTGCATAACCAAATGCATCTCCAATATGTGAGTGATTATTTTTTACGGGTTGATCCTTGTAGACCTCGGTGCCAGATCCCTTCATAACTCTTTGGAAATGATACCCACCATTTAATGATTTAATTAATTGAGTACATTTTTTAGAAACAATTAATCCCGGCTTGCCTTCTATCAATCTTGTCATTGGTATGGCTCCGGCTTCTCTTCTAGTTCTAAAATCATTTGTATTTGTTGGACGAGCTAAGATACCATTTGCATTTAAATGTTGGAATGCAGTAGTCTCGTAGATCTGATCTCTCTGGTTCCCTGCCGGATCTCCCCATACATTGAATTTAAATTTTGGAAAGTACAATTCCATTTCTGACTTTAACAAAGATACAAATCTATTTAATCCAATATCAAATGTAACTAACTCGTGAAGTATGTGCCATCTACCATTAGGCATTCTCTGGGCGAATACGGCAGCCGGAGTAAGTCCAAAGTCTAATCCTATATTAACAGGATACTTTGGATCTGGATCTAGTTCTTCTCCAATCATAGTTTCCGGATCAAACTCGTGCCATACACTCTTACCTTCTTTTACAAAAGTATATTTACCTTCTGCATAACATCTGATCCAATCTAAACTTTTTCCTCCAAGTAATTGTTCATAGTATCCATCCGGAAGGTTTTTTAAATTTTCTGCTTGAGGATTTGTTTTCCACCATCTACCCGATGCAAAATAATATCCTTGTGCCTCTGGCATATCTTGAGGAACTTTTGAATGAGGTATTTCTAAAACGCCACTTGGTTGTTTAAAAAACTCCCAAGAAAATTTTCCTTTAGGTTTTTCTTTTTCTGCATATCTGTAGTACCAATGATCATCATCCATACTATTCGTATCAAGTATAATCCCATATTGCGATGGGCCACCATCAGATCTGGTAGGGTATCTACCCACACGATGTGACAAACCTTGTATAATCTGAACCGGGAGCTCCCTCGCCTCGTTGATCCAAGCACCGGTTAATTCTAAAGATAAGAGCTTTCTAACATCTTTAGCGTCATCTAATGCAAGAAAGATAACTTCCATATCTACGCCGGCTGCTCCATCTCTTGCCGGTAATTTTATGTGATGAGTTATCGGAGGAGAGTATTTTACATTACCCCAATAATTTTCTGGTAGTAATTCAAGCCAAGTTTTTAAAGTAGTTGTTCTTAGCATTGGATGTGTATTTCTTACGATAGCAAATCTAGAATACTTTATGCCATCTCTTGGACTAGGCTTTTGGGATAAAGCCATCTTTAAAATCTCTGCACAACACCCGTAGGATTTACCAGATCCAACTGGCCCCATTAGTCCTCGGATAAATGATTTAGATCCCATAAACTTAGCTATGGTAGGAGCAGAACTAAAATCAAACTTTAGTGTAGAGGGCGTGTTTTTAAAATTTTTTTCTGTCATAATCTTTCCTGTATTATTATTGCTTTGAAAAATTCTGCAGCGACTTGAGGCACTATACTATTTCCCAACGCCTTCAACTTGAGAGATCTTTCTTTTTGGTTTGTGGCAACTCTTGGAACTCCTTTTGGTTCTTCTCGGAAATGTCCAGATAGTTCTTGGGGTAACCCATTAACCAAGTTACCCATTCGTAATTCAAGTTCCCTTCTACTTTCTGGGTTGGATCTTTTATCGCTAGTGTTAACGGCGTACCTCCTTGAGAATATTTCTTGGTTCTCTCTGTCACTATGTCTTGAGTAGGAGTAGGAAACATTCTTTGATTGTGTGCTACTGCCGTTACTAGCGTTGTTTGAGATCCCTTGTTCTCCTGTAGATGTTTCTCGGATCTTGGGCCTCTCTGTCCATCCCAAGCATTCGGTGTCGGCCACATCATCTTCACTCGGTCTGCTAAATTCAAAGAGTGACTGCTCTTGCCCTTGGTCGGTTCCCTTCTGCCTTTCTCGTTCAAAATCATATTGGGGTGTTCTGTATCTTGGGTTGTCGGAGTAGGCAACAATCCAAACTCTGTCTCTTCGGTGTGGTGCATCTTGGGAACAAGCCGGAACAATAAACGATTGTACTTCGTAGTTGTAGTTTTCCAAGTCAATGCACAATTTCTGGAATAGATCCCCATCGTCAATGTTAACAATGCCCGGCACATTTTCTCCAATGATCCATCTGGGTTTACAATCTTGTATAACTCTAAGCATCTCATCCCAGAGCCAACGATCATCTTTTGCTCCCTCTCTTTTTCCACTTTGTGACACCGGTTGGCAAGGGAACCCTCCAACAACGACATCTGCTTTAATTTTTCTTGCATCCAATCTCCTTATATCGTCATAGATGGGTACATCCTTCCAATGTTTTCTGAGAACTTTTTTACAAAAATTATCTTTTTCACAGAACCCTATGGTCTCGTACCCACCTACAAGTCTTTCGGCAGCGTAACTAAAACCTCCAATCCCAGAAAATAAATCTAAGATTTTTAGTTTATGCATATTACACTCCGAAAAAATGAGCCGGATATCTCACATACTCCATAAACTCTATCAACAATATGCCGGCTAGTAATATTACTATTAAGGTATGATAAGCATTCCAAAGAACTTCATACCTATTCTCTTTTATTTTTTTTATTAACCTCTTTCTCATAACAAGCTCTGCTGCCTCGGATCTACCGGATCCCATTGGAAGTAATAAAGTTCTGCATCCTGGCCGGTAAACTTGTCCGGAACCCGGGTTACTCTTACAGGCTTATCTAATTTACTATTCCCAACAATCATATGCTTTCCTTGGTATACAATCTTGAGATCTGTTTTCTTTTGCTTGGCTTTGTTCACATATTTGCCGTGTACAGGAGCCAAATTGTTCCAAACAGTTTTAATCGTTTTCTGTATCATTTGCTTTCCCTTTCTTTTTTTCTTCTGGCATAACCATTTCAATAGAAACTACTGCCGGTTTATCGGCATCCTTCTCTTGATCAAGTAAGCCGGAGGACTTGGCAAGCATTTGCATAACTCTTACCTTATCCACCATTTCTATATCAATGACATCGCCGTTCTTGGTAGGGGTAATTTTTACCCTTTTAATCGCATTTAGAGCTCCCTCATTGATGTGTTTAACATCTTTGAGGGTAGATACTCCATTTTCCCAAGAAACGATATCTGTGATCTTCGCAGAGGCAATTTCAAGCATAACCCTCGCTAGGTCATCCCTGTTCTCGTAGATGATCTGAGATCCTCGTAATCTTTTCTGTAGATCTCCTATCCCTCCAAATCTGCCTACCGGTGGTATTACTCTATTTCCCATAATATCAACTTACTACAAAGGTTCACTATTGTCATTGTTGTCTTGCTTTTTCTTCTGCTCAAACAAGCGTAGCCAGATCTCGCCCTTATTGTCCGGGATCGGCAGCACATCAATCTTGATGCCTGTGATATTCCCTTCCTTTTCAAAGGCAGTACCGATATTTAACCATTTAGGCTTTTCTCGGTCTGGTATTTCCTTCGCTTGTACTACATCATAAACTTTTTTCATTGTTCTCTCCTTTCAAAAAGTTTTCTATGTTTTCTGCCAAAAATTTTGGAGCAATGCCCCCTACGATATGCACCGGGCAGAAGGGGTGATCGTAATTTTTTTTTTCTGACAAGTCTTGAGACATTGTCGTAGCGTACAAAATTCAATCGTTCCTTTGGTTTTTGTATCATTTGAGTTTCATCCTGTTAGCCATATGGGATATGATACCCTGTACATCCTTTGGTTTATCCTTGTTCTTCCTTCTGGATATGAAATACTGCAAGGATTGTATGGGTGGTTTGTTCTGGTTCCTCTTCCATTGGAGCATTTTCTTAGCGTCAATCAAGAAACTATCCTTGGTATATCCTAACTTGAGTAGATCCTCTGCGATTGCCTCTTGTCTTAGATCGTATCTCCAATCAGTTCCCCATAACTCGTAGACCATTTGCTTGTATGATAAGCATATACTTCTACATTCATTTTTATCTATAGATATATTATTAGTTATATCATTGGAGTTATTCACTAGGTGTGGCTTGTTCTCTTGTACAAGATCAGACTTGTTATTATTACTATTACTATCTGTAGCTTGTACAATCCCCGGCTTGTTCTCTTCTATCTTATCCACAGGATGTCCAGAGTTTCTCTTGGATCTATAATTGTTGTGAACCATTGCCATTGTATTCTCGGCTATCTCATTCTCCATTGCCGGATCTCTATCCTTGGTAGGTTGTTTAGTAAGAGTATCTTTATAACTCATCCTAGGATCGTAGATCACTCTCCACAATGCACCCTTCCTTCCATACTTCCTCCGGATATCTGCATTGCGAAGTTTCTCCAAGTAACCATACTTTAATAATCTCTGCATATGTTGTGAGATTGCTTGTTGAGATGATCCCATTATTCTTGAGATTGTAGATTGATTAACAAAGAATACTCCCGTCCAAGAATTAGCGTGTGAGCAGCAGAGTGCTAGGCATCTAAATGTCATTGGGAATTGATTAAATCTCTCATCTCCATATGCCCTTGCCGGCAATATCATATGACCTCCCGGGCATTGATACTTTCCTACCGGTGGATCCCTTACCGGATCCGGAGTAACTTTACTTTTTTCCATCTAGTTCTTTTTCAATTCTATAAATTGTTTCTTGTAATTTCTTATTTGTTTTTAAAAGGCGTGCAATTTTTTTCACTCCATAAATTATTGTGGAATGATCCCGGGATAAAATGTGTCCGATCTTGGGAAAAGAATATCCTGTATATTTAAAGGATAAATACATAGTTATATGTCTTGCCAGAACATAGTCCGGAGATCTGCGATCCGATAGTACCTCATCCATTCCAACATTAGTTACTCTGGAAGTGGCAATGAGGATATCTCGGACTTTAAATCTTTTGCAGAGATCACTAAGATTTTCATATGAGGATAAAGAGCTCTGACTAGTTTGATTTTTAATTTGTAAACATCTGTCTTGTACCCTTTTACTTCTACCAAAACTTGGCAACCAACTGCACCTTGTGGACTTTCTGATAACTTGTCTAAGTATCTGAAGTCTGCCGTGTAATAACATATGTGCCTCCCTTCTATTTCGCATTTAACTTTTGGGTGGAACTCTAGATTAGAAATTTCTCCCCGATCTAATCTTGGTTTTAAATGTGATAAGTAATAACTTGCCTCGGCTTTACTATCAAAAACTACCCCGTCATATTTGCATTTTATATTCTTATATTTACTCATTGCTAACCTTGGAAGTGGGTAGCTGCTCGGCGATCTTGATCCTCGTATCATCCTCCAAGATCTCTTGAACTAATGATGCTTGCGATCTCCTTTTCTTCTTGCAAACGATATCCAATTTATCTTTCAGATCTTTTGGGATCCTAATAAATAATGGAACTAAGTCTTGGTTTTCTTGCACTTCTAACTCCTTGTAAAAAAAATATATATTTGCTATTGACACGATATCACAGAGATATAATATGTATAGTAGAACAAGTAGAGTTTATTTGTTCTATAATACAAACCCAGAACAGGAGAGCAAAATATGGGAAAAGTAACTAAACTAAATACAAAGGAAAGAGATTTCCTAAACTCTTATGAACCAACAGGAGAAGTAAGAGACAGAATAGGTAAAGATCTAAACCTTATTCATTGTGCAATGATGGATGTGTGGAATGATATGCATACCCTTGCCCAGAAGTTACACAAGATAAAATACCTTAGAGTTTCAACACACCAACCAAAGATGGATAGTGTTTACAAGTTTCTTGATAAAGGCTTGGCAGAACTCAAGGATGTTTTGAATAAAGAAACTGATGCCGTTGACAGATCAAAAGATAGTGGCGTTGGTTCTGACATCTTAGATCAGTTAGATGCAGAGATTAGAAAAGTTGAGCAAGTTCAACACGACTTTGGTTTTGACTTTGATGATTATAACAATGGGGGAACTTGGGATGACTAAATTATCTACCTCTACTTTTTTTAACCTAGGGTGTTTCGGCATCCTAGGTATCTTTGCAATGATGATCATATTCTTTATTGATCCCAATGCAGATATTGAACGAGTGCTAATTGGAATTTTTGTTAATGGCTTATGGGCAATAACAATGATTGCGATTGCTTTTATTAAACTTGATGGAGAAACAAATGACAGATAAAAAAAATGTAAATGCAATGGATATTCTAACCAAGGTATACAATGCTTGGGGAGATCGTAATGATCTGCAACCTTTACCAAGTGCAGATGAAATAGACACAGATAAACTTACAAAAAAGCAAGCGACATTTGTCTATGAATTTAAGTTGGCTTGGGAAAGTGCAGAGCAAGTGGATGAGTTCTTATACTTTGCAGAGAAAGATGAGAAGGATCATATCACTAAGAGTAATGTTAAAACTGATAATGAAACTACCAAGAATTTCTTTGATAGTTGTCTTGAAGATCTAATCATCCCGGATCATTGGGTAGATATCTCTTATGGCAATGACGCTTGTCCATCTTTCCAATGTGGTAGGTATCATATCTTTGTTGATCACAGGAACCAGAGCAAAAGAGAAAGTGGATTACCTCACAGATTTCACATTGGATATTGTGCAGACTATGGAGAATTTGCAGAGAGTAATTTCTCTCAAGTTTGTGACACTCTTGATGAGGTCATTGCGATCATAAAAAAAGATGAGAATAAAGAAGTTGTTAAGTTTGAGTTCTGTTCTGAAAAGCAAATGCTTTTCTTTATGTATGGAGACCAGAAAGTTTTCAATGCAAGATGCTTTCCCGGAACTAGTAAGTCTGCAAAATATGATGTGGATTTCAAACTCACATTAAAACAATTTGCCGTAATGACAAACTTTAATGAGAGGAACATATGATGAGACAGAGTTCTATCAATGAAAATATATTTCACCTCTTAAATATTATGGAGCCATCCTTCAATTACAATCTTCCCTTTAGATCTTGGAGCAAGAAGGAGTTCCTAAAATTTACCAAAGATTTTATTAATGGTAAGACAGAATATTATATGGAGGAGTGGTTCAGAAAAAGATATCTGAATGCAGTAAAAAAAATTTTAAAGAAGGAGGGCATAATATGAAGTGTGTTTTATTGAGAGTGTCTACTGATAAACAGGAAGAGGATAATCAGTTACATCCTATCAAAAAGAAATATCCCGGGGAGGATCTAAAGATCTTCCGGGAGTGTGCCGTGTCCGGAGGATTGTCTTGGGATCAGAGACCGATCCTCCACGAGGCAATCAGATATTCTAAAAAGAATAAAGTTCCTCTGGTAGTTTATTCCCTGTCAAGATTGGGGAGAACTTCAGAGGTAGCTACATTCTTTGAACAGGAAGTAGCCAAAGGTAAAATAGAAATTGATGTTATTGATATGCCAAACCTAGATCAGAAGATGATCGGTGGTCTTGCTTGGGTAAATACTCTGGAGAGGATTATGATCTCCGAGAGAACCAAGATGGCGATGGATAGGATCAAACATATAATAGCCACAGAAGGATCATATACGACTACTGAGGGCATAGAAATTACCCACCTAGGTAGGAAGGATACCAAAGATGCATCGGTCATTGGTGTCGCTAAGATCAAGGAGAATGCAGATAACTTTGCAGACAATACTTATCCTCTGATCAAATCACTACAGGATCGGGGATTGAGCCTCAAGGCGATAGCACTTGAGTTAAATAACCGAGGGATCCAGACCAGAAGAAAAGCAGAATGGTATGCCTCATCAGTTAGAAATGTGTTACAAAGGAGAGCAATATGAAGTTCACATTTAAAGAAATCCTTATTGGATTAATAGAGATGGTTGCGATGTTAGGCGTACTCGTAGCCGTCTATTTTTTTTCTGTTTTACTTTGTGCATTGTCAGATAAATGTGCAAACTATTATGGAATGATTGACGCTACAACTAAACTAGGAGGAATGTAACAATGCCAAAGTTAACTATTGATGGCAAGCAAATCGGATCATCTGATATTGCTTGTCTTGTTTTACAAAAGGATAGTTTCCAAACAAGAGACCAGATCTACGAGAGACATTTTAATGCGAGGCATAAAGTTTCTACGATGAGAGATCATCAACTAAAAAAGCTCTGGGCAATACAAAGAGGTAATGAGTTAGAGTTACCGACATTTAAATTGTTCTGGAATAATCTATTGATGGAGATTGAAAGTACCTACGGGGAACTCCCGGATCTGGCAGACTTGTCTTGGATCCAACCGGACTTTGCCTATGTTCCAGAATATTACAACAAAAACCATAAGGCTCTGGGAATGGGTTCAAGTATAGACTTCATAATTAAATCGTCAAAAGAATACGAAGTCCAAGTCCGGGGGCAGCCGATCAAGATCTTCCCGGGAAAAAACATTATTGAAATCAAAACAGATTTTTATAAGGGAGGTAAACTCAAACCCGAATGGAGTTTGCAAGTACAACATCAGATGATCTGTGCCGGAGTAAAGCACGGCATCGTTGTTTGCTTTGCAAGTGATGGAGATCTACATCTCTATCCAATGGAGATCAATGAAAAGATCTGCAAAGTTATTATGAAAAAGTGTAAAGAATTTTGGAAGATGATTGAGGATGGAAAAAGATATCCTCCAATATCTGAAAGCCAAGATACATCTCTGCGAACTAAAACTCTTGATGAAACTATTCTAAAGAAAACAAATCAAGATATGGTTCAAATGTCCGAGGACTATCTGGTTGCCTCGGTTGAAGAGAGGAAGTGGAAGAAAACTAAGGATGGTATTAAACAAGATATAGTTGAACTCTTGGATAATCTTGAGATAGATGTTCTTACAATACCAGATCAATACCAAATAAAATCTGTTACTACCGAGGTTCCCAAAAAGAAAATGGTGGAGACCGGGCAGATGACAGAGAGACATTCATTTACAATAAAGGAGATAAAGGATGAATAAATTAATAAACCAATCGTCTACTTCATTAGATACCTATATGCAGTTAGCCGATAAACTTTCTAAATCTGGATTAGTACCAGAGGCATACAGGGGTAAACCAAATAATGTCTTGGTTGCTATTCAATGGGGTATGGAGATAGGTCTTACTCCAATGAGATCATTACAATCTATTGCTATCATAGGAGGTAAGCCTTCTATCTATGGCGATGAATTGTTAGGCTTAGTTAAATCTCATCCGGCGTTCCGAGGATGTGAAGAGAAACTAGATGAGAAAACTATGGTAGCTACTTGTACTATTAAGAGAGAGGTAGCCGGGAATATAGAAGTTACTGAAAGAACATTCAGTAAAGATGATGCCATACAATCTAACCTATGGGGAAGGAATGTTTGGAAGTCTTATCCTAAAAGAATGTTGCAGCACAGAGCCAGAGGCTTTGCTATCCGAGATGCTTTTCCGGATGCAATCAAAGGGATAATCACTTACGAGGAGTTGAGAGATTATCCCAATGATGCACACGGGGAGGATGCAGAAAAACAAATTAAAGTTCTTCCATCGGATGCATCTAATCTTGATGCTCTTGCCGACAAGGTTGAGAGCATTGAGGATCAGACAACGCCAGACTTAACAAGAGAACTCATTATACCCGGTAAGGAAAGCAGAACCTTTGACAACGAGTTAGACTTTTGCAAAGCCTTCGCCGATATAATACTAAGAGTAAACCAAGTAGAGCATTGGAGCAATGCTACAAAGAGAGAGAAAGTAGAGGCTTTCCAGAAAGCAAATGCAGAAACTCTTGAGAACTTGGAAGATAAAGATCTGCAACAAGAGATGATGGATAAGTTAAAGAACTTCTATCAATGGCAAGAGGCAGAGGAGATAGCAGAGACCGAGAGGCTTTCTGCTTTAGCCGATGAGATGGATCCAGAGGGAGATCCAAATGAATAGAGTAGGACTTACACCACAACAAAGTGCAGTTTATAAATTCCTTAAATTGTACTACAACGAGATGGGATACTATCCAACTCAAAGAGAAATTGCAGTAGGTAAAATATCTGGAGAACAGATCATTCCAATGAGGAGATCTCCTTCTACTGTTCATAGGATTATGGGTATACTTCAAAAGAAAGGATGGATAGAAAAGGTACCCGGTAATGCAAGAGCTCTAAAGGTTAGCTAAAACCATAAGGCTCTGGGTTACAAATGAACTATGGGATTAGAGATTTCCCGGTACTCTTCTTTCGCATCGTAGGATGGGCAAGGTTTATCTGCGAAATCTCTATGACCATACACTTTAATATCTGGATACTCCTCCATAATATCTTGTATCAAGTCAATCAAACTTTCTTTCTGCTCCGGAGTTCTGGTATCCTTCGGGTTCATATCTTTATCAACACCACCCACATAACAGATACCTATGTTGTGGTTCTCTCCAACACAATGAGCTCCACTAGTTCCGACAGATCTGCCCTTGTGTATTGAGCCATCAAGTTCCACTACAAAATGATAACCAATGTCTCGCCACTTCCTTTCCTCTGTATGCCACCTTCTGATCTCGGATGTTTTAACATCCCGTCCTTCCGGTGTAGCAGAGCAATGGATAATTATTTTATCTATATCTCTAGGCACTTCGTTTTTCGGTAGCAGACTTAGTCTTCTCTACCTTCTTCCCAGATAAGTTTGTTTCGCCGGGAGTAAGATCAGTATCTGCAAAAGCCTGTGCCATAAGAGGACGATCAGATGCAGCAGTAGTTCCTTTGTCTGGTTTATATCTGACTACACCTCTTGCAGTTTTACCTACTCTATTCTTTTTAATTATTACTTTGTTAATAGATTTACCTACGATCTTACCTACTAGATCTGCCTCAAGACCTTTGCCTGTTCCGGCTTTAGATATGTCTCTTGCAATCTGGGTAGCAAGTTCTTCTGCCGTAGTATTCTTAGGAAGTTTAGTTCCTTTATTGGTAGAGGTAGTTGGTTGTTTTTCTTCTGCCATATTATTATCCTTTCTTTTTAAATAAATCCCCGTCTGCTTTTTTAACAGTTGCCTTTCCTTTAGCGTGTGCTTTAAGTCTAGCTACTGCCCATTGATGTGCAGACATTCCGGCCTTACTGCCCGAGGAATAGTACGCCCCTAACCCTCTCTTGTAGATCTTGTTAGCTCGTTCTGCCCCAAACATCTTTTGATATTTCTCTGGTGCTGCCATACGCTATGCCTTATCCCGGGATCTTGCTTTAGATATCTTATCCATTTGTTCCTTTGTTAGCTTACCTTCTTTATATGCTTTTTGTGTTGCCATAATTTCCCTCATCCTGGCCCTCTTGTTCTTAGATCCGGACACATATTTCTTTGGAACTTTAGTGCCGGGAACTTTTGGAACCGGTTTGTATCTACTCATTGTTCACTTACTCTATCAATAAAATTATATATCCTACCTATTTGTTTATCTATATTTAACAATTCATTCTGCATCATACTAACCAATGTCTGTAACTCAACTAATGTTATTAGAACCCAAGTAGATAAACCCATAAGGATTGTTCCAACTAAAGGCACTAGCCATTTTTGTTTCATTACTTTTTCATATTCTCCCTAGCTATACCTTTGCTCTTCTCCCACGATCTCATTCCTCCGAGACCCAAAAGCGAAAGGGTTAAAGTTAAAAGTCCTTCGGTGTTTAGTTCCGGCATAGGTATGTCGGATCCAGAAACTATAAGTATCCAATTTAAAAATGGTGCAAGCACATAAGACCACGCTAACCCAAAGGCACAGATCCACATAATAGATGGACGAGCTCCGGATACAAATATGCTAGGGTGCTTGGCTTGTTCTAAGTTAGTTTGGATCTGCCCCATATTGAGAGCGATCATTTCTTTTTTTAGTTCGGCGTTGATCTTGGTTTTAAGATCTTTATCCTCCACGAACTTGTCAAGGATCTTACCACTTATTCCAATAATACTATCTGCTAAACCTAATACCATAACTAACCTATATAAACTTTTATACCTATAACTAAAGCAGTACCACCTACTACTGCTCCTCCTATTATCCAACCTAACATCATTAATGTTTCCATAAGTTCTTTCTTTTTTAGTTCTCTTTCTCTCTCATCTTGTTGCCTTCTTTTTCTTGCCTCCACTTGGAACTTAACCCAATCACTATGTAATCCCGGTCTGCCCAAATAAATCATAAGTTGTTTCAGTTCTTCTTCTTTCTTCTTTAGATCTTCTAGAGCCATAAACTCTTCTAGATCACTCTCATCTTTTCCTGTGAACTTACTCCATATACTATTCTTTTTCTTATCCTTTCCTTTTCTTACTTCATCTGTTGCATTTGTAAAAGCAGCTATCTGTTTTCCTACCGAATGTAATTCCCTCCCGTTCTGGATCGCAGATCGGATTGTCTTGTAGGCAGCGTTGGCGATGGCTATATATTCTATCAATCATAACTCCGGATCATCCCACCGACTTGAGGAGAACATTTGCTAACATTACTATAATAGTTCCGGCAGATCCCAAGATTATAAGTTCTAATCTTTTTACTCTACCCAATATCTCTGCCCATCGGATTGCACAAATCTCCTCGTGTTTGTCAATCTTATTCTTGAGAGAATTAACAGTTGGTCTAGGCATTTTCTTTTGCCTCTACTTTCCTTGGTCTACCTCTTTTAGTCTGAGGCTTGGAGCTTTCCCCTTGCTCCTCCCCAGACTTTGGATGTGCAACAACTTTGGCAGTTTTGCCTTTCCAATTCTTTGGTGCTAGATGTGGATTAAGATCATATAAATGTGGCATCAATACTCCTAGCTAATGTTAAACTCTGCATCCCACCAATCATCTACTTCTTTAACTCTTGCAGCGATGTCGCTTGCCATAGCTTTTGAAGTATCGCTATCTGGTGTTCTTGCCATTTTTAATTCTTGATCTATAGAATATTTATCTCTTATTGCTCTAACCTTTTCTATATCCATTCTATCTTTTACAAGTGGATCCTCAAGTAATTCACTCTTCTGTTTACTTGTTGCTTTAGTCAAAGTAAGAGATGGATCTTTGTTAAGGGAAAGGTAAGTTGTTCTATCTTCTGTACCCATAACTACATACATCTCTCCATCTCCATACCATTTAACCTTACCACCTTTGATCTCTCCGGGATGCTCAATAGTATGAGGACTTAGATTTGATTTGTATAATGTTCTTGCCATATTGTTGTCCTCTCTATGGTGTTAGCTTTTTCCATCCGGCAGTACCACTAGCGTGATTGTTACCAAATAGACCTGTGTTATTGTCATATCCTGTTGCCCAAATATCTCCGGCACTATCTCTAATGACAGATACATAGTATCCGGAATAGTGATGACCAAAGCAGTACATATCTTCTACAGTAGTGTCAGTTAATCCTACATACTGACCGGTTCCACTAGCGTTCTGATGAGACCAAGGACTAGGATAAGGAACTGCACTTGTGTAATTGGTAGAGGTATTAGCTCCTAATATTCCCCTAGTTTCTCTACCATAATACCAATGCCTACCATTCGTATCTATAAGATACCAAGCCGGAGCAGTATATCCGGAAGTCATCTTTGGATAAATCTTTGCAATAGATGTTCTTGGAAACTGTAGTTCAGTAGTTGATATAGATCCATCAGTAGATGAATTAATAGTATTGTAAACATTAGATCCAAATACATCTACAATTGGTTGATCCCAAGCAGTTAATGGGGTAGTTACATTTCCCCTACCACCTTGTCCGTGACCATTGTACCCTGTATTAAAAATAGTTCCATTTGGGTTACCGGGAGTTCCACCAAAAGCGTGAGCATTAAATGAAACACCATATCCAGATGTTTGAACCGAACTGAAAGTTAGAGATCCACCAACATCTGTCCAAGCAGATCTGTCAGTTACAGTTCCATCTCCTAGTTGTCCGTTGGTATTCTCGCCTATTCCGTATAGATCTCCATCTTGTTGAAGAGCGTATACTGATCCACTAACAGCAGAGTTGTAATACATTGTTTGATTGTTAAGAACTTGAACAACATTACTAACACCGGATATAATTGAGAAGGCAGTTTTCTGTCCTCCTCCACCTTGGATGCCGGATGTATCCACGCCTGTAGACCATACTGCACCATTAGTATCAATCAAGTGAGCCGAACTTAGACCGGCAGATATTGATACAATAGAACCGGGAGTAGAAACTAATTGAGGTTTAGTAACATCGGCAGTACCACCGGATCCTAGTTGTCCATTAGCTCCGGCTCCAAAAACAAATAGCCTATTGTTTTCATCAATGAGATACCATCTTTGTCTTGTACCCATTGCTTGGTAGCCACCTACATTAGGCATAGCCACACCAATGATACGAGATTGTAGACTATTCCAAGTAGCACCTACACCGACATAAGGATTTTTGACCCAACAATATTTATCAGTTGTTGACCCAATCCCTAGTTCTCCGTTGCCGTTCTCTCCTATTGTAAAAATGTTTCCCTTGTTAGTAAGGAACAATGCAACATCGTGCATATACCATAATCTAACAGGATGCTCATCTGCTGCCATACCACCAAACTCTGTAGATATATTCATCTGTACAGATCTTTGATGGTTATTAGTATCAGTATATGATCCACCCATATTAAACCTAGAAACTCCTGTATGGACAATTTCATAGTTAGTATTGATGTACATAAAAAATATAGTTGATGTCGTTGGTAGAGATCTGTCTCGTTTAACAGGGCCACAGGCTCCATTAGGCATACCATCATAAGGTATGTATTCAGATCCACTTGTGTAGTTTGCTAACCAAGGATACTTACCATTACTAGCATATGTGCTAGAGCTATCCATATCTGCTATGTGTGGTATATTAGATCCCAAGATCTTATATCCTGTGTAACCACTTTGAGCAGAAAAGTTTAACCCTGTTGATGATGCAGTTAATACTTCCCCGGCATTACCTTTAGCTAATCTTACTTGTGTAGATCCATCGTGAGTTAAAATATCTCCGGCAGTAGTAAGAACAGTTGATCCTTCTGCCATTATATTCCAATGTGTAGTATTAGATGTTGTTGGGTTGCCGGCAGCAGAGCCGGTTTTACTTGTTGAGTTTACATATATCCAAGAACTACCACCAAAAGAAACTACATCATCTTTCTCATATGTAGTTCCGGTAGCGAATGCTCCCTTGAATGTAAACTTTAATTTTCCTATGTCAATTGTGGCCACCTATACCTCCTTTATGGTAATGTTACTTGCAAATGTCCGTTGGTATCTATTGCAAATGTAACAGTTCCACTTGCAAAAATGTAGTTATCATCATACTCCGACAATACTAAAGCCTCACTACCACCAGATGTTGTCTGATCTACCTTGAGAGTTCCTGTAGCACTATCTTTGTATATACCAAAAAATCTGGATCCACTTGATGCAGATACTTGTGATGTAATAGCCTCTTTTACTCTAAGAGGTGTCATACCTTTGGTATTCTCTGTTCCGGCTTGTGCCTCACTTTGTGTTGCTATTTGTGAGAATACGCCATTTGCACCGGCATTACCTTGTAGTCCTTGTGGTATTCCAAAATTAAAAGATATGTCTCCTGTACTTGCCGTATAAGTAGCACTTGCAGTAGCACTAACTCCGGCTCCTAATGTTGTAACTGATCCAATAGATGCAGATGAAACTGCCGGATCTGATACTTCTGGATTACCCGTTGTATTATTAAATGATAATAACTTACCTAATCTTGCAGCTTTACTTGGTATTGTGAAATCACTTGTTGCCGGTTCATCAACCGGAGCTTTTATAGATCTGTTGTTTTTTTCCTCTAGATCTCCTATTTGCATTGTTATTGTGTCAAAGTCTCCTTCTAAGGCTTGTGCAGTTACATTACCTCCAGAAGAATAAACACTAGATCTGGCAACGGGTACATCTGATAATATAACAACTGTGTCTGAAGAAGTAGGTGCAGAAACAAATCTAATTGTTCCTGTTCCATCGGCGTTAAGACCGGCAGATCCGGTAGAAGTAACTACAGAGTAATCGTTTGTCTCTTGTTTTTGTGTAGAGCCTAGAAAGACTTTAAGGTCAGAGGTATTATTAACTTGGAAGGAAAAATTAAAATCTACTAGATTTCCATTACCCTGTGCAGTTACTCTTCGTACTTGGTCATTAACACTAAATGTAGCCATATGTTACCTCTTTGTTCTAATTATATACCATATTTTGATTAATATTCCACTTATTTATTATTAAAACCTTCTTTCTGGAAACAACTCTCTAAGGTTATCTTGGTTAGCTTTTAGAGTTTCTGATCCTGTAGGAGAGTTTAAAACTCTAGGTTTCTTAATATTGTTTTCTATGAATACATCTCTTTGTTGTTTAAGAGCAGTTATATCTGGGTATTCATATTGTAATAATTTGAATGCATATCTCTTATAATCATAGTGTAATTCATCTAGCATATCTGCTTTATGCTTTTTACTTGCCGGTATTTTTGTTCCTGTTGATCTTAAAAATTCATAATTGTATTCATCTGACTTAATCATTAGATGCATAGCGTCTAACAATGGCATAGGAATTTCATTTACTCCCGGGATTATATCAGATCCAAAAACCTCTTTGGCTCTGGGAGATCTATCTGGATAGTTATATAATTCTATATATCTATCTTGTTGTTCATTATTTAACTTAATCATAGGCTCTGGGTTCATAGACATATACGGCAAACCATAGCCTAGTTTTTCTAGTTCTTCATTTATAAGTTTCTTTGCCGGATGCTTGACAACTCTAAAAGGCATAGTATTTACCCATCCTCTTGTTGGAGTTTTCGGCATTTCTTCATACCATCTATTTTTTCTTGATGGCAAAGTAGGAGAGCAGCTAGGAGTTTTTGCACATATTTGATTTAGTGCTTTGTAATAATTCCTAGTCATTTCTTGTTTAAAGATATTGCCTTCTGGATACATATCTTGTGGAGTAGTATTTGATTGCCCCGGTTCATACATTCTTTCAAAGTTACCGGCTAACTGAGGTGTCGCTTTTCCTGTGTATGGATTGTAAACTCCTATGGCTTGTATATGTTCGCTTACCATAGTTCCGGCCTCTATAACTTGACCACCAACTAGCTTGATAACTCTATCAATTTTTTGTTGAGTGCTTTCATAGTTACCACCAAGCACGCTTGTTAACTCTCCAATGAATTGTGTCATAGGAAGAGCCGTACCTACATATTTAAAAGATGACATTCCACCGGCTAAGATCAATGC
>Ga0163109_10001118_pt1 | contig 21267 bp, 24 predicted proteins | sample CRUFie1St13metaG_FD_108704 | JGI IMG/M metagenome (GOLD analysis project Ga0163109, IMG submission 108704) | Marine microbial communities from the Costa Rica Dome - CRUD Field 142mm St13 metaG | ecosystem: Environmental > Aquatic > Marine > Oceanic > Photic zone | place: Costa Rica: the Eastern... | reverse complement strand
CTACCTCACTTATTCATCGGAGTGATTTTGCTACCACTGTTCGGTAATGCTGCTGAGCACTTTACTGCCGTAGTCGTGGCTGGCAAGGACAAGATGGACCTTTCATTCGCAATTTCAATGGGTTCATCTACACAAATTGCTGTATTCGTTGCTCCAGTAATGATTCTCGTTGCTTGGGCGATGAATGTGCCTCTAACCTTTGAATTCGGAATGCTAGAAACCGTCGCGGCTTTCCTTTCCGTACTGATTGTGAATGTTATCGCAGCCGATGGTAAATCGAATTGGTTGGAAGGGGCGTTGTTGCTTGGAACCTATGTTGTTCTTGGTGCAGCCTTCCTAGTTCATCCCTAAACACGTAGTTTAGTACCATAGTCTTCGTAGTTTTAGCATGCCCGAGGGACCAGAGATTCGGAGGGCTGCTGACAGAATTTCAAAGAAGCTAGTTGAGAACCAAATAGAATCTGTGAATATTATCTATCCCCCCATTTTAGAATATCAAGAAATTCTTGGGGAATCTCAAGTCGAGTCTGTAACCACACGCGGTAAAGCAATGCTCACTCGATTTGATTGCGGATTGAGCATGTATTCCCACAATCAGCTGTACGGTCGTTGGACAGTAAATCGTCGTTCGACGGAAATGAAATGGAATAGATCACTAAGAATTGAATTCCTCACCGATAAATTCGCAGTTAGGCTGTGGTCAGCAACTGATATAGAAATTATACCCACCTCGGCGGAGGAGGATCATCCATTCATAGCCAAACTTGGGCCTGATATTTTGGATAATTCTTGTACACCTTCGGTCGTATTTGAACGTTTGAATAGTAAGAAATTCCGTAATAGAAATGCAGCTTCACTAATGCTAGATCAGTCATTCATCGCTGGCCTGGGAAACTATCTTAGAAGTGAAATATTACATCAGTCAGGTGTCAATCCCAGCGCCAAACCAAGACTACTTTCTGAAGACAAACTTCGAACTTGGGCTGAAAAGACAAAAGATCTGAGCGCACTTTCCTACGAAACTGGAGGTTTGACAGTGCCTGAAGGTGTAGCAATGGCAGGAAAAGAAAGAGGGGAGCCAAGACGTTCTTATCGTCACTCTGCATTTTGTAGAAACGAGTTACCGTGTCATTATTGCGGAACTGAAATTGTAAGAACTAGGGTTGCCAACAGAAGATTGGACTTTTGTCCAGAATGCCAAAAAATCTCTGATTGATATTGAATCACAGGGTACCCTGTTGTTCAGGAGTATGTTAGAAAATCTCGCTCAGTCCATAAGGAATAGCAAAAAAACTGCTCCTATGACTTGCAATCCATTCAATATCATCCCGACTACGGATTGGACATTCCCAATTCCAATTTCCTTTGACCTGTTGAACCCTGTTTGGGATAAGTGCAAACCAAGAATAGCCAATGGAACAGATACAATACAACATATGAATGCAGAAAGGGGCGACAATATTGAAATTAACATTGAAAATATTCCGAGAATGAGTCCTACGGTTGCTCGTTCATTCGTGTGAGTAACAACTGGTTGTGATTGCAGACCAGTGGGGTGTGGGACCACAGGTACCTCACCTACCACAGTAGTCCCACATTTGGGACACACATTCCATGTAGGGTCCACTTCAATACCACAGGATACACAAAACGCCATGTTGCCACATAATACCTCATGTATTCAAATTTAGGATACTGTAAATTTAGTTATATCGCCCTTTCAAAATCTAGAGTTTAGTGAATGCCGAAACTATACGGCCCCCATTCCTTGTCTGGGATGACCAATGGGCTAGGATAGCAATCCCAATGGTCCAGATTTGACGATAGTAACCGTGGTACAGCAATGCGGCGTATTCCCTACCCTATGATTCGGGAATATTGACCTCGATATTACCATCCTTTAGTCGAGTCTCATAAATCTTCAAATCCTTCTGTTTGCTGAATTTTCCAACCATTTTCCCATAAGGGGGGAATAAGGGAAATGGTGACCATTCAATCATTTCACCAGTTTCTATATTGTGAGTTGTTTGGTGTAGTGGGCATGTGATACAATCATCCTTCACCTTACCACCATAGGCGAGTGGCCATCTCATATGTCTGCAGAGAGCTTCTGTAGCATAGTATTCATCACCTTCGTCAAATCTACCGACCAGAATCATTTTTTTCCCAACGGTCAGCATTTTTTTCTTGCCAGGATTCAACTTTGACGATTTAATTGCAATTTTCCACACCAAAATATCACCCCATCAATCAGTATAGAGCCTAATTCGCTAACCTTCTTGCACATTCTTCGAGGCTTTCACCTTCATTTCTTAGACCTCGGATATAGTTGGGAATAGATGAATTAGAATTTTCCAAATCCCTCAGATCACCTATCCACTCTAATTCGGTTTTTGACTTCTCAGAGTTTTCTTGCCATTCGTGAACACTCCAAACTGAGCATCCTGAATCGTCATCACTCTGGACTTGTTTGAACCAAGGAATGACTTGTGGTTCCCGAACTAAATCGTGCCTTTGTACGAATCTTACAATGCAGTCATCCTTGACAAAATTCCACCCAGCATCCTGAAGCCAATCTTCCGATATACCATCTTCTGCCCCTAATTGAAACCAGATTAAGGGAGGTGTCTCGTAATTACGAAGTAGCAATTTCCTAACAGCTTCTCTTGCTCTTTCAGGTGCAAGAAAAAGAACAACAATCTCCGGCTTAATTCCGTCCTCGATCATAGGTCTAATTGGGTACCCAGAAATGCTAGCCCCCGCATCCCTTGGATGAATCGGAATTGGATTCCAGCCTCTCTCTGATAGATCAATTACAGCAGAATGAGCAGGCCTTTGTGAATTTAATCCGGCGCCTAGAATGTGGACGAATTTGGTCTGCGAAACCAAATCAATCAATTGCCTAGAATCTTCCATTACCATACCTGTACGCTACGCTAATTAGCACTGATTATATCAAATACTGTATCGATATAATCTATCTGATTTTTCAGATAACTAATCTAATCCTTAGCACTTGGTACAGTGACTTTGCCCATTATCATCAACGCACCGATTAGCACGTGTGTGAGGATAACTATTGGGAAAATCATGTCAAAGTAGCTCGGCTCATTCAAGATTGGAGAAGCGAGGAATGCAGTTCCCAATGGCATCCATGCTGGTAGTAACCAATCCATTGCCCCTTCCGGACGTTGGGTTGTGAATGCTGCAAATCCAATAATTATCATTGCCAATCCCCATGTTACCGGAGAAAGAGCCCAAGCTGTGGCACCTGTATCGAAGAAATTCTCCTGGGAAGTAGTTTGATCTTCTTCACTTGCCCAAGTCTGTTCCTCAACCTCTGTGTCAATAGGGGTCATTTCTGCATTGATCACGTTAACGTTACTTCCCATACCTATCATGAAGCCAACAAGAGTGGTAACAATCAGAATTCCACCTACGCTGAGTAATTGCTTATTCATTCCTTTCGCATTTTCCATCATTTGAGAGTTAAGTAGATACAAGCCACTGAACATAACCGTTGTTCCAAGTACAGCCATAATCATCAGTGGCATCAGAGATTCTGCTTCATCTGCAAGAGATGCAGCTCCTCTTTCTCCGATATAATCGGCAGCGGGCCAGGAGAAGAAGGCGGCCAATAGTAAAAGTGGCCCCCCAGTCAGCATATAGGGCGTCAAATTTGTCTCACTTTCGTTAGACATGAAAACTTTGAGAGTCTAATAGGTAATAGTCATTGAGTAGCAATATTGAGAATAACGTCAAATGAAATACATCTCTATTTTGCCGGCTCAACATTGAAGACAGTGTTTTTTCCAGCGTTTTCATATGATGATGATGCGCGATGGTCCACGCTACGGATTTAGGGAAAGGATTGGACGTGGCTGGAAAGTCACAAAATTAGGCATTAAAGTTGTTCGTGCAGATCCAGAATTAATGGTCTACATGTTATTTTCCGCTATGTTTTCCATCGGTGCTTTTGTTGTTTTGATGACCTCAACTGGAGGTTTAGGATACTTCATCGGAGGTGGAGAAGAAGGCTTTGAACAGGGCGCATATGTGGGTAGTTTTCTTTCTTACATGGCTGTAGCGATAATCACGGTTTTTTGGAATGCGGCAATAATCGCCAGTGCTCATTACCGTTTGACAACTGGTGAAAATCCTAGCTTTTCCTATGGGATTCGTCAGGCGATGAAGTGTCTTCCTCAAATTTTCATTTGGGGTCTAATTTCAGGAACTGTTGGCCTGATTATTCAAGCATTAGAGGGTATGAAACAATCTGATAATCCAGCGGCGGCTGCAGTTGGATGGATTGTATCATTGGTTGTTCAGGTCGCTTGGTGGATAACTACTTTCTTTGTTGTACCAATGATTGTCATCGATAATCTCGGCGTTAGGGAAAGTATGTCGAAGAGCCCAGAATTATTCGGGAATACCTGGGGCGAAGACATCGTAGCAAGCGCTGGAACTGGAATCATCAATTTCTTGGTGTGTTTAACCATAGTTTTGATCTGTCTACCTCTCTTTGCTTTAGGAGAGATAGGTATTGGTTTTGGACTACTTCTGATGTTTTCCGGAATCGCTCTATCAGTACTATTCTTCACCGCTTGTGAGGCTGTAAATAGAGCTTCATTGTTCTATTTTGCGAAGACCGGAGAAGCGCCTCCAATGGCTCAAAAATTAGGTTTAGAATTCTAAAATAATTCAATACACTCCAACTGAATTAAATTTCTGAGTAGTAGTCAATTACTACTTCATTGAGTTCTTCTCTAGCACTTTGTTCATCCACGGTCAGAGTAACTCCGTCCCTACGTAATGCTTCCCCATCGACAAAGACATCCATTACTTTACCACCAGAGTATAACAAGTTAGGAAGTAGTCTTCGACCATTCTTTCCAATAGGCGACATTCGAATATCATTGAGATCCCAAGTAACCCAATCTTTGGAATCTTTAGTCGCTAATTGCCAGGTTTCTTCCGGGCCTAAAACTCGAGCATTCCAGTGATCATGTTTCTGAACCAAACTGGCCGCTTTTGCTTCCGCACGCATATCGAGGGAATTGTTGCTTGCCGAACCATCAGTTCCCAAGCGAACATCCACCTCTGCTTCCTTCATCGCAGGATAGGACATTGTGCCGCCACAAGCCAGCTTTTGGTTCGAAGTAGGACAGTGAATTGCGTGAGCATCGTGGCCTGCAAGAATTCTCATTTCTTTTTTGGTGAGCCAACCGCAATGGGCACAAACAGTGGTTCCGTCTGTGAAATAGTCCAATGAATCGAGATATTCAACGGGGTACATTCCAGTTGCTTCGTGACAGTCTGCTACTTCCTTTCGTGTCTCTGAAGTGTGAATATGTAATGTACATTCAGTCTTCTTTGCTAATTCTGAACCCTTGAGTAAAATTTCCTTGTCACAGACATAAACGGAATGAGTTCCAACCCCATAATCGATTCTCCCCGGTCTAGGCGAATCTCCAGTAATCAAACCCTCCATGTGACGCAGCGCATCTCCTGAGCCGGGCTCAAAATTTGGAGTCAATCCATCCGTAATTGGGCCACAAAGAGTTGCCCTTACACCAGTTTCTGCAAGCGTCTGCCCGATAGTTTTGGTATGGAAATACATGTCACAGGCATAGGTAGTTCCAGTTGCTATCATCTCCGCAGCAGCGGCTTTTGTACCAACTCTGATTAAATCCTCAGTCAATTTCTTCTCAACAGGAAAAATTGCAGTTTCTAACCATTCCATCAGAGGCAATCCTTCGCCCATTCCTCTGTTGAGAATCATTGGAAGATGTGTGTGCCAATTTTGGAAAGAACGAGTAATGATTCGACCAGATCCATCAATTGTTTCTAGGACATTCTCGTCTCCTTTACTAGTCGACCATGACCCATCTTGGTGAATGATGAAATCGCCATGCTGCGGAGCACAATCGTGGTCCATTAGCCAAGCATTGGTATATCGGCGCGAGCCGACAGTTCCCAAATTTTGGTCATCTGACATAGTCATCGTTATTCCAACCCCAGGGGCAGTTTTGACTCAAGGTTTCCCTCGATACCAATTCAATCAATTAGATTTAGTGGGCATGAATGGGATTAATTTCGCAGCCAGAGCTCCGAAATCTCTAGTTTGAATGTATACCTTACCTTGTCCATTGAATTTCATTACAAGTCCTTCTCCACCGAGCAGGGCAGATCCCAATCCACCGACTTTTCCTACGGTGTAACTTACGCCATCAGTGAATGCGACAACATGACCAGTGTCAACAACAATTTCTTCTCCATTGATTTCTATTTCTTTCAATGCTCCATATGACGTGTAGAACACTGTACCTGTTCCTTCGGTCGCTCTGGCGCGTAGGAAGAATACACTTTCTCCTGTGAAGAATCCCTTTGCGCCTTGGAATTTTGTGTCAGTCTCAACATTAGCAGTGCTGGCAATGAATGCTCCACCCTGCATAAACAGAGTTTGACCTGCTCCCAATTCGAAAGAAGAAATGTCTCCAGGTGCCCCAGGTGCAAGAGATACCCAACCGTCTCCATTGGATGTGTATGTGTTCAAAATGAATGATTCTCCACCCACCATACTCTTCATCAATCCCTTGAAGAAGCCGCCGGACATTCCGGACTTCATGTCAACATTAGAGGACTGGGCTACCATTGCTCCAGGCTCTACTTTCAATTGCTCTCCATTGGAGAGATGTACGGTCATCAGTGTAAATGCAGGTCCAAACTCAAATTCGTGTTCCATAACCCGAGCCGCCAAACTCGTCTATTTAAACGGGTGGTGGAATTGTAAAAACCTGAATTTTAATCCTAAATTACACAAGTTGCACTCAAGGTACTGATTACATTACCTTCCGAATCTTTCAGCCAACACTCGATAACATCACCCTCTTTCATCGGCCCGACTCCTTGCGGCGTACCAGTCCAAATTAGATCCCCAGGACTAGGTGTGTACCAAGAATTCAGATGAGACAGAATAGAATCTACAGAATGAACCATCAGATCAGTAGTAGATTCTTGGCGAAGTTCTCCGTTTATCGACAATCCAACACTCAGAATATTCGGATCCCATTTTGTCCAAGTTCCAAGAACTCCAGAACCGGTGAAGCCTTTGCCTTCGAGCCAAGGCCATCCCTCTTTCTTTGCTCTAGTTTGTCTGGTTCGATTAGTGGTGTCGCAGCCAACACACATTTCGATTGGTTGAAGGTCATCTCCCAGTTTAATCACCAATTCTACTTCGTGATCGATATGCTCAGTAGCTGAACTCAATGCTACCACATTGTTCCCTTCCTCATCTGCTTCTACTAATGCAGATGGTGGCATGAGGAAGAATAGTGGATATTCTGTTATGTCTCCGTAAATCTCCTTTGCATGACCAACATAATTCCTGAACACTGCCCACCCTACTGCCATGGACGCTTGTAATCCTCCTATCTCATTATAGCATCGTTCAGCATCAATCAGATTCAATACACTCCATTGTCGCAATAAGACCGATGGGAGACAGCCCCTACCGTGTATTGGGCGTTTCAAAAGACGCAACGGATGCGGAGATAAAGAGAGTCTACCGTAAGTTAGCAAGACAGCACCATCCGGATAGAAATCCAGGAGACGCAGCGGCTGAAGAGAGATTCAAGGCAATTCAGGCGGCATACGATCAAATCGGTACAGCCGCTGCTAGAAAGGAATACGATCAGCAAATCAGAATGGAGGAAATGTTTGCACGAGGAGGCAATCCATTCCCTGGATTTGGTGGAGGTAGCGGCTTTAGGAGTGGAGGATTCGGCGGTGGGCAAGGCTTCGATTTCTCAGATATTCTAAACCAATTCATGGGTGGAATGGGAGGTGCCGAAGCCCAACATCAACAACGAAGTAGGCAACAAAGCCACCCCTCCCAACCACCTCCTGTAAAGAGAGGGCCTGACATCGAAGCCGGAATTGATATCACATTGCAACAGGCGCTGAATGGTGCGAAAATTGAGTTTGGGCATCGTCGATTAAGAATCTGTGAAAGATGTGAAGGAACCTCGTTCAACTCACGAAAACCGTGTCCAAAATGTTCAGGCAAAGGCGTTGAATCACGCTCTTCTACAATCACGGTAAGCGTACCATCTGGTGCTCAACACGGCCAACAATTACGTCTCAAAAAAATGGGTCATGAACACCCTCAGGGAGAGGCCGGTGACTTGCTGATCACGATTCGCTTAGATGCTGAAGAAGGACGTCGCTGGGAAGGTGGTAGACTGATTCAGGAAGTTCCAGTTCCCTACTCGACTTTGATGTTGGGTGGTTCAGTCAGGATACGCACTCCTGCAGGTAAGCGAGTACAAATCGAAGTAATTGAGGGCGCTCGAATTGGTGATCGTCGTCGCTTAGCAGGACATGGTCACGATGGCGGCCCTCTAGATATCGAGTTCATTTTAGCAGAGCCTGAAAATATCAGCAAAGAACAGAAGGAAGCGCTCGACCGATTGAAAGAATCTGGGCTCTAAATTAAACATCAATTAAAAAACGCACTTTTTCGCCTAGGCTCATGCGAGAAGTCAGAGATTTTGGCAAAGTAGCCGACTTCTTACTTCCTCGCAGTTACAAATTACATGCGGCGGTCTTGGTAATCAGCCTGCTAATGATCCCCGGGCTGATTGCCAGTCTAACTCCAATCGATGTAAATGCATACGACATGGAATCGCCGGAATTAACTGCCAATCAAGTTGTAGCCGATGAATTCGAGGCTGCGGAAAAAACCCATGGATTTGCAGTTGCAGTAAGAGGTAATGAGGCAATTGTCTCATCCTCATCAGCACCACATTTTACCTCGGAGGGGGAGATAGACTACGCCAACTTGCCCCATCCTTCAGAAAGGGTGGACTACCAAGGTAGAAGCGCTGGTTTGGTAGGTGAAGAGATTCCACTAGGTGGGATTCTCAATTTGACCATCCTAAGAGAAATAGAGGAAAAAACCGCTATAGCAAGTTCACATTATCTATCCAATTTTACCCGACCCTTGGTGACTGAATTAACCGGTACAGGATTTATGGGACCAATGTCTTTACCTGATTTACTAAGGGCCTTTATGGCTGGAGAATCGTTACTAACTCAGCCCACAATCAATGTTTTTGGCGTACCTCAACCTGCTAGAACGAATTGGGAAGATTGTGGGGTTTTGGAATGCTTAACCTATGATGACCCAAACGTAACTCAAGCCCACATCGATTTGGCAGCCCATCGGATGATTATGTACTCAGATGGGGCAATGCTTCGATGGTTTTCTTCTGATAGAGGATTCACTCATGATGAGAACAGTACATTGATGGGTCCGATTGGAGGGACAATTCGAGAGGACGGAACTTTCGATGAAGATGTAACCTGGGGCCCAGGCCGATGGTCAGCATCTACAACCTGGATTTTGATTCAATTGAGTCGAACAGATCTGGAAGAAAACGGAATTACATATTTTTGGGCAGATGCCAAAAATGAGCGTGATGGATATCGATTCGAAGGGCTTGACTTGGTCACAACCCCTCCGGAATTCACTGTTGATGATTGCAGAGATTTGCGCGAAGAAGGGGTCGAGGTTTGTAGTTTTGAATGGGCAATAATCGACTTAGAAAAGCAGATGCGAACTACAGATCAACTCGCTGTTACCTTCTCAATAAACGAGGGCGTAAACGTAGAATTGAATCGTGAGTTGATTGAATCAAGCTTGTTACTAATCGCAATGGCGCTGGCAATAGCAGTCCTACTTTGGTTCAGTCTAAGACGTGCCTCAGACGTTGTAATCGTCGGGGCAACTCTGATTTTTGCACTACTTTGGATGCAGGGTTCCATTGGATGGATGATGGTATTTGGAGAAAAATATGGCTTCAAGATTATCAGCAAGAGTCAATTTTCCAATTTGCTTCCAATACTTGTCATCGCCCTAGGTATCGATGACAGCTTACATGCGCTCCACCGTTACAAGGAGGAGAGGCGACAGGGACGTACACCAGAACAATCAGCTCACTCATCATTATCCAGAGTTGGGAGAGCAATTATGCTAACATCTTTCACAACTATGTCGGCGTTTGCTGCGAACTTAACATCTGATATCGCAGCACTTCGGTCATTCGGAGTTGAGGCTGCACTGGGAGTCGCTGCAGCATTCATTCTAACTGGTATTTGGGCGCCATTAATTCGAATGGATTGGGATAAATATCTGCGTGGAAAGGATAAGCTACCAGAAGAAGAAGATGGTATAGTTCACATGATAAGTGAGGAAAATTTAGTTAAAATCGCAGATAATTCCTCGAAGAATTCGGCCATTTTACTAGTTTTGATTTTGGTAGTAACGGCCGTTGCTGTTCCAATGATGCTAAGTCTTGAAGGAGATTTCAAGGTAGAAGATTTCCTTGATGAAGAATCGGATTTCGCTCAGGCTGTCGAGCTAGTCAATACCAGATTTAGTGACGAAGGAGAGCCAGCCGTAGTAATAATCGAAGGCGATATGCTAGATCCTAGAGTCTTCGCGGCAATTGAGGCGACTAGAGAAAATATGGCCAATTCAAGTCCTAATGACCCTGGTAAGTACACCAAGACTCCACTAGGCACTCCCGAACTTCATGCAGTAGATGAGTTAGTTTGGGCAGCAAAGGCTAGTATGTTCGCTAATGTTACGCCATTCGTCGAAGCGGGTTGGGAATCAGACTCGCTCGAATGTGATACGCTATTCGGTGGATTACCAGACGATGCCGACAGAGATTGCTTGAGATTCATGTATGGGTTCGTCTATGTTTACGGGGTCCCCGAAGGCGGCTATATCCCGCATATTCCTCCCTCTTTAACGGCGCTTAACATCGCTCCAAATTGCCAAATAGACCCTGAAATGGTACATCTATGTCAAGATGGTAGCATCCCAGAATATCCTCGCATGACACTTCGATGGGGTATTGCAAATCCGGAACAGTTCATCGTCGTAGAACAGGTTCTGGCAGAGTTAGAAATGGATATGCAACCATTCCAAGATTTGGCTGCTCAAGATATCTCAGAAAGAGCGAATATAGAATCTGCAAGTGAAGAATATCCGGTGACATGGGCGATTGCTACGGGTGATCCAGTCACTCGTTTCGTCGCTGCAAATAGTATGCAGAATCAACTTCAAGGGACATTGGTCTTAGGGGTTCTATTTTGCTTAATCACTCTATGGTGGGGATTCCGAAAGGTCGAGTATGGCTTCGATGATTATTCACTCAGAGACCTTGTTGTGTCCTCACCGGTGATTATCGCAATTACAGGGTATGTATACCTAACAGTTAGTTCAAATCTTGCGATTGCAATTGCGATACTGTTGGTTCTAGGGGCCGGATATTGGGGAACAAGGTCTCTCTCTACTGCAATCTTTACAACAATCCCGATTGTAATTGTCATAATCTGGTTGTATGCGATAATCGCGGCTGCAGGATATGGATTGAATATGGTTACAGTCGCAATAGCCGCGATGAGTTTGGGTGTAGGAATAGACTACGTTATCCACGTGGTTGAGAGGTATCGAGAGGAACGTGCAACGGGTGCAGATGTGGAATCCAGCATCAAGGCAATTGGTGGAGCTGCTGGCCTTGCATTGTTTGGATCAGCAGTCTCTGATGTGACAGGATTCCTAATCATAACCCGGTCCGCAATGGGCTTCTTTGCGAGCTTTGGTTTGTTCTGTGCCGCAATGATTGGGTTATCGTTATTCGCCAGCCTCGTGGTTACTCCTGCGATGCTTGGGGCTATGGCCCGAACGAGGAGCAAAGGACCTCAGCAGGTTGAAGCGGTTGGTGCTTGACGGCGGTTTGGATAATATGGATGAGTCCGACTTATTGACAGACCTTGAGAGAGCGAAAGAAGACTGTGTAATGCGGTTTGCCGATGGCAAATCATTTCGAGTAGACTATCTTGAAATCAGACTGGCTTGCCCTTGTGCAAAATGCGGTCCAAGACAAGAAAATGAACAGAGGATTATTGAATTCCGAGAGGAGGTCATGAGATTCCAATTGGATAAGCCAAAGACCGAATTAGTCGGCCGCTATGGCTTACGATTTTCATGGCCGAGCGGCTGTTCTAGTGGTATTTTCTCATTTCCTCTTTTGCGAGGTGTGTGTGAAGAAAAAGGCGCTTTAATTGACTGATTTAGCATATTTTATTCTCAGAAACGTTGATCAAATTCGAATAGAAGCGCTCAAAGGTAACCCTTGATTCCGCAAATCATCGCAATGTGGGATTCCCTCCCTCGCTGCGGTGGGTGATTCAATGAACCCAGATGAGCCAGAGGCTGATGAAACCACGCGTGAAGAAGAGGAGTGGCAACTCTATGCGACGGCAGGTTATGCTGCTGCAGAAGATCCCTGGGATGACCTAGTTGAGGTTGAAGATGATGAAGATGAAGAAGAGGAATGGTTCGATGGGGACGATTTCGAAACCAATGGACAAACTTTGGATTGGGATTCTCCACCATGCCCCGCCCCATTAGGTATAGCTCACATGATTCGACTCGGTACCTGTAACCACTGTTTGCACCGAGTCGGCGGCCGGCGAACTGAAGAAATCGGAGAAAAGGGAGGTGCCTCTATTCGTGCTGAAGCATTTGCAAAAGACAAGGAATTAGAATCATTCAAGGCGCCCGATCTGTGTCCACTTTGTGAGAACCTGTTTGAAGATGTAGACAATATCGTTGAGAGAATAGTAGAACAAACTGGAGAACTTGATCATGGCTCATTACAAGTTGGAGTCCACGTTCCTAAGGATTTAATTCAGGAAGAGGACAGAATTCGTACCCGCCATGCAGCACCTGGTTCTAGGCCCCTAAAAGCAGCATTTTCGGAAGCTGTACAGACTGGAGTTTCGGCCCGCATGGAGGGAGTCGAATTTGTCAAGGAAAGACCGGATTTGATGATTTTAATCGATTGCTTAACCCTCAGGGTTGATGTTGATATCCGTCCAGTATTCATTTATGGCCGCTACCGAAAGTTGGACCGAGGAATACCACAGACTCGTTGGCCTTGTCGTGCTTGTCGCGGTCGCGCGGAGGGCTGTGAGGCATGCGAGGGTACAGGACTGCAATACCCTGATTCAGTGCAGGATCTAATTGGCGAACCATTCCGACTAGTACTGTCAGCAGAGGATACCTCATTCCACGGAATGGGGAGAGAAGACATCGATGTGCGATGTTTAGGAAGAGGTCGGCCTTTTGTCCTTGAAGTAAAACGTCCAAAGGTACGCCGTACAGACTTAGAGGAAGTTATGGAAGCAGTCAACTCAAACGCCACTGGAAAAATCGAAATCAGCGATTTACGTTGGACCAATCGTAGCGAGGTTAGTCGAATTAAAGAAACCCGAGCAGAAAAGTCCTACACTATCAGATTCTCAGTTGAAGAGCCGCCTGAAGAGTCCCTCATCGTCGATTCAATCACCAAATTATCGGGAGTGACTTTGGAACAACAAACTCCGAAAAGAGTATCTCATAGAAGAGCGGACAAGAATCGCAAGCGCAAGGTTGTCTCAATCGATAATGTTCTAGTCGAAGACAACGAAGTACAATTTTCGGTGCGCTGCGAGGCTGGAACATACATCAAGGAATTAGTACATTCCGATGAAGGGAGAACAGTCCCATCAGTAGCAGGCGTTTTAGAGAGTCCTTGCGAGGTAATTTGGCTGGATGTTGAGGATATCCACGCTGATTGATCCCTAAAGGGCTCAGATGGGCTTAAGAATGGGCGGCAGGTCGACCGCTCGCACGACCTATGGTCGATGGGTGAAATATCATGCGCAGAAGTCACGGTACTCGTCAAGGAACTCGCAGTATTCTACGCCGCTCGAAAACTCAGCGCGGTCGAATAGACATCGCTCGAGTCATGCACCAATATGAAATTGGTGATCGAGTTGCAGTTGTGCTTGATGGCTCCCAACAAAAGGGTATGCCTCACCGCAGATTTCAGGGCGCAACTGGAGTAATCGAGGCCAAGCAAGGTCGTGCATGGGTAGTTGCTCTTCATGATAAGAACATGGCAAAGACCGTCATAGCTCGTCCAGAACACCTACGCCCATTGGAGTGATTTACATGAGCAAGAGAGAGTTTGTCGATTTCGCTACTGTACGCGATTTACTATTGGATGCACGAGAACGTCGTGGTGAGTTATCCTACGAACAGAAGGTCGCTCTACAACACGCCGAATGGGCTGCTAGCGAGAATCGAGGCGGCTTGAAGACAAGCCCTGAGGTATTCAGCAAACTATTCGCAGATCTAGCAGAGAACGAGAAATTAGGCCAACATCCAGAAGTATGTGCTAAAATCGCCGAACTTGCTCCAATGAAGGTCGAAGACGTTCGAGTCATCATCGCTTCCAAGAGAATTGCAATGGACACAGACGAAGTAGAAGGTATAATCACCATCGTCAGACAGCACATTCTTTGATTCGCGAACTCAAATATTGCTCAAAAGTAAGCATTTTGCTTTAATTTTGTCAAATCATACGTAACACATCCATTCATGAGGGATAACCGACTCTCGAGGACTGAGGAATATGCAGCCGAAGGGCAATGTAGACGGCGACGCAGCCGGTGGTCCATTTGCATCTGAAACCCATATTCGTGTCCTTGATGTTATGGAAAGGAGACCTGTAGGAAAGGAAATACATGCTCTTTCTGAACCAGGTCTGCACATTGTTCGAGCGAGATTGAATGATGGTTTTTCAGCTGAATCCGGCGATTACTTTGCTCTTGAATCAGGTAAATCGGGGCCGTTGTCTCCGCTACGATTCCAAGATCTCTCAGGAGATGCGAATTCGGCATTACAAGAATCGGTTGCTGAATCGATTAAAGTGAATCCAGATCCACATTTGGGCTTCTATAATCGTGCCAACAATATCTCTCTCAAGGTTCATTCCTTTCAATTACTCCCAGGAGTTGGTAGTTCAACCGCTAGGTCTTGGGTTGATATTCGTGGACCAAATGGCTGGATAAACTTGGATGAAGTGAGTCAAAAACTGGATATTGATGCAGTCGAACTGCTAGCAGAGAGATATGTTAGTGAAATGGAAAACCCAGGTGAAGTACCCTGCCTTCTAGATTTACTGGTTAGAGTTGGCGCCTAAACGAGGTGCGAGCATGGACGACCTCGACGTCAGATTGCTCGTAGAATTACTACGTGATCGAATTACCCCAGATCGTTCGCTTGGTCAACATTTTCTACTAGATGAAGCGGTTATTGAAAGGGCTGTAGAAATCGTCTCAAAGCATCATCCAATTAACGAGCATAGTCATGTTTTGGAGATTGGCCCAGGCCCCGGTTCTCTGACACTGGAATTATTGCGAACCGGAGCAAAAGTAACCGCGATTGAATTGGATGAAGAGGCGACATCTCACCTATCTAGAGTATTCAACAATGCAGATGGGAAATTGCAAGTTATTCATGCCGATGCTCTGGAAATTGATTGGCCAAAAGATATCACTCACATCGTTTCCAATCTTCCATATCAGATTTCTAGCCCCGTACTAGATAGAATTCAGAAGCACCACTCTAGTTCCAATATCAAAGGCATTTCACTACTCGTTCAGGAAGAATTTGCTGAACGTATGGCGATGAACAAAGGCTATGCAACTCGCGGTCCTTTGGGCCACTCACTTTGGCTAGATTTTGATGTTGAATTGGACTCGAAGGTGGCTCCTCATTCATTCAGTCCATCACCAAGAGTCCATTCACGTTTGACAAATTTAATTCCGGTCAATAGAGAGATGACTGAATCCATTGATCGCCGGCTATTCAGAATGGTAATTATCGAATGTTTTGCAAATAGGCGCCGAAAGTTGAGAACTTCTCTCAAAAAACCGCCTAAACGCCTCAATAGAATATCTGGTTGGCATCGTTCTCGCTGGGAGAAAGCCACCAATACGATACCCAGCGAAACACTCGACCTACGTCCCGAGAATCTAACTTCGGAGGATTGGGTATCGCTAATCAGTCAAATCACTCAAGCCTGAACCATACGAGAGAACAGGTGAACCACGCCTTCAAAGCCCACTGTGGGCTCGGGGAAGGTAGCGCAGCGTGTGCAGACGCTGCTGGGAAGGGAGTTGGTTAGATGGCCAAGAAGGACACATATCTCGCGCTATTGCGTAGAGGAATCGATGAGAATACGGCCCAACTCCTTGCTGACTCAGGTATCAAAGTCGGCGATCTAAAGAAACTCGACGAAGAGAAGCTTCGCAATAATTACGGTCTCAAGAAAGAGATTGCAAAGTCGGTACTTGAGGCGGTTAAATCTGGACCAAGAGCCTCTGCAAAGCAACGTTATCTCGCGGATGTTCTCTCAAAAGACAAGAAGAAACAGGTCGACAAAATCGAGGAGCAACGCTTCAAGCGAGAGCAAAAGGATATCGTTTCAGAGCTCAACGAGAAGAAAGAGGAATTGCGTCTAGCAAAAGTAGAGGCATTTCGTTCAAAGAAATTGGTTATGAATCGCTTAGGTAAAACCATCGAACTCATAGTCAAGTTGGAGAATTCATTCGATGACGAATCCAAGCGTGAACAGCGTACTAAACTACGCGACCAACTTGAGACTAGAGGTCTGGAGGCTGCAAGAGACCACGAGATGCTTGAATTGGTAGGCACGCCTCAGGATATTGTCGACTTCCGCCGAAAAATAGCCCCTAAATTGTGTATGTATGCTTGCCCCGAATGTGGCGAAGAAATGGATCCTCGAGGCGGTAATGTAATCGAAGATACTGGAGACTTCTCATTTGTTTGCTGGGATTGTGAGGAGGAATTCCATGCACCGATGGCAAAATTTGTTGATGAGCAGCTAAACAATGGTTCTCGAATAAAAATCGATCCAAAGATGAAACCTCGAGAAAAACTCATTCGAAAGCCGAAGAAGAAGTCTGCTGACATAATCAAGGATTTGATGATCAAGGACTTGGAAGCAACAGGAGCATCAGCCGAAGAGATGGCTGCCGCAGTTGAGGCAAGTGATCTAACCGGCGGGCTGATGAGTATCGATGAGTGGATTGACCAGACACTAGCGGCGAAGGGCTACATCCAAGCGCAAGAGCATCGAGAAGACTTCATTCTCGCAACAGGAGCAGGTGCTACCAAGTTCAACAAGTGGATGAAGAAGGCAGGTCTTGTTTTCAACAAGCAAACAGGCCAATGGACTCGTTGGAAGAACGATTGAGTTCAAAGGTCGATTTCAAGGCGAATAATCGATTCGGAGTACTGTGACGATAGTCCGATTCTTTCGCGGGGCTCTTCTTCTCGGCGTAGCAGAAGCCGAAGAAAACGAGCCTTTGGTCGAGGTTGCCGAGAAAGCTGGTGTTGACATTCCAACAAATTGTACTTCGGGCAACTGCGGCACATGTTTGGTTCGATTGAAGGAAGGAAAGATCGAGTATCCTGAGCCATTACCGCCAGGTCTTGATGAATTTCTAATTGAGCATGGAGGGGTTCTGTCGTGCTGTATGGAAGTAAGCGAAACCTGTGATATCGATGTAATCCCACCTTTGTGATGTGATATGATGGATGACCAAGAGTTTCTCTTCTTAGTAATCTTCAATCTTGTAGGCGTAGGGGTTGCGGTTTGGTTTCTATACACTCGCCTTCGTGCCAAACTTTTGGAAGTAGAAGAGCGTAAAGCAAGAAGATGGAAACGAGATGGAAAAATGGAGAGTGAAGAATGATGGATACGATTAATCTGAAAGACAAATTAGCGAAGTTTTCCGACCATTGGTCGCCAAAAGTTATTGCTGAATTAAATGATTATCAATTCAAATTGGTAAAAATCCAAGGTGAATTTGTATGGCATAATCATCCAGATACTGATGAGGTGTTTTTCGTAATTGAGGGTCGCATGAATATCGAGTTTGAGAATGAAACCGTGCAACTAAACGAGGGCGAGTTGTTAGTCGTCCCGAAAGGTGTTGAACACAAACCATATGCAGATTCCGAATGCAAAGTCATGCTAGTTGAGCCTCGTGGAGTGGTAAATACAGGAGATGCTGATAGCGATTTAACAGCAGACAACGATGTTTGGATTTGATTATTCATTTATCGCAGCAGTCCATCTATCAGCTTGTGGTACACCAACAACCTCGATATGACAAGCAAGAACTCCCTTTTGTTGATTGATATCGGAGCGGAGCTCCATCAGGTCATTGATACAACACGGGCAATGTGCTCGAGTTGGTTGAATCCACAACTGAACAATCCCAGAATCATCAACTTCAACACCCTTGAGTATTGATTTATCAGTTATCTCTATTCCATGAGGTTCGGTTCGTCCTCGAAGTAATCTTGCAAGTCGCTTCTGAGCGGTTTTTTTGGCTCGACTCATGCCTCCCACTCCGTAAGTAGGTCCCATGAATCACCCATAGTCAGGCATTCCATTCCATCTTGAGTTCGAGCAAATGTATCCTCAGTTCCAATAGCTCCTGAGTCATAGATTACCTTAGGCTCAATCGCCATTGTCCCTCCGATGGGGAGTTCTCTGTCGAATCTATCAGCGACAACAGGAGTTTCATCCAGTTCCAACCCCACCGAATGACCCAGGAAAACGGCTTGTTCAGGTGGCATTCCCATAAGATGCTCAGAGTAGCCCATTTCGTCGGCCATTCGACTCCCGATTCTCCATGCCTCAGAACAATGGTCTCCCTTTCCGAGACTCGACACAACTGAGTTCCTAATCTCAGCCATATCATTCAATCTACCCACGGATTCATCATCTAAACGACCAGAGCAGAACATTCGTGTACAATCTGAAACATATCCACGATGCAGATGAACGATATCGACGATAACAGGCTCTCCGGCTACGACTTTTGCATGGCCGGCACCTAGTGAAGAGATTGGACTTGCGCCTAGTCCACCGATAGCCGAATCGAAGTATGATGGAACGGCTCCGGATCTTCCTGCAGCGATTACAACACGGTCACAATCCATCGGCCATCGCCTCATCCTGATTCGGCCTCCAAATCCTGCAGCTCGGCTAACCTCATCGGCCGAAGCAGCCATTTCTAACTCGCTACGACCCTCTCCACCAACTTCTTTGACCGCTTCAAACATCTCTCGATTTATCCGTCCACTTTCTCGCAGCATTTCAAGCTCCCAAGCAGATTTTGTTTCACGCAGACCGTACATTAGGTAAGTCACATCCTGCATTTCACCTAGTTCAGACAATCTTCCTGAGAAGTACTGCCATCTATCATGAGGCATTTTACCAGCCAACATTGCAGGGGCAGATGTTACGCCGAGTGAACGGAGTGCCCCGGTCATTTGTCTCATACTTGGCTGAGCTGTAATCGGGTCCGGAGCATTGTTCTCTCCAGATTCAAATTTGGCTCTTCTGAGTGATTTCCTAACCCAATGGGTATTCTCTACATCCGAGCCTTCAGCCCCAATCAGAATCATCCCGTTTTGTCTACCACCCGTTAACCAGTAGAGTTCCACTGGGTCATCGATTAATGCTGACTCAAACCCAGATTCTGCGAGTGCTGACGAAAGTCGATTGCGACGCTCTTCCAATTCGCTAACTGGCACTCTCCAGTCTTCTCCATCTGGGCCGGTAAGTCGCTCCGCATCCCACGCCATTAACTCGCCACTACGGCAGAGACACAAAGGCATTGGGGGGGAGTTCTGAGCCGCTTATCTCCATCATTATCAAAAGACGCCTGCCGGTGGCCCACATCGTGAAAGACGTTCTATCCTTGGACGATATTCACCTAAGCGGTAAGCGTGTGCTATATCGCGTTGACATTAATTCACCCCTTCATCCAGAGACTGGTGCCTTCCTAGACGATGGAAGACTTAGGGCGATTATACCCACTCTGGCTGACCTTTCCGAATCGAAGGTTGTGATTCTCGGTCATCAGTCTAGGCCCGGTAAAGACGATTTCACAGATCTTTCAGGTCACGCAGAAAGACTTGGCAGTATTCTTGGCCGACCTATTCGTTTTGTTCCTGATGTCTGTGGTAAAGAAGCGATAGATGCTATCCGCAGTTTACAAAATGGAGAGATTCTTTGTTTGGACAATGTTAGAATGCACAACGAAGAAATTTCCTTGAAAAAGGCAGATTTAGAAGAATTACGAATATCCCAAATCGTCTTGAATCTCGCTCCCGAATTTGATGCATATGTTACTGACGCCTTCGCCGCAGCACACCGTAATTCCCCCACATTGACAGGGTTTGCAGATGATTTACCCTGTATCGCAGGGCGCTTGATGCAACGAGAGATTAGCGCCCTACAAACCGCTGTTACAAACCCGCCACGACCATACGTTGCAATTCTAGGCGGGGCTAAGGCTGACGATTCGTTCCGAGTAGCTCAGAATCTAATCAATCGAGGTGTGGTCGATACGATTGCCTTTGTTGGGGTGGTTGGAAACATGATTCTCTGGGCTCAAGGCATTGACATCGGAGAAGGAAATAAGGAATTTATCAGAGCAACTCTAGGAGATGATTTCGATATTGCTTGGGGTATGGCTAGCACACTGGTGGAGAATCATTCGGATTTACTCTTAGTTCCAAATGATGTGGCTGTGGAAATTGATGAAGAAAGAGTTGGACTTACCGTTGAGGATCTTCCAGTTCCACATCCAATCTACGATATCGGAGTAGAGACTCTGATGCAATTAAGGCCCATATTGATGCAAGCAGGCTGCATTCTATGGAATGGACCTGCTAGTTACTTTGAGAAACCCGCCTTTGCCTTCGGAACCATTGAGATTCTCAACATGTGTACCGAAACTCAGGCCATGACAATTGTAGGTGGTGGTCATACCAGCGCCTTGGTAAATTCGCGAGGAGTTGCTGACAAAGTATCACACAATAGCACCGGTGGAGGTGCCTGTTTGCAGATGCTTTGTGGGGATAGAATGCCTGTTATCGAAGCACTGCAACATTCTGCAGAAAAGTTTCGTTAGGGAAATGACGCCAAAATACCTATCAGCCCTGAGCTATTAGAATTAGACATGGAAGAAGAGCAAAACTCAGGCACACTGGAAGGTACAACAGAACCAACAGTAGTAGATGCGGGAAGAGTATTCGTCAACACCGGACAAAATTTTCCAGTTCAGAAGAATGCAGCTGCAAAGGTAATTGGAATCCTTGTGATTATTTGGGGAGCATTCAACCTGCTCGGTTCTCCACTAACCTTACTATCGGATATTGGAGCAACGGATTTGAATGGGAACGAGATAAGTTACCCGATAGAGTATTTTGTGATAACAATTCTAACTTCTATATCGGCTGGAGCCCTAGCT
>Ga0163109_10001117_pt1 | contig 21276 bp, 25 predicted proteins | sample CRUFie1St13metaG_FD_108704 | JGI IMG/M metagenome (GOLD analysis project Ga0163109, IMG submission 108704) | Marine microbial communities from the Costa Rica Dome - CRUD Field 142mm St13 metaG | ecosystem: Environmental > Aquatic > Marine > Oceanic > Photic zone | place: Costa Rica: the Eastern... | reverse complement strand
TGGGATGAAAAATAGATGTGTTGCCAGTTAAAAAAAGGGCCAATCATTGAGTCGAGAATCTAAGACACGGGAGACTGCATGAGCTTATTCAACCTGGAAGGCAAAGTTGCACTGATTACGGGATCGACCAAGGGAATAGGGAAGGCAATTGCTCAGCGGATGGCGGAGCAGGGCGCCAGGGTGATCATTTCCAGCAGGAATCAGGACGCTTGTGATGCCGTGGCTGCAGAACTGAGAGACAAAGGTTTGGAGGCGACCGGAGTCGCCTGCAACATCAATTATCAGGAGCAACTCGAGAAGTTGGTGGGTGCCGCACGTTCTGCCTATGGAGCCGTTGATATTCTGGTCTGCAATGCTGCGCTGAATCCTTTTTTTGGTCCGTCCCAAGAAATCCCCGATGCGGCTTTCGACAAAGTGATGCAGGCTAACATCGGGAGTGTCCATCGCTTGTGTAAACTCGCGATACCGGATATGGCCGATGCAGGGGGGGGAGCAGTGATCATTGTCTCCTCCATCGGAGGTCTCAAGGGCAGCGAGAGCCTGGGAGCCTATGCCATCTCGAAAGCTGCGGACATGCAGATAGCCCGTAATTTGGCGGTCGAATGGGGTCCTAAAAATATCCGGGTGAACTGCATTGCGCCGGGCCTGATTCGGACTGATTTCGCGCGCGCCTTGTGGGAAAACCCGGAAATTTACCAAGACACCGTGTCAAAGTACCCTCTCCGGCGCATCGGTGAGCCGGATGAGATTGCCGGTGCAGCCGTCTTTCTGGCGTCCGCTGCCGGCAGTTTTACAACCGGGCAGACTATTGTCATTGATGGCGGCGGCACTATCGCAGGGTGACGGGTTTATCGGGTATGCTTACCTCCAGAGACTCACAAATCTGGGATCGCCAGTCTGATCGTGAGCCGGAATAGCAGAATCATAAAGATAAGGAAGTAGAGTGATGATGGATCTTGGTTTGTCCGAAGGAATGATTGAGATTAAGGGCAAAATTCTCGACTTCGTTGAGAATAAGGTGGAGCCGGTCGAAGGGGAGTATCACGAGCAAGTGGGTGTTGGCGATCGCTGGTCGCACACGCCTCGCCAGGACGACATCCTAAATGGCTTGAAAGACGCTGCTCGGGACATGGGGCTGTGGAATTTCTTTTTGCCGGAGAGCCAGGGTGGCGCCGGAATCAGCAATCTGGAGTATGCCCATCTGGCTGAAATTATGGGTCGGAGCCGGCTTGCCTCCGAGGCGTTTAACTGCTCGGCACCGGATACCGGTAACATGGAGGTACTTGAGAGATACGGTTCTGAGGAGCAGAAGAAGCAGTGGCTTGAGCCGTTGTTGGCGGGTGAGATTCGATCTGCCTTTGCCATGACAGAGCCTGGGGTAGCCTCTTCGGATGCAACCAATATTTCGACATCCGCCGTGCTGGATGGTGATGAGTGGGTAATCAGCGGCGAAAAGTTCTATATCTCCGGTGCCGGAGATGCACGCTGCAAGATAATGATAGTGATGGTGGTGACCGATCCAGACGCTCCTAAGCACAACCGTCAGTCACAGATACTGGTGCCGATGGATGCCGAGGGTGTCGAGGTAGTGAGACCCATGCATGTATTCGGCAAGGACGATGCGCCGCATGGTCACATGCACATTAAGTTTCACAATGTTCGCGTGCCTGAAAGCAATATCATACTTGGCCGGGGCAGAGGCTTTGAAATTTCGCAGGGGCGCCTGGGCCCCGGTCGCATTCATCACTGTATGCGCTCAATCGGGGCCGCTGAGAAGGCTTTGACGCTGATGTGCGAAAGAGCGACCAGCAGAGAGGCATTTGGTAAGCCGCTGGCAGAACTTGGTGGTAACTATGATGTGATCGCAGACAGCCGTATTGAAATTGATATGTGCCGGCTGCTGGTGCTTAGGGCGGCCTGGCTGATGGATGCAATAGGCAACAAGGCGGCAAGGGACGCGATTTCTCAGATCAAAGTGGCTGTACCGAATATGGCCTTGCGTGTTATCGATCGGGCCATTCAGATGCACGGCGCTGCCGGTATCGGGCAGGATTTCCCGCTGGCTGCCCTATGGACAAGTCAGCGAACGCTGCGCCTTGCTGACGGGCCGGACGAAGTGCATCGTCGAGTAATCGCGCGCAAGGAGCTGGCAAAGTATCAATAGCTCGGCCAAAAGAACTGTTTACAATGGGAACCAGAAGGGTTCCCATTTTTTTGCCCGCTGAAAATGACCTTGAGCGTCTCAGTTATTATTCCGAGTTTTAACCGCGCGTCAGTGTTGCCGAGAGCGCTGAACTCCGTGCTCGCTCAGACCCACGGGGCTGCTGAAATTATCGTTGTGGATGATGGCTCCAGTGACGGAACGAATGCCCTTGTAGAGCGGGATTATCCGCGTGTGCAGTTGTTGACTCAATGCAACCGGGGCGTGAGCTCGGCGCGCAACGCGGGTGTATCACTGAGTACCGGAGAATGGCTCGCATTTTTGGATTCAGATGATGAGTGGCTTCCCGAAAAACTGAACCATCAGTTAGCCTGCGTGCGGGAAAATCCGCATATCAGTCTGGTACACAGCGATGAAATCTGGATCCGGAGGGGCGTTCGGGTGAATCAAATGCGGAAACACCGTAAGTACGGGGGTCAGATTTTTGAACATTGTCTACCAAGGTGTGTCATATCGCCCTCGGCGGTCATGATGTCCCGGGTGCTATTTGATCGTGTCGGAGGCTTCGATGAGGAGTTGCCCGCCTGCGAGGATTACGATCTGTGGCTTAGGATTTGTCACCAATACGAGGTGGCGTACATTGAACGTCCGTTAATCCGTAAATACGGAGGCCATGAAGATCAGCTGTCAGCGAAATATTGGGGTATGGACCGATTCCGTGTCCAAGCACTGGCCAAACTGCTGGCGCAGCCCACGCTGAGCAGTGAGCAGAAGGTATCGACCAAACGCATGCTCCATGAAAAGTGCCGCGTTCTCATGACCGGGGCTGCAAAGCGAGACAATCCTGAGTTAATCGCCCATTGTAAGCAGCTTCTGAATGCCCATAATCTCTGAATCAGTGCTGGTTACTCTGGTGGTGGCGCTTCCCGCTGAAGCTTGGCTGCTCAGGGACTTATTTCAACTGAAGCCGCTGAGGGCGATGAACAACGTTTTTCAATCGGATCAGGGAATTCGGTTGCTGGTGACGGGTATGGGTCGCAAAAACCTCGATCAGAGTTTCGCCAGATTAGCCAGATCTGAGATTGCAAAGGAGTCGCCACAAGTTTCTCCGGCCTGGCTGAATATTGGTATTGCAGGACATCGGGGATTAGCTGTTGGCGAGATGATGGTCGCCAATAAGATCAGTTGTGCCGTGAATGCACAGTCCTCGTTTCCCACGCCTGTTCTGTCGGGCAGACATTATGGCGAGGTCATAACGGTTGATGAGCCTGAGCTGGCTTACCCGCAGAATGCTGCTTATGATATGGAGGCCCATGCCTTCTGGGATATGGCGTTGAACTACGGCATGCTTGATTTGGTTCAATGTTGTAAGTTGGTATCAGACAACCCGCGCGATGGAGTCGAGAAGATTACTGCAGCTCTCATTGATGAAATCTTCTATGCGGCGTCGTATGAAATCCGACAGCATGTCGATCTTTTAAGGAACCTGGCGCATGAGCAGCAGCAGTTAATGTCTGACCCGCGGCTCTATCTGGAAATTGCCGGCCGGATACATTTGAATGTGAATCAGGCTCTGCAGATCAGAAGACTGTGCCAGAGGTTTGTCACACTCAACAGAGAGCGCGAATTGGAAATGCTGTTGGCTGCGGGATATCAAAACGCGCGGGATCTGACCCAGGTTCTCCGAGAATCTTTGAAAAGTGCGGGCAAGGTGACAGAAGAGTGAAGTTCTCAGCAGTGTACATCGAGCGGGCGATCGCTGAGCATGAGCTGACCCAGCGGATAATCGCGAGGGTATCGGGAACCCCAATCATTACGATTGATCGGTATGGTGAAGTCTTTAATCGAACAGGACAGAATTTCAGAATTCAGAAAAAAGCGCCTGCCTTGATACTGGCAAAAAAGCACGGGAAGACGGTGCTACCCGCCCCGGAGGGGTATGGCTTTGAACAGGGTCGGGGGTTCTATTTTTCTCATATGCTGAACTGTCTTTATGATTGCCGCTACTGTTTCTTGCAGGGCATGTACCGATCAGCCCACTACGTACTTTTCGTGAATTATGAAAATTTTATGGCTGGCATCGACGCTGAAGCCCTGAATCATGACGAAGGCACGGTGTTTTACAGCGGTTACGATTGTGACAGCCTGGCTATGGAGCCGATCAGCGCTTTTTGCGAGAGCTTTATTCCGTTTTTTGCCAACAGACCTGCATCGATCCTGGAGATCCGAACCAAAAGTACACAAGTTCGACAACTGCTGGATTTTCAGCCGATCGACAACTGTGTTGTCGCCATGAGTTTTACCCCGGAGGCGGCATCGGAGCAGTGGGAGCATAAAGTGCCGACCCTCGTTAAGCGTCTGCAGGCCATGAAGAAGCTCCAGCGTGCTGGTTGGAAAATCGCCGTCAGATTTGAACCGGTTATCGGAGAAGCCGGTGTCGAAGCAGAGTATGAGCGGTTATTCTCGCAAACATTCAGTGCTCTCTCAGCAGATGAGCTGCATTCGGTAAGCCTCGGAGAGTTTCGTCTGCCGGCACAGTTTCACAAAAATCTGGTCAAACTGTATCCGGATGAAGAGCTCCTAGCACGGGGCACAGTTCAGCATGATGGCATGTTGTCACTGGCAGCAGGAGGCGAAGCACTACTCGAGGCGCTGGAAGATCGGCTCTTCAGCTACGTCGATCGTTCACGTTATTACCGATGTGCTTGAAGGGTTTTCTGGAGACGAACAAGCCATGTCATTGACAATTAGTCAGGAAGAAACCACATGAGTTCTGAAGGCAAAGGGATTGCTATCGTCACGGGAGCCTCCTCGGGTATCGGCCTGGCCTGCAGTGAGGCGTTTCTCGCCGCCGGATTTGAGGTGATAGGTCTGGCCAGGGATTTCTCCAAAACATATCTGGAGCATCCCAATTTCAGAAAGACATGCCTGGACCTATCCTGCTCAAGTGAAATCCAGAGAGTCTTTCCGGCCTTGCTTAAATCACTGACTCAGCCTTTGAGGATTCTGGTCAATAACGCGGGTATCGGAAAGATGGGATATCTTGAACAGCTCTCTGCCGCCGATATCGAAAAGGTCCTCGCAACCAATTTGCTGGGCCATATCCTGGTCACTAAACACTGCCTGCCGATTATGAAGCAGCATCATGCATGCTCTGATATCGTATTTATCGGCTCTGAATCTGCGCGGCAGGGAGGCAAAGAGGGCAGTGTTTACTGTGCCAGTAAGTTCGGTCTCCGCGGTTTTGCGCAATCGCTAAGGCCCGAATGCGCGAAAGCAGGTGTGAGGGTCAATCTGATTAATCCGGGCGCGGTTCGGAGTGCTTTTTTTGATGAACTGCACTTTGAGCCTGGGCCTGAAGCCGGGCACGCAATTCTTCCGGCGGACGTAGCAGCCATCGCGCTCGCAGTAGTCAACTTTCGCGCGGGTACAGTGCTTGACGAAATTAACATGTCGCCGCTCACAAAGGTCTGGCAGTCCAAGTAACAGAAGGGGAGCGGTCAAGTCGGGCAGGGGGAGTTATCAATGGGATTGAGACAGGCGCTGCGACATTTTGTCACAGCTTGGAGCATCGGTTTTACTGGGCTGACATCAGCGATGATGCGATACTTGGAAGGATTAGGCAGACTGTACCGGGGCAGAGTTTCTCCGAATCGGGTCTATTACCTAAAACCTGGGTCGGGCGGTTGGCACAAGCAGCGGGGATTATGAAAATGAAAATACATCAGAACATGGTTAAATTTAGTCTGACTCTGTTCATCATGCTGGGTGTCGCCACGCACATTCATGCGCATACGGGCTTGAAGGAATCGACACCGGCAGCTGATTCCCGAGTTCAGGCTGTCCCCTCGCAAATAGAGTTGATATTTACCGGTCCGGTTCGCCTCATAAAGCTTGATGTGGTCGGAGATAGTGAACTACAGATTTCCTTCAGCCCGGCATCGGAACCTGAATCCGTTTATCGCATTCCTACGGCAGGTTTGACGAACGGAAGGTATGAGGTAGCGTGGGCTGCAATCGGTGCTGATGGGCATACTATGGCGGATTCATTCCGATTTGTCGTCGACCTCAGTGCTGCGTCTTCAGCGCCTTAAGCAGCTGAAAGTATAACCAAATGCCTCTGGGCTTTTGAAAACCGGTTCGGCATTGGTGCGTCATGTCTATTACCCCCAGCTGGGAGTTGCTCAGCGTTCTTAGCAAGGTGTGCATTTACCTGGGAGCCGCGAGTGCACTTGGCGGTGCTTTCTGCCTTCTAAATTACAACGACGGTAGGCGCGCTACCCTGAGACAGGTGCTGGGTTTGCACCTTGCCGGCGCTCTGCTGGGTCTGCAGGCGGTTGCTGCCGCTTTTCTGGCGCAGGTAGGCACAGCTAGTGGCAGCGGGCTGTCAGGTGCCTTTGACAGGGGTATGGCGGGTCTGCTGCTCGGTACTCAGCTTGGGGACTTCAGCTTGTTCCGTGCCGTCGGGTTTGCGATATTGATAGGCTCAGGCCTCTTTTTTTACCGGACGATGGTGCAGCAGACGCGAGCACCAAGCCGACCTGTTTACCAGCGCCTGTTTGCCGTTAACGTATGCGGTTTTATCTTTCTCCTGCTCAGTTTCCGCTTCGGCGGTCATGTTTCGGTTCAGTCCCTATCCGTACAATTTGCCCTAGCGGTGCACTTTACGATGTTTGCTCTCTGGATTGGTGCGCTGTTTCCGCTTCTCACGATTTCCCGGACAGCACAGGTCGCCGAGCTGAAGGTCAGTTTAGAGAGGTTTTCAAAGCATGCCGTTGTGATTGTCTCTCTGCTTCTGCTCAGCGGACTGGCGCTGATGCTGAGCCTCATACATTCTGCAGCTGAGTTATTCACTACGGTCTATGGGATGGCTCTCATGCTAAAAATCCTGCTGGTGATCGGCTTATTAGCGATTGCGGCTGTGAACAAATATTTCATCGTGCCGCGACTCCTGCTGCAGACCAACACGGCTCAGTTTCAGCGCTCGGTGAGCCTTGAAATTATCGTTGCAATCCTGCTCCTGCTGCTGACGGCGTATTTGTCGACTGCTCTGGGTCCGGCTATGCACTGAGCCGGATGGCGGGGCTTTGCCTCTGCCTTTGAGTTCGGCACGCTAGGATAAATTTTGTTCAGTATTGAGCGGTTTCAGCTCCCTAGCTTCTGATTTCCTGACTTTTCGGATTTATGCCCGGCAGAAACTCCCTGATGCACTAAAAAGAGTGCTCCTTTGGCCGATCTACACATAGATTGGCCTTTTTTAAACCCGCAGGTTTTATGCTGTCATTCTGGCTGCTTGCCTCACTACTGAGATAGAGTACTCCACTGCGAGTTGAGTCTGAGGGTGTCACTGGTTTGGAGCACGCCCCTCGCGCTAAGTCTCCAAGTGCGTTCAGGTTAATACATTGTCATCATTTTCGTATATTCTGATGCTTCGCCGCCTGATTCTTCAGGTGGTCGGGTCATGTCTGATCGTTAATCTGTTCAGCACCGTTGCGGCAGATGATTCGTTCAGGGCCCGAACGTTCAACTACGACTATATCGCCTATGTCGAATGGTTGGATTCTTTGCTCCGAGAAAATGAGATACCCGGTGCAGCGCTTGCGATTGTCTCACGTGAGGGAATCATGCATCTGCAGACTTGGGGCGTACGGGAGGTTGATCAAAGGGCTCCGGTGACGACGGATTCGATTTTTCGGATTGCGTCCATGTCAAAAACGTTTGCTGGTGCGGCAGCAACCCTGCTTGTTGAGCAGAACCTTCAGACTTGGGAGACACGCATTTCCGATCTTTTCCCCGACCTGCGTTTAGGCAATGGCGTCAGCTATCGCTCGATTACACTGAAGCAGGTGGCGAGCCATTCCACTGGACTGATGCCGCATGCCTATTCAAATCTGCTTGATGACGGTATTGGCTATGAGCGGATTAAAAACAGATTCGCTGACATCCCAGCGGTGTGTAAGCCGGGAAGATGCTATGGCTACCAAAACGTGGTTTTTTCCCTCATCGGAGATGTCGTGGAAGAAAGTACCGGCTCCAGTTACGGGCAATACCTTGAAGAGCAGATATTCCGACCACTAGGCATGGTCTCGGCTAGTGTTGGTCTGGACCCTTATCAATACGACGCTAATGCGACCGTTCCTCACACCAAGCGCCAAGGTCAGTGGCGTCCTGTGGCTACTAATCCCGCGTACTACACTACTGCCCCGGCTGCAGGCATTAACGCTAGTGTATTCGATATGACAATGTGGCTGCGGGCAAATCTTGGCGCTTTTCCGGAATTGTTGGACGAGGGCGTCTTGAATCAGTTGCACACACCGGTAATAGAAACGCCGTATGGTAACTACTTCAACCGCTGGGAGAGTTTAGAGAATGCGTATTACGGCATTGGTTGGCGAATCTTTGATCTGTCCGGATTGCGCGTTGTCCATCATGGTGGTGGTGTGCGGGGCTATCGGTCAGAAATGGCATTCTCCGACGAGGCCAATATCGGCCTAGTGTTACTCATTAATGCCGAATCGAGCGCTATTAATGAAGTAATCCCTACGTTTTTCGAGCATATTACCAACACACTTTGAACTCACAGGAACTCACTATGGCTTCAGTAATCGATTTGCTGAAATCGCACCGAAGTATTCGAAAATTTACCGACGAAAAAATCCCGCCTGACTTGTTGCGGGCACTGTTTGAGGCTGGACAAGCCACTGCAACATCCAGTTTCCTGCAGGGCTCCACCATCGTACGCGTGACTGATCCAATCAATCGCTCAAAGTTGGCTGAACTGGCGGGTAATCAAAAATATGTCGAAACCGCGGCAGAGTTTCTTGTTTTTTGTGCCGATCTAAAACGTCCGGGCAACTACTGCAGAGCCTATGGAAAGCCTTTTGAGGGTGACTTTACTGAGCACTTCATTATCGCCACGGTAGACGTAGCGCTGATGGCGCAGAGTCTTGTGACAGCCGCTGAGTCGGAAGGTCTGGGGATCTGTTATATCGGTGGCATCCGCAATAATCCGGGTCCCGTTTCAGCGCTATTGCGCCTGCCTCAGGGGGTATATCCGGTATTCGGTCTCTGTCTGGGCTATCCGGACCAGGATCCGGAGATTAAGCCGCGCCTACCTTTGCCGGTTGTGGTTAAGCAGGATTATTACAATGAGGAGGGGGATGCGGATCGGATCGCGGAATATGACGAGACAATCAGAGAATATTACCGAACAAGAACGGGCGGCGGGCATGGGATCAGCTGGTCAGAGCAGGTCGCGACTTTGCTGTCAGAGAAATCCCGACCCCATATGAAAGCGTTCCTTGCCGATCAGGGGTTTGCCTTTAAATAACTCTAGGTCGGGTAGGCCACTGGCTAGCCTGAGTCGGTCACAATACTTTCTTGCCGATAGGAACCTGTTTCAGGAAGTATTTCCACCTTTCCCTCAGATTCCAGTTCAATGGTTTCGGAGGGGGGAATAGCCCCTGTCCCGAAAGCAAATCTGAATTCCCCGTTGACCAAGCCGCGACGGTCATCAGTTACGGACCACTGAGCAATGTAATACGCAGAAGGCGGGAGGTCACCGGGAATTGGCAGGACAAAGTTATTGTTCATCCGCCCGGGGTCGTAGGTGAAGCCAATATTGATCCACTCGCCTTCTGCGGAATAAAGAGCAAGTTTTAACAGGCGCACATCGACCCGAAAGCTCATGGTGATCATGCGTGGAGGGTCCGTCAGGACAGAATCATCTTTTGGAAAAGTGACGCCGGGTGTCAGGATGCCATGGCTATGCTGAGCGACACCTACAGGAGTAGCCAATACTGACAGGGAGAAGAACAAAAAACCTGCTACAGATCGAATCCCGTTAATGTGTGCTCTTGCCATACTTACCTCCGCAAGCGGATTTTATCGATAAACAATGCCGCTTCCTAGGGGGTAGTCGGGGATCGCGGGGTATCAAAATACACCATACATTGTCGGGTAAGTGCACAAAGCTGCCCCTGTTCGGTGTATATCTTGCCTGATTGTTGGGTATAACCGTTATTGGCCGCATTCACTACAAACTCAAGGTAGAACCAGTCCCCAGGAATTGATTCTGGCGTCATCACAAATTCCAGGTTCCAGGTAAGAGAACTGCTCGGTATGAGCGGCTTCTGGAAGTGAGACAGAATAACCGGTGGTGGTATGTCAGCAAGAGCGACGAGTTTCTCCGCGGCGAATTGCTCGAGTGGGTTTTTGTGTCTCACCCAGAAACTCAATTCTCTGGCGGCTTTTCCTGAATAAGGGAGTCCGTCACTTGTCCACCTGCCATCAAAAAAAGAAAGGAATGAAGGTAATCTTTTGCGATAGTCACTGAAAGTAATACCGATGTCACGAGAAGGCGGTTCGATAGATTCAGCTTCGACTGTCAGGCCTGGGCGATCTATGCCGAATACTCCCAAGGCCTGAAGGCATAAACTACCATCAGAAAAAACCTCTCCTACCATTTGCGTAACATTTCGCCCTTGCCGTTGAATACTGGCCCTAGCTTCGATTTTGCCGGGGGGAAGCGGCGCAATGAATGACACCATTAAGGAGCGCATCGGAATGTCTTCCACAATCAGCTTACGCATCGCTGTGACCGCAAAGGCCGCCGCGAGGCCCCCGAAGGCAGATCTTCCCTGCGACCAGGCCTCTGAGAAATGCGTCGTGTTATTCTCACTGGTTCTGAGTTCTTCGAGGATGCTTACAAATTCAGCGTGTTCCATAAGGCTAGATGTCTGTGGTGTGGCAAGGGGTCTCGGGTTAGGTTTTGGCGGAGTTTCCGCAAGGCACACTGTGGTATTCTTTATCTCAGCATCAGCTGACTAAGTAATTAAGCAGGATATGTCTGGATTTTGAGGTCACAGCGCGGATTCTAGACGAACATGGCGACGAGATTATGGTTAGCAAGGATAACATGAAGCGGATCACTTTGGTGGCTGTAGCACTCTGGAAACTGCTCTCTCAGACTGCAGCACAAAGCCCTGCGGTTATGCAGGGGCCTCATCACCAAACGTTGCATCGCCCGGCTGTTGAAGCGGCCACGAACCCTGTCAATGACGAAGTGCTTGAAGTGGCTCCACAGATGTTGAGCATTGAATTCCCTGATGCGGTGAGGTTGGTAAAATTCACTCTGCGCAAGGATACCCGCGAATGGATAGATATCAACTTTCGCTACCGCCCGACCGCAGGCGTTCGTTACAGTCTGCCAGTGCCCGAGCTCTCTGACGCGAAGTATTACACCGCCGAGTGGGCGATATTGGGCATTAACGACCAGCTAATCCGAGGCAGCTTCAGTTTTGCATTCGGTCCGGACGCCAAGGCTCCGTCCTATCATCAGGCAGCAGAGGAGCTGGTTCTGCGCCAGCGCTATGGTGATCCAACGATTCAGTATGTTGCGCCGCCTCGGACACAAATTATCATCGACCAGGAACCTCGCCGTTTTGATCCGCCCTTTACCATTAATCTCAATGAACAGCAGGGCGATTCAGTACCCCCTAGGTAAGCTGATCGGGGTTGGGCAGGCAATCTTCAAAACTTTACTGTCTGTTTTAAATTACAAAAAAAGGGAGCGCGGAGCCCCCTTTCTTATTCAATGCAGACCTTGTGATCACTCGGACACATGTACGGTCACATAGCCATCGTGATAGAGCCCGCCGTCGTCAGCACGCGCCCACAGAACGTAGGAGCCGGGCTTGTCAAAACGTACCTCGACCTCGTAGAGGCCGTCTTCGGGGACTTCCGGAGGGAGCCAGAGTGCTCCCCAAGGTGAATTTGCCGAGGTTCGCGTATCTTCCCAAGGCTTTGGCAAGGGAGGGTTGAAAGTCGCATTGCCCTCACCGCGGTACACGTTCCAGGAGAGAAAGAGGCCGTTTACCTTGCCGACGGTCACGCGAGATGGAGAGCGCTCCATGCGGCGCTTGAGTTCTTCAGCTGTGTTACTGGAGTCTCTGCGTCGCTTGGGCAAGCCGTCATCCCAGACGCTGGTCACCAGTTTAATCGGCTCTCCGACGCGCGCAGTGCGTACGAGATCTCCCTGTACCATCACCACTGGCGGTACATTGGCTCGGGACTCCGGGCTGCTGGTCCCAGCTCCCAGTGACCCTGTCTCAGAAGCGATCACCATGTTGTCCACTAGGTAATCCTGGCGCAGCGTGGCGTAAGCTTTTCGTTCTACGCCATTGACGTTGAGGGTCCAGACCAGTTCGCGGTCGCCCCAGTCTGCCGGGACTGTCACTTCAAAGTTGAAGCGATTCCGCCGCGGAAGAAAGTGGGTGGGTTGACCTCGGTCAGCGTCACCGGGTGTGAAGAAATTGTCCTCCCCAACCGGAACAGTGGGCTCTTCTTCCCAGTTTTCATTCATGTATCCGAACATAAAACTGAACGTGCCGTCAGGATTGGGTCGCCAACCCTCAAAAGCTGGCTCGACATGCTGACCGCTGCGATAACTCTGCGCGGAGGCCGCGACAGGCGCTATCCGCAGCCAGAGGGCCAGTGCGCCGCGCCCGGCCCGGAGGCTGGGCTGCTTACGGTAGTACTTAATCATGCTTGTTCAACCAGGACCGTCAGTCGTCGTCGCTGGCAGCGGTTTGTGCGTTGCCGTCGGTGTCAGCCAGAGGCGCAACCAGAGGCGCACCGCAAAGCGGGCAGCCGATGACGTGATCATTTGGGCCAAGGTTGAGTGACTGTCGTCTTTCTTCCATAGCCTCGTAGAACTGTTCATCATTCATGGTGACGCGAATACCAAGATCGATGAACATATTGGTCACTGAGCGGTTACCTGAGCCCTGCCAGTTGCGAGAATCCGGCACGTTTGGATTGGACTCTGTGTTGTTCATGTATCCCACAATATGGAGGATTGTTCCTTTGGGGAGCAGGGGTGCTGCATCCTCTGCGTAGGGATAGCCGCGTACCCAGTTGTGATCGTACCCGACGCAAGACAAGGTCTCGATCGTGTAGCCCCAGATTGCTTCCAGACACATTCGCTCACCTGGAGCATGCAGATGAGGCTCGAAGGTTATCACTTTCGTGTGCTGTTCTAGGACGGTGTAGGCGTGCAGTTCCTGGTCTTTTTTGTTGCCCTGGATGCTGATATCTACGCCATTACCGAGACCGATGAAGGCGTTCTGATATTTTGGCTTGTAGTCTTTGTCGTGGAACCTGAAACCGACTTCCAAGTGACCCACCGTGTCGACGCCGTTAGAGTGCAGATGAACGGAATCTGATACGATCCAAGAACCGGCTTTTAGCAGGCGGCCAGCTTCTTGGTCGAATATGTCAGCGTTTCGGCCCACTTCGTGAACCGGCCAAGGGATTGACAGTCCGGGGATGCGTTCGCCGTTTTCATCCATCTGAGCAGTGGCCCAGATCATGTGATGGAAAATATAGCGTCCACCAACGGTCTCACGTCCGGTGCCTGAGCTCGGCACGTCATTTACTTCAATCACTTCTACCGACTTAACGTAACGGTCTTCGGTCAAGCCCGTGGGTGCAGAGGGAATCTCTCCCCACCAATCCGCTGTGCCCGCGAGTTTTGTGATGTCGTCCATCACAACAACCAGATCGGGCTCTCCCGCGCGCCATTTTATGCTGTCGTCGAACACCAGCGGCTCTGGCGCATCAGCAATCTCACCCTTAGGAGTGCCAGAACGGGCCCAGGTCGATATTGCAGCTAATTCCTCGTCGCTTAGCGAAGGATCGTCTTTGTAAGCCTGAATGCCGATATCTTTCTCCATATACCAGGGAGGCATAGCGCCTGCCCTGTCTCGCAGGCCGGTCTTGTATTCGATCAGCCCTGCATATGGAGCGACCTGCTCGTAGGTCACCAGTGGCATCGGGCCTGCGCCACCGTCTCTATGGCAGCTCTGGCAGCTGCGCTGGAGGATGGGTTCAATGTCCTTGTGGAATGTGACTTCTTCCGATTGGGCCAGCAAGACGGTGGGCATGAACAGCAGTGCTGCCACCGCGGCGCTTGCGAGCGTAGGAATCGACAGTGTGATGCGCATAATCGCTACTCCTCATAGCTTTGGGGGTGCTTCAGTCGCTGAATGTGTCAGCGCCTATATACTGTTCCAAGTCTAACATAAGTTGTGCTTATTTAAACTTCAAAAGGGCCCTTTCGTTCATCAAAACAACATCTTATCTGCGGTTGAGGGCCTAAAGTTCGCAGTTATAAATTACTGAGTTTGAAAAACTCGCTGCGACGGCCTTAATCGGCGGTATCAGCAACGGCGGGATCAATCCCTTTAAGCAGTGTCCAGAGATTGCTGCTCGCCAGTAGCGCGATGAAAAGAACTGCCAAGCCGAAGCTAAACCACTGAACAGCGTAAGACAGATTCTGGTTAATTTCAGGCTGCACCGCCGGCCAGTGTCTTGTCAGTGTGCCGGGCTGATCGGCAGTGATGCGCACCACAAATGGAAATATGGGTTCGCCAAGAACTGCTGACAGTGTTTCAACATCCAATGCGCGCATTCGTAATGGCCACTGGCTGGCATCAATGGTGTTTTCGATCGAGCGAGTGTTCCCAGAAGGCACAAATATCTGTGCATCAACCTCTACAGGACCTGTCACCGGGCGGGTGAAAGGAGGCGTATCAGGTGGCAGGATTCCCGTAGTCCAGCCCCGATGTACCAAAACCAATTGGTTGTTGCTGCTCAGCCGCAAGGGCGTCACTACGCCATAGCCGATTTGACTCTCATAGAACTCTGCAAGCAGCAGGATCGTGCGCTCATTCCAGTATTCACCGGTGAGTTTAACATGGCGGTTTTGCAGCTCTGGACGAGCAGAATGTAGTTGTCCGGGTGGTATCACTTCTATCGGTTCGGCATTTAACTGCAGCTCTGCCAGCAATTCGCTCTGGGCGCCCACTTTTTCGGCAGCGCGGTCCAGTTGCCACAGTCCCAGACGCATGAAAGCTGTTGCAGTTATCAAGACGCAGGCGGCAAGAGGCCAGTTGACGCGGATATGGAAACTGCCAAACGTGTAGTTTTTTCGGTATTCCATGATATCACCTACGCCTGAAATAAATGAGGCAGGGGTTCTGTGCGGTTTACGGGCGGGAGTGGAAGTTGGATTGCTCTCAACACCAGAAACACCAGTGGTAAGGGGGGCGATAGTAAGTGATTAGCCGACCGCAGACGATAACAGCGCACCAAGCAAGCAAAGAAACTGTGCCAATGAGCTTTGCGCGCCCTGAGACCGGCAGGGAATCGGACGTAGTTCGGACCTCCGTGCTGCAGGTCGTGTAAAACCAGAATACGTTGCATCCTGCCAGCAACATAAATCCCAGTTTGGTTTGGAACGCGGGGTTATATAGATATTGATCGGGTGCGCTAGTGAGGAACATAGTGCCGGTCACTAAGTTAATTAAGTAACCTAAAACACCAATGGGAACCAATCGGTGAAGATGGCGATAAGCAATGCCGGAGCCAAGACCGAGCATGCGTAAGTCGAATACACCCACGGTGCCGATCAACAGGCTCAATCCGAAAAAGTGCAGTGACTCTGCGACTGGCCATCCCCAGGGTGAGTGCATGAAATCGAAAATTCCGGTCCCATGGGAAAATGTCAGCAGAGCTTGTTCCATGTCGAAAAAATAAATCCTCAGGCAGAATCAGAAATAGCGGGAAGCCAAGAGTACAGAATGCGTGTAGGCCAGAAATCGCCCGGCTCCGATGGTTACCACCCAGCAAACCAACATGACAAACGCAGTCGGAATCCTATTGGATCGCTGATCGCCTAGCGGTGGTTTAGGGTTTGCAGCTTGGCCGCTCACTGAATGTTGCAGCCGTCGGGTGATTAGCAGACCTGCGCTCAGTGCCATGAACTTCAGAAAAAACACCGGATTGGTCAATGCCTTGGCTGGATAAGCGATTAGCAGTGCCACGCCAGAGATAAAAATCAGCCCAACCGCCCACCAGTGCAGTGTAAAAAAAAGCTCAAAGCGCTTGTTCAGCAAGCTTGGAATTAGCCCCAGCAAGCTGAACGCTAGTGCCAGATTAACGCCAACGACGAAGGCCATCGCCAGCGAGTGCAAAGTCAGAGAGCTGAAAAATGCGACACCGGACTCCCGCAGCAAAATGCTGAGGCCGGTCTCTTCTATGGTTGCCAACAGATACAGAACGCTTGCTTCCGGGATCGTGGCCGAAGGGCCGAAGTTGTAGGAGAATTATAAGGCTTTATTGACACAAATGTGAGTCTGCGCGGTCTTGCAATGGTTAGGCTCCGGCGTGAGGGGGTATCGGTGGTGACGAGGTTAGGAAGCGACTTGAAGGCCAGTGTTGCGGGCTGAGGCATGTGCTAGTATTTTGGGACTATACACAATTAGAATAACAAAGAGACGCCCATGCTAAAGCTTTTCCGTCATCGCACCAAATCGTCACTGATCAGATCTACTCTGTGTTTGATACTTCTTTCAGTGAATTCGTTCACTGCTGCTCAGGATATTCCGAGGACTGCCGAGGGGCGACCAGATTTTAACGGTATCTGGCAGGCTATCAACACGGCGAATTGGGACGTTGAGCCTCACGCCGCAAGTTTCGGTCCTCTGGTGGCAGCGGGCGCCATCGGAGCGATCCCGGCGGGTTTGGGTATTGTTGAGGGCAACGAAATCCCTTACACCCCTGATGCCCGTGTACAGCAACAGAAAAACAAGTCAGATTGGCTGGCTGATGATCCTCTGGTTAAATGCTATATGCCTGGGGTTCCCCGGGCGAACTATCTGCCTTTTCCATTTCAGATTGTGCAGTCGACGGATCACATCATCTTCGCCTATGAGTTCGCTAGTGCAAGTCGTATTGTCTACGTCGATCAGCCGGATTTTGAAGCGCCGATTCTGAGTTGGATGGGTCACAACTTGGCGCGCTATGAGGGCGACACGCTCGTAATTGAGGTGACTGATCAGGTGCCTGATACCTGGTTGGATCATGCTGGAAATCATCACACAGATGCGCTTCGTGTCACCGAGCGATATACCCACCTTGGACCGAACGTGGTTCAGTATGAGGCGACCCTGGAAGATCCCAATGTCTACACCCGTCCCTGGAAAGTAAGTTTTCCACTGTACCGTCGCCTCGATGACAACATGCAGTTGCTTGAATTTAAGTGTGTCGAATTTACCGAAGAGTTGCTCTACGGACATCTGCGAAAAGGTGTGGATAGCAACGACTAGTGCGAATTGGTCCGGACGAAGCTGGTCACTGATGGATGGCCCGGGAACAGCAGTCAGATAATTGAGATATGCAGGCAGCCTACGGAAGCGATCAGAAATACTGTTGTTGTGCAGTCTTTTCAGGTTTTTAGAAGCCGTGATGAATCAGTACAGGATAGGGGGTGCGCGTTACCGATGAGCGGTCTGGGTCAATTTGATGCGGGCTATAACAGCGCGCAGGATCGGATTCTACTGCGAGTCACCAACACGGCTGGAGAAGAGTATCGACTCTGGTTAACGCGCCGTTTTTGTCTCAGTATGCTGGGTGATTTCAAAGTTAAAGTGAGTGCTTATCGACTCCCCGCTGAGAGAATAAAAGGCAGCGGTGCAGACAATCTGGTCGCGGCATCTGATAGCGCTGGAGCGGCGACGGTCATGCAGGCCGATATCCAGCAGGAGCTGGTCGCGTCTCAACAGGACTTCGGACAGGCATTTCGCCCTGGTGAGCGGTTTCCACTCGGTGAGCAGGGCGAACTGGTCGAGCGGGTAGATCTCACGCCGAATGGAAAGGGGCCGGGGACTCACGCCCTAGGCTTTAAGTCAGTTCAAGGGCAAGCACTGACGGTCGCGGTGACGCCGGAATTGCTGAATTCGATATTTGAGGCCATAGAGCGGGTGACGGCGCAGGCGGATTGGGGGCTCGAAACAACAGCAGTCAGTATGGCGAAGTCGGCAACCCTGCAGTAGCCTGCCTCTGCTGACGGGCTGCTCTCTGCACGGTCATAACACGCTGGCGCTCGAATTCCGAAATACCCTGTCAGCGGTGTCTCGCGCTGTTGACAGAGCGCTGATTTTGTAGCTCCTTCAAAAGAGACTTGCTGACACCCTCATACCTTTTTTCGGTTAGTTGAACCGGCCTGAAACAACCGCAGCACCGGGGCAGCATTCCCTTCTATCTTCCTCCCACGGAGTGTAACTGTTTCCGGGATTTCTTCTTATTCCGCGCCATGGGTTTCTTGATGGGTTATCGCAGACGGTTTAGGTTAAGCCTTCCCATCCGCAGATTGCTGTTGTGTGAATGGCGCGATGGCTCTGTCAGTGATGGACAGCACCGTGCTGGCAATAAGTGCCCAGGTCAGCAAATTCAACCCAGACAAAACGAGGTCAGCAGCCCATTGATTATTTTCAAGCAGTCTTGCACTACTGATTAACAAGAGGGGGCCGAAATAGAACACACCATTCCAGCGCCCCAGGAAGCTCATTCGCAAGCTTTTTTGGCGGTAGAGAAAATATGAATCCAGAACGTACTGACTGAAGGCCACCGTAATCAGAATCGGCAGGACAACGGGGACGAGATCGGCATGAACCGCGCCCGCTAATCCTGAAGTTACAAAAAGGAAATCTGTTGCGTGATCAAAAATCTGACCGCGAGCAGACGCGGTGCCAAGGGCCCGTGCGATCTTTCCGTCTATATAATCACTGACAATTGCCGCAAAAAGACACAGCGCGAGTGCCCGAGCTGATAGGAATTCGCTGTCGGCCACCGCCCAAGCTACGGGCAGCGCCAGTAGCAGGCGGGACAAGGTGAGCAGATTGGCCACGTAGTATCAGGCAAACAGATCGCGCTGTGCCCGGCGCCAGAAAATCAGGCCAATAATTGCGTTGAACAGGATAAAGAAGTTGTGTTGGACAAATCCAAAGGCCGCCATCTGCCCCTCATTTTCGGGAAATAGAATCACCCAGAAAGTAATCGCTGCGGCTCTCATGGGGGTTGGCACAGCAGCGGCGAAGAAAATCACTGGTAGGTAGGGTAAGAGGGTCAGGAAAGAAGCTTCAACGCCGAACAGATTTAATGCTGTGGTATAGACTACGATCGCGGCGAGCAGAGCCGGTGATCGGAGTAAAAAGAAAGCGCCGTAATGCCACAGCTTTGCGCGGCGGAAGCCGTGAAGAATTCGTTTCTCCCGAAGATGATTGGTCGGGAACAGAGTGCCATTGAAATACAGCAGCCAGAGAATCAGAAAGACGGTGGCTCCGATGCTGATGACTGGCAAGATCTGGAAGACTTCCGGGAGTCCGCCACCCCCGAAAATGTAGCCCACTGTGGCCCAGACTAGCAGATAGAAAATTTCGCAGAACATGATGAACAGCATGACTGAGCCGACTTCCCACCCCGGAATCTGATCCCGCTTGTTCAGATAGTAAGCCATGGCACCCTTACCTATTTGTTCATTGAATATAGATATGATGTAGGCGCTCGCGCGGATGGGCAGAATGTCCTTGTACTTGATATCTGCCAGCAGCCAGTTCAGTGCCCGGGTGACGACAAGCGTGTCGATGAGAAAATAAAGCAGCGAATAGGCCATCATGAGCGCCAGCCATGGACCCCAGGCAACGTTTGCAAAGACCTGTGTCATGTATTCAGTTAACGGCAGGCCTTCTCTGGCTGCGGCGCCGTTTAATCGAAAGTAAAGATAGACAAAACAAGCACCGGTGATCAGCAGAAAAATAAGCCTGCCCAGCGGGCTTTGCTTCTTTCTGGCGGAAGAGTTCTCTTCTTCAACTTCGCCTGTGTTTGCTTCGGCGGTATCGTAGTCACTCATATCAGGACTCGCTTATCAGTATTTTTCTAAGAGTATCTTCAAGAGGTGTTAGGTTGATTCCAATTTTTTCATTAGCATTCTCAGTCACAACTTCATTCATGGTGATGACATCGATGACGGTGGGCGTAATACCGCCACCCTTGAGCGTGCTGGTAATCGCCGCACCCAATTTAGCCATCAGTATCGGTACAGCGCCCACTTCAACCTCCTTACCCACTATGTTCCCTGCTTTTTTTATCAGGTCGCGGTAGGCAATCGGTTCCGGACCTACCAGTTCATAAATATGACTGTCAGTCACAGCACTGCAGGCCAGCTTCGCCAGCGCCCCGCTGAGGTCATCTGTATCGAGGGGGCGCATGCAGTATTCTCCGCCACCCAGCACTTTGGTTTGGCCGCTTGAGACGGCGCTGAGTAGCGAGTTCGCGCCGGCGGTGCCTGGCCCCATTAGAATTGGCGTGCGCAAAACCGTTGCAGGGATGCCAGAACTCAAAACAAGCTCTTCGCCAACGGCTTTGGAACGAAAATAAGCATTGCGTGAGTCGGCGCCGGCTCCTACAACACTGATAAAAATAATATGACCCACATTACAGTCCTGGGCGGCTTTGACAACAGCAGCGGTCGCAGCAACGTTGGCACTGGCGTAGTTTGAATGTTTATTTTCAATCAGGATGCCGGCCAGATGAATCAGGCAGTCAGCGCCAGCAAGTGCTTGATTGAGGCTCTCTGGATTGTCGTAAGCAATAATCGCGGGACTTATTGAAGCGGATTTAGGGAGGCTGGCGAACGCGGACTCTGAGCGCACTCCGGCGACCGTCTCGATGCCCTCTTTCTCACTCAAGTGGGACAGCAAATTGACGCCAACGCTGCTGTTTGCTCCTGTGATGCTTATTTTCATTCGGAATGTTTCCTGTGCTGACGTGCCCTTGCCCTGATGCTGTAGATACTGCCATCCTCAGCCAAGGCGCGGCATTGTATCAGTGTAGTTACGCCACTAACAGAGGCGCCGATCGTTTACCTGCGGTCGGAATTGAAACTACTGGGCTTGGCCGGCGGGGCAGTGTGATGTCTGTGCATCATCCAGAGACTTACTTGTCTGAAATTTTCCGGCGTCACTGTTGATAATCTGACTGAGCGCGCTCGCATTGAATGCCCGCTCCTGTTGCGCAGCAGGAGCCTCGGCATACAGTGTGGTGCGCATCCTCGCTTGGCGTCCAAGATGGCCTATGGCGATGGCCATCTTTGTAGGGGGCCATTCCTGGCCGTGCTCAGCGCCCGCTGCGCGGGTGATACTTTCGTTCATCAGACTGCCGCCAAGGTCATTAGCCCCACACTGCAGGGCGAGCATGGCGCCCTCTCGGCCCAT
>Ga0163109_10001116_pt1 | contig 21279 bp, 19 predicted proteins | sample CRUFie1St13metaG_FD_108704 | JGI IMG/M metagenome (GOLD analysis project Ga0163109, IMG submission 108704) | Marine microbial communities from the Costa Rica Dome - CRUD Field 142mm St13 metaG | ecosystem: Environmental > Aquatic > Marine > Oceanic > Photic zone | place: Costa Rica: the Eastern... | reverse complement strand
TCACGGATATGAAAGCCGCCGATAGACCGGGCAGAGCCTTTGAGTTCCTTGCCTCCCTCAACCGCTGCAAAGGCAATCACCGGGCGATGATATTTTTCCTTTATGCGTGACGCGAGGATACCCACCACACCCTGATGCCAACGCTGATCAAACAAACAGAGCGAGTTGGGCAAGTCTGACTCATTGAATTCAAATTCCTCCAGAGACTCGAACGCCTGCTGACGCATATCCGCTTCAATTTGCTTTCGATCCTGATTCATCGCATCCAGTTGAAGCGCCAGTTCGTAAGCCGTATCTGGGTGTTTAGACAGCAGGCATTCAATCCCCTTAGTCATATCATCCAGGCGACCTGCCGCGTTAAGCCGAGGACCGACGCCAAAAGCCAGGTCTGAAGCCGTGAGCGCGATCGTGTTCTTTCCGGCCACCTGCAAAAGCGCCTGAATACCAGGCCTTGCTTTACCTGCTCTTATCCTTCGCAGCCCCTCCGCAACCAGGATCCTGTTGTTATGGTCGAGCGGGACGACGTCAGCGATCGTACCCAGTGCAATCAGATCAAGCAGCGCAGCCATGTTAGGTTCGGACAGGCCCCTTTCAAACCGCCCCAGTTCTCGCAGCCTGCCCCTGAGCGCCAGCATCACGTAAAAAATCACGCCTACGCCGGCAATGGCCTTGCTTTTGAAAGAACAGCCTTGCTGGTTAGGGTTCACAATAGCGTCAGCCTCCGGCAGTGTGTCCGGGGCAAGGTGATGATCAGTGATTAGAACCTGACTGCCGATCTGCTTGGCTGCCTCAACACCGGCAACACTAGAAATCCCATTGTCTACGGTAATGATTAGATCCGGCTTCTTTGCCTTAGCCAACTCATCCACAATTTTAGGCGTTAAGCCGTAGCCGAAGTCGAATCGGTTGGGAACAATATAATCAATGTGACGAAAGCCGAAGTCCTGCAAGGCACAGATTGCGAGCGCGCAACTGGTTGCGCCGTCTGCATCGAAGTCGGATACGATCAGAACGCGGCGCTGATGATCCAGCGCCGCAACCAGCAAATCGACGGCAGTCGTCATCCCTAGCAATTCATGAGGAGGAATAAGGTTCGCCAGTGCCAGGTCCAGTTCCTGCTCACCGGTAAGGCCGCGCTGACGGTATACCCGCTGCAGCAGAGGGTGCATCGCTACGGAAATTGTTAAGCCCTCATCGGGGCTTCGCCGCTGCAGTCGAGTCATAGTCGCATTTAAGCTTGCTGGCCGAGAGCTGCGCTGATGTAGACGGAGACTTCTCCAAGATCATTGGCGATCACCGAATATCGCTCTTCCCGCTCAAACAAATCGGCAAGATGAGCGGGCAATTCTGGCAGATCCAGCCCGGCTACCGTGATGGCTTCGCTGAATTTTGCGGGATGCGCTGTCGCCAGGGTAACCATGGGCACCTGCGGGTTTTTCCGGGTCAAACGCCCGGATTCCACGCCGATTGCTGTGTGGGGATCAAGCAGCTTATCCAGTTCAGCAGCAGTTTCGCTTATGACCCGACAGGTGGTCTCATCGCTGACGCTGGCACTGTCAAAGATTTCTTTAACAGCCTGCCACTGTGAATCACTTACGCTAAGACGCTCCTTACTAGATTTGAGCATAAAGTCAGTCAGCTGCGCCGACTCGCGGCCAAACAGATCAAACAGGTAGCGCTCAAAATTACTGGAAACCAGAATGTCCATACTGGGCGAATAGGTTTTGCTCAACTGCGTCTTGCTGTAGTCGTTGTTGCTGATGAAGCGATGCAGGATGTCGTTCTGATTGGTCGCGACCACGAGCTGGTCGACCGGCATTCCCATCTGCTTGGCAAGATAGCCAGCATAGATATCTCCAAAATTTCCGGTTGGCACTGAAAAAGACACTTGCCTGTCTGGCGCGCCCAGCCTGAGCGCCGCCGCAAAGTAGTAGACGATCTGCATGAGGATGCGCGCCCAGTTGATCGAGTTGACAGCAACAAGCTGACGATCATCAGGCAGGAACGACTGATCAGAAAAGGCGGCTTTGACTATGCGCTGGCAGTCATCAAAATTTCCTTCGACTGCGAGATTGAAGACATTTTCACCAGGCACTGTTGTCATCTGGCGGCGCTGCACTTCTGAGACCCTCTGATGCGGATGGAGTATGAAGATATCTACCCGTTCTGAGTGACGGCATCCCTCCAGCGCTGCCGAGCCAGTGTCTCCAGAAGTCGCTCCCAGAATCACCACCCGCTGGTCGTTCTTCGTCAGGACATGATCCAACAGTCGACCGAGCACCTGTAACGCAAAGTCTTTGAATGCGAGAGTTGGGCCATGGTAGAGCTCGAGCAGATATTCATTCTCCCTGAGCGGGGTAAGCGGTGCCACCTCCGGATGACCAAAATCTGCATAGCTTTCGGTAATGATCCGTTTTAGTTCCTCGGGATGCAGCGCGTCTCCGATAAATGGTGAAATGACTTCAAGGGCCAGATCAACGTAGCTGAGATCACGCCAGGAAGCGATCTGTTCCGAACTGAACGATGGCAACTCAACGGGGACATACAACCCACCGTCCGGCGCCAGACCGGTCAGCAACACCTGCTCGAATGACTGCGGCGTCCCGCCGCCTCGGGTACTGATATATTTCACTGTATTGGCAGGCTACGCCTCTCCATCAAAGGGCTCAATCCGAATGCGGGTGACCGGACCGGTAACCTCATCGAGTTCAGCGAGCGCGTCCAGCGCGGCATTGAGTTTCTGCTCCCGGACCACTTGCGTAAGAATGACAACAGGCACGGTTTCAGAATTCTCAGATTCTTTCTGAATAATGGCCTCGATATTAATGCCCCGCTGCTGCAGAACAGCAGAGATTTTCGCCATTACACCGGGCTTATCCAGCACCGGGATCTTCAAATAATATCCGACCTCAATGTGCTCGATCGGCAGTACCTCCAGCGAAGAATCTGTTTTGGCAGAGCCGAGCGCCGGGCGAACCGGAGATTTGACGCCAACCACCCGATCTCTGGCCAGGTCGATCAGATCAGCGACAACTGCTGATGCTGTTGCCTCAGCTCCGGCGCCGGGACCGCAGTACAAAGTTGACCCGACGAAATTTCCCTGCACCATAACTGCATTACCGACGCCGTTGACGTTTGCCAGCAGGCGAGTGCGGGAAACCAGCGTAGGATGAACTCGCATCTCCACTCCACGGGCCGTTTTTCTGGCAATACCGAGATGCTTGATCCGATATCCCAACTCTTCGGCGAAGCTGATGTCAGCCGGTGAGATGCCGCTAATGCCCTCGGTGTAGGTCTTCTCAAACTGTAGTGGTATGCCAAACGCGATGGCGCTCATGATTGTCAGCTTGTGGGCCGCATCAATGCCTTCCACGTCAAACGTCGGATCTGCTTCGGCGTAACCCAGCTCCTGCGCCTGCTGAAGCACCTCCAAAAACTCACTCTGCTTGGCCGACATTTCGGACAGAATAAAATTCCCCGTACCGTTGATAATGCCTGCGAGCCACTCGATGTCGTTGGCTGCCAACCCCTCCCGCAAGGCTTTGATTATCGGAATTCCACCAGCCACGGCGCTTTCAAAAGCGAGCGTGACTTCATTGGCGCTCGCCAGTTCAAACAGCTCGTTGCCTCTCTCCGCAATCAGGGCTTTGTTCGCTGTCACCACATGTTTGCCGTTGCTCAATGCGCGCTTGATCACCTCGCAGGCCACATCGTAGCCACCCATGGTCTCCACCACCACGTCAACCCCAGGGTCTGACGTGACTGCGAGCGGATCTGAACCGGTCCGGGCAACCCGCCCGCACAGATGTGGCTTCGGTGTCCGAGTCGCAACATGGGTGACCCTGATTGGACAGCCAGCTCGCGCCGCGATCAACGCAGCGTTCTCCTCGAGCAACGACAACGTACCACTACCCACAGTGCCGAGACCGCAGATGCCGACTGTCAAAATTTCTTTACTTTTAGCGCTCAAGATAGTGCTCGTCTATTGTGCTCTTTATCCAGACCACCGGCTGATTTTCAGCAGTTAAAATCGGGGGGGGGGGAGCATAATCAGGCATTACTGTCCTGCCTCTAACCGGAAAATCCATGGCCTAAGCAGCGTGCCCTCAGAACAAGTTCCTGACCACCTCTCCCGTATAGATGTGGTCAATTCAGACCGAGCATGGCGGCCAGTCTTTCACTGTCCATATACCCGGGGACTAGGCGACCATCAGAAAAGACCAACGCAGGCGTACCGCTGATACCAAGCTCGTTACCCAGTTGGTAGTGATCCAGAATCGGCGTGTCGCAGGCGGCTGCTGGCAGTTCTTCGCCCTCCTTCGCGAGGGTGAGGGACTGTTTACGATCATCCGAACACCAGACCGAAATCATCTTGTCGTAGGAAGTCGCTGCCTGCCCGCCGCGGGGGTAAGCCAGGTACCGTACTTCAATACCGTAGGCCATCAACTCTTCCAGATCACCGTGCAGGGCGCGGCAATAGGTGCAGTCTACGTCGGTAAACACCGTAATACTTGCCTTCACGGTATCCGGCGTGAAAACGATCATTTCGTCTTCGGGAATGGCATCAATCTTGTCCAGTGCGCGCTGCTGTCGTGAACTCGCCGACAGATTGGTGAGCCCACTCGGGCTTGTCGCATACATGTCGCCCGCAAACAGATAATCACCGGAGATATCGCTGTAGAGTACTTCTCCTGTGTTCAGCTCAACCTCAAAAATATTCGGTAGAGCTGTCTGATTCAGGGACACAATCTTCAATCGATTCTGAGAGGCCACTTCGATTGCCTGCTCCAGTTTACCGCGCAGAGACTGATCACCCTGTGCCGATACCGGGCTGATCAGAATCAGACTCGACAGCACTCCTACTAGCAACCGAACCTTTTGGATTGTCATTCGCATAGCGTTCTCTCTCTCGACCGGTAGCGGCCGACGTCACGGTAAATAAATGGCTCTTCAGAGTGTCGGCAGGCGAAATCAATGATTGATGAACGTCTGCTTGCTCACGGGTATGTTACCAAGCCAGAGCCCTAGTGTAAGGTTTTGCGGGACCAGGAACAAAAATGAGAAGGATGACGAAGCAACCTTCTCATTGTTACTGATAACAACCATGCTTCGCGAGGCGAAGCGCGGACTGCTAGGCCTGCTCGCCGGTCTTTTTATCGAGTTTTTCAGAAATTCGCGCCGCTCGACCGGTCAGTTCCCGCAAGTAGTACAGTTTTGCCTGGCGCACATCACCGCGACGCTTAAGCTCGACGCTGTCTACCAGCGGACTGAAGGTCTGGAAAGTTCGCTCTACACCCACACCGTGAGAGATCTTACGAACGGTAAAGGAAGAGTTGAGTCCGCGATTACGCTTGCCGATGACGACTCCCTCGAAGGCCTGCAGCCGCTCGCGATCGCCTTCCTTGATCTTAACCTGGACTACCACCGTGTCTCCGGGGCCGAATTCGGGAAGCTCCTTTCCCATCTGCTCGGTTTCGATCTTTTCGATGATCTTGTTTTTGCTCATCTTGCTCAACTCCTAACCTGAATGAAGTAACGGGTCACGCTCTGTCTGCCCAGTACTCTTGTTTAAATTCTTCCAATAGTGCCTGCTGTTCCTGGCTAAGCTTCAATCGGTCTAGCAAATCCGGACGCTTCAGCCAGGTCACCCCCAACCGCTGTTTACTGCGCCAGTGCGCAATTGCAGCGTGATCTCCGCTCAGTAGAACCGACGGTACGACCCGGCCCTCATACAGCTGGGGCCTGGTGTACTCCGGAGCGTGCAATAGCCCATCCGTCAAACTGTCCTGCGTCGCTGAACCCTCATCGCCCAGCGCGCCCGGCTGAATCCTGATCAGAGCGTCCAGCAAAGCCATGGCCGCGATCTCTCCCCCGCTGAGCACAAAATCTCCAAGCGAGAGCTCTTCATCAATTACGGCCTCAATCACTCGGGCGTCAATGCCCTGATAGCGGCCGCATACCAAAGTAATAGAGTCCAGCGCTGCCAGCTCAGTAACCTTCTGATGATTGATCCGCTGCCCTTGGGGCGAGAGATAAATACACCGCGACTGACCGCTTTTCTGCTCACCGAGTCCGGCCCGCGCAGCACCGATGGTTGCGAGCATCGGCTCCGTCTTCATCAGCATTCCGGGACCACCACCAAACGGTTTGTCGTCCACGTTGCGATGTTTGTCTGTGCAGTAGTCTCTTGGATTCCAGAAAGACAATTCAAGCAACCCGGTTTCGATACCGCGGCCGCTGACACCGTGTTCCGTCAGCGCTGCGAACATCTCGGGAAACAAAGTGACAACCGCAACCTGCATTTTGCCAGCTCCCGTCACCTGCCAGCGGTTTAGCTCATGTCTCGTGCAGCGCACTCAACTCAAATAATCGATATCCCAGTCTACAATCAGGCTGACATCATTTAACGATACTTGTTTCACCACCGGACCCATCAGGTAGGGTATCAGTCGCTCTCGCTGGTCACAGCTTCGTGCGCTGGGCCGCACCACAAGAACGTCATTCGCCCCCGTATCCAGCAAACCCGAGACTGTCCCCAGTATCTCGCCTTGCAGATTGGTTACTTCAAGCCCGACCAGCTCGTGCCAGTAAAACGTGTCAAACTCAAGATCGGGCAGTTCTGTGCTGTTAACCCAGACCTCCTTGCCGGTCAGCGCCCTGCTGACCTCCGGGCTGTCGTACCCGGCAAAGTGGACCAGCAGCCTCTTGGGCTGACTCCGACTGGCGTCGATCTGTAGTGTGCTTGTTGCTCCGTTCAGCTCTGTGCGCAAGAACGGGTAGTCCAGTATATTATCTGGCGGCGCAGTGTAGGAGTTCAGCCTGAGCCAACCGCTTACGCCGTGAATCCGTCCTACCTTGCCGAGAACTACCTTCTTGTTGGCCGCCTCCGAATCGCTCATAACGGCCAGCTAACTGAGACACTCAGGCCGATGCGGCAGCTGCATCCTTCGCCAAGCTCGATACCCTGTCACTGACCTGCGCACCCTGGGACTGCCAGAAAGCCATCCGATCCAGGTCGAGGCGCAATCGCTCTTCCTGACCGCGCGCTACCGGGTTAAAGAATCCGATCCTTTCAATGAAACGGCCATCACGGGCGCGGCGACTGTCACTCACCGTGATATGGTAGAAAGGCTTCTTCTTTGCGCCACCGCGAGCCAGTCGTATCGTGACCATACTATGTTTCCTAATCGATAATTTGCTTGTTAATTCAGATGGTTAGCAGCATCAAATCCGGGCTGCATGGCCCCGTGAACAAAAAGGCCGGTATTCTATGCCAAATGCGTAAGTATTGGAAGCGCCGAAGCAGCCGCCGTGCGGGGCTTTTCCACCGCACGCTGCCCTTAAAATCGCGGAAATTTTCCACCGCGAGGCATCCCAGGCATCCCACCTGAACCCATTTTGCCCTGCAAGCCCCCAAGTCCCCTCATCATGTTGGCCATACCGCCACCTTTCATCTTTTTCATCATTTTCTGCATTTGCTTGTGTTGTTTCAACAAGCGATTCAGATCCTGTATCTGGGTGCCTGATCCCTGCGTGATGCGCCGCTTTCTTGAACCATTCAGAAGATCCGGATTGACCCGCTCGCGCAGCGTCATCGAGTTTATGATCGCCTCCATCCGGCGGAATTGAGAATCGTCAACCTGACTGGCGGCGCCCGGAGGCAGCGCGCCCATGCCAGGCATCTTTTCCATGATGCTCGCGACGCCGCCCATATTTTGCATCTGCCTGAGCTGCTCCTTGAAATCTTCCAGGTCAAAGCCTTTACCTTTTTTTATCTTGCGGGCGAGGCGCTCAGCCTGCTTCTTGTCGACTTTCTGCTCTGCCTCTTCAATCAGCGAGAGCACATCCCCCATACCAAGAATGCGGGAGGCAATCCGGTCCGGATAGAAAGGCTCAAGCCCATCAATTTTCTCCCCGGTACCGATAAATTTAATTGGCTTGCCGGTGATATGCCGAACCGACAGCGCAGCGCCTCCTCTGGCGTCGCCGTCCGCCTTGGTAAGGACTACGCCCGTCAGTGGTAGTGCATCATTGAAGGCTTTCGCGGTGTTAGCAGCGTCCTGACCGGTCATGGCATCCACCACGAAAAGGGTCTCAACCGGATTTAAGTGACGGTGTAGCGCAGAGATTTCATCCATCATCTGCTGATCAATGGCCAGTCGTCCGGCGGTATCGACCAGAAGCACGTCGACAAATTTTTTCTTCGCTTCCCGCAGCGCCGAATCAACGATGGTAAGCGGGGCTTGGCTGGCGTCGGATCCGAAAAACTCGACGTCGATTTCATTGGCCAGAGTCTGAAGCTGTTGAATCGCAGCCGGCCGGTAGATATCTGCACTGACCAGCATGACTTTTTTCCGCGATTTGGCCTTGAGCAGCCTGGCGAGTTTGGCTGCCGTGGTAGTCTTACCAGCGCCCTGCAGACCCGCCATGAGCACTACCGCGGGCGGCACAGACTTCAGATTCAACTCTGCATTGGCAGACCCCATGATAGTCTGCATTTCGGCCTGGACCAGTTTGATAAGAGCTTGTCCGGGCGTCAGACTTTTCGACACCTCTTGTCCGACGGCCCGCGTACTAACCCGATCGATGAAATCCTTGACCACCGGCAGCGCTACATCAGCTTCAAGCAGCGCTCGACGAACCTCTCGCAGGGCTTCCTGAATGTTGCTCTCCGTCAGGGTCGCTTTACCCGCCAGCTTACGAAAAGTCCTACTGAGACGATCAGTTAAATTCTCAAACACACAAACACCTGCTCATTCATGTCAGAACCGGCGGCGAGTCACCACCGTAGTCCCTGAATTATAGCCCTATTCGCCGCGACCGTGAAAAAGAGCTTCTACCATGCTGGTACATATGCGACACTTTAGGATTTAAAAGCCATTACGTTACGAATGCAACTGACTCTTGTTACGGGCATTTTTGCCATCGCACTTTATTCGACTGGTTTTGCGCTCCAGCTGTCACGGCTGGCAGTAGGTGGAACCGGTGGCGGCGTCGCCGCCAACCGCCTGCCCGTTTTTGTAGCTGGCGGAATGGCTGCGCTTGCCCATGCCGCGAGCGCGTCCGGTGTAATTTATACCAGCACCGGGTACCACTTCGGAATTGTTGAAATCAGCACACTCATCGCTGCTTCGATTTCACTGCTGGTACTCACCAGCAGTTTACGCAAGCCGCTGGACAATCTCTTTCTGGGTCTGTTCCCCCTCGCTGTAGTGGCCATCATTCTGTCACTCACCGTAACCAGTGACTACCCTCCCACCGATTTGAGTCCTGGCATGGCCAGTCACGTGCTGGTCTCAATTCTTGCCTACAGCTTCATAACTATAGCTGCTGTTCAAGCCGGCTTTCTTTACTACCAGAACTATCAGCTGAAGCATGGGCACGCGGGCGGATTTCTTAAACGCTTTCCTCCACTTCAAGATATGGAGGTCCTTCTGTTTGAATTGCTCTGGGTCGGACAGCTACTCCTTTCCCTCGGGATTGTTGCCGGATTTGTGTTCATCAACGATATTTGGGGCCGTGACGGCGTTATTCATAAAAGCTTCTTTTCCGCGCTAGCCTGGATCGTGTTCGCTGTTCTGCTCTGGGGACGCCATCAACTTGGATGGCGGGGAGCCACAGCAATCCGCGGGACATTGTCTGGGTTTGCCCTGTTGCTAATCGGTTTCTATGGTTCCAAATTTGTCCTTGAATTCCTGGTCAGCTAATCGGACCACGAGGTGATCAAACTCTTTCACTTCTCTCATCTTAATGCGCCCTGAACTATGGCAGCCGACGAAGCTTCACTGGGCTCCCTGATCCTGTCTTTTCTCGCTCTGATTCTGGCCTCAGCCTATTTCTCCAGCTCGGAGACCAGCATGATGAGCCTGAACAGGTACCGCATGAATCATCTGCGCCGTATTCAGCATGCAGGCGCTACGCGCGCCAGCAAACTACTGGAAAAGCCAGACAAACTGATTGGCGTGATTCTTATCGGCAATAACTTCGTCAACTTTCTCGCCGCCTCAATCGCCTCCTCCATAGCCATCTTAATACTGGGTGAACCGGCACCCTTTGCCACCGCAATTGTGCTTACCCTTGTTGTACTCATTTTTGCTGAAGTCACCCCGAAAACAATTGCTGCGCTATATCCGGAAAGGATTGCTTACCCTTCAAGTATCGTGCTGGGGGTACTGCTTAAAGTGCTTTATCCCGTGGTGTGGATGGTCAACTTTGTGTCGAATATGCTGGTGCGTACCCTTGGGTTCCACCCTCAGGCAGATGAGAGCGACCAACAGCTTAATCAGGAAGAGCTCCGCACCGTGGTGCACGATTCAGAAAGCAGACTGCCGAAAAAACGACAAGGCATGCTGCTGAACATCCTCGACCTCGAAAAAGTGCAGGTAGACCAGATTATGGTACCGCGCAATGAAGTGATGGGGCTTGATATTGAAGATGATATGGAAGAAATGCTCGAGCAGATTGCCAGTGCGCAGCACACCAGACTGCCGGTTTATCGCAAAGATATCGACAATATCGTCGGCGTGCTGCACATGCGCAGTGCGGGTCGGCTAATCAAAACCGAAAACCTCACCAAGGCAGCCATCATTCAGGAAACTACGGAGCCTTACTTTATTCCGGACAGCACTCCATTACATACCCAGCTGTTCAATTTCCAGAGTAAAAAACTGCGACAAGCGGTAGTGGTCGATGAATTCGGCGCGGTCAAAGGGATTGTTACGCTGGAGGACATTCTGGAAGAGATTGTCGGCGAATTCACTACCGATTTAGCCGACAGCAACAGAGACATCTTCGCGCAGGAAGACGGCAGCTATCTGATAGATGGCGGTACGAGCATTCGCGACATCAACCGCACACTTTCCTGGCAGCTAGACAGCGAATCAGCCAACACTTTGAACGGCATGTTGATGGAGGTCCTGCAGTCGATTCCTGACTCCAGCGTCGGCGTCAAGCTCGACGGCTACTACGCCGAAATTCTTCAGGTGAAAGATAATGTATTCAGGACAGTTAAGATGTGGGAAGCCACGCCGCATAAAAACCTGCCGTTTACCGATTGAAGAGAAGCCAGCTATCCGCGTCAGCGCCTTCAGTCAGACGACCGTAACACCGCTACCGCCTCTTCCGAATGTTGAGTCATGTTGTGATACCTGAAGGCTCTGAGGCTTCTGTTAGCATCTCCGGCCTGCAACTGCACAGCAAGTGCCAGGGCATACGGCTGTCCGGTGCGCAGCTGCCAGGTTTGCCAGTGCCATTGCGCGGCAGACGTTCCGCTTATTTCATTCAACTCAAGCCTGTCCGGCGAGAGTGAATATGCGAAGCTTCTCATCGGAATGGCGAGACCCGTCCCTCTGGCCTTGATATACGCTTCTTTCAGTGACCAGAGCTCATAAAAAAGCGACGGCTGATCTGAGTTCGGCAGAGCAAGCAGAGCCTGTATTTCTTCCTCCGCGAAGTAGCGATGGGCAATTTGGGTCACCCGCCGCTTGCTGCCAGTGTATTCGATGTCAACACCGAGCTCAGGTGTCCGACTTACCGCCAGTACCACCCGGCCATGGCTGTGCGAGAGATTAAAAAAGGGGGCTTGCACGCCAAGCCCTTCCCGCGGCTTCGGCTTACCGTAGGCATTGTAGGCGAACTGCCAGTCACCCATCGCAAGACCTGTATATGCACTAAGGCAGATTCTAGTCAGCCATTTTCCCAGCAGAAATTCGAGGCGATGCCGCTGCTGAACCAACCTCTCGTAGCGCACGATTTCTTCCACCTGCAGCCAGGCCAGCGCTTGTTCTGTCAGCGCAGCGGGATCGACATCCGAAAGCGCTACTTGCCAGACGTGAATTTCATTCTCAGGCAGATTCACGGCGATTCTCTCCTGCCAGAAAGCTTGGCACAGCTTCAGTATTAAATATGCAAACCAATTCCTTTCGCGCAATGCGCTCTTCTTTTGGCGTAGCAAAAGCATTATTCATATAGCTTATGCCATCAATCTCGATCGTCTGATTGACGTGGCTGTGGCCGTAAACATGAATCGCTGGCTGAAGTTCCCTGATCTGGTGGTCAAGTCGCGCGCTGCCGAGAACCGGATAGACTCTCCGCCGGTGTTTGGGAATCGCTGCCGGCATCACGTCAAGCCTGGGAAGGAAATGGGAAAAACTGATCACATGTGTATTGTACGTCGACAGGTACCGATCGTTCTGCCGCAGAAAGAAATCGCAGATCTTCGCCTGCGAATCTAACTCTGCCGGCCACCGACACGCCCTGAAATCCCGCCATGCCCGTTGCAGGAAAGCGTCAGGCTGCCCAAAGCTGAAGTCATACCAGCTCAGCAATGGGACGATACTGACACAGCCTTGTCTGTACACGCTGGTTCTTATCCCTTCAAGCGAACAGAGCGACATCACGGCATCAAATTTCTCAAGCGAGCAGGAAAACACCCCATCATCGATCCAGAGCTCATGGTTGCCGGGCACGAACAGGACTTCGGAAAAGCACGACTTCAGCGCGCGCAATGTCGAGCCGAGCAGACGCAAATCGTCGGTGACATCGCCCGCCAGCAGCAGCACGTCTTCTTGATAGTCCTCCCGGGACAGACTGCGGATCCAGTTGAGATTCTCCCGGTAGTCAACGTGCAGATCAGAAACAGCAAACAGCTTCATCAGGCAATAGACTATACCTGAGTAGCCGAGAATGTCATCGGGACGTCTCATCACGAGCCGCCACCTTATTCAAGCCCAAGACCCCGGCACGGACGTCATGACCGAGGCTGCCCGGTGACAACGCTGCAGCAGCTCAGGCGGACTAGCTGATCGGGATCGGGATCGCGCCCGAGGTGTTGGCTTTGATGAATTCAGACAGCAGCAGATACTCTTCGCAGCGCGGGTCTGATTTTCGCCAGGCCATACCGATCTTTCTGGACACATTCTCGTTGCCAAATTCCCTGATCTGCAGATCGGTGTCGCCCAGCACATCCGCTGCGACAGCAATGGCTGGCAGCAACGTCACGCCCAAGCCATTCGCGACCATCTGGACAAGCGTATGCAGACTGGTGCCCTGATAGACCACATCAGTCGCTGTAGTCTGCAGTTTGCATGCCTCAAGCGCATGGTCCCGCAGACAGTGGCCCTCCTCGAGTAGCAGCAGGCTTTCGCCCTGCAGCTGTTGCTGCCTGACCAGTTTGCTGCCTTCAAGCTGGTGTCCGGGCGGCAGGCACAGCAAGAAATCATCCCTGAACAAGTTGAGTGTTTCCATGTCTGGCATCGGGTACGGAAACGCGAGAATCGCCAGATCGAGTTTCCCTTCCTGCAATTTCTGCAGCAGGTTCGCACTCAGATCTTCCTTTAGAAAAAGCTTGAGCTTCGGGTATTGATGCCGCAACTGCGCAAGCAGCTGTGGCAGCATAAAAGGACCTATGGTCGGAATCACACCCAGGCGTATTTCCCCGGTCAGAGCCTCGTCATGGGATTTCGCGAGCCCGACAAAATCCTCCACGTTACCGAGAATCAGGCGCGCCTGGTGCAGCAGCTTTTCACCTAGCGGCGTTATCAGAACGGTCTTTTTATTCCGCTCAAAGATCACCACCCCCAGCTGTGATTCAAGCTCTTGTATAGCGGCACTCAGTGTCGACTGCGTAACATGACAGGCCTCAGCGGCCTTGCTGAAGTGTTTGTACTCGGCGACCGCGCAGATATAGCGTAACTGTTTTATTGACGGCAGCATGAGGCCGGATACTAATCGATAAAACCGATCAATGCATTAATTAAATCAATTGGATTCGATAAGTAAATGTCCTTATTGTAGTTCCAGGTTTAGTAATCCAACTGACTAATCGATGCGTTAGAACCAACGCAACTAACCAACTCGACGGGAGAATTATCATGTCGCTGAAAGGTTCCAAGACCGAAGAAAACCTCAAGGCCGCCTTCGCTGGCGAGTCTCAAGCCAACCGACGCTACCTTTACTTCGCTCAGAAGGCTGACGTTGAGGGATACAACGACGTATCCGCACTGTTCCGCTCCACCGCGGAAGGCGAGACCGGACACGCTCACGGGCATCTAGAATATCTCGAGGAAGTCGGCGACCCCGCCACCGGTATGCCTATGGGCGGTACAGCAGACAATTTGAAGTCAGCCGTCGCCGGTGAAACTCACGAGTACACCGACATGTATCCCGGCATGGCCAAGGACGCACGCGATGAAGGCTTCGAGGAAATCGCGGACTGGATGGAAACTCTCGCGAAAGCTGAGCGTTCTCACGCCAATCGCTTTCAAAAAGCTTTAGACTCGCTAGAAGACTGAGCAATTCCGGCCCCTGTAGCTTTCTCTGTAGGGGCCAAATCCAATTTATTGTCATTGCATTCAGGAGCCCTTCCATGGCAGAGCATGGCAGAGAAGGCGGCCTAGACGCGCCTACCAGACACCCACTCAACCAGGACGACCCAAAGTTTTGGGATGAGGATGACCTCAATGCTGAGCTAGAGCGGGTTTATGATATCTGCCACACATGCCGGCGGTGTGTCAGCTTGTGTAATGCTTTTCCAACCCTATTCGACCTTATTGACGGCAGCGACACTATGGAAGTGGACGGAGTCGCTGTCGCGGACTACACCAATGTCGTCGATCACTGCTATCTCTGCGATCTTTGCTATCTAACAAAATGTCCCTACGTGCCGCCCCATGAGTGGAACCTGGACTTTCCCCATCTTATGCTGAGAGCGAAAGCCATCAAATTCAAAAAGGGTGACACCAAATTCAGGGACAACATCATCACCAGCACTGACATGGTTGGCAAAATGGCTTCCGTGCCACTGGTTAACACACTGGTCAACAGCGGGAACAGAAACAGCGCGGTGCGAGCCGCACTGGACAACGGTCTAAGCATCCACAAAGACGCCAAGTTGCCGGAATACCACCGCAAAACCGCCCGCAAGCAACATGCGGTAAAAATCTACAACCCGCAGGCTTGTTCAGGTTCTGGAAACAAAGCGGCTAGCGCTGAAACAGTCCCACTCAGCCGCGTTGCACTCTTCACCACCTGCTACTGCAACTACAACGAGCCGGACATCGCCGACAGCGTCATCAAGATCCTCACCCACAATGAGGTGGAAGTTAGCCTGCCTGCCAAGGAGCATTGCTGCGGCATGCCGAAACTAGAACTGGGCGATCTGACGACCGTACGCAAGCTCAAAGAACTCAATGTCCCTGCCCTTTACGAACTCGTGTCCCAGGGCTACAGCATTATCGCCGCCGTTCCATCCTGTGTTCTGATGTTCAAGCAGGAGCTACCGCTGATGTTTCCGGATGACAAGAAAGTGGCAGCGGTTGCTGCCGCCTTCCACGATCCGTTCGAATTCCTGCACAAACTGCACAAGGCCGGCAGACTCAAGACTGACTTCAAACAGAAGCTTGGCAATGTCAGCTATCACGTTGCCTGTCACCAACGGGTACAGAATATCGGACCGAAGACCAAACAGATTCTCGAGCTTATCGAAGACACCAGCGTCAATAACATTGAACGCTGTTCAGGCCACGACGGCACCTATGGCGTGAAAAGCGAGACACTAAAATTTGCCAACAAAATCGCAAAACCTATTGTCCGGCAGATCACACAGCAAGAACCCGACTTCTATGGCAGCGACTGCCCGGTGGCCGGCAAACACATCGAAAACAACCTGCAGACAGACCAGGAAACTGTGCACCCCATTGACTTACTCAGGCACGCATACGGCCTGTAATTCACACTCAACAAGAGAACACTTTATGAACTCTGAGGTAAAGATTGCCATGAAGAAAATCGCTTTGGCTGACCTGCTTTCTCTCGAAGCCTATGAAGCCCAACGGCCCGTAATCCGCCAGGCCATTATGGACCACAAAAAGACCCGCAGGGTTCCGCTGGGCCCCAACGCGACACTGCACTTTGAAGATTATATGCTGATGCGCTACCAGATTATGGAACTGATCCGGGCTGAAAAGATAATCGCTGATGAAGAGCTAGAAGGCGAACTTGAAGCCTACAATCCGCTCATTCCAGATGGCAAGAACCTGAAGGTTACATTAATGCTCGAATACCCTGACGAAGCCGAGCGAAAGGAAAGGCTACGGCAGCTTACCGGCATTGAGGAGCTGATTTCAATTCAGATTGCTGGCTTCGATCCGGTGTATCCGATCGCCAACGAAGACCTGCCGCGCTCCACGGAAGACAAAACCTCCGCGGTCCACTTTCTGCGATTCGAATTCACGGATGAGATGATTGAAGCAGCTAGAAACGGCGCTTCCTGGAGTATTCGTTCAGAGCATCTGAATTATCAGCACGCCACCGACCCTGTGGCGCTGAAAATCGCCGAATCCCTATTGAGGGATTTCGCCTAACATCCAGCGCTAGTTTCTCAAAAGGCGTCTCGGCGAATAATCGTTGAGGCGCCTTTCTTTTTTCGATAGACAGCTAAAAGGCCACAATAATAGAGAACTGCGCCCAAGTTAGCGCGCCATCCTCGGAGGCCGATTCATGAAAATCGCTAACTGCCTTTACACCACCACCATTTTAAGTCTCAGCGTCATATCGCACTGCGCGAGTGCCGACCATCATGAAGAAGACTCTATTAGAATGATTGAGCCAGCGGTTTTCAAGCTCGATCAATCAGAGATAGACAACATCAAACAGCGTATGCAGGAAGCAGTCGGTGGGGCATTTGTTCCGGGAGCCCTGCTTCTAGTTGGCAATTCCAGCGGAGTCGGGCTGATTGAAACCGCAGGATTCCAGACATCTGCGGGCCGCAATCCCGTGAACAGTCAGACGATCTTTCGAATCTTTTCGATGACCAAACCAATCGTCAGTGTGGCTGCCATGTCCTTGGTTGAGGAGGGATTGCTGGCTCTGGATGACCCCATCGAGAAGTACATTCCCGAGTTCAGCAACCTGCCAAAGCGCACTTAGCACTCCCTCTTTTCCATATTAGGCAGTACACTGCGTGTTGGGCTCTCCGAATTCAGCCAGGCGTGCGTCATGAAATTCTGTCACCACTGTGCTTCACCCATTGTCCGTCGAATCCCAGACGGCGATGACAAGGTCCGCCACTGCTGTAGTCACTGCGACAGCGTGTTTTATGAAAATCCGAAAAATGTCGTCGGCACGCTACCTTTTTACGAAGATAAGATTCTATTGTGCAAGCGCGCAATACAGCCCCGCCTTGGTAAGTGGACTCTTCCTGCTGGATTTATGGAAAATGGAGAAACCAGCCTTGAAGGTGCCGTCCGCGAAACTACAGAAGAGGCCGGTGCCACTGTCAGAATTCATGACGACAGTTTGTATACCCTGTTTAACTTGCCGTCGATAAATCAGTTATACCTCTTCTTTCGTGCCGAGCTGGCGACTCCAGAGTTTGAGGCAGGAGCAGAGTCTCTCGAAGTTGCTCTATTCTCTGAATCGCAAATCCCCTGGAACGAAATTGCGTTCCCGGTCGTCAGGACTACGATTGAATGCTTTCTAAAAGACCGGCCACTGGGCTGTTTCCCCGTGCGGATGTTTGATGTCCAGCATGGAGAAGACCGCAGCATTTCTACAAAGTTGATCAGCCAGAGCACACCTGACGCGCAAGACTGATTCAGATTCAAAAAGGGGTATTGTCAGAGCATGCAAGTGCACACTGGGGCAGATTTCCGTTCGTAAACACTGAAGCCTCAACGCTAACAAAACCGCAACACGGAGTGCCGATGAAACCGAAGTCGACTCAAGATAAGTCAGAGGGCCGTAAGATAACTGCTCACTGCCTGAAATTCGGGTGGAATACTGTCGGCCAGCCTTGCCTACCGACTCCCAGTGTTCATCCGCGCGGCGCGGCTAAACCAGTGCTAAAAGGAGCCGCTCAGGTTTCGGTTCGAATCACTGTATAAGCCACTTCCTCATAAGGATGCGCCCGCTTAAGCGCAGCGACCACGGCTTTTAGGCATGGCTCTTCGCATACCAACTCAAGCTTGTACTCGATCGCCGTTTCGATCTGACCCTGATTGCCAAAAAAAGGCCTACTGCCATCCAGTGGTCGGAATTGCCCCTCACCTCTTGTTTGCCAGGCACAACGATCGTAATTACCGACCCTGCCAGCACCTGCCTCGAACATAGCCGTTTTCACCGCAGCCAGATGCGATTCAGGCACATAAAGTTCAATCTTATAAAGCGGGTATGACACGTCTAGCCGAGCCAGTCACGGGCATTTCTGAAAATCCTCATTGCTGGCGCATCTTCGCCCCAATGCGAGGGGTGCCAGGAATTCTGTACCGTCCGAAATACACGCTCCGGGTGAGGCATCATGATCAGCGCCCGACCATCCATCGAGGTTATGCCCGTGATGCCTCCCCGTGACCCGTTGGGGTTTGCGGGATAGCGCTCAGTCGGGGCACCGTAACCATCAACAAAGCGCATGGCAACACCGCCCGACGAGACCAGTGACTGATATTGCGCTGCACCCTCAAAGTGCGCTAGCCCCTCACCATGTGCCACGGCGATGGGAAAACGAGAACCCTGCATATTCTTCAGCAGGACCGACGGACTTTCTGAGACAGCGGCCATGACCAGTCTCCCTTCAAACTGTTCAGACCGGTTTCGCATAAAGCGCGGCCAGTGCTCAGCACCGGGAATCAGTGGGCGCAACATCGAAATCATCTGGCAGCCATTACAGACGCCAAGGCTGAGTGTGGTCTCACGCTCGAAGAAGGCTCGGAATTGCCGGCTCAATCGTTCATTAAACAGGACAGACTTCGCCCAGCCTCCGCCGGCGCCGAGCACATCGCCATAGGAAAATCCGCCGCACGCCACCAACACGTTAAACTGCTCAAGAGACACACGTGACTCGATCAGATCGGTCATGTGTACATCAATCGCTTCAAAACGGGCGCGGACGAATGCCGCCGCCATCTCAATCTGACCGTTCACTCCCTGCTCCCGCAGAACAGCGACCTTGGGTTTGACATCGAGATGAATAAAAGGCGCACAAATATCGTCGTCTAGGTCAAACGTGAGCTCAGCGTGCAGACCCGGATCAGCGACATCAAGCAGACCCTCGAACTCCTCTTGGGCACAGTCTGAATTATCCCGAAGCGCCTGCATGTGATAGCTCGTCTCTGACCAGCACCGCTGCAACGTGTGACGCGCCTCCGAGAACAGCAGCTGATCTGACAGCCGGATGGCAAGTTCATCTCGGTCGTTCACTCTCCCAATCACGGTGACACAGGCTTCCAGGCCATATTGCTTTGCCAGTTCGCTGAGGCGCGGCAGGTCTTGCTCGGCCAGCTGCACGACAGCCCCTAGCTCTTCGTTAAACAAAATCTCGACCGGCTCTGCCGCCTCTGAAAACTGACCGAGCTCGAGATCAACTCCGCAGTGTCCCGCAAAACACATTTCAGCAACACAGGAGAACAGCCCACCGTCAGAACGGTCATGATAGGCAGTAAGCAGGGCTTCTGCCTTGGATTGCTTAATAAGCTCAAAGAAGTTCTTTAGCGCCTGAGCGCTATCAAGATCCGGCACTGAGCCCAGAGTTTTGCCAAACACCTGCGCCAGAGCAGATCCCCCCAGCCTGAAACGATCAGCACTTAAGCTGATCAGGATCAGCAAAGAGTCAACTTTCCGCGCAAGTTCGGGCGTTATCGACTGGCGGATATCCGCGACCGGCGCGAATCCAGAGACAATGAGAGACAACGGTGCGGTATTGCCTCTGACTTCACCTTGCTCCTCCCAGACCGTGCGCATGGACATCGAATCCTTACCGACAGGAATACAAATCCCCAGTTCGGGACACAAGTTCTCGGCGACCGCTTTCACGGTGGCATACAGCTTGGCGTCCTCAGCGCCATGTCCTGCCGCAACCATCCAGTTCGCAGAGAGCTTGATATGGCCCAGCGTCGGCACATCGGCGCCCAGCAGATTGGTCACTGTCTCTCCAATGGCCATGCGTCCAGAAGCGGGCGCATCGAACAGGGCAAGCGGTGACCGCTCTCCCATTGCCATCGCCTCACCCACGTAATCATTATAGGACGTTGCCGTGACTGCGCAGTCTGCCACAGGGACCTGCCAGGGACCGACCATCTGATCGCGGCACACCTGCCCGGTTATCGTCCGGTCTCCAATCGTAATCAGAAAACCCTTACTAGCAACCGTGGGCAAGGCCAGAACGCGATGTATCGCCTCATTCAGTTCAATGCCCTCTAGACCCTCATCGGCAGGGGACACAACTGCTGACTGAACATTTCGGTGCATTTTAGGAGGCTTGCCGAACAGGACATCCATGGGCAGGTCAATCGGCTTGTTATGAAAGTGACTGTCGTTCAGCTCGATGTGTTTGTTTTCAGTAGCCTCTCCGACGACGGCTAAGGGGCAGCGCTCTCTTGCGCAAATGGCTTCAAACTGTGCCAGTTCAGCTTCCGCGACAGCCAGCACGTACCGTTCCTGAGCTTCATTGCACCAGATCTCCAATGGCGACATTTGTGGCTCGGCATTGGGAATGGTTCGCAACTGAAAGCGACCACCGGTGCCACCGTCCTTCACCAGCTCTGGCAACGCATTGGACAGTCCCCCGGCACCCACATCGTGAATAAACAGAATCGGATTGCTTTCACCCAGCTGCCAGCAGCGGTCGATGACCTCCTGACAGCGCCGTTCCATTTCTGCGTTTTCGCGCTGCACGGAAGCAAAATCTAGATCTTCACTGCCACTGCCCGAGGCCATCGAGGAAGCGGCACCCCCGCCCAGCCCAATCAGCATTGCTGGACCGCCAAGAACGATCAGCTTCGCACCAATCGGGATATCCATTTTGAGCACGTGAGACTCTCGGATGTTGCCGAGTCCGCCGGCAATCATGATCGGCTTGTGATAGCCACGCATCTCTATGAGGCCGGACTCATTGCCGACTGCCGCCTCATATGTACGAAAATAGCCACAAAGATTCGGGCGTCCATACTCGTTATTGAATGCCGCCCCGCCGATCGGCCCTTCCAGCATGATATCAAGCGGTGACGCAATGTGGGCCGGCCTGCTCTCGACGTTTTCCCAGGGTTGCGGCAAATTCGGAATCCTGAGATTCGAAACACTGAATCCTGTCAGCCCAGCTTTAGGCTTCGCACCTTTTCCGGTCGCCCCTTCGTCCCGGATTTCACCACCCGCCCCAGTCGACGCGCCAGGAAACGGTGCAATTGCGGTCGGATGATTGTGTGTTTCGACCTTCATCAGAATATGCACGGGCTCCTGATGAAACCCATAGCTTTGCGAATCGCCCCTGGGAAAAAATCGCTCAGTCGT
>Ga0163109_10001115_pt1 | contig 21287 bp, 15 predicted proteins | sample CRUFie1St13metaG_FD_108704 | JGI IMG/M metagenome (GOLD analysis project Ga0163109, IMG submission 108704) | Marine microbial communities from the Costa Rica Dome - CRUD Field 142mm St13 metaG | ecosystem: Environmental > Aquatic > Marine > Oceanic > Photic zone | place: Costa Rica: the Eastern... | reverse complement strand
GAATAAGTGCGAAAAAATATACCTTCTTCGGAAATTGCTGGTGTGTTATGAGTGGTTTCACCCAACACAGAATTGCCGAGTATTTTAATACCACTTCGATTTGCTTTCATGGTAAATACCTTTCCATCAGTTGAACAAGCAAAGATTATATTTCCGCACATTATGGGAGAGGCGAAGAAATTACCATCAATTCGCTCTCTCCATAGTGTATCTCCTGATTCTAGGTCAATTGCACTCGCTATACCGGCATCAGTCAGAATAAAGACAAAGTCTTCGATTACAAGACTAGTGGGGACATAAGGGGCGTTTTTTGTAATGATATGTTTAATACTTATATTTTTATCCTCTTCACTGGGAGGTTTTATGATCAGAAAACGGCTACCTCGCCCTCCTGAACCACAGGATGCAAAAAAATGACCGCCCGAGAAATAAGGGGAAGAAACACTACGTTTGTCCAATGTGCCTTGACCGGTTTCCCAAAGAATTTTGCCGGTTTCAACATCGACAGCATAACATCCGTGAGAGTGAGAGCTGGAAACCACATAAGTTTTTCCATTGTTGGTTTCGTAAATTGTCGGAGTCGAAGAAGAGGGCTTAGATCCAATCCTATCCACTTTCCATAGAGTCTTTCCCGTCTTACGGTTTAGTGCGAAGAGAGCAGAATCAGATTCGTGGTCATGGGTCACAAAAACAAATTCTTTATGCACAATAGGGGAAAATCCGTTCCCGTGTTGAGTCTGGAAAGTTCCAAAGTCCCTCCTCCATATTAATTTCCCACTATGATCCATACAGATGAGGTCATTAGAGTTTTTAGTCGTCCAAGAAACAAAAACAAAGTCTTGGTCAACCGCAGGTGAAGAGGATGCATAACTGTTAAATTTATGGTGTGAATAAGGGACGGAATTGAATTCTTTTTGCCAAAGAACCTGACCTGTCTTGCAATCAATAGATGAAACATACTGGGTTGCTCCACTTGTAGACGCACAAGTGGTGAATAATTTGTTTCCCCAGATGACAGGTGAGCTATGCCCAACACCGGGAAGTTTAATTTCCCATGTATAATCCCTGCTGGTCCAAGTTACAGGAAGATTGATTTTTTTGAATCGTCCCTCTCCATTAATTCCCCGAAATCGATTCCAATTTTCACTAGCCGAAAGGTTACAAACTGAAGCAGTAAAAAGAAAAATGAAAATTAATTTCATTTGGGCTTTCGAAAAATCATGAAATGTTGCTGAGGAAGCATTCTCAAGGTTTTTTCCCATTTGAATCCAGCGTTTTTCATTTCAGCTTTTGCCTGTTTCTCTGTCATTTTGTGTAACAATTTGATAGGCACGCTGGGATCTTCCATGCGGTATTCGATAAGGATAAGTTTTCCGCCTGGTTTGAGAGAATTGAGAATTGATGTCGCCATCTCTAGAGGATGGGAAAATTCATGGTAAGCATCCACAATTAAGGCTGCGTCGACGCTATTTGGCGGTAACTTGGTTTGCTTTATGGTGCTTTGAATAGGCACAACATTTGTAACTTTTTCCTTCGCCATTTTCGAGCGTACAATACCAATCATTTGAGGAGAAATATCCACGGCAAAAACCTTACCTTGAGGCACTAGTTTGGCCATGCGAAAACTGAAGTATCCAGAGCCAGCACCAATATCTGCAATTATATCAGTCTGTTTTAAATCTAATCCCTGAATTAGTAAATCAGTTCTTTCTTCCTGTTCTCTCTTTGGACGTTCCAACCAGGAGGCACCTAAGTGTCCCATCACTTTTGAGATTTCTCTACCCATGTAAAATTTTCCTATACCGTCTCTTGAGGCATCTCCGTAAATATATGTTCGATTTTTCTCTGCACCAAGGAGATATGAACTTATAAATACAGATAAAATGAGGAGGGAAGGGCACTGGACTTTCATAATTCACTATTTTCTGATTCGCGATATGAGGCAAATCAATATTGAACCTTAGATTAAGAATCGATAGATAGTTATATTTATAGATGAAAGTCATTCGAGCTAAAAGTGCGGGATTTTGCTGGGGAGTTGAACGTGCCATACAAGTTGCACGGGAAGAATCAGAGGGTGGTAGGCGTAGAGTATACACGGACGGTCCGCTCATCCATAACCGGCAAATGATGGACGCCCTCGGAAAGGACGACATCCAGGAAGTTGGGGATTACCAGAGCAAAAAAGAAATTGATGTTAAGGACAGCGATGAAAAAGAATCAGTGGTGGTGGTTCGAGCTCACGGGATTTCCCCCCAGAGAAGAGATTATCTTAAGGGTCTCGGTCTTCCATTTCGTGATGGGACATGCCCAGATGTGGGAATTATTGACGGGAAAGTAAAATCTCATGCTGAAAAAGGATATAAGATTGTAATTGTTGGAGATCCGGAACACCCTGAGGTTATTGGCTTGGTTGGATACGCAAATGAAAATGCATATGTCGTAAATCAGGAAGATGACATATCGAATCTTCCTGATTTAGGAGATCAAGTAGCAATGGTTTCACAGTCCACCATGTTTACTCACGAATTCAAGCACTTGAGTAGTTTACTTGCAGAGAAATATCCAAATATGCTCGTATTTGATACAATTTGTGGTGCCACAAAAGAAAGGCAGTCTGATTTGGTCGAACTTGTAAAAGAGGGAGCGGATGCAATTGTTGTCATTGGCGGAAAGCATTCTGCCAATACCCGTAAGTTGGCGAAACTTGCATCCTCCTATGATCGTCCTACTTTTCATATCGAGACCGCTGAGGATTTAATACCCGCCGATTTCGATAGTTTTAGGGTGGTAGGGGTAACTGCGGGGGCATCAACTCCTGAATTTATTATTCGTAAAGTCTGTGAAAGACTTGAGGAACTCTAGTTTTAAAATATGGAAAAGTTTGTCTTACCTAATGTTTTGGCTGACCGTTACGCGTCATCCACAATGGTTTCTTTGTGGTCACCCACAGGTAAAGTGATAATGGAACGGGAGTTTTGGATTGCAGTTATGAAAGCGCAAAAAGAACTCGGGATCAAAATTGAGAAAAAAGCAATCGACCAGTCAGAAAAGGTGAAGGGCTTGGTTAACTTGGATTCCATTCGCGAAAGGGAAATCGTGACCAAACACGATGTAAAAGCTCGCTTGGAGGAATTTGCCGAGTTGTCAGGTCATCAACATGCTCACAAAGGAATGACCAGTCGAGACCTCACTGAAAATGTTGAGCAGTTACAAACCCATCGAGCGTTGAGTTTAATTTTGGAAAAATCCGTAGCTTGTTTATGCGCATTAGGAGAAAAGGCCAAAAAATTTAAAGATCTTGCGGTGACTGCAAGGTCTCATAATGTACCAGCACAGTTAACTACCCTTGGCAAACGAATGGCCAATTGGGGAGAGGAGTTTGAGCGATCCGTAGAGGCAGTTTCCAGACTTTGTGCCACCTACCCATATCGTGGTTTGAAAGGTGCAGTGGGTACCCGCTTGGATCAGGTAACTCTTCTTGGTAGTTCTAGAAAAGCTGAGCAACTAGACCAGAAAGTAATGAAGCATCTTGGAGCCACAGGGGTATGGGAGAATGTTGGTCAAGTTTATCCAAGAAGTCTTGATTTCGAAGTTGTTTCTCTTCTTTTCCGTCTGGCTTCCGCTCCTGCAAGTTTTGCAAAAACCGTTCGAATTATGGCTGGTCACGAACTTCTGGGTGAAGGATTTGCCAAGGGGCAGACAGGCTCATCAGCGATGCCGCATAAAATGAATAGTAGGAGTTGTGAAAGAATTAATGGGTTTCATGCTATAATAAGCGGTTACCTTACCATGGCGACACAGCTATCCGGTGACCAATGGAATGAGGGTGATGTTTCCTGTTCAGTGGTAAGAAGATTAATGATTCCTGATGCTTTTCTTGCCATGGATGGTTTACTTGAAACTTTTATGACCGTGCTCGCCCAAATGGAAGTGTTTCCGTCAGTAATTGGTGCGGAACGAAAAAAGTACCTTCCATTTCTACTCACCACCACAGTAATGATGGAGGCAGTAAAGGCAGGGTCTGGGCGTGAAGATGCTCATGCGGCAATCAAAGAGCATGCTTTGGCAACAGTTAGAGATTTGAGAAGAGGCAAGATTATTGAAAATGATCTTGCCGATAGACTTGCTAAAGATAAGAGAATAGGCCTAAAAATTAAAGATCTTCGGAAAATTATCAAAGAGGGAGATAAGGCTGTAGGTGCTGCACATCAGCAAGTTGAACATTTTATCAAAAGGGTTCAAACTTGGAGTGCAAGATATCCCAAAGCAAAAACTTATTCTCCGGAAAGCATTCTCTAAATTTTGCTCCTCCCGTTGGTTGGGAAAATTTTTGCGATTGCCAATTCTTCGATTAAGCTATGCACTCTTCGCTTCGTTCATTTTACATCTTATCATTATGGCAGAGGAATTATTAGGAAATTGTTTGGTCGCCCAATCGGGTGGTCCAACCGCCGTTATCAACGCAAGTGTAGCCGGTGTAGTGTCGGAAGCTCTTAACCATCCTTGTATCGAAGAGGTATACGGTGGAATGAATGGTGTCCTCGGGATTCTAAAAGAGGAGATTATGGACCTAGCTGAAGAATCTCAGCAGAATATACGGGGTCTTCGTTATACGCCTGCATCGGCTTTGGGTACATGTCGATTTAAGCTCAAAAAAGATCAGGAATATGAGCGGATCCTGGAGGTTTTTGAAGCTCATAATATCAGATACTTTTTCTATTGCGGAGGAAATGATTCCCAAGATACCGCGGACAAAATTTCCAAACTTGCTCAAAGCAAAAATTACCAACTTCGAGTGATTGGAGTTCCCAAGACCATTGATAATGATTTGGTTACAACAGATCACTGTCCTGGTTATGGAAGTGTGGTCAAATATGTTTCCACTGTCATCAAAGAAACTGCACTTGATCATGAGGCTATGGGCCAGCACGACCTAGTCTCAATTGTTGAAGTAATGGGAAGAAATGCAGGTTGGATTGCAGCAGGTACCACTTTAGCAAAAAGTAAAGAAAACCCCGATGATGCGCCACACCTTATTTACCTTCCTGAACTGCCATTTTCCAAGGAACGGTTCTTGGATGATGTTCAGCGGGTGCTTAAAAAAAATCGCTTTTGTTTAGTTGTTGTTGGAGAAGGATTGATCGATAAAGACGGTAATTATGTTGCGAACAGTACTGATAGCCAAGATGCTTTTGGTCACCAGCAGTTGGGCGGTATTGGTGATTTTCTTGCTAATTACATTGAAAGTAATCTTGCAGTGAAAGCCCGATCCTCAAAGCTCGGAACCGGACAAAGGGCTGCTACTCATTGCTCATCCAAGACCGACAACGATGAGGCATTCATGGCAGGACAAGCAGCTGTACGTGCAGCAGTTGTTGATGGTGAAACCGACAAAATGGTTATATTGGTACGATCGGAGGGGGAAACCTATGAATGTGAAACTGGACTGGCACCGTTATCTGAAATTGCCAATGGCGTGAAAGAAATTCCTGCTGACTGGATATCCGAAGATGGAGTTAGCATGACTGCAAAATTTATAAAATATTGTCAGCCATTAATTCAAGGTGAAGTTGAAGTTCCATATGAAAATGGTCTTCCGGCATATGTTCGCCTCTCCAAGCGGCGGGTAAGAAAGGTATTAGATCCTTATGTTTTTGATTGAGCGTTAGCTATTCAATCAAATTTCACACTTTAGGCAAAATACAGGGCTCGATCAAGAGCCACTTTGATTTCATTTGGGTCTTCGAGCCCAACTGATAGCCTACAGAGTTCTGGGACCAACCCTGCATCTGAAAGCTCTTTCATTCCATCTTTGGAAGTTATTTTGTCATAATGTGCAAGGTAGACATAAGGGCAACAAATTGAAAATTCAGTACCAAAGCTTGGACTTTTCAACATTGCCAATGAATTGTAAAAAAGCTCGAAATTTCCATCTATTTCAAAGCTTACAACGCAACCGGGTTTCCCTGTTCCAGCTATTTTTTCGTAATTTATACGAGTCTTTTCCTGATATGCCCAATAAACTTCTTTTATTTTTGGATGTGATTTTAAGAATTCGACAACATTTGATAGAGACTCATTTGTCTTCGAGATGAAATTTTCATAATTTTGAATCTGTTCAGCCAGTCTTTCCAAATCTTTTGAAAATGGCGGGGTAAATAGTTGTTCTGTGTATTCTCTTACTTCAAGTCCAAGTGGTGAAAAAGTAGGAAAAACTAAACTACCTAACATGACATCACCCTCCCAATTAGCATATTTAGTTAAGCTATTGATAACAATATCTGCATAACGACAAACTTTCGCATTTTTAGGAGACGCCATTGTTGGATCTACAATCAGCAGACTATTATGAATTCTACAAAGTTGGCTGACTTGTTCTAAATCGCATGAATGAAGTAACGGGTTGCTCGGAAACTCGGTCACTACTCCAGCAATCTTATCTCCATACTTTTCAAATAGATTATTTATACTTTCAAACTGGTCAGGATGGTTTAAAGAAATTATCGTTTCATTTTCTCGGGTTAATAATTCCATAATCTCGATCGTGTCGAGGTATAACCATCCAAGTCTAATCCAGACATGTTTATTTTTACTTCTTGTCAGTTGAAGACTTGCTCTGAATGCTGATGTGAAAGAATTAGCACCGGAATTGGTGAGCAAAACATCAGTTGAATTAATCTCTGGTCCATGTGCTTTAGCAATTACATCTTTGATTTCATTGCTTGCAAGTGGATTGGGTTGTACAAATTCGCTGTTACAAACTAGGCCTACAGATTCGAGGATTGACTCTGCATGTCTTGAGGACATTCCACAACCAACATGTTGTATAAACTTTTGGATTTCTCTGCTTGAAGCAGAATTTTCTGGGATTTTTACACGCAAATAATTTTCCTCCTTTTTCACCTCTGCTTCACCTATTGGAATTGTATTCTTTGCGAAATCCCAGTCTTCGAGGTTAGTAAAAAAGTAATTTATGCAATCTTTGGAAGAATCTTTTTGATTCCAAAATCTACTTAGAGCTTCGATTTTACGGTGCCTTACAAAACGGGGATATCCAGATGACAGTTTACTTAGTGTCTCTGGCTTCTTTTCTTCATAGCCAACCAAATCTCTTGCCGTAGGAAGACTTACGCAAACAGCGTGTTCTTTGGGTGGGATTGATTGCCCAAGCGGAAAATGCCCAAGTCCGCTTTGCCTCACGGAACTACTTCGTTATCGACGATTTGTTCAAAAGTTTGCCTCTTTCTTATGAGAGCAAGGTTTCCATCACTCTTTTTTAAAACTTCCGCAGCTTCTGGAAAAGAATTATAGTTTTTAGCGGTCATGGATGAACAATAGGCACCAGCACTCTCGACTACACAGAAATCATCAACTTCTCCACGGAGAATGTTCCGAGGTTCTAATTTTTCCGGATCACCAGGTGCCGGGGTAAGTAGATCTCCAGATTCGCAGCAATGACCTACTATAACTTGTTGAGTTGTTTCGCGCATAGGACGCTGTCCTGGTTCCGGAACAATGTGTATGGGATGCTGTGCCCCGTAAAGACTGGGACGAAGGATTTCAGTCATACCCCCGTCAAGCTTTAGGAAACGATATCCTTCGTTTCCAGTGTCTGTGGTGTCTTGCACTGAACACACCAGACTGCATGCGTGTGCCACTAAAAAAGTCCCAGGTTCAACTTCTAATTTAAGTTCTCGATTCGTTTCTTTTGCAAATTCTTGAAAAAGTAATTTGACAGGATGACCAATTTCTTGAAGGTCAGTCGCCATTTCATTTTTCATTCTGGCAACCTTAAATCCACCGCCCAAATTTAGTGTGTGCACGGAGGGAATAGCTCGAACCAAATCTAGGCTCATCGACGCAACTTTTTTCCATATTTCAGGGTCTGAGCCAGAGCCGATGTGCGTGTGGATTCTTTCAACTTTCAAACCAAAATCTTTACAAAGTCTTACCGCTTTATCCAGTTCACCTTTCCAAATTCCAAAACTACTGGAAGGTCCGCCCACATTGGTACGGTTTGTTCCTCCGGAGCCAGTACCTGGATTAAAACGAAGCCCCACTGGTTCTTTGAGCTTCCATTTTCCAAATTTTCTAATCTGATTGAGTGAACACAAATTGATTTTCACGCCATCCTGTGCCCAGAAGCGAAAGTCGTCAGTGAGTTCCTGAGTACTCAAGGAAATGAACTCGGTCCCAAATCCTGCTCTAATGGCTCGTTCAACTTCAAAAATTGAGCTCGCATCTATACCCAATCCTTCACTGTTGAAAATTCTTAAAATTGCACCTGTTGGTGCAGCTTTCATTGCGTAACGTGGAAAAAAGCCAAATGCGTGGGGGAATGCACATAGTTCCTGTGCTTTTTTACGCAAAAGGAGTTCGTCATACACATAGCTAGGAGTGCCAAATTCAATTCGAATTTGTTCCAAGTCTTGATAATTTAAAAAGCGAAGGTCAGGCATGAGATAGCAATACGATAACGATCTTTTCTTTTCATGCAAGCTCCTGAAACTCAGATTTTTTGCTAAAATTTGTCATAAACTAAGAATTTAAGATTTCCTGCTTTCGTCCTAACCTCCTTCTTTGAAACTAATCTTGTAAATGTTTGTTCCCAGGGAGGAAAGAACACATCTCCTGTAAATTGATTGTCAATTAAGGTTATATATAACCTCTTCCCTACGGACATAGCCTCTTCATACAGGCGCTCGCCTCCACAAATCCATATTGTTTTTTTGGTAGTTAAAGATAGTGCTTGTTTGAGGGAATTGGCGGTTTTAGCGTGTCGGAATTTATAGTTTTTGTTCCTTGTCAAGGCGATCACGTCTCTTTCCTTAGCGAAAGGTTCAAACTCCCGATAACAGGTACGACCCATAATCATCGACCCACCCAATGTTGTATTCATAAAATAGTCCCAATCTTCTTTGATAGACCACGGCAATTTGCCATTGTACCCGATAACGCGATTATGACCGCATGCAACTATTAGATTTATCTCTTTATGATCATTGCGAATTTTAGGGTCATTTAAATTATTCATCGTAATTTAATTAATGTTAATTATCAATGGATGTCGCTGACAAATGCAAATGAACTCAAGTCAATTTGGTCAAACACTTGCCCTTCCTGACTCTTGGCAACGCAGGGCGTTGAATGATTTGCGGGGAGGAAAAGATGTTGTTTTGCATGCTCCAACGGGAGCAGGGAAAACTTTTGTCTTCGAACAGCTCATTGAATCCGGTTGGAAAGGGAAGGCTGTCTACACTGTTCCCACCAGAGCTTTGGCTAATGACAAATTTCGAGACTGGAGAGAAAGGGGTTGGGATGTTGGTCTTATAACTGGCGATATAAGATACCGTCCGGAAGCAGCCATTTTGGTTGCTACCCTTGAAACCCAGCGTGGAAATATGGCAAAAGGAGCAAGTCCGGATTTGTTTGTGGTCGATGAGTACCAAATGCTGGGTGATCAGCGAAGGGGTCCTGGGTATGAAGTAACCATCGCTCTCACACCTCGACATACCCGACTTCTTTTAATGAGTGGGAGCGTGGCCAACCCACTTGAGGTAGCGGACTGGCTGAGAAGTATTGGTAGGGAAGTCGAGCTTGTTTCAGAAGGAAAGAGACCGGTCCCCCTTGATGAAGTTTTTGCGGAAACTCTTCTTCGTCGTCCGTTCCGCGGAAGGAAAATTCGTGGGCACTGGCCAAAACTGGTTGCTGGGGCATTACATGCAAATCTTGGCCCAATCCTGATTTTTGCACCGAGGCGAGCAGTCGCAGAAGATCTTGCCAGACAATTGGCTGCTGAGCTCCCCCCTGTGGAAATTCTTGAGTTAAGCAAAGAGCAGAAAAAAATTGCAGGGAAAGAACTCACAAGTCTCCTAAAACGCAGGGTTGCTTATCATCATAGCGGGTTAGACTACTTAAAGAGGGCAGGGGTGGTAGAACCTCTCGCCAAGTCGGGACAGTTGCAGGTTGTAGTGGCAACCACGGGGCTAGGGGCAGGAGTCAACTTCTCTATGCGTTCAGTCTTGGTAACCGATCGCGAATATCGTATTGATGATGAATTGGGTCTTCTACGCCCGGATGAACTATTACAAATGTTTGGTCGTGCAGGACGGAGAGGAATGGATGACAGGGGGTACATCATCGTCACACCTCGGCAAGCTCGGATGAATGATGCCCGCCCCCTGAAGCTGCATCGTTCAAAAACTCTGGATTGGGCCGCATTGATTCGAACAATGCACTCTGCTTCAGAGCAAGAGCAAAACCCTATCGAGGCAGCTAGATGGTTGGCCTTACGTCTTTTTTCAGAAGAAAAGGTTAGGCTTGGTTTGGACCTGTCTCTGGGCGAGCTCCCCGAAAAGGAAGACATGCTACTAAAGAACGATTCTGATGGCGACAGGGATGAAGTTGTTGAAATGCGAAATTCAGTTGGTTTATGGGAGAGAAGAAGTGGACAGAGTAAGGTGAAACTTGCTCAGGCACTTGTTCTTTCAAAAGGAGAGTGGGTAAACCCATTAACTCTTCCTGATACGCTTGGAAAAGTGCAGATCGGAAACCCCTGTAGGTTTGGTACCAAGAAAGAAAGGATTTACGGCAGAGAATTATCGATTGGAATCTATCAGGAAGAAGTTAAGGACAGTCCGGTTAAAATCATTCTAATCAAATCATTTAGGAAGTACCTCCGTGAAGTTATCGCAGAGGAGTCCCCACGAATAAGAAAGAAGTTTTCCCGAAAAGTTTGGCGTAGAAAAGGGCTGGAAAATGTATTTCGTGATCTTTTACCAATGATTTCGCAGGGTGGTGAAATGGTTGAGTTTGTAAAACGTGGAAATGTCCTGAGAGCCCGCCTAAGTTATGAAAATGCAGTTGTTCTGGGGTGGAAAGATGCCCGTGGGAAAGTCTTACTAAATCCTCCAATGCGCCGGGTTAAACGTGTTTATGATTCTCCCTTTCGTGATCACGGCGGTGTCCATAAGGGGAACGATCTCAATCATTTGACTCCTTCCGAAGTATGGTACGAGCTTGGTCTAATCGATCGAAAAGCCAGACCAACTCAACGTGGAAAAATCTTTAGTTTTTTCTCAAGAGGTGAGGGGTTGGCCATTGCAGCTGCGGTCGAGGATGAAAAATATCCTGTAGAAGAATTGATTGTTGATCTGGCTAATTTGCGGGCGGGTCACCGCTTTCGGGGTTATGCTTCAACTGAATCAAGGCTAGCCATGGTCTGCAGAGAGGTTTACGGTTTACGCGATTGTCGTGGATATTTAAAGGGAGGTTTACCGGAGGAATACGGAGATGGTGCTATGGAAGTTATTCGTGACCGTAAAAAGTTCCTGACTGAATTTGCGGAAAATTCTGATCTTCACAGCGGTGACATAGAACGGGTTGATATTGAGTGGAAAAGCTTACTATCTTTAATTGCATTTGCTCCACCGTTGGAATTACCTCGATGGCTCGAGCTACAGGAAATGGCTAGGGGAATAGTAGGGGATACGGATGTATCCGAGCAGTTGCCGGATTTGCCGGATTTGCTATCCCGCCAAAGGGAACGCTTCGTTAATTCCGGTGTCAGTTCTGCTGCCTGATTTTTTAATTCGGCATTTTTAGTCCCAATTCAAAACAGGCGATCCCATTGGGTTTGCGCACCAAAAGCTTTGTTCCGACCAAAGCGGGCGACGTGCACTTCAGGGCATTTAGTTTAAACTTCTGCACATCACCCAACCTTTCAGGTAGGGCATCTACGGAGATAAGGAAAGAGCCATTTATTTCATAGGCCATCACTTTACCGCCTGCCAAAATAGGAGAAGAAATATCATGTTTGGCTGGTACTTTTCTTAGAACTTCTCCGCTTGTTATATCTATGCATAGCCTCATTCCTGCACCAAGAAGAATCGCTTTTTTATCAAAAATGAGAGGACTTGAATCTGTCCGTCTCGTTAACTTTGGGAATCTCCATTTTTCAGAAATTCCATCCACTTTTGCTTCATAGCAAATCAAGCCAACATCTTCGGTCTTTCCATGTGCCACCAGATAATTTTCTTTACTTGCCGGAGTCGACGCTCCGCCCCCCGGACCTTCCCACAGGGTCTCTCCGGTATTTGGGTTGATGCAGAAAATCGTCTTTGATGAATTGCATACAAGAGCTGTTTGCCACTGATTTTTCCAGATCATTGGTGATGCGGTTTTCCCTTTTACAGAATTGTTTTCCCAAATTTGCTGACCTGTTTTTCCGTCGAAAGCTCGTAAGGTGTTGGCAAGAACAAATACTTTGCCGTTGTGGAAGAGGGGAGAGCTTGCGATTGCCTCGGTTCCGAGTTGGCATTCCCATAGTAATTTCCCATCTTCTGATTCCACGCAAAATAGTCGATCTCCTCCAACTGCATAAATTTTGTTGTCCGCAAAACAAGGTGTGGAAGAGGATGATCTGCCTGAGGGTACTCCTGATAAAGTGGTCTTCCAAATTTTTTTGCCTGTTTGTAGGTCAAGGGCGAGAATGACATCATCTGCCATTCTTTTTGTCGGGGGAACATCCTGGCTTATTCTTTCACGAATTTCAGGGGGAAACTTTTGCTCTTGTAGCCATTGATCCAATGCCTCCTGTGAAGGAAATACATGATCCCGTATGGTAAACATACGATCGATCACCCACAACGGGGTGGCCAGTCTGCCCTGTTTGAAGCGGGATGTGATCAGTGATCCCTGCGTCATCTTTTGCTTTTGATCTAGGTTATCATCAATCCATTTTTCGATCCATTGATCAAGCTTAGAACCCCGCAAACGAGGGCTGAGAGATTCACGGTCCTTTTCTACTTTCTGCTTCAATTCCTTGGGCAGGTTTACATTTCGCAAACCCAATTTTCGTAACACAATGGAATCGATAATTCTCTTATCAGTTGGTTCATCCCGGTGCCATACCAGGGAAAGGTAAGCTTTTTTACCATCGGAAATTACACTACCAAAGCCTCCGTCATCCTGGCTTGGTATCTCCATGCTTTCCCAAAGCTTCTGAGGTTGGTTTGCTTCGAAATCTTCAATTAAATCGATTGTTTGGATACCTTGACCATCACGTGCTGGGCCCCGCCATTGTGGCCATGAATTGAGTTCTGCCAAAAGTGGCATTCCGAGAAGTAAAGAAAATGTTATGATAATATAACTATTCATTTTTCTGTTTGATAAGATTCGAAGCTTGTCTGCAAGTTCAACTGATTCGATCTCATATTTTTTCTTTAAGAGCATTTTCTCCTGCCTTGATAACATCTATAATCTTTTGACTGTCATAGACGGCACCGCCCCAAGTTCCTCCGCTAATATTTTGCAACGCTGCCCAAAGCTGGGTGTCGTGATGAAGATGTGGATCGGCAGTAAGTTTTGGGTTAATCTTTCTGGATTTAAGAGTTTGCTGTATTTTATCTGGTGAGAGTTTGTTTTCATCCGTTCCGACTAAATTGATTGATCCACACAGATTGTGAGTATCGATCTTTATTTGTATTAAGTCACCGTCTTTGACTTTACCGATGGGACCACCTGCTAATGCTTCGGGCGAGATGTGTCCAATGCAGGCTCCTGTGCTTACCCCTGAGAACCTTGCGTCGGTTAGAAGAGCAACCTCTTTCCCCCATGAAAGGTGTTTCAGGGCAAGTGCCACCTGTGCCACCTCCTCCATGCCGGCCCCCATTGGCCCTCTTCCATGTAAGACAATCACATCCCCGGGTGCCACTTTCTTATTACCGAGTCCTTTTACTGCCCGTACCGCTTCTCTTTCGGTTGTGAAGACTCGGGCTGGTCCGATCAGATTATAGACGCCATTCTCATCCAATACGGAGGGGTCAATCGAAGTGCTTTTGATCACCGACCCTTCCGGTGCGAGATTGCCTAGGGGAAAAGAAAGAGTACTTGTCATTCCTTTGGCTGTCGCTTGTTCACGAGTATGAATAACATCATCAGGATTTACTTGATCCTGCTGCCAAAGAATTTCACGGAATCTTTTTCTTCTTTCACTAGATTCCCATGCTGCAAGATTTTTACCCAATGATTCTCCTGTGCAGGTAATGGCATCCAATTCAAGTAAATCAAGTGCTCTCAGTTGAATCATTAGTTCTGGGACTCCTCCTGCGAGAAAAAATTGAGCAGTCGAATGCCCGGTGGGTCCATTGGGTAGAACATCGACCAACCGGGGAACCATACGGTTTATCCTGTCCCAATCTTTGACATTGGGACGTTCCAGACCTGCATGAAAGGTGATGGCCGTAAGGTGTATAATCAGGTTACTTGATCCACCGCAGGCAGCGTGGGTGATCATAGCGTTATGGATCGCTTTGGGAGTGAGGATTCTTGAAGTGTGTATTTTGTTGCGATGAAGGTGGTGTAGCGCCTTGGCTGATCTTGTCGCTAAATCCATCCATACCGGAAATCCACTTGGAGAGAGAGCAGAGTGGGGTAGGGATAGACCGAGAGCTTCTCCTACGACTTGGGAGGTTGCTGCCGTTCCAAGAAACTGGCATCCGCCACCTGGCGTTGCACAGGTCCGGCAAAGAATTTCCTCCGCCTGTTCCTTACCAATTTCGCCGTGAGCATACCTTATGCCTACGGATTGTGCTTTGCCGGCGTCTTCTCCGTCACTTGGAGATAAAGTAACTCCTCCGGGAACCAGGATAGTGGGCATATCTTTTAATTCAGACAGTGCCATCATCATGGCTGGCATGCTTTTGTCACAAGTTGCTATGCCGATTACTCCCTCTGCGGTGGGAAGTGAACGGGCGAGTCTACGCATCACCAGAGATGCATCATTTCGATAAGCGAGACTGTCAAACATGGCGGTGGTTCCCTGGGATCGACCATCGCATGGATCACTCACATGGGCGGCAAAGGGAATACCTCCGAGAGATTTAATTTCCTCAGCTACTCTTTTTACGAGCAAACCGATCTCCCAATGTCCGGTATGATAGCCAAGTGCAATTGGAGAACCATCCTCTGAGCGCACCCCCCCATGACTATTGAGAATTAAAAATTGAGGTCCAAGGAAATCCTTTGGGTTCCATCCCATGCCCGCATTTTGACTCAACCCAAAGAGGTTTCCTGAAGGTGCGTGCTTTAGAATATCATCAGTCAGCTCAATGGTGCCACTTGGTCCAGAACTGTGAGTCTGAATGTCAAAGATACTCTCATCATCCACCTCTAAGTAGGCGGCAGTAATATTTACATTTTCAGAAGATTCCCCGGACATCACAGGAATCTTGTATTCTTCATAAGATGAAGCCAATCAAAACATTTCTCGCTTCGGTAAATTAAACTTAAGGAGTTAAGCAGTGGCTCAAGCTTATTGGAGTGCCTGCAAAGCTTCGTGAGTTTCTTGAAGTTTTGATTGATTGTCAGCCAATTGTGTTTTGGCCCCTTCGACGATTTGTACGGGGGCTTTATCAACAAAGGAAGAATTACCGAGTTTAGCTTCGATACCTTTTATAATTTTAACAAGAGACTCGGACTCCTTGGTAAGTCGTTGCCTTTCCGATTCGATGTCGACCCCCGCACTTAAATCTAGGAAGAAAGTCCCCAATGGAGTCACAGTGGCTGGCAATCCCGTGGGTGCAGCTTCGGCTTTTTTGAGAGCTGCAGCTCCGACCATTGCTAAGATTGAAGATTGGTTATGATTAATCGCTGTCTCGTCGTTCGAATTACCGACGTAGAAAAACTCTACATTACGATTGTTTGCCAAATTACGTTCTGCTTTCAACGCACGCAAAAGGGTTATAAGTTCTCGTATCTTGCTGACTTCTTCCAAACTTTCATTCTTTAAATTAAAACCCTGCTCGCTTAATTTTTTGAGCAGATCTGCTCCCTTTCCGGGAGAGAATACCTGAATGGTTTTTCCGTTGGCATAGCCTAATAGAGACCACAGCTCTTCAGTGATGAAAGGAGTGAAGGGATGAAGCAGTAATAGAATTTGGCGTATGCAAATGTCTTGCACTGCAAGACAGGTCTCCTTGTCCTCAGAGTCTGTCATTCTTGGTTTGGAAACCTCGATATACCAGTCACAAAAATCAGTCCAAAAGAAATGGTAAATAGCGTGCAAAACAGAATTAAATTCATATTCTTGGTACAGTTTGTTTACCTCATCCAGAGTCTGAGAAAGGCGAAGGAGGATGGCATGGTCATCGGTGGTGAATCTACTTTGGTCTAGTCGTGAGCAAATAAATTCGAAGTTTGAGTTATCTTTGGGAGATCCTGACATCTGCCTGAAACGGCATACATTCCATAGCTTGTTACAAAAATTTCTGCCCTGTTCGATTCGTTCTTCTGAAAAGCGGATGTCCTGTCCCTTGGGGGCAATGCTCATGATACCATGTCTCAATCCGTCGGCACCATACTTGGCAATTAATTCCAACGGGTCCGGTGAGTTTCCGAGAGATTTTGACATCTTTCTACCATCGGCATCCCTGATGATTCCGGTGAAGTAAACTTCCTTGAAAGGTATACGTTTTGAAATTTCGTTTTCTGGTAGGAGAGAAATTTCGTTTGGACAGTCTCCCTTGAATTCAAGTCCTGCCATTATCATTCTGGCTACCCAAAAGAAGATAATGTCCGGACCGGTGACAAGGGCAGAGGTTGGATAGAAATAATCCAAGCCTTTTTCCTTCATGGCTTTTTCACTTGGCCAACCTAGTGTCGCTAAAGGCCAAAGCCATGATGAAGCCCAAGTATCGAGTACATCCTCATCTTGTTCCCAGTTTTCAATATCATCAGGTGGATTGATTCCCACAAACCAATTTACGGAGTCGGATCTTGGCTCTCCTTTACGATACCAAACCGGTATTCGATGTCCCCACCAAAGTTGTCGACTGATGCACCAGTCACGAATATTTTCGAGCCAGTGTAGGTAAGTTTTTTCCCATCGTTTTGGGAAAAATTTGATATGTCCATCTCGGACCGCCTGCTTGGCTTCTTCCACTCTGGGGTACTTGAGAAACCACTGCTCGGACAGTCTCGGTTCAATGGGTACATCCGCCCTTTCAGAAAAACCGACATTATTTTCGTGGGTTTCCTCATCGATCAAATCGCCCTGTGCTTTTAATTTTTCGATAGCCGCCTTCCTTGCATCGAATCTGTCCATTCCTTCGAAATCGGCTCCCGCAAATTCATTCAAGGAACCATCCGGATTGAACAGATCAACAAACTGCAAGTCGTGTCTCTGACCAATCTCAAAGTCGAGCTGATCATGTGCAGGTGTAATTTTGAGCATGCCGGTGCCAAAATCCTTCTCAACCGCAGCATCAGCAATGATTGGAATTTCAGTGGGTTGAAGGGGGCGCCGAACGAATTTACCTTGGAGGTTTGGCCAGCGTTCATCATCCGGATGAATGGCTAGGGCCACATCACCCATTATAGTTTCTGGTCGGGTGGTCGAGATTTGAACATATTGCCCAGGAGATTCCACAATCTCATACCTTATCTTGTAGAGTTTGCTTGTCTGAGCTTTCATGATCACTTCCTCATCAGACAAGGCAGTCAGGCTTACGGGACACCAATTGACCATTCTTTTTCCACGGTAAATGTAACCCCTTTCAAAAAGTTTCACAAAGGCTTCCAGCACCGCATCTGAATAGTCTTTATCTAGGGTATGGACACTTCTCTCCCAGTCACAGGAACAACCCAACTTTTGTAGCTGCTTGAAAATAATCCCACCATGCTCGTCTCTCCATTCACATGCTTTTTCAAGAAATTTCTCACGGCCCAAATCCCTACGGCTAGTACCTTCCTTTCTTAGTGCTTGCTCTACTTTTGTCTGGGTGGCGATTCCAGCATGATCCGTACCCGGAAGCCACAGAACTGAGTGCCCCTCCTGCCTTGCACGGCGTGTAAGTATGTCCTGAATAGTATTGTTCAGAACATGCCCCATAGTAAGAACACCGGTGACATTTGGGGGAGGGATTACGATAGAATATGAATCCTTGTTCTCGGAAATTTTTCCAGAGAAGCATTCTTCATCTAACCATTTTTGATAAAGGCGGTTTTCGACTTCTTGTGGGGAATAAGCTTTGTCCATGGGTCTTAGACGGTATGATTATCGGATTCTCATATTTTTGCGAGAAAAAGGTCTAGAATAACCGTCTTGAAAAAATTTAATTTCTTTCTTTTTGAATAAAGGTGTAAATATAAATCCTCCTGCAAATCCTCCAAGATGGGCAGCAATTGCCACTCCTCCTGCATTTTTCATAGATTCCGGGAAGAGTAATATCTGTTCCAATAACCAAATCCCAAGTACCAAATAAGCAGGCACCATCATAGTCCCAATAAAGAGTATAACCCAGTAAAAGACTCGAATGTTGGCCCTCGGGTAGAGCAAGAGATAGCCACCGATAACTCCGGATATCGCACCGGATGCTCCCACCATTGGAATTTGTGAAGCGGGGTTAAGAAATGCCTGAGCAAGAGCGGCAAGCAGCCCGCACCCTAGGTAAAAGATGAGATAACGAAGTTTTCCCAATGCATCCTCCATGTTATCACCGTAAAGGTACAAAAAAAGCATGTTGCCAAACAAATGGGCAATGCCTCCGTGGCTAAACATTGAAGTGAACACTGAGTACCACTCCCAGATGATTCCCTCTGCCGATGGGTAAAAAAATTGTCCAAAAAAAGTCGCTGGTATAAAACCAAAACTTGAAAAGTAAGAAGCCTGTTCTTCAGACCCTAAAGGGAACTGCCAAGTGAAGAAAACCCAAAGGTTAGCCATGATCAGTAACCAGTTTACAATCGGAGTCGATCGGGTTGGGTTATCATCCTTGTAAGGCAGAAAAAACATTGATTTCCTTTAGTAAGGAGAAAGAGCTTTCTGATCAAGCGGACAAATAAATTGCCTCTGCGATTCTACCCAAATAATTAATTTTAATAATGACTAGTGAATCATCATCCCTTGGGATTTTTCGTACAGACTCTGGAATTACCCTGTCTTTCGGTTCAAACACCTATTTTGTTGATTCCTCGGATCCCTTTCACAACATAGCATGCAAATCCATTGAACAGGAAGACTATGTTCCTTTGTATGTTGAAATTGCAAAAAGGGAAGGGGTTGGTCCTGAATTTCGAGATATGCTTATTGAAATGATTGCCGAAGCAAAAGGGGAAAGCGTTGAGTTTGATGATTTAACTTAGAATTTTTCAAACATCGATGACATCGTCATCTTTTTTGTCACTATTGCTCTGTGCACGGAAACCCGTGCTTGTAGATGGAAACCCATTCGGTATGCGAACCTTAAATTGCTTGGCCAAGGAGCGGCGAAAACCGGGCACCATCATTGCAAACCCAAAAATATCTGTAAGAATTCCGGGTGTTAAGAGTACCAATCCGCCCACCACAATCATTGCTCCTTCCACTAATTCCAGAGTGGGTGCCCGTCCTTGTTTTAACTCATTCTGAATTTTTGCGAGAGTGGAAAGTCCCTGCTGGCGGGCCAGGGTGGCACCAATCACTCCCGTAAGGACAATCAATCCAATCGTGGGCATTGGCCCGATTCGTGCACCAAGCATGATCAGCAAATACAGCTCAATCATAGGCAAAAATACGAAGAGTAGAAGCAATCGGCCAAACATATCATCCATTTATTCCTATTCGAAAGGAGTGTCAATGGATTGAGGATGTTTAGAGGGCAGAAACTCGATTTAAGGGGTGACCTATATTCCAAAACAGAGTATATATACACTAAGAATTTTATTATGCATAAGTTAGTATTATTACGTCATGGCGAGAGCCAGTGGAATTTGGAGAACCGTTTTACCGGTTGGCACGATGTCAATTTGACTGAACAGGGCGAAAGCGAAGGCCGCGAGGCAGGCCGTCTGCTGAAATCGGAGGGTTTTGAGTTTGATGTGGCCTACACATCTGTGCTTACCCGCGCGATTCGTACCCTTTGGTTAGCCCTTACCGAAATGGATCAGGTATGGATACCTGTTCATCGCGAGTGGCGCTTAAATGAGAGACACTACGGGGCGCTTCAGAGTTTGAACAAGGCAGAGACCGCTGAGAAGCACGGAGATGAACAGGTATTGGTCTGGCGCCGGAGTTATGATATCCCACCTCCACCCATGAGTAAGGATGATGATGGCTATGCGGGTAAAGATCGTCGCTACGCAAACTTGGATGAAGCCCACATTCCATTAACTGAATGTCTCAAGGATACTGTTGCCCGTTTCCTTCCACTTTGGGAAGAGACCATTGCTCCCCAGATCAAGGCTGGAAAAAATGTGCTGATTGCGGCTCATGGAAATTCTCTGCGGGCATTAATAAAATATTTAGATGAGGTGTCGGAGGAGGACATTATTGGAATGAATGTTCCCACTGGCATGCCTTTAGTCTATGATTTGGATGAGAATTTGAAACCCACAAATCGCCAGTATCTTGGTGATCCTGAAAAGGTGGCCAAGGCCATGGAAGCGGTCGCCAATCAGGGTAAAGCAAAATAAGAGGTCGAGTCCCGGGATTTGCCCTCAAGAAAAATTAGTATTATTCTATCGACATGGATACCTCATCAGACAAACCAAAAAAACTGAAACGGGAATACGACGAAAATTTCGTGGTTACCCCGGAGTATCGTAAATCTCTTCCCGATATCCAGAATTCTGGTTCTGAGGGAATGGAAGGGGCACATGTACCAATACTTCAGGTTGGCATTTCGGGCTTTCGTTTGCCTATGCAATTTGTGGGACCCGATGGAGAGTCTCTTAATATAGAAACAAAGATTACTGGTACCGTAAGTTTGGACGCGGAAAAAAAAGGGATCAATATGTCTCGCATCATTCGTATTTTTTACGAATATAAAAATGAGGTTTTTTCTCCTGAAATTCTCGGCAAAATTCTTCGCCATTACAAGAAACATTTGGATTCTCAGGAAGCCCGAATAAAGGCTGATTTTTCATATCCCATGGTACAGCAAAGTCTTCGGAGTGGTTTGGAAGGTTACCAATACTACGGCTGCAGTTTTGAAGGACTGATCGATCGTGCCGATCGTGTTCGTAAAATTATTCACTTTGATTTCGTTTATTCCTCTGCCTGCCCCTGTGCATCAGAACTTTCCGAGCATGCCAGGGAGTCGCGTGATTTATTGGCTATCCCTCATTCCCAAAGAAGTAAGGCTCGTGTGAGCGTTGAGGTTCACCCGGACCGTGAGCTTTCACTGCTGGAACTTCGCGATATGTGCATTAACGGTCTAAGTACGGAGACTCAAGTGATGGTGCGTAGAGAGGATGAGCAGGCATTCGCAGAAATGAACGGAGCTAAGGTAAAATTTGTGGAAGAT